>Ga0184633_10000294_pt1 | contig 17147 bp, 16 predicted proteins | sample PLM31_170_b1_FD_133156 | JGI IMG/M metagenome (GOLD analysis project Ga0184633, IMG submission 133156) | Groundwater sediment microbial communities from an aquifer in East River, Colorado, USA - PLM3-1_170_b1 | ecosystem: Environmental > Terrestrial > Soil > Riparian zone | place: USA: East...
GTTCGTCCAAATGCGGCCATGCGGTACGAAACTTCCGCTTCAATTCGGACAGGCTGTTCATGCTCGGAAAGCATACGGCAATCCCCTTTTGATTGATACCTTTATTTATTTACAACGCCTAAGAGCAAAGTCGCCGTCAATCGAAAACTCTTTGAGGATAAAATTGATGACATAATAGTGTCCTTTCTGTTTGGCCTAACGCGATGCCGCTGAGCCGTCATCGAGATCATGACTGTAAAGCACCAAAGCAAAAGGTATCGGCTCCGGCGGCGGGTTAGGTTCCGATAATCTCGTTCAGTCCCTCAATAACTTGAGTGAGTTCTTCTGGAGAGGCCCTGCCAATCACCTTCCCAATCCTTTCGACCGCAAGCGTACGAATCTGGCTGATTTTCACCCATGATTTTTTTGGCAGCCCTTTGGCATGAAGTTCGAGCGTCAAAGGAAAGCCCGCGCGTTGAGGCTGACTCGTGAGAGCAATCGCAATCACTGTTCCGGAACGTTCATTGAAAACGTCGTGGCTCAGAATCAAAACTGGACGTAATCCTGCTTGCTCACGTCCCCGTACCGGATTTAAGTCGGCCCAGCGGATCTCACCCCTTAGTATTCGGGCCATTCCGCTAGATCCTCAGAAAGACCCTCTTCCGCGAGCGCCTTCTCAACCGTCGGATCAAGTTTGGCGCACTCTTGAGCTAGGCGACTTCTCTCAAGGCGCGCGAGTTTCTCCGCAACGGCTTCCTCGATGGCCTGACTCCGGTTGGGAAAGACTTGTTTTTTGACCAGTCGATCAAGACGATCAAGGGTGGACTCATCTAAAGAGATTGCAACTTTGGACCTTGCCATGGCCTACCTCATGGTATGACGATACTTCATACCAGTTTAGGAGTCAAGGTAAGGTCTGGCTTGGAACCTAACGACCAAACCTGAGGGGTGCGCCGTTTTGCGGCTCGTCCCGCTGCAGCGTGAGGATAGGCCCAAGGGGCTTTTGGAGAATTAAAACTTTGTACCGCTTCGAGTTCGTGGGGTCCAAGAAAAATTGCAAGAAAAATTTGAGAACAATTGTGAGAACAATTGGGGTCAGAGAACTTTTTCGACCCCACTCTCCGACGGTTTTTTTGGCCGCCCTCGCGCTTCGCCCATTAAACGTCGCCCCGTCATCGCTTCAATCTGCTTCTGAAACGTTTCCCGCCCGATCAGCCGGCCCCGTTGCGTCGACTGTCTGATCTCCTCCCACTCTCCTTCATTTGGTCTTAGCCTGTCGATCACATTCCAAGTTGATTCGGTAATCATCTTCGGCGAAAAATGTAGCCTGACGATTATTTCCACGCTGGATGATGTGATGAGGATGAGCAGGAATGGAAATTCGCGGCGACCGTGCCATGCGGCGTCTCAGTGTCTACAAATCTTGTCGGGAGCCTATCGCGGGATTTGCACATCGTCAAGAAAAAAGTTCTCTGACCCCATTACTTTGCATCGTCAAGAAAAAAGTTCTCTGACCCCATTACTTTGCACATTACTTTGCAGAAGTAGGCTTAGAGCCTTTCTCTTAGTAGGCCTCGCTAGTCGGCTTTGGATCGAAAGCGCACGCGCCGGTTACGATTTTTCGAAAGTCGAATCAGAATTCGTCGGATCGCGTGTTACAAAACGACAATGTGTGATTGCGAGTCCTGGCCCCAGGGACATGCGACCAATATCAAATAATCAAAGCCTGGCACGGTCCACATGCGACCAATATCAAATAATCAAAGCCTGGCACGGTCCACGGTCCATGGCACGGTCCATAATCAAAGCCTGGCACGGTCCACGCATTAGAGATTGCTCACACGGCGCCGTGCCTCGCGCACGTCGGCAAGACCAATCTCCGCGCGTTGACGGTGGGCGGCGTAACCAAGCCCAGTGTAAATCTTGATCACATCACGATAGACCACATCGGCGAAATCGATACAGCTCTTTCTAAGCGCTCCGTCCGCGATGTCAAGCTGATAGGTCGCTGATCGCTGGCGCATCTCAAGATCGTTGAAATTGGCGGCGACCGCGCGGGCTAGTCGAATCGAATCTAATAAATCTTTTGAGGCGCAATCAATTGGCGAGGACAGCTCCCATCGATGGTAAGGGTCCATGACGGTTCGACCTATATCCTGCTTGACTGCGTCTATACGTGCCTGAAGATTGCAACCGGCAAGGAAAACGACGGTGAAAAGAATGCTTCTCATAGTGCGCCTCCGAAGACGAATCAATTCATCAAGGCACTTCTTGAGCATCGGGTAGGCCCGCCGCTCGTCGTAGAGGAGTAATCGTTGGAGGCGGGCCTGGTTTCGCGCGCTGAGTCTACGCCGGGCCACACGGTTTTTGCAAGGGTCATGCTCCCGCGACGCTGACCTACGCTGTCTTGACCAGCCAGAGGTGATTAAGAAAATCCTTCAACACTTCGAGTTGGTGCCAGAGTCGGTGCCGAGTCGGTGCCGAGTCGGTGCCAGAGTCGGTGCCAGGCTTTTGTTGTTTGCTTTTGCTGGAAACCATTCGACCAATATCAAATAATCAAAGCCTGGCACTATCCACTATCCATGGCACTATCCACTGGCACTATCCACTAAGAAATCGTAGCGAGCAGGTTGAACAGCCGAAGTGCATCTGTCTGAGTCCATTGCGTCTGGTCGCGACCGTGCAGTGCCCAGTGCCGGTTGAGTTCCCCCGGATGAGGCCCGCCGAAATCGGAACTCGCAAACAACTTGTCCAGGACCACTCGCGCTGACCGCCATACGAAGAAGCCCATACCACCCGGTGGCGCAGCTTTCTCTAAGTCTGCTGCAAGTTTCTTCGAGTTAAGTTGCGGGAGCTTGAGCTTACCGGCGTTTTGGGCCACGGCTCCTTCAATCACTGAAAGGAGCGCCGGTATCGGAACTAGATAGTGTCCACGGTCATAGGCGTCGAAGCACTGTTCCAAAAGTGCTCGCCAGCCAACAAGATTCTTACTACCAAGCACATGACCGCGAAGGTCCAGGAAGAACCGGCCACTCTCAAAGGTGAAGTAGTCGAGCATGTACTGTTCGACTTCTTGGTCTGTGTTACCGTGATCGGCTAGTTCGACCAGTTGTGGCAGCGTAAAACTCATCGGCAGAGTCCAACCAAGGTTTGCAAGTCTTTCGCAGCTCCTCTCCATCTGAGCTTGGAGCTTAGGCCAATCTATCTTCGCCAGCGTATCTAAAAGGGGTTGAAAAGAAGACGAGATCGCCGACGCCGTAGCTGCGAGTTGATTCCTTGGCTGGAACATCGCCGTGAGGCTCTTCGCAAGAGCATCCATTTGCTGACGGTATTGCTCACTGAGCCCGCTAAGTGTTCTTTGTAGCTGTGTAAGCTTTTCTTCGTCCATAAAGACAGATTTTACGATTCTATGGTGGCCCCAGCCTTCCCGTGCCGCGAGTTGCCCAGCTAACGTAAAGCGTTTTATCCCCAAAGCGTGGGAGTAATCAAGTTCGGGAAAGATCTCGGCAGGAGCGATGAGGGGGATAAACCTGTCCTGAGCTTAGTCGAAGGAAGGTGTTGGACTAAACCGCGGAGCAGCACACAAGCGGCGGCTATGGGGATTTGAAAGCACTGGGCAGCGCGCAGCGCGGGGAATCATGACGGTTACGATTTTTCGGTCCTCGAATCACGATCTGCGTGCATAAAAATTAATTTTAGGTTATTCTTGCCCGGCAGCCAGTCAGCAAGGACGCCGCGTGAAAATAGCCGACCTGTATGCCCGCCCCGGATTAACTCTCTCGGTTGAATTTTTTGCTCCGAAGACCGATAAAGGCGACGAAACCCTTTTCGGTGAAATCGAGATCATCAAGCAGGTGAATCCTGGATTCTGCTCGGTCACGTACGGGGCCGGCGGCAGCACGCGGGACAAGACGGTCGACCTGGTCGGTCGGATTCATCGTCAGTGCAATCTTGAAGTCATGGGGCATCTGACCGTAGTCGGACAATCGAAAGCCGAGGCCCGCGCCGTCCTCGATGAGTTCAAGCAGAGGGGAATCGTGAATCTTTTGGCGCTCGGCGGCGATCCGCCTCAAGGGACGACGGATTGGCGTCCCCATCCGGATGGTTTTCATTATGCGGCGGAGCTGGTGCGCGAAGCGGTGGCGCGCGGCGGCTTTTGCATAGCCGTGGCCGGTTTTCCCGAGGTCCATCCGCGCGCCGTCAGCCGCGCATCCGATCTGCGTTATTTAAAAGAGAAGGTCGACGCCGGAGCGGACGCGATCATCACCCAGCTTTTTTTCGACAACGATGATTACTACCGTTACGTCGAGGACGTGCGCAAGTTGGGCGTTAAGGTTCCCATCGTGCCCGGCGTTTTACCGATACTTTCGGCGCCTCAAGTGCGCCGTTTCACGGCACTCTGCCAGTCGAAGATCCCGCCGCAACTCGACGCGGTTTTGACCATGGTCGAGCAGAACGATCACGCCGCAGTCGAGGCCGGAATAGAGTACGCCACGCGCCAGTGCGAGCGACTGATAAAATTCGGCGTGCCGGGGCTGCATTTTTATTCGCTCAACAAATCCTATTCGCTGCGGGCGATTTGTAAAAACCTCGGTTTGTGAGCCTGCCGGCGCGCCGCCGCGCCGCATTGAAATAGAGTTAACGCGATAGTAGGGTCTTAAAAACGAGTGCCCCATGGCTGAGGTCAAGAATCATCCCATTGAAGATGCCGGCGAACAGATGGAGGTTCGGCGCCACAAGCTCGCCGGGCTTCAAGATGCCGGTCAGGTAATTTATCCCAATGATTTCAAGCCGACGCAGACCGCTTTTGGCGTCGTCTCCGCATTCGGCGGCCTCCCGGACGAAGAGCTTGGAAGCGCGGCGGGCGATATTCAGCTCGCGGGCCGCATCATGGGCATCCGCTCCTTCGGTAAAGCGTCGTTTTTTCACATTCAAGACCGGCGCGGGCGTTTGCAGGTTTACGCGCGCAAAGACCGGCTGGGCGACGAGGGCTATACGCTGTTTCAGTCTCTGGATGTCGGCGACATTGTCGGCGTCTGGGGCCATCTGTTTCGCACCAAAACCAGGGAGCTGACGCTCGAAGCGCGGGGGCTGCGGCTGCTGGCGAAGTGTTTGCGCCCGTTGCCGGAAAAATGGCACGGCCTGGCGGACGTCGAAGCGCGTTATCGCCAGCGCTATCTCGACCTGATGATCAATTCCGAAGTGCGCGAAGTTTTCGAGAAGCGCTCGCGCGTCGTCCGGCTGCTGCGCCGGTTCTTCGAGGAGCGGGATTTCCTCGAAGTCGAGACGCCGATGATGCAGGCGATTCCGGGCGGCGCGGCGGCGCGGCCGTTTGCTACCCACCACAATACACTGGACATGGAACTTTACCTGCGCGTCGCGCCGGAGCTTTTCTTGAAACGTTTGCTGGTCGGCGGCTTCGAGCGAGTCTTTGAGCTCAACCGGAGCTTCCGCAACGAGGGGATTTCCGTGCGCCACAATCCCGAATTCACCATGCTGGAGTTCTACCAGGCCTACGCGACCTTCGAAGATCTCATGCGGCTTACCGAGGAACTCTTCGTCGCCATCGCCAAGGAGGTCATCGGCTCCATGGCCCTGTCTTACGGCGGTGAGGCCATCGATTTGACTCCGCCCTGGCGCCGGCTCACCATTCCCGAGGCGGTCGTGACGCACGGCGGCGGCGAACCGAGCGACGTTGCGAGCGTCGCGGGACTGCAAGGCTTTGCCAAGAAGAAATGTCTGGCGGTCGATGTCAACGCGCCCTATGGCAATTTGCTCGTGGAAATCTTCGAAGAAGTCGCCGAGGCGAAACTCGTCCAGCCTACGTTCATAACCGGCTATCCGTTGGAAGTGTCGCCCTTGGCGCGGAAAAACGATAAAGACCCCAAACTGGTCGACCGCTTCGAGCTGTACATCGCCGGCCGTGAGTTGGCGAACGCCTTTTCGGAGTTGAACGATCCGGCGGACCAACGGCAGCGGTTTCTCCAACAGATGGAAAAAAGAAACGCCGGCGACGACACCGCCAATCCGATCGACGACGATTACGTCCGGGCGCTGGAATACGGCATGCCCCCCGCCGCCGGGGAAGGCATCGGCATCGACCGCCTGGTCATGCTCTTCACCGACTCGCCCTCCATTCGCGACGTGATTCTGTTTCCTTTGTTGAGGCCGCAACGCTAGCGCCGTCTACATTTCTCGGATGAATTACGAACTTTTCATCGGTCTGAGATACCTGCGAGCGCGCCGGCGCGAGACCTTCATCTCGCTCATCACCGTCATTTCGGTGCTCGGCGTGATGATCGGCGTGATGACGCTGAACGTCGTCATGGCGATCATGACCGGATTCGAAGAAACCTTGCGCGACCGGCTGCTCGGCATCAACGCGCACGTGGCATTGGTCAAGTCGGGCGATCAAATTCGCGACTTTGAAACACTCGTGGATCGCGTGAAGAAAGTAAAGGGGGTCGTTGCAGCGACCCCGTCGATCTACGGACAGGTGATGTTGACCTCGGGAAATCGCGTCTCCGGCGTGGTCGTGCGCGGCATCGATCCGGATCGCGTCAATCAAGTGGTCGATCTCCAACGCTATATCAAAGGCGGTGATTTGGCCGCGCTTAAATCCCAACATCCATTAAAAATAGATGACAGAGCGGTCAATCTGCCCGGAATCATCCTGGGCGAGCGTTTGGCCGCACAGCTCGCGGTGTTTCCCGGCAGTCCGGTTCAAGTCGTTTCGCCTCTGGGTAGTCCGACCGCGATCGGCGTCATCCCGAAGGTCCGGCGTTTCCTTGTGGTCGGTTTATTGAAGACGGGAATGAGCGAAATAGACTCAACCTTGGTGGCCATGAGCTTGACCGACGCCCAGAAATTTTTCGAGCTGGGCGACGCGGTCACCAACATCGAAATCCGCATCAAGGATGTCAACCGCTCCGAAGAGGTCGCAAGGGAGATTCAAAGGCAGTTGGGATTTCCTTATCTGGTGGAGGATTGGACGCGGCTGTGGCCGAATCTCTTTACCGCGCTGGAGCTGGAAAAGACGGTTTATTTTCTGGTCTTGTTGCTGATGGTGCTGATCGGCGCGTTCAACATCATTTCGACGCTCGTGATGGTGGTGATGGAAAAGCGCAAAGACATCGCGATCCTGTTATCCATGGGCGCGACCAAGGCGAGTATTCGGAAAATCTTTCTGCTCAAAGGCTGCATCATCGGTATCGTCGGCACGGTTTTCGGGGTGGTGCTGGGGTTGCTCGTCTGCTTTTTGATCTCCCAATATCAGTTTCAACTGCCGAAAGACGTGTTTTTGATTTCCACGGTCCCGGTGCGCATTTACCTCAGCAATTTTTTGATCGTGACGGCGGCTTCGTTCGGTGTCTGTTTGGTCGCCAGCATCTACCCGGCGCGCCAGGCCGCCAAGCTCGACCCGGTGGAGATCATCCGTTATGAGTAACCTGCTAACGGTCAGAGATCTGCACAAATCTTTCGTCGAGGGCGGCGAAGAGATTCACGTCCTGCGCGGACTCAATCTGGAATTGGCGGAAGGCGAGCGGTTGGCGGTCGTCGGAGAATCGGGGGTGGGCAAGAGCACGCTGCTGCACATTTTGGGCACTCTGGATCGCCCGACCCGCGGCGAGATTTTATACCGGGATAAGCCGATTCCGATGGACGACGAGATTGCGCTGGCGCAATTGCGCAACCGGGAAATCGGTTTCGTTTTTCAGTTTCATTATCTACTGCCCGACTTCTCCGCCTTGGAAAATGTCATGTTCCCGGCATTGATCCAAGGGATGGATTCTGCGCAGGCTGAAAAGCAGGCAGCGCTCCTGTTGGAAATGGTCGGCCTGAAAGATCGCTTGACCCATCGTCCGGGAAAGCTCTCCGGCGGCGAGCAACAACGGGTCGCCGTGGCGCGTTCCGTGGTTCTGCAGCCCAAGCTTATCTTGGCCGACGAGCCCACCGGCTCCCTCGACGTGCGCATCGGCGAGGAGGTGCAAGACCTGTTGTTTCGGCTCAATCAAGAAAAGGGAATCGCTCTGGTCGTTGCCACCCATAACCGGGAGTTCGCCGAGAAAATCGGCCGACGGCTTGAACTAAAAGACGGCCAGCTTGGCCCCTGGTCGGCTGCGGTTGACAAACGGCTTTACAAAAGTAGGTGAATTTGTTACAAATTTTAAGTGATGTCTGGTCCCCAAAAAGGCGCCGGCCAAGCGCTCATGAAGCTTCTATCTAGTTCCATAACTCTATCCGCTGCGGTCATCCCCGCCGCTCTTCTGTGTTGGGTTTTTGCCCTGAGCCCGGGCGCGGTTCGAGCTCAGGACAAAGTTACGCTCAAAGAAATAAGAATTGCCGGTAACGTAAGAGTCGAAGATGACGGGATTAGGCTTCATCTCAAAAACCGCCCCGGCACGGTCTTCGATGCCGCTTTGGTCGAGCAGGACGTGAAGGCGATTTACCGCATGGGTTTTTTCGATGACGTTCAGGCGGAACTGTCACCCGAGGGTATCTTGACCTATACGGTTAAAGAGAAACCCTATGTTCGCGAAGTCAAGATTCAAGGGAATTCCCAAGTCGGGCGCGACAAAATCGAAACCGCCTTGGGCGTGGGAGCGCGCACGATTCTCGACCGCCCGAAGCTTGCCGAGGGGATCGAAAAGGTAAGAAAATTATATACCGAACAGGGTTTCGTAAACGCGAAAATCGATCACGCGGTCACCCTGGAAGCGAATAATCAAGCCATGGTCGTAGTCGATGTCGCCGAGGGGGCCAAGTTGTTGATCAAGAAAGTGACCTTCGAAGGCAATCGCGCGTTTTCGGACGGCGAACTGCAGGGACTGATTGCGACTAAGGAGGAGTGGATTTTCTCCTTCATTACCAATCGCGGTGTCCTGGATCGAGACATGCTCACCAACGACATCGCGATTCTATCGACCCACTACTACGACAACGGCTACATCGATCATAAGATCAGTGAACCGATGATTCTGCGAGGCAGGGACGGCATAGAGATCCTCATCCGAATTGACGAGGGCAAGCAATACCGGGTCGGCAAGGTAGAAATCGGCGGAGACATGATCATCGACGGCCGGGAATTGTTGAAGCTCGTCAAGCTGACGACCGGCCAAATATTCCGCGGCAGCCGATTGCGCGAGGATCTAAAACAGCTGACGGATCTCTACACCAATAAAGGCTTCGCCTTCGCCGAAGTGGAGCCGGTGACGAAAGTGGCCGCGCCCGAGCAACGCGTGGACGTCGCTTTGCTGATCAAGAAAGGGCCGCCGGTCTATTTCAATCGAGTCCTGGTAGCGGGAAATACCAGGACGCGCGACAAGGTCGTGCGCCGGGAGCTGGTAGCGGGTGAGCAAGAGCTTTATTCGGGGTTCAATGTCAATCAAAGCAAAAACGCGCTTCAACGCACGGGATACTTCGAGGACGTGCAACTGACGACCAAGAAGACCAATCAGCCGGATACCGTGGACCTTTTGGTCGATATCAAGGAGGGCCCCACTGGCCATTTTTCGATCGGCGCCGGTTACAGCAGCGGTGACGGATTCCTCTTCAACACCAGCGTTGGCGAGAAGAATTTGATGGGCCGCGGCCAGGGGTTGAATGGTAATTTCAGCATCGGTTCACAGCGCCAGGACTTCGTCGTCAGTCTGACTGACCCCTATTTTTACGATACCCAAATGGGCATGGGTGTAGACGCGTACAAGACCCGACGTGAGTTTTCCGATTTCGAGGAAAAAAAGCTTGGCTTCGGCGTCAACACGAGTTATCCGCTCAAACATTTGAGGTTGCCTTTTATCGGGGGTGGGACGAAGGAAGCCAAGGGGTCGGACGAGTTGGCGGTCCCTAGCCAACCGACCATGTGGGACTATATGCGCGGCGGTGTGGCCTACGATTTTACCCGTGAGCAAATTGGCGGAATTTCCGCGGGCGCTAGCAACGCTATCAGGGATGAAGCCGGAACGACTTTCACAAGCAGTATGACGCCCAACCTTTCGTACGACAGCCGGGACCATTTTTTTAACCCCACCGAAGGGACCAAGTCCGCACTATCCGTCAAATTCGCCGGTCTGGGCGGCGATAATCGCTTTATCAAATCCGATCTAAGCGCTCGATGGCATTATCCGCTGCTCAAGGATCCCAAGTGGGGCGGCTCCTATGTCCTAGCCTTGGGTGGGTCGTTAGGGTACGGAATCGGATTTGACGAGGGGGCCGGTAGCGGTAGCGATTTGCCGCTGTTCGATCGCTACTTTATCGGTGGTATCAATTCGATTCGGGGTTTTTCTGATCGCAGCTTGGGGCCGCGGGTGCGGACCTGTACCAGCACCCAAACCGGGACAGGCCCAGTAAGTACCAACTGCACGTATGGAGATTTACTCGGCGGCGATAAGGCCACGGTGCTAAACGCTGAACTTCTGTTCCCCATCGCCGAGCAATACGGATTGCGCGGCGTGGCATTTTTCGATCTGGGAAATTCATTCGGCGTTGCGTGTTCGAGCACTCCGGAGACGATGACTTCGGATACTACGACGGGCAAGACCACTATTACGAGAACGGACTGCACCAATAGTGGTTTCAAAATTAGCGACATCAGGAAATCGGTCGGAATCGGTGCACGTTGGATATCACCCTTTGGTCCCCTCCGCGTGGAGCTCGGTTTTCCGCTGAACAAGAGACCCGGTGACGTAGCTTCGATGCTCGGTTTTTCGATTGGTTCTCAACCCTAGGGCCGCTGCCATAGGCAGCTAATTGCAATACTTTTGGAGGTGTAGGTGAAGTATACGCTGGCCGTGATCTGCATGTTGCTCGTTGCCAACCTCGCAGCGGCTCAAGATAGAGTCAAAATAGGCTTCATTGATGTTCAGCGCGCTATCAACGAGTCCGTGGCGGGCAAACGCGCCAGGGACAGGTTTCAGGCTCAGGTTAAGAAGGCCGAAAGCGACCTGGTAAAGGAAAAGCAGGAACTGGAGCGGTTAAAAAGCGAACTCGACAAGAAAAGCCCGCTCGTGAAAGACGATGAACGGCGCAATTTGGAAGCAGACCTGCAGAGGCGGGCGGTGAATTACCAACGTGCGATGGGTGACCAGCAGCAGGAGCTGCGGCAAAGAGAAGGCGAAATGACCGGCGATATCTTGAAGGAACTCGAGAAAATCGTCACCGAGGTCGGCAAAGCGGATAAATTTACGATAATTCTGGAACGTTCGCAGATCCTTTACAGCGACCAGGCAACCGACATTACCAACAAGGTCATCGAAGTTTTCAATAGCCGGAGCAAGTCGAAGTAATTGCGGTGAATAAGACTCTTGCCGAGCTTGCCCAGCACGTGGGGGGAGCGGTCGTCGGCGATGGCCAAGTCACTATCGAAAGGGTAGCTGCCATTGACGAGGCGGGAGCGGGGGCGATCACGTTCCTGGCCCATCCGCGCTATCGCCGACATTTGTCGGGTTGTCGCGCGAGCGCGATTATTATCGGCCCGGACGTCACGCAGGAGTTGCCGCTAGGGGTTGGAAAAGGCTACCTCGTAGCATCCGATCCATACCTGGCATTCGCGAAGATTCTTAAGCTTTTCGAGATCTCGCCGCATTTCAGCGCAACGGTCAGCGCGTTCGCCCATGTCGACCCGACGAGCGAAGTTAGCCCGGCGGTCACCATTTTTTCGCATGGCTATGTAGGTCGCGGAGCGAAGATCGGCCGAGGCACGGTACTTTACCCGGGAGTTTTTCTCGGCGAGGGGAGCCAAGTCGGGGAAGACTGCGTGCTTCATCCCAACGTGGTGGTCCGCGAAGGCTGCCGGATCGGCAACCGCGTCATCCTGCACGCCGGCGTGGTGATCGGCAGCGATGGATTCGGCTATGCCGGGCGAGGCGAGGGGCGGGTCAAGATTCCACAGGTCGGGGTTGTCGTCGTAGAAGACGACGTTGAGATCGGGGCCAACAGCACGGTGGACCGAGCGACCTTGGGTTGCACGGTGATCGGCCGCGGCACCAAGATCGATAACCTGGTGCAGATCGCGCACAACGTCGTAATCGGAGAGAATTCCATAATTGCCGCTCAAGCCGGGGTCGCCGGCAGCACGCGGATCGGCAGGAACGTCACGCTGGCCGGCCAGGTGGGAGTCGCCAACCACATCGAAATCGGCGATGGCGCGACGATCGGGCCGCAATCGGGAGTTGCCAAGCGGGTTGCGCCGGGCGCGGTTCTGTCCAGCGGGTTGCCGGCGTCTCCGCATCAGGAATGGCTGCGGGTCATGACCCTGTTACCGCAGCTACCTAAATTATGGCAGGCCTTGCGCGGCTTGGAGAAAAAAGTGGCGCAGCTGGCCAGGGGGGGAGAGCGCTAAGTTTTAAGGACATGCTAAACGTCAAAGAAATCCTAAAACATATTCCGCATCGGTATCCATTTGTCCTCGTGGACCGGATCATCGAGATCGACCCCGAGCATAAAATCGTCGGGATCAAGAACGTCTCGATGAATGAAAATTTTTTCCAAGGACATTTTCCCAATCATCCGGTGATGCCGGGCGTGCTGATCTGCGAAGCGCTCGCCCAGGTCGGGGCGATTTTCGCCCACAACGCCCGGGGCGGAAGAGATGAAGATAAAATATTCGTTCTCACCGGCTTGGATAAGGTAAAGTTCAAGCGTCCCGTGGAGCCCGAGGACCAGTTGCGCCTAGAGGTGACTTGTCTGAAGCGCCGGGGATCGTTTTGGAAATTGCTCGGGGTCGCCAGCGTCGAGGGCAAGATGGTAGCGCAGGCGGAAATCTCCGCGATGGAAATAGAAAAGGAGTAGCCGCCTGCCCCGCGGGATTGCGCCCTAGATGAAAAAAATTCACGAAACCGCGCTGGTCGACCGCCATGCCGAATTGGATTCGGACGTTGAGATCGGGCCCTATGCGATCATCGGACCCCAGGTAAAGATCGCCAAGGGCACGAAAATTAGATCCCACGTCGTGGTCGAGGGTCGAACGACGATGGGAGAAGGGAATGTCATATTTTCGTTCGCCACGGTGGGCACGCCGCCCCAGGACTTGAAATACAAAGGAGAGGCGAGCGAGCTGATCATCGGTAATTACAATACGATCAGGGAATACGCATCGCTCAATCCCGGCACCCAGGGAGGCGGCATGGTCACCCGCGTCGGCGATTACAACCTGCTGATGATGTATTGCCATATCGCGCACGACTGTACCCTCGGCAACCGTAATATCATCGCCAACGGCGCGACTCTGGGCGGGCATGTGGTGGTCGAAGATTTCGTCATCGTGGGCGGCCTGGTAGGCGTCCATCAATTCGTCAGAATCGGCTCCGGCGCTCTTCTCGGCGCCGGGTCCATGGTGTCCAAGGATGTGCCGCCTTTCTGTAACGCCACCGGGGACCGGGCCCGGCTGTGCGGGTTAAATGTTGAAGGCATGAGGCGGCGGGGCTTCGACGGGACCAGGATCGAAACTCTAAAAAAAACCTATCGCGTGATTTTTCAATCCAAACTCAAGACCAGGGATGCCTTGGAGAAGGTGCGGCGGGAACTCCCGGCTTCCGACGAGGTTCAGAGCCTGGTTTCTTTTGTAGCGAATTCCCAACGGGGAGTCTGCCGGTAAATGGAGATGCCTTCGGGCTACCGGCGCTCGCGATGGAGCCCCACGGGCAAGCCCGTGGCACCTTCCAGTCCGCCCGTGGGGCGGAATCCTGAGCAAGAGGCCCCGGCCAAGGCCGGGGCTTGAGTCGAAGGGTCAAAACGGGTTAACCGAAAAACTATGGGTGAAGATAAAGTCACGGTCGGCGTGGTCGGCGTGGGGTACCTGGGTAAATTCCACGCCGAGAAATACGCCGAGTCCTCCAAAGCCCGCCTGGTCGCGGTGGTGGATACCGATGAAGCGCGCGCCCGCGAAGTCGCCGAGCGCCACGGCACCGAGGCCTTGACCGACTATCGGCGCTTATTCGGCCGGGTCCAGTGTGTGAGCGTCGCCGTTCCCACCCAACTGCATCACCGCGTTGCGCGCGATTTTATCGAGGCGGGGATCGATGTTTTGGTCGAGAAGCCCATGGCGGCGGATCTGGAACAGGCGCGAGACCTGGTTGAAATCGCGCGGGCCAAAGGGCTCATTTTGCAAGTGGGCCACTTGGAACGGTTCAATCCCGCGATCCGGCGGCTGGAGGGGGTCGTCAAGGACCCCAAATTCGTCGAGTGTCACCGGCTGGCGCCCTTTGTCGAGCGTGGCACCGATGTCGACGTCGTTTTCGACCTGATGATTCACGACATCGACGTCATCGCGAGCTTGGTGCGCTCTCCCATCGAACGCGTCGAGGCGGTCGGGGTGCCGGTGTTGACCCATAAGCCCGACATCGCCAACGCGCGCATCAATTTTGCCAACGGTTGCATTGCCAACGTCACGTCGAGCCGGGTTTCGTTGAAGCGCGAAAGAAAAATAAGATTTTTTCAGCCCGACGCCTATATTTCCATCGACTATGACCAGCGGCGCACGCAAATATTCCACAAGCCGCCGCCCGGCGCCGGCTGGCTCGATATTCGCGCCGAGACTCTTGAATTCAAAGACGGTGACGCGCTTTCGGACGAAATCGATTCGTTTCTCGATTGCGTGCGCGACCGCGCGGCGCCGCTGGTGAGCGGCGTCGACGGACTGCGGGCTCTCGAGATCGCGTCGATGATCAGCGCCCAGTTGAACACGGGTGGGTCATGACCGGAGCGCCGGGACGGGATCGAGAAATCATGCTCGTCGTCGGTGAAGCATCGGGCGACGTTCACGGCGCGCAATTGGTGCAGGCGCTGATGGCACGGGAGCCGGGGTTGAAGGCCTATGGCGTCGCCGGGGAGATGTTGCGGCAAACCCGGTTTGAGGTTCTCGCTAGCGTTTCCGGATTGACCGGAATGGGGTTGGTGGAATTGGCCGGCAACGCCAGGAACCTGTGGCGCGCGTATTGGCTTTTACGGCGCACTTTGCGCGAGCGCAAGCCGGACCTTTTGGTGCTGATTGATTTTCCGGAATTCAACCTGCGTCTGGCGAGGCTCGCCAAAGGTCTCGGCATCCCGGTGCTGTATTACGTCAGCCCGCAGATCTGGGCCTGGCGCAGCGGGCGGGTGCGCCAGATCGCCCGTTTGGTAGACCAGATGGCCGTGGTTTTCCCGTTCGAAGTTTCTTTCTACGAACAATATGGCGTCAAGGTGAGTTTCGTAGGTCATCCGCTGTTAAACGCCGTCCGGGTCACTCATGGCCGCGAGGTCGTCCTGCCGAAGCTCGGTCTCGACCCCGCCAAACCTACGGTGGCGCTGCTGCCCGGGAGCCGGCGGCGGGAAGTCGAATTTCACTTACCCGTGATGCTTGAGGCGGCGGCACGCTTGAGGCGAGAGCGCGACGTGCAATTCGTCTGTGTCAGAGCGAGCACGGTGGATGCGCAGGACGTGGCGTGCATGCTCAAAAAAACCCCCTTTAGTATGCCGGTGGTGGAGACAGAACGTTACGACGCGCTGAACGCCGCCGATCTGGTGTGGACCGCTTCCGGCACCGCGACTTTGGAAACCGCGTTGCTGCTCAAACCAATGATCATCGTTTATCGTCTTTCCCGATTAACCTATCTGCTCGCTCGGTTGCTTGTCAAGGTCGATCACATCGGCATGGTCAACCTGATCGCCGACGAGCGCATCGTTCCGGAATTGGTTCAGAATGACTTGAAGCCGGAACGCATCATCGAAGAAAGCCGCATCTTATTGGATAATCAAAACGTGCGCGTGCGCATCGTCGAGAAATTGACCAGACTGCGGGAGCGGCTGGGCTCGCCGGGAGCGGCGGACCGGGTGGCGGAGATGGCCTTGGCCATGATGCATTGAACGTCCGGTTTCTTGAAGTGGAGGAATGATTTGAAGGTTTATCTAAGATTGCTGCAATTTCTCCGGCCCTATTTCTGGCCTTACTTCGTGGTCGCCATGGTCTGCATGCTGGGCTATAGCGCCACCGAAGGGGCGCTGCCGTTCATGGTGCAGTGGCTGATGGACGACGTGTTCGTGAAAAAGAATGTGGCGATACTCTATTACATGCCGGGCAGCGTGGTCGGCATTTTCTTGATCCGCGGCCTGCTCAATTTCGGCCAAACATATCTCAGCGACTACGTGGGGCTGCGGATCGTACAGGATGTGCGCAATCGGCTGGCCAGCCATCTGCAATGCATGTCGTTGTCATTCTTTTCACGCCATCCGAGTGGAACGCTGTTGTCCCGGGTGGGCAGCGACGTCACCCTTTTGCGGGGAGCGTTAACCAACGCCATGGCCTCCTTTCTGAAAGATACGACATCTCTCGCCGTGCTCGTGGTCGTCGCCTTCATAAAGGATTGGTTTCTGGCATCGATTGCGTTCGTGGTTTTTCCCGCCTCCGTACTGCCGGTCATGCGGCTCAGCAGAAAAATCAAAGGCCTCACCCGGCGCGGACAGATCCGGACGGGAACGTTGACCGCCTACTTGCAGGAAAGCATTCAAGGCAACCGGATCGTCAAGGCCTTCGGCATGGAAGAGTACGAGAGCCGGCGATTTGCCGAGGAGAATCATCGGTTACTGAAACAGTCCTTACGAGCGAGCCGCATGAGAGGCATCGTCGCGCCGGTGATCGAGCTGCTGGCGGCCTTTGGTATCGGCGGCGTGCTTTGGTACGGCGGCTGGAGCGTCGTCGGAGGCACCCGTACGCCCGGTGAATTCATGGCCTTTTTAGCGGCCATGTTCCTCATGTACCAGCCGTTTAAGGGACTCACGCGGACCTACGCAATGGTTCAGCAAGGTCTGGCCGGCGCGGAGCGCGTATTTGAGATACTCGATGAAGCTCCGGAAGTTTGCGACCGACCCAATGCGCAAGCCGCGCCGCGCTTCGCGCGCGCCATCGAATTTCACGATGTGAGCTTCGGCTACGGCGCAACGCCGGTGCTCAAGGGTGTCAACCTGGTCATCCGCGCCGGTGAGATGGTGGCGCTGGTCGGGGTCAGCGGCGCCGGTAAAAGCACTCTGGCGGACTTGATTCCCCGATTCTACGATGTCGGCTCCGGGCTTATCACCATCGATGGCGTCGATATTCGCGAGGTCACACTGGAGTCATTGCGCGCCCAGATCGGCATCGTCACCCAGCATACGTTTCTCTTTAACGACACGGTGCGCAATAATATCGCCTATGGCGA
>Ga0184633_10000295_pt1 | contig 17070 bp, 12 predicted proteins | sample PLM31_170_b1_FD_133156 | JGI IMG/M metagenome (GOLD analysis project Ga0184633, IMG submission 133156) | Groundwater sediment microbial communities from an aquifer in East River, Colorado, USA - PLM3-1_170_b1 | ecosystem: Environmental > Terrestrial > Soil > Riparian zone | place: USA: East...
CATGGCCCAGCCGACGACGACGGCCGCATCCAAGAAGTGCTGCGCCCGGCGCGCCTCGTCCATCAAGGACTTGAGGTCTTCTCCCGGAACGAAATCCATCACCAGGTAGTCCCGGCCGGCTTCGCTGAAATAGTCGGAGACCTTGGGCAGGTTCGGGTGATCGAGGCGGGCCAGCACCGAGGCCTCCCGGTAGAACTGCTCGCGGCTTTCCTCTCGAATCCTTTCTGGCAATTCGGCTTCGTATTCCACTTCCTTGACCGCGCAGATGCGACCCGGCAGCCGGCCGTCCTCCGCCTGATAGATCGAGCCCATGCCTCCCCGGCCGATGACGTCCTGGATGACGTAGCGATCGCGCAGCGTAGCGCCGACGGCGAGGATGGGAGACATCTCGGAGCAGCCTTGGTGGATGCGGGGAGCGACTTCCGCCGTCCGGAGGTGATTATACTTGCGGGGCGCCACGACACTGTAGGAGTCATGTCCGGAGACGAGAGCGCTACGCCCGAAAACCCATACCTGATCGCTCAGTCAGGTCCCGATCAGGGTGAGCGTTGGGTGCTGCAACACGACCGTCTGCTGATCGGCCGCGGCGCCGAATGCGACGTTGTGATACCGGATCGGCAATCTCGCGCCATCACGCCCGTCTTGTACGAACCCCGCAGGGGATCGTGGTCGAGGATCTGGGCAGCAAGAATGGGACCCACGTTAACGGGTCGCGCATCGCCTCTCCGACTCTTCTTCAGGATGGGGACATCATCCAAGTGGCTTTCAGCCAAGAGTTGATGTACGTCGCCTACGACGCAACTTTGCCGCTGGAAGGCCCCGACTTCGGCCGCTTTGGTCGATTGAGGATGGATTCGCGGAGCCACCGGGTGTGGGTACGTGGAACGGAGTTGACGCCCCCGCTGTCGGCTCCGCAGTACCGCCTGCTGGAAACGCTGTATCGACAGCCTTCGCGTGTGGTTCCGCGGGAGGAGGTGGTGGCGCAGGTGTGGCCGGACGTCGCCGGGGACGGAGTCTCGGAGCAAGCGATCGATGCGCTCGTCCGCCGCTTGCGAGACAGACTGGCGGAGGTCGACCCCGGCCATCCATACGTCGTCACCGTCCGAGGCCACGGCTTCCGCCTCGACAACCCGGCCAATGATCCAGGCTGAGCGCGAAGGCTGCCAGGGCGAGGCGCCTCTGGCAGCCAGGTGGAGATGGCGGGAATCGAACCCGCGTCCGAAAGCCTCCGTCGGCGGACATCTACAGGCGTAGTCGGCCGTTTGAGTCTCACCCCGCCGGGGCGCGACCGACGCGTCTCCGGTGGGGCCAGCCACTTGGGCCCGAAAGCCCTTCTTATCCGCAACCCGCGGCCAGTTGCGGGGCACCTCGGCGATCATGTGCGCCCTGGCTCCGCCCGCCGAGGAGGCAGGCCGGGCGCGCCCCTTGACGGGGCAGGCTCAGCGCATCGTCAGCTTACGCTGCGAGCGGCAGAGCCGCGTAGCTTGTGCGGTTGGCACTTAGCTGTTGCGCTGATTTAGCGAGCTCGGCGCCTCTCGGCCTGCAGTCCGTCGCCATCCGCCTCCGTCGAGACCGTTCATCCCCTCCCTGCGATTATACGCCTGGTCTGTGAGCATTGCGCATAGCCACTGAAAGACTTTCATTCTCCCCCATCCCCATCTCAAAGATTCACGAGGCTATGCGCAGCCAGCGCATGCAGCCTTGACTGGCTTCGTTCTTGCGAGTTGTTCGTTCACTTCAGCGACGCACGCGTGGCGTAGAAGTGGAGGAGATCCTGGGTTCGTGACAGCGGCGGGGGACGGAATGGGGGATCACCAAACACCGTTGGGGAAGGTCGACACCTGGGCCTGTCTGCCAACATTCTTGAACATCGTCACTTGTTCGTATGGATACCCAAGAATGCCGTCATGGATGGCCCAACTCCGGCCGCGGATCGAGGCCGAGGCCTCGCTAGGGCGGACTCGCGGCCAAGCTGCACCACGAAACCCTCAAACGCTGCGATCGACGGCTCCAGCAGTCGAAGCCCCCGGCGTACCTGGCCCGGGGCCAAACCCGCTTGCATCGCGGCTGCTTCCGCCTCGAGATTCCGCTGAAGCACGCCAAACTGGGTCGGACGTCCATCCGGCATCCGGTCGACCTCGAATCGCGGCGACGTCGGATCGTTGACCACGAAAAGCAGGACGTGGATCTGCCCGCTGACGGTATCGGTCACGTGGGCATAGAGCAGAGGGTCGGCAGCGGTGACGGCATGCCGTAGGATCGCGACGACATCCGTCGCTCCTTCCACACAGCGGAACTCGGCCAGCAGTTCGCCATCGGCGCAGCAGAGGTCCGGTCCGATCCCAAAGCGAGACAGCGGCTCGGAGGGGATCAGCCTGGCACACAGCGCCTCTTTGTCCTCACGCGCCAGGCGGTTGACTGCGGCAATCGAGAGCGGATTCACCACCCGGCCTCGGCATGAGCCTTCTCGGAGGGGCGACTCATCGGTCGCGTCGCCCGAGCGCTCTTTGCATCGCCCGCTGGGCCTCTTTTTCGGCCAGGGCCTGCCGCTTGTCGTACTTACGCTTGCCGCGCCCAAGGGCGAACTCGAGTTTCGCGCGGCCATCGCGCAGGTAAACCCGCGTTGGGACCAGGGTAAAGCCCTTCTGCCGGGCGGATTGCTCCAGTCGCAGCAATTCGCGCCGGTGAAGGAGCAAACGTCGAGGGCGGCGCGGGTCATGATTCAGCCGGGCGGCCGGCTGATAGGGCGCGATGTGGGCATCCATCAACCAGGCCTGGCCGCTCTCGACTCGAATGAACGACTCCTTCAGGCTGATCTGACCGGCCCGCACCGACTTGATCTCGCTCCCCTGAAGCGCGATCCCGGCTTCCAGGTGGTCCCCGAGGAAGTAGTCGCGTCCGGCTGTCCGGTTTGTGGCAACAATTTTGATGCCCGATTCTTTCACGGAGGTCTCGACTTCCGCTCCGGTTGTCCCAGCGGGGATCGACTGACTTCGTTCTGGTGGATGCGGCCGCAGCCGAGGGATTGTAGCATGCAGCCCCCCCGGTGTGCTTGCAGGCAGTGCGGCCAGCTGGCCATCCACGCGCTCGAGGATGGCAGCGCTATAATGCCGATCCTCCGGGTTCACATAGAACTGGTTGGCGGTCGTGTGTCGCATCCTTCGCACGGAGAGCGGAACAACGAGAAGGGCGAGGATCATGCGGGGCATGGCTCAGGCGCTGCGGGCCGCCGCGGATCCGACGGTTTCGTCGGGAACGGAAGAGCGGGATATCCTGGCGTTTCTGGCGCTGGCTCTGGCCGAGCTACAGGAGTCGGTGAGGGAAACGACGGTGGCCTGGGAACGGAGAGCCTATTGGGTTAAGGCCGATCGCTTTCGGCAGCAATGGGAGTGGGTTCCGCGGAACCTTGCTCGTCTGGAAACCTCGCTTCGCCAAGACGACATGCTCCAGGCCGGCGCTTGCGGCCTGGAGCTCGCGGTACACCTCGCCGATCTCAAAGTGAAGCCGGGAAGGACCAAGTCCGAGCCGTGGAAGGGCGCCTGGCGGGCATGGGCTGGAACCAGATAGGCCCGTTCTGTGCTAGCGTGGTTGGGTGGCGAGGGCATGACGGACGAAGCCCTGCCTCAGACTCCGGCCGGAACGTGCGTGGCGAGGGTCTGCCATGAGCCGTGGCCCTCGCCGGTCTCCTCCGTTCGCCCCTCGCTACCTATCGAACCCCCTACCAGGCTCCGTCTTGCGTCCAGCGGCGGGTAGGGGAATAATGGGGATCAAAGCGTGAGCCTTTTGCATGAGTGAGCTGGCCCTTCTCCAAGAGCGATCCACTGTTCTCGTCGTCGAAGACGATCCGGCGATGCTGATCGCCCTGAGCGACATCCTGGAGGGCGCCGGCTATGCCGTCGTCCCTGCCTCGGACGGCCGCTCGGCGCTCCAGGCGTTCGAGGCGGAGATTCCGGCACTGATCCTGTCGGACATCTCGATGCCGGTGATGGACGGGATCGAGTTGTTTGAGACGGTCCGCAAGGACCCGCGGGGCGCTGCCATTCCGTTCATCTTCCTCACCGCCCGGAGCTCGCGCGAGGACATCTTCACCGGGAAGTCGTTGGGGGCCGACGACTACATCACCAAACCCATCAAGGCCCATGAGCTGGTCTCGGCGGTCCAGGCACGCATTGTCCGATCGCACGAGTTGATGTTGATCCAGCTTCAGGCGGCGTACAAGCAAAGCCTGCGGGTGCTCGCCAACGCCATTGAGCGCGCAACCGCCGACCATGTCGAGCGCGTCAATGCTTACGCCCAGGCGGTGGCCCACGAATTGGGGTGGGACGATGCTCGACGAGATGGCCTCGAGTTGGGCGCCATCCTGCACGACATCGGCAAGGCAAAGGTGCCCGAGGCGGTCCTCTTGAAGCCCGGGGCCCTCGACGAGGCCGAGTGGGCCGTGATGCGCAAGCACCCCGAAGACGGAAAACGGATGATCGCTGAAATCCCCTACCTGGCGCCGGCCATCCCAATCGTCCTTTACCATCACGAACGGTGGGACGGCAAGGGCTATCCGGAAGGACTTTCGGGTGAGGACATCCCCGAAGAAGCCCGCCTGCTGTCGATCGTCGACACCTTCGACGCGATGACGACCGACCGGCCTTATCGGCCAGCCATCCCCGCCAGCTCAAGTTTCGAAACCCTGCTCGAAGAGTCGGGCAGCCATTTCGATCCGACGCTCATCGCGGCCTTCGTCCGCTGCTGGGAGCGAGGCGAGATCGCTCGAGTGCTGGCTTCCGCCAAGCACACATGACCCCAGGCGGGGGCAGGGGGGGCGTCCGCCGCCGTTCGCCGCTGAACAAAAAAGGCGCCTTGAACATTCCATGCCCCGAGCTTTGCCGGCTGGGTCGCTTTTCCCGGCCAGGTCTCGGCAGGGCGGTCCTGATTGATGTATGCTTGCGATAAGTGCTATTAAGCTAAGCATGAAATGAGCGGTAGTCGGAAGCGCATTCGCCGCCATGAGAGCACGTGAATCAGGCCTCATACTCCCCGATGGCGGACCTGCACCGGAGGACACCTTCGTGAGCGGCACGCCCAGCGTCGCACAAACGATGACCTCCTACCTCGAAGCGGTCGCCCTCTCGCGCAGCGCCAATACCGCCCGCACCTATCGCCAGGGCCTGCAGGCCTTCCGCAGGTCGCTCCACGGGGCCGGTTTCGATGCCGCGACCGTCGAAGTAGGCCGGGTCTCGGAGGACTGGATTGCCTCCTTCGCCCGAGACTTGAAGCGTCGCTCGCCGGCGACGGAACGACTGTATCTAACGGCCGCTTCCGGTTGGTACGAATATCTCGCTGCCGAGCAGTTGGTCGAAGTCAATTTGGCGCGAGTCCACCTTCTAATACGACAGCGAGCCCGCCGACCCGGTCAACGCCTGCCGCAATTCCCGCGCACGGCGATCGAAGATGTGCTGTCACACTCGAACGAAGGCCTGCCGTCAGCCGATCCCCTTGAACGCCTCCGGCACTTGCGCGACCGGGCCTTCTTGATGACGCTGGCCGACACCGGGCTGCGCGTCCATGAGGCGTGCCGGCTGCAGCGGGGCGATATCGATTGGGAGGAAGCCCAAGCCGTGCTCATTGGCAAGGGCAATCGCCAGGCCGTTGTCCGATTCTCTCAACGCTCGCTGCGAGCCCTGCGCGAATACCTCAAGGCTCGTGCTTCTCTCGACGGGGCCAGCGGCCGCGCCTTGAGCGCCCTGCCTGTTTTCGCCCGTCACGATCGCGGCGCCGGCCGGAAGGTGCTTCCAATCACGACCACGACCGGCCGAACGATCGTGCATGAGGCCGTCGCCGCCGCCCTCGGCCAAGAAGCCGTCGGCACGATCACCCCGCACTCGTTTCGCCACTACTTCGTCACGACCGTCTTGCGCGGTTCAGGAGGAAACCTGAAGCTGGCCCAAGAGCTCGCCCGACATCGCAACATCGCCGTCACGCAGCGCTACGCTCACCTGTCGGACGACGAGCTCGACCGTGGCTACCACGAGGTCTTTGACTCCGGCGACGAGCGCTGAGGCGAGCGATTCGTCGGCTCAGGCGGTGGCCGACGTTGAGGCGAGCTCAGCCTTCCCAACCGGCGCCTCGGCCAGACACAGGATCAGCAGGATCCACACCAGCTCCGCCAGGAAAAGGTGCAGGATTTGTAGCCAGACCGGGGCCAGGAGCAGCACATTCGCCGCGCCCGCTGCCAACTGCACCAGGAGGATCCCTCTCAGCAAAGTCAGCCGCCACGTGGCAGGTGTGTTGTCCACCGACCTCCGACGCTTGTCGGCCCAGACGACTCCCCCACCCGCCACAACCAGCGCCAACAAGGGGTGAACCAGGCGGACCCGCAGAAGCAGGTTTCCGCCGGGTGAGATATCCTGTGCCACGCCTTGCGCCAGAGAACCAGGAGGGAATAACGTGTCACCGAGCGCAGTCAGCGCGCCGCTGATCCCCAGCAAGACCATGCCGGCGACCAACGCCACGGCGATGCTCACGGGAATCGACGGCGGTATGCCTCTGCGTGACGTCGGCAACCCGAACCACGCCACAAGGGTGAGGCTCGCTACGAGTGCGTACGTCAAGACCAGGTGAACCGCGATCGCGACTGCCCGCGCGGCGGAGGTGTCATCACCGACCCAGCGGTTCAGGACCAGTCCGGCGCCGACCAAGGCTTCCAGTACGATCAGAGCTGTGGCGACTCGCGCCCAGCGCCGCGCAGCTCCACCTCGGGCGAAGCGCCGCTCCGACCAGATCCACAGCGACACCACAAGGATGAGCGCCAGCGCGCTTCCGAAACGATGGGCGAATTCGATCAAAGTCGCTTGGGCGGGGTCCTGAGGCACGATCGCGCCGTTGCAGAGAGGCCAGTGGCTGCCGCATCCGGCGCCCGATCCCGACGCCCGAACGAACGCCCCCCATAGGATGACTCCCAGGTTGACGGCTAGGACGATCCAGGCGAATCGCTGGAAGCCTGATCCCTGGCGCGACCCGGCGGGCCGCGTCTCGTCCGCGCTCACGATGGCTCCACCAGATGCTCGGCGAGCAAGACTACGGGGTGCCTCGCCTCTTCGCCTGTCCCATCTCGAATCTGTGTCCGGCAGGACATCCCCGGCGCCGCCACCCTGGCACCCTGAAGAGCGGATGTTCGAACGTCGGGGAAGAGCCTCATGTCGCCGATTTTCATCGACAAATCGTAATGCTCGCGTTCGTAGCCGAACGAGCCCGCCATGCCGCAGCAGCCGGCCGAGGTCTCTCGCACGTCACCCAAGGGGGCGAGCACTTCCATGAGGGCGGCAGATCCGACCAGCGCTTTGGCGTGACAGTGATTATGGACAAGGATCGGACGGCTCGACAGCCGCAGAGGCAGGCGGCGGATCCTCGCCTCTCCGTCCGCGCCGCGCTCGAGCAGGAGCTCCTCGATCAGCCGGGTGGCCCGGGCGACGGCCAGCGCCCGAGGATCGTCCGGGAAGAACTCGACGTACTCATCCCGCAGGGTCAGGAGACAGGACGGTTCCAGCCCGAGGATCGGGATGCCGGCCTCAGCCAACGGCGCCAGCGCCTCGATGTTCCGCCTGGCATGGGCCCGAGCCTTGTCCAGGGATCCTTTCGAGATCATCGGTCGGCCACAACAGACCTGCCCCTCCGCTCGCCCGGGTTTCATCCCGGCCGCCTTCAGGACGCGCAGGGCTCCCGGACCGACATCGGCCTCGTTCCTGTCGGTGAAGGTATCGACGAAGAGGACCACGCGATCGTCGGAGGATCCATCGCTCGCCTGCAGGATCGGCACGGCCCGCGAAAACCGGCGTCGTTGGAGCGCCGGCAACGTTCGGCGCCCGTCGACGCCAAGGGCCGCTTGCAGGGCAACGCGAAAGAGCCTCGATCGGCGCATCCGATTGTGGACGGGTGCGAACGGGCCGAGGATGGACTGGACGCGGGCGATGTCTCCGAAGAGCCGGGAACGAATGGGCGTGCCGTGCTCGCCCTGATACCACGCCAGATACTCCGCCTTGACACGAGCCATGTCGACCGCGTTCGGACACTCCGCCTTGCAGCCTTTGCACTCCAGACACAGATCTAGCACGCGATGCATTTCCGGCTTCAGCAAGCTCTCCGCCGGGAGCCAGCCGCTCAGGGCAGCCCGCAGGGCATTCGCCCGGCCGCGCGTGCTGTCCATCTCTTCGCGCGTCGCCTGAAACGACGGGCACATCACCCCGTCGTCCTTCCGGCACACCCCCACCCCGTTGCATGCCTCCAACGCGCGCAGGAAACCTTGCTCGCGACGGAATCCAAAAGCGTGGCTCAGCTCGACGGGTGAGCCTAGCTCCGCCCGATAACGCAGGTCGCCATCGATCTGGGAACGGGGACCGTCCTCCAGAACCACAACCTTCCCCGGATTCAGGATTCCCGCCGGGTCGAAAGCGCGCTTCCACCGACGGAATGCCTGCGTCAATTCAGGGCCGAAAAGGAGCGCGTTGAATTCCGTGTGTGAGAGTCCGTCGCCATGCTCCCCCGAAATCGCCCCGCGCAGCTCGAGCACCTCCTGGACGATGGCTTCGGCGATTTGGCGCATCTGCCGGCGGCCGTGGTCGGTCTTGAGATTGACCATCGGCCGCAGATGGACGCAGCCGGCCGAGGCGTGCCCGTACCACTCGCCGGACGTTCCATGCTCCGCCAGGATCCGTTCGACGCGTCCGACGTAATCCGCCAGACCTCCGACAGGGACCGAGACATCTTCGATGAAAGTGATGGGCTTGGTGTCGCCTGGGACGGAGGTCAACAGCCCGAGGCCAGCCTTCCGCACTTCCCAGAAACTGGCTTGCGCAGCGGTCTCTTCGAGAATCGTCCCGCGGAACCGGGTGTGGCGAGCCGATGTCACGGCCTCAGCCTTGCTTTGGCCTTCGAATTCGACCGCAAGAAGAGCCCGGGGTGTCCCCTCGAGGAACCCCAGTTTGCGGGCATACATTGGAACCTGTCGGGCGCGCTCGAGCAACGCCGCCGGAACCAACTCGATGGCGGAAGGCCCGGCCTCCAACAGCGCTGGTGTGGCCTGGGCAGCTTCCATGACGGAATCAAAGGGCAACAGCAGCAGAGCCGTCGCGCGGGGCCTGGAGACCAGGCGAATCTCTGCCTCGACCAGGACGCCCAAGGTCCCCTCGGAGCCGCAGAACGCAGCCGGGACGTCGAGAACCCCCTGGTCGATGTATCCCTCCGGGGTCCGATACCAGGCCTGCGGGGCGTCGGGGGTGTAGCCGGTGAGGTAGTTCAGCCCGTAACCGGAGGCGCGGCGCCAGGTCGTTGGCCATCGGCTTCGGATCTCCGGTTCGATGGAGCCACGGAGTTCGAGCGCCGTTCGATAAACCTCCGCTTCTAAGCTCATCCCGCGGCTTCGACTTTTCGCCTCGTCCTCCGAGACGGCGACGAAGTCCGCCGTGGACCCGTCCCCCAGGACTACCGTTGCTCGTGTGAGGTGATCCGAGGACATCCCGTAGCGGATCGAATGTGCACCTGTGGCGTTGTTGCCGATCATTCCGCCGAAGGTCGCTCGGTCGGCCGATGCCGGGTCGGGGCCGTACATCAATCCTGCAGCGGCTGCGGCGCGGTTCATGCTCAGGCAGACCACCCCTGGTTCAACTTTGGCAGTTCTCCCCTCCTGATCGATCTCCAGGATCCTGTTCAGATATCGGGCTGTGTCGAGCACGAGCGACGCGCCAACGGCTTGGCCGCCCAGGCTGGTCCCCGCGCCGCGCGGCAGAACCGGCACGCGCAGCTCGGCCGCCTTGGCGACGATGGCAGCGAGCTCTTCGCGGTGGCGCGGCAAGACAACACCGAGGGGCACGACCTGGTGATTGGACGCATCCGTGCTGTAGAGGGTCGTGGTGACGGGGTCGAAGCGGGCATCTGCGCCGATGCTCGCCAGGAACGACCGCATTTCTCGCAGCGCTTCAGGATGCCCGCTGATCATCGGTCCGGATTCGTACAGCAGGGCCCATCTGGAGAACGGACTGACTTGACGGGAACCAGGTCACCCTCCGGAGGATCCCGGCTGGGCCGGCGCCGGCTCGGTTTTGCGGCGCCGCCTCAGAGCGATTCGGTCGATTTCCTTGGCCAGGTCCTTGGGCACGCGGCCCCGGACGTGAATCGCCCGTTCTTCGTGTTCGACTTTGTCGACGACTCCGGCCTCGTACATCCTCGCCAACATCCCCCCATGGTCGTAGGCGATCCGGGCATCCACTGCGACGAGTTTGCGGTCGAGTTCGGCTTCCATCGCCCGAAGCAGGGCAGCGATCCCGTCCCCTTCCTGGGCTGAGACCGGGATGGCGCGCTCGAACGCGTCGATGACCACCGGGTCCAGCTGACGATCCGGAAGGAGATCGACCTTATTGAGGGCCGTGACCATCGGCAAACTCCCGGCGCCGATCTCCTCCAAGGTGGCTTGTACGGCGCGGGCCTGCGCTTCCCTGGCAGGGTGGCTGGCGTCGACGACATGAATTAGCAGGTCGGCTTCGCTAATCTCCTCGAGCGTCGCCCGAAAGGCGGCGATCAAGAGCGTGGGGAGCTTCTGGACGAACCCGACAGTGTCGGTGACCAATGCCGCCCGCCCTTCCGGCAGGCGCAAGCGCCGGGTCATCGGATCGAGAGTGGCGAAAAGCTGGTCGGCGATGACGGCGTCGGCCTGGGCCAGGCGATTCAAGAGCGTCGACTTCCCGGCGTTGGTGTACCCCACCAGCGCGATGGTCGGCACCGAGGCGCGGCGACGCCGGCTTCGGTAGCGCCCGCGGTGGGCCCGGACGCGATCGAGCTCCTTGCGAAGGTGGGCAATACGCCGGCCGATTTCCCGCCGGTCGACCTCGAGCTGAGTTTCGCCCGGGCCGCGCAGCCCGACTCCTCCAACCGCACCGGTTCGGCCGGCGCCGCCGCCGGCCTGCCGTGCCAGGTGCGTCCAGGCTCGGGTGAGTCGGGGAAGCCGATACTCGTATTGTGCCAGCTCGACTTGCAGCGCCCCCTCACGGCTGTGCGCGTGCTGGGCGAAGATGTCGAGGATGAGCGCCGTCCGGTCGACGACCTTCAGATCCTCGCCCAGGGCGCGCTCGAGTTCGCGCTGATGGCGAGGCGATAGCTCGTCGTCGAAGACCACGACGTCGGCCAGCGCCTCCTCGGCCAAGTCACGCGTCGCAACGACCGTCCCTGAACCGAGCAAAGTCTTCGGATCAGGATGGCGCACGCGCTGCGCCGACGCGCCGACTACTTCCAGTCCGGCCGTCTCGGCCAGGCGCGCCAATTCGAGCAGGGAGTCTTGTGGGGAGAGCAGCGAGTCTGCGCCGTCGATCCCTACTCCCACCAGATACGCTCGTTCGCGCGGCGGCTCGGTAGGCAGGGGTTGCTTCGGCATGAGAAGATTATACAGTCGTCAGTGGTGAGTGGTCAGAGGTCAGTGTCGAGCGGTAGTGCCTCTGGACGCGGGGTCAACCCTCTGATGAGGGATCACTGATGACTGACTTCCCGGTTGCCGACGACGGATCGCCATCACCGATCTCTGGTCGCCGATCTCCCAATCCTCGGTCCCTACTTGCTGCACACTGTGCCCAACCATGCGAGCAGGGCTTCGCCGACCTGGTCCAGACTTTCCGCCGAGATCTTGTCGAGGGTGTCTTCCGTCGTGTGCCAGAAGGGATACGCCATGTCGATGATGTCGACGGCGCGCCAGCCGCGGGCGAGGAACGGAGTGTGGTCGTCGAGCACCGATGGGCCGGGCTCGGCGCGGAAGGCATCCAGGCTCCGCTCGGCCGCCGCCTGCCAAATCTCCGCTGCCAGGTCCGCTGATGAAGTCCGTTCCATTGGGAGATCCAGGTCGCGGTCCCCTACCATGTCCACGACGACGACCGCCGACGGCTCGCGCGTCAGCTCGCCGGCGAAGTGCCTGGAGCCGGCCGCCCACTCCCAACCTTCCAGGTTTCCAGAGTCCTCCCCGTCGAAGAAGGCTAGTTGGACATCGCAGGCAAGCCCGCGGGCCGGAAGTACGCGCGCCAGCTCGAGCAACACAGCCACTCCTGAGCCTCCGTCATTCGCGCCTGGGACGGGCGAGTCGGGATGAGCCTGATCGCGATCGGCCACCGGCCGTGTGTCGTAGTGCGCACCGAGGACGATGAACGGACCGGCAGCGCCGTCCAGCCGGCCCGAGATATTCGTGAGTGTCACGCCCTGGTAAGGAAAGGAGGATGCCATGGTCTCCCAGGCGAGATCCTGCAGTTCCGAGGCGATCCAGCCTTGGATGGCCTCGTGACCAGCGGTGCCCGGATGCCGCGGGCCCATTTCCACTTGTTTCTCCACCAGCGACAGGGCCGCCCGTCCATCGAAGTCCGCAGCCCGATTCGTGGCGCAGGAGGCCAGAACAACGAAGGAGGCCGATGCCACGATTCGCATAGCCTCTCGACCCTTAGTGATGATAGAGGAGCGAGCTGTTGACGAGGGAGTGGCTATGCGCATTGCGCTCGGGACCTCACAGCGCGGGTTCTCGATTACCCCGCCATTCCCACTGCGAGGATCGCTTCCATGGCCTCCGCGGAACGATCGGCATACATCTGCTGGCGCTGCCGCCGATCCCGCACGCGCGGCCCTGGCAGCTCAGGCAGCAGGCCGAAGTTGGCCTTCATCGGCTGAAACGTGCGCGGCTCGGCGTGACGGATGTAGTGACACAAGGCGCCCAACATCGTCGACGTCGGAAGCTCGAGCAAGGGCTGCTGACGCAGATGGCGAGCGACATTCAAACCGGCCAGCAAGCCCGTGGCGATGTTCCCTAAGTAGCCCTCCACCCCGGTGATCTGCCCGGCGAAGAAAAGGCCGGGGCGCCGCCGCATCTCCAGAGTCGATTCGAGCAACCGCGGCGAGTTGATGAAGGTGTTGCGGTGCATCTGGCCAAAGCGCGCGAAGCGCGCCCCGGCCAGTCCGGGGATCATTGAGAAGACGCGCTTCTGCTCTGCAAAGGTGAGATTCGTTTGGAATCCGACGAGGTTGTACAGGCTTCCGGCCAGGTTGTCTTGCCGTAGTTGAACCACCGCATGCGGACGAGTCCCGGTCCGAGGGTCGTGCAGGCCCACCGGACGCATAGGCCCGAAAGCCAGCGCCTGTCCGCCGCGGCTGGCGATGATCTCCACCGGCAGGCATCCCTCGAAGTAGATACCCTCGCCGGCCCGCACGCCTTCGGGAATCGTCGATTCGAAATCGCGCAGGGGAATCCGATCGGCGCCCGTCAGCGCTTCGACGAAGGCCTCGTACTCGACCTTGGTCATAGGGCAGTTCAGGTAGTCGCCATCCGGCATCTCGCCCCGGCCATATCGGGAGCCGCGATACGCGATCTCCCCGTCCACACTGTCGGCCTCGACAATCGGGGACAGAGCATCGTAGAAATACAGGTGATCCTCCCCCGCCAGCCTCGCCAGTTCGGAGGCGAACCTGGGCGAACTGAGCGGTCCGCTGGCCACCACGCCGACCCCCTCCGGGATTTCCGTCATCTCCCGCCGGATCAGGTGCACACGAGGGTGATTCTCCAAAGCAAGGGTCACCTTGTCTGCGAACCCCTCGCGGTCCACGGCTAACGCACCGCCCGCAGGGAGCGCCGAAGCCTCAGCGAGCTGCAGCAACAATGAACCCAGGCAACGCAGCTCGGCCATCAGGACCCCGGAAGCGCGGTCCGGCAACCTGGACCCAAGAGAGTTGGAGCAGATCAACTCGGCCAACCGGTCCGTCCGATGCGCACCGGTCTGGCGGACGGGACGCATCTCGAATAGATCCACGTCCCAGCCAGCCTCGGCGATCTGCCAGGCCGCCTCGCTCCCGGCCAGCCCTCCACCAATGACCCACACTGGCCGCTCAGGCATGGGCGAGATTTTAGCACCGCTGCGTTGGCACGGGTCTTGCAACTTAATTGCGCTGCCGGGTCGGTTCCGCTATACTGCGGCCCGTGGAGCGATCCATGCTTCAGGTCCAAGACCATTCCCTCCGCCCCCTGACGACGGCCCACCTGGCCCAGACGATGAGTCTGCTGGCTCTCTCCAACCTGGAGCTGCGCCAGCGGGTCCTCGCCGAAATCTCCTCCAATCCGGCGTTGGAGATGCTCGAGGAGCGCGTCTGCCCCTCCTGCCACCGGAAGCTCGGCGGCACGGCACCCTGCCCGGTGTGCAGTGCGCCGCAGGCGGAAGACAACTTGATCGTCTTCCTGTCGCCGCGCGAATCGAGTCATACGGCCAGCTCCGTCTCGATGGACAACACTCCGGCCGACCAAGAACCGGCCGCGCCGGAAGACCTGGCGCTCCACATTCTGGGTCAGATCGCCGGCGAGCTCGAACCCTCCGAACGGCATCTGGCAGCGTACATTCTTTCCAGCCTCGATGAGGATGGTTTCCTGATGGATCCCCCCGCCCTGATCGCACGGGCGACCCACGCCAGCCTGTCGGACGTCGAACACGTGTTGAGCATCATCCGCCATGCCGAACCGCCGGGTCTGGCCAGCGCCGGTCCACGACAAGCGCTGCTGGCGCAGCTGGACTTGCTCGACGAAGGGGATCCACTGGTCCCGATTGCGCGCCGGATGCTCGAAGAGTGTTTCGCCGAGCTGGGCCGGCGCGAGTTCGAAAAGATCGCACAGACTCTCGGCGTCAGCCAGGCGCGCGCCCGCCAGGCAGCCGAGTTGATTCACACCAAGCTCAACCCCTATCCTTCGCGCGCCTTCTGGGGGTCCGGTCGTCAGACGGCCTCCGCCGACCCGAACGTCTACCACAACCCAGATATCCAGATCTCGAACACCCCCAACGCAAACGGCTCGCTGGTGGTGGAGATTTTCTCCGCCATGTCGGGCTGGCTGCGCGTCAACCCGCTTTTCCGGGAGGCGCTTCCCCAAGGCGAGGCCGAGCAAGGCGACGAGTGGTCACGCCATCTGGAGCGTGCCTCCCTATTCGTCAAGTGCCTGCAGCAGCGCAACAATACGATGCGCCGCCTGATGAGGTCCTTGGTCGGCCGCCAGCGGGAATTCATCCTGCACGGGGATCGTCATCTGCGCCCGATCACCCGCGCCAGCCTGGCCGCCGAGATCGGGGTCCACGAGTCGACCGTGTCGCGCGCCGTCGCTCACAAGTCGGTGGCGTTGCCTGACGGGCGCATCATCCCCCTGCACCGCTTCTTCGATCGCAGCCTGTCGGTGCGCGACCGGATCAAGCAGATTGTGGAGGACGAAGGCCGGCCCCTGACCGATGATCAGATTGCCGCTCGGCTCCGCCGCGACGGCGTCCGCGTCGCCCGCCGAACGGTCGCCAAGTACCGCGCCGTGGAAGGCATCCTCCCGGCGCGGCTGAGGCATGTCCGGCGCGGCGCCGCCGCGACTGCGTAGGTCTGACCTTTGCCGAGCCGCTCGCCCGCACCCAGCGCGATCGCCCGGCTCCTGCGACCCGATCCCTACCGAGAGCTCTTTCGTCTCTTATCCGACTCGATCCCCGAGGCCGTCCTGGTCCTCACCAGCGACGGCCACGGGATCCTGGCGGCGAACCACGCCTTTCTCCTGCTGACCGGTTATTCTCGTACGGAGATTGCTTCCCTTCTCCCCGCTGCGCTGTTCCCTGAGACGGCCGGCGAGGAGGCCCTCGGGCGCATCCTCAACGCCTGGGGCTCCGTCGACGTCGAACTGAACGAGGTTCCACTGAAAACACGGGAGGGGGAAGTCATCAGGGTGGATCTCCAGGCGCGCGCCAGCAGCGCCTCGGCGGAAGCGATCCTCATCCAATTGCGCGCGGCCGGCGTCCGACAGCAAGCCGAGCAAGTGCGGCTGGCGACCGCGAGCCGACTCGACCGGCTGAGCGATCTCGCCGGGCTGCTGCTCGACCCCGATCAGGAGACGCTGGCAGGGATGATCCCAGCCGCGCGCGAACTGCTGACGGCCGACGGGCTCGGAGTTTATGCGGTTTCGCCGGAGGGGCCAGAATACTTCCTGGTCGGCTCTCTTCCGACGGATTTCCCGGCTTCGCTTCCGGCCGGGGCGCTCGACGCTCTTCCCCAGCCGACCCAGTGGACCATGGGTCAGCGTCCCGATCATCCTCTGTACCGGGCCGCACGGAGCGCTGGATTCTCGACCGTTCGTACCGCGCCTCTGGGCACCGCCACGGCTTGGGTGGGGATGCTGGTGGCCGGCTGGCGACAGCCCGAATCGATTCCGGCCGAAGCGCAGGCCCTGACGATTCTCCTCGCCGACCTGGCGCACGCCGCGCTGCTGGTGAACGTGCAACGGTCGGCGCTGACGGGGCTCGAGAGGCAAGTGCAATCGCTCAAGGCCGAAAGCCGGGACGTGGCGGGCGCGGTCAGCGACGGGTTGATCACGGTCGACGAGGCCTTGCGAGTGGTCTATACGAATCCGCGCGCCGCCGCCATGCTCGGCTACCGCGAGGGCGAGCTGCACGGGGCTCCGATCCAGGACGTCCTGGTGGGGCCGGAGGATTTCCTGGCGACTTTGCTCGACGCTTCGGGCCACGAGCGCCAGGCCGAACGCCCCCGCCTGACCCTGCACCGCCGCGATGGGACGCCGTTCCCGGTTCATTTGCGCGTGCGGCCCCTGCCTTCCGGGTCGGCGGCGCGTCTGCTCCTGGTCCTGAGTGACATGTCGGAGCGACAGGCGATCGAGAATCAAACGGAGATCCTGGCGCAGCGCGCTCTGCTCGGGGAAGTCTCGGCGATCTTCGCCCACGAAGTTCGTAACCCGATCAACAACATCAGCACCGGGGTGCAGTACGTAGCCTCCCGGCTGGGCAAGGATCACCCGTTGTTCGAATCACTGGAGCGTGTCCGGCGCGAATGTCTCCGGCTCGACCAGCTGATGACGGACGTCTTATTCTTCGCCCGGCCGTTGGAACTTCGCATGGAGCCGATCGACCTGGCCGACTTGTTGGGGCGGTTGCTCGTCCGCTGGCAACCCCGTCTGCAACAGGCGCGGGTGAATGCGCACACCGAATTCGACCGGGCGGCACCTTGGTGCGAGGCCGACCCGCGCACGCTCGAACAAGTCATCGTCAA
>Ga0184633_10000297_pt1 | contig 17054 bp, 19 predicted proteins | sample PLM31_170_b1_FD_133156 | JGI IMG/M metagenome (GOLD analysis project Ga0184633, IMG submission 133156) | Groundwater sediment microbial communities from an aquifer in East River, Colorado, USA - PLM3-1_170_b1 | ecosystem: Environmental > Terrestrial > Soil > Riparian zone | place: USA: East...
CCCAAGGCCTCGACATCCGCTTTCCCGGGACCCGGTCCGGTCAGAGTCGGAATCTCGGTCGGCGGTACTCCCTGAAGGCCGACAGCCTGCACGTGTCCGAGGTTCGCAATGGGGACGAGCCCTCGAGGGAGTCCGAGAGTCGATGCGACCTCCGCGTAGCCGACGGCGAGCGCCAGGTTGTGGCCGAGGCGGCCGAGGTCGTCGAGGGAAGTGCGGATCGCGAGATGGGCCGCGGCCTCGAGCCCGTGATCGAGGGCGATGCGGGCGAGGAGGGATGCGGCCTTGGGACCCATCCGGTCATGCACGAACCTCCGATACGCGCGCTCCTTCTCTTCCTGCGACGCGGAGGGAATCGCGCGGGCTTCCGCCTGAACGCCGACCGGCGTGAGGGCGCGCTTCTGAAGGCTGAAGTTGTAGAACACGAGGAACCGGAGGAGCCCGAGTCCTCCGGGTGGGCGGGTGAGCCGGAGCAGATCGCGCCCCGCCTGGATCGTGAGGACTCCATGGGGCGTGTGGAGCTGCGGGTCGTCATGACTCGAGACGACTGCGAGGAGCTCGTGGAGGATCGGGGCCGCGGTCGCGGGGTCTTTCGAGAGTTCGTCGAAGAGCTTGATCCCTTTCTGGTGCTCGAACGTCGGCAGCAAGGCGAATAGGCGTTCGAGGTCTTTCGATGCCACCCGCCGAAGGGAAAGTCACGGGCCTTTTTATGTTGCGCGTTCCTCGAGGGGGCAACTCTTATGACGAAGCGGGACTTTCATCGGATATCGTGCCTCCCTTGTACGATGTGATCGTCCTCGGCTCCGGGCCCGCAGGCCTCACGGCCGCGATCTACGCGACCCGGGCCGCCCTGAAGACGCTCGTGATCGCCGGAGCGACCGCCGGCGGCCAGCTCATGATCACGACGGACGTCGAGAATTATCCGGGCTTCCCGCACGGCATCCAAGGCCCGGAACTCATGGAACTTTGGCGAAAGCAGGCGGAACGATTCAAGGCAGACTTCATCGACGACAATGTCTCGAAGGTGGACTTCACGACGCGACCCTTGGTCGTCTGGACCTCGGAGGGCAAGCACGAGGCCCGCTCCGTCGTCATCGCCACGGGCGCGAACGCGAAATACCTCGGGCTGCCGAACGAGGAGCGCTTGAAGGGCCATGGGGTGAGCGCGTGCGCTGTTTGCGATGCCATGTTCTTCAAAGGCGTCGATGTGGTCGTGGTCGGGGGCGGCGATACGGCGATGGAGGAGAGCCTCTACCTATCGAAGATCTGCAAGACCGTCACGGTCGTTCACCGGCGCGACGCATTTCGCGCGAGCAAGATCATGCAGGATCGCTTGTTCAAGACCCCGAACATCAAGGTGATCTGGGACTCCGAGGTAACGGACGTCCGCGGGAGTGCGAAGATCGAGGGCGTCCGAATCCGGAACCGCAAGACCGGCGAACCCTCGGATCTCAAGGTCCAAGGCCTCTTCCTCGCGATCGGCCACACGCCTGCAACGGACTTCCTGCGGGGACAACTGGAACTTGACCGCGGCTACGTCGTGCTCCGGCCGCACGACGGCTTGGCGACGGCGACGTCCGTGGAAGGCGTCTTCGCCGCGGGAGACGTCCACGACTTCCGCTATCGGCAGGCCGTGACGGCCGCTGGCTTCGGGTCCATGGCCGCCCTCGACGCGGAGCGATGGCTCCAGCATTCGGGCCGTTGACGACGAAATCTTGAAGTCGCCTCGGTCCTTAGTCCGCCCGAGACCTCTACATGGTGCGCATCTTCCGGGGCGGTGTCCTCGACGAACGGTTCGAAGGGAGTGTCGTCGTAATCGGCCCCCGCTCCACGACGATGACCGGGCTCGTCCGCGGGGACCTGTTCGTTCGGGACAACAGCGTGTGCGACGTGACCGGCATGGTGTCCGGCAACCTGCTCGCGGAACGCACGGGCAAGGCGATCCTCCATGGGCTCGTGACGAAGGCCGCGAAGGCGGCTGGCGGCGACCTCGAAATCTATGGGATGGTCCAAGGGGATGTCGTAAACGAAGGGGGCCGCCTGTTCGTCGACAAGGGAGCGGTCGTTCGGGGCAAGATCATCGGCCCGACGCATGACGGGCCGCTTCCGCTCGCGGAGAAATCCGCCCCCGTACCGGCCGCCGCGCCTGCGGCCCCTCCGAAGCCTCCCGCGCCCGCGGGTCCGTGAGGCTCACGACTCGACGATCGGCTCGACGGGCGTCTCCCGGAGGGGCATGCGCTCTGGCTGCTTCTCCCCGACCGCGAAGAGCTGGAGGTGCGGGATCAGGTTGCCCATGATCCGGTTTTCCGCCTTCCGCAGGTGCTCCTCATAGGTCGATCGGCTGACGCCGAGGCTTCGGGCGATGCTTTCCGTCGTCACCCCACGCGGGGAGTTGTAGTATCCGTACCGGTGCGCCTTGAGGAGCGAGTCCATCTGTTTCGACGTCATCTCGCCGAACAGGCTGTTCACCCAAATGCTCGATGGGAGGACCGACAACGGCAGCTCCCGCTTCCGGATCAGCTCGGTCGGCCCGCGCTTGTTGAAGTCGCGGAACAGAGCCCGTATCTTCGTCTCGTCGAAGGCGATCACGCGGAAGTGGCCCCATCCGTCCTTGAAGATCGCGGGCGGTGCGTCGACCGCCTCGTGCGCCTCCCAGACGTTCCACGGACTGTCCAGGTTGCCGCAGGTGCATTTCAGCATGAAGATCCGGGAGTCCTTCGCCTCGACCCACTGGTCGATGCACTTGCCCGCCTTCCGGATCTCCTTCGCGATGTCCGTGAGGATGGTCTCGTCCAGGGTGGGGACTTGGACCAGCTCGCGGTTCCAGATGCACCACATCGAGATCGGCAGGCCGGGATGGCGTCCCGAGATTTTCATGAACGGGTAGTCGTACTGAGTCCGGAACGAGATCTCCCAGAGGCTCATGGGACGTCCATCACGTTGCTCGGGGATATAGGTACTGCCGTCATATGACGGCCGCCGAAGGCGGGTCAAATCGGTTCGTCGGCCGCGTCCTTTCCCATCCTGAGGTGCAAGACATGTATCTAATAGGATTGGAAAACACACGCATTTGGACGGACAGCAATCGCAACTTCACCCTTCGGCAGTACGGCCGGATGGAGTACGGATCCTCCGAGATCGGTTGGCTCCTGGCGTCTCCGAAGACGCCGCGGGCCCGCCGCGCTCGGTCGACGCGCTCCCTGGGGCTGCGGCTGCGGTACTTCCTGAACTCGTTTCGAGGCTTCGCCGCCTTCGACGTCCACGGCCACGACGAATCCGGCCACTGAGGGCGGCGCAGGTTTTTATCGCACGGCTCCGTCCACGGGATGATGCCGGAAATCCTGATCCGGTACTGTCTCCCGTGTCGATATCAACCGAAGGCGATTCAGGACGCGGACGCGATTTTGAAGGAGTTCGGGGGAGAGTTGTCCGCCCTCCGGCTGGTCCCCGGCGACCACGGCGTCTACGACGTGGAAGTCGACGGCGATCTCGTCTTCTCCCTTGACCGGGCGGAGCGGTTCCCCGAGACGTCGGAGCTGATCGAGACGATCCGGGCTCGGATCAAGCCAAGGAAGAGCCGCAAGGCGTAGGCCACCCGAGCCTCGGACACCCGAAGAACATCCATCTTTAGCCGTCTATCGACGGCCGTCTATGGCGGGTGAAGTTCTCTCGTCAAGGGAGTAGTTCTCCCCGGTATGTTCGGAAACACGTTCGAAATCGTGGGACTCGGAAAGACAGTGAACGATGGAGTGGCGGGCGGCGCGTTGGCCGACTACGTCCGGTGGGAATTCGCGCCGGCGGATCGGGCCAGCGTGTTGGCGGCACTGAAGGGCGGAGGCTCCAGCCGCCGCCGGATCGGGGGGCGTATCGTGCGAGCTCTCCGGTCTCGACGACAGGCCGCGGCACGCGCAAGGGACGAATTCGGTCGCGTGGGACACGGGGTGCGCCGACCTCTCCTGCCGTTCGAGGCGCTCGAGCGGGGCCTCCTCCACCGCGCGTTCCCCTAGAGCAAAGCTCCTGGACGCTCAGGGAATCGCGAGGACGACCTTGCCGAATTGCTCCCCGCGGCCGAGGTATTCGTGCGCCGCGCGGGCCTCTCCGAGGGGGAAGACGCGGTCTACGATCGGCTTCAACCGACCCATGAACACGAGTTTCAGGACCTCCTCGAACTCCCGCTGGTTCGCCATCGTGGAACCGAGGACGGACAGCTGGCGCCAATACAGGTACCGTGCGTCCAGCTCGAGAATCGACCCGGTCGTCGCGCCCGGGACGACGACGCGGCCGCCTTTGCGAAGGGTGCGGACGGAATCCTTGAAGGTCGCCTCGCCCACGTGATCGACGATCACGTCGACCCCGCGGCGCCCCGTCAGCTCCCACACCGCCTTCGACCAAGCCATCGCCTTGTAGTTCACCAGGACGTCCGCACCGAGGGCCTTTGCCTTCTGCAACTTCTCATCGCTCGAGCTCGTCACGAAGACCGTGCAACCGGCGAGCTTTGCGACCTGGATCGCGGCCGTCGAGAGGCCGGACCCGGCGCCCAAGATCAGGACGTCCTCCCCGGGCCGGACTTTCGCACGGGTGACGAGCATCCGCCACGCGGTCATGAACGCGAGGGGCGCCGCGGCCGCGACCTCGAAGGTCATGTCCGTCGGAATCTTCAGAGCGTTTCGGGATGGGATCGCTACCTTCTCCGCGTAGGTGCCGGGCAGGTGCTCTCCGAGGATCTTGTAGTCGACGCACTCGGAGTCTTCGCCCTTCAGGCAGTATTCGCAACGCCCGCAGGAGATGCCCGGGTTCAGGACGACGCGGTCCCCGACCTCCAAGTCCGTGACGTCGGAGCCGAGCTCGGCGACGTGTCCCGCGCCATCGGAACCGAGGATGTGCGGCAAGGTGAGCTTCAGGGTCGGGATTCCCTCGCGGACGAACAGGTCGAGGTGGTTCAGCGCGGCCGCGTGGGTGCGGACGACGACCTGGTCCGGTCCTGGCACGGGGTCGGGATAGTCCGCGACAAGCTCGAGGACCTCGGACCCTCCGTACTGCGGCACAACGACGGCCTTCAGCGTACCACCTGCGTGACGGCGACGAAAGCGACCGGTCCTAGATAAGGGCCGCCGTCAACGAACGTTGTAGCCTTTCGCCTGAAGCAGGCGAACGACATCCTTGCGGTGGTCACCCTGGAGGACGATCACGCCCTGCTTACCGGAGCCGCCGGTCGCGAGACCCTTCTTCAGTTCCCTCGCGAGCTTCTCCGCTTCGTCGGGTTTCGACTCGAGGCCCCGGACGACGGTCACGGCCTTTCCATAGCGGCGCGTGTCCATCTCGACGGATAGCTGGGTCGTCTCGCGACCCAGGTCTTCGCAGACGCAGATCTCCTTGGGCAACCCGCAGGTCGGGCAGATCCCCGCGATCAAGCCGCCTCCGCTGGGTTTTCCTTCGTGAGGAGGAATTCCTTCAGTAGGCGATAGTGTTTTCGGATGGTGACCTCGCTCACGCCGGTCAGCCGGGCGACCTGGGCCTGGGTGAGGGGCACGTCGAGGTCCTCGGAGGCCAGGTACAGCGCCCCCGCGGCGATGCCGACGGGGGAGTTCGCCTCGAGGATCTTCGAGTCCTTCCCCTGGGCGACCAGGTTCAAGGCCCGTTCCCCGACTCGGGCGTCCAGTCCGAGCTGGGAGGCGAACCGAGGCACGAAGTCTTCCGCGCGGCTCGCGCGGCTGAACACCCCGAGTTCCCGGGAGACCACCTTGGCGGTGAGAGAGATGCGGTGGACCGTGACGCCCGTCGCCTCGGACAGCTCATAGAGCCCCCGCGGCGCCCCGAGCTGCTTTGCGGCCAGGTAGACGACCGCCGCGACGATCGCGTCCATCGATCGCCCGCGGGAGAGACCCGCCTCGATCGTCCGCCGGAGCAGGATTGCGGAGCGCTCCCGGAAGACGGGCGCGAGTCCGAGTCGGGAGGACAGACTCGACAGCTGGGCCAGGCCCGGCGCAAGCGCCCTCTCCGTCCGGTCGTATCGGGTCCATCGGCTCACGCGCCGCAGGCGGTTCAGGGCCGCCACGCTGCGCGCGTCGATCGGGTTCCCCTTCGCGTCCCGGAGGCCGTTCCCGACCATGGATCCGAGGCCCTTGTCCGGCGCCATCACGGACGGCGGGGGACCCGCACGGATCCGGTCGTCGCCTTCGAACGTGGTCCAATCGGGCCCCTGGTCCATGAGGCCTTCGTCGACGACGAACCCGCAGTTGTCGCAGACCCGCTCCCCGCGGATCGAATCGACGTACAGGGCGAAGCTGCCGCAGTTCGGGCAGCGGGTGGGATCCCGTCCGTCCTTCGGCTCTCGGTTGTCTCGCGGGAACCTCACGTCGCCCGTGTTCCTATTTACGAATTGACTCATTGCGTCACCTCGCGAGTTCCAGCCACCATGACCCATCGCGTCGCCCATACCTCCAGGTCCCGGATCGCCTCGAACAGATCCAGTCCCTTCGGCGACAGGCGGTACTCGACCGCCAGGGGCCGGTCCAAGTGGACCTTCCGGTCCGCGATCCCGACCTCCTCGAGCTCCTTCAGCGTCTTCGCGAGGGAGCTCTGGCAGATCCCCGTCGCGACCCGAAGCTCGTTGAAGCGTTTCGGGCCGGAGAGGAGGCTGTGCAGGACCGTGAGCTTGAGTTCGGAGCCGATCACCTCGATGGCGAACATCGCTCCGCACTCGTGGCCCCCGCAAGGGCTTTGCTCCTCGGCCATGGCTTCTGGTTCTCGCACTCGTATATGGGGCCCCCGGAGTATAAATAGTTTCGTTTTCATACCACGTTTCAGGTGCGAACCTGGTTCAACTTGAAAACGCGTCGTCTCGCCTGCAGCCTCAAGGCCACCGGCTGACCACCACCTTGCTCTCCGTGAAGAACCGGATCGCGTCCCGGCCCTGGGGGTGCAGGTCCCCGTAGAAGGAGTTCTTCATCCCGCCGAATGGGAAGTAGGCCATGGGGGCCGCGACGCCGACATTCACCCCGATGTTCCCCGCCCGGACCCGGTGCCGGAACTCCCGGGCGGCCTTCCCGCTCGACGTGTAGATCGTCGCCGCATTCCCGTAGGGGCTCCGGTTGATCGTCTCGATCGCGTCGTCCAGCCGTGGCGATTCGACGAGGCTCACGACGGGCCCGAAGATCTCCTCCTTCGCGACACCCATCTCCGGGCGGACGGCGTCCAGCAGGGTCGGTCCGACGAAGTACCCCGGGTAGCCGGCCACCTTCACCTGGCGGCCGTCGAGGGCGACCTTCGCCCCCTCCTCGAGCCCCCGGTCGATGAAGCCGAGGACCCGGTCCCGGTGGGCCATCGAGATCACGGGGCCCATCTCGACGGATTCGTCGAGGCCGTACCCGACCCGGATCTTCGAGGCTGCCGAGGCAAACTTCCGCCGGAGGTCGTCATGGACCTCTCCGATCCCGACGACGACGGACCCGGCGAGGCAGCGTTCCCCCGCGCAGCCGTAGCACGACGCGATCATGTTCCCGACCGTCGCGTCCAGCTTGGCGTCGGGCATGACGACGAGGAGGTTCTTCGCCCCGCCGCCGCACTGGGCCCGCTTGCCGGCTGCAGCCGCTTTCGCGTAGATGAGCTTCGCGACCGGGCTCGAGCCGACGAACGACACCCCGCGGATGTCCGGATGGTCCAGGATCGCCTGGACCGTGTCCTTCGACCCGTGGACCAGGTTCACGACCCCGGCGGGAAAACCGGCCCGGTGGACGAGGTCCATCACGAGCTGCATCGGGATCGGATCCTGTTCGGAGGGCTTGCCGATCCAGCAGTTGCCCGTGGCGACGGCGTAAGGCCAGAACCAGAACTGGACCATCACGGGAAAGTTGAAGGGGCTGATTCCCGCGAACACGCCGAGGGGCTGGTACAGGACCTCCTCGTCGATCCCCGGACCCGCGCCGTCCTCCAGGTTGTAGCCCATCATGAGGCTCGGGATGCCGGCCGCGACCTCTACGTTCTCGATCGCGCGGCGGACTTCCCCGCGGGCCTCGTCGATCGTCTTGCCCATGTCCTGGACGATGACCCGCGAGAGGTCCTCGACGTGCTGTTCCATCAGGTCCCGCAAGGTGAACAGGTAGCGTGCGCGGGCGAGGGGCGGCGTCTCCCGCCAGGCGTCCCACGCCGCCATCGCACTCTGGACCGCGTCGTCCACGTCCTCCTTTGTCGACAAGGGGACCCGGGCGATCACTTGTCCCGTCGCGGGGTTCGGGTCCTCGAGCCACTCGGTCGGTGTCGGTTCCCGCCATTCCCCCCCCGCGTAGTTCTTCAGGTCCCCGAAATGTTTCTTCACCTCGGGCAGGATCGCGGTCGCTCGGGCCATTCGATTCCTCACGTCGCCTTCCCGGCGAGGGCCATGTCCAAGCTGTCCTCAAGGAGGTTGAGCGCCCTTTCCATGAGCGGCATCGGGATGTTGATCGGCGGCAACAGCCGGATGCAGTTGTTGTAGAAGCCTGCGGTGAGGATCATGAGGCCGTTCTTGAGGCCCGCGAGCTGCACCGCCCGCGCGAGCTCCGCGTCCGGCTCCTTCGTCCGCCGGTCTTTCACGAACTCGAGAGCCCACATCGCCCCGATTCCCCGCGCTTCGCCGACGCTGTCGTGGCCTTCGAAGATTTCATGGAGCCGCTTCGCCATGAAGCCTTCGAGCCGCCGCGTCTTCGGCAACTCCCGTTCGATCTCGTCCATGGCCTTGAGCGCGGCGGCGCACACCACGGGGTTGCCGCCGAACGTGCCTCCCAGCGAACCGGGCCCTGGCGCGTCCATCACGGCCGACTTTCCGGTGACGCCTCCGAAAGGGAGGCCCCCGCCGATCGCCTTCCCGCTCACCAGCATGTCGGGCACGGTGTTCCAATGCTCGATCGCCCACATCTTGCCCGTCCGGCCGGCGCCGGCCTGCACTTCGTCGTCGACCAGCAGGATGCCGTGGTTGTCGCAGAGGCGACGGAGGAGAGGGAAGAATTCCTTCGGGGGAACGATGATGCCGCCTTCGCCCTGGACCGGCTCGGCAAGGATCGCCGCGACGCGCCCCACGACCTCGGGTTGGTTGATCATGCGCTCGAGTTCCTCGATGCGGGCCTTCGCGACCTCCGCGGGCGCGCGGCCCTGGGGATCTCGATACGGATACGCGTAGTCGGCGAGGAGAACCTCTCGGACGAACGGGCCGAATCCTTCCCGGTACGGCTTCTCCTTCCCGGTCAGGCTGATGTCGAGCAGCGTGCGCCCGTGGAACGCGGTCTTGAAGGACACGAGCCACGCCCGCTTCGTCGCCACGCGGGCGATCTTCACCGCGTTCTCAATCGCCTCGGAACCGGAGTTCAAGAAGACCGACTTCGTGAGCCCGGGCGGGCAGATTCCCGCCATGCGTTCCGCAAGGTCCAGGTACGGGCCGTACGTGGACACCATGAAACTGATATGCGTGAGCCGGTCGAGTTGGTCCTTCGCCGCGCGGATCACGGAGGCCGGTCGATGGCCGACCGTCTGGACGCCGATCCCGCCGCCCAGGTCCACGAACACGTTGCCGTCCGCGTCCTGAACGTATGGTCCTTCCGCCCAAGTGATGTCGACGGGGAGGCCGACCCGGACCCCGTTCGTGACGAACTTCTCCTTCCGTGCGAGCGCGGCCCTTGATTTCGGCCCCGGCGGCACCTTGACGATCTTGGGACCGCGAACTCCCTTCGACGATGAACGCTTCGCCATGATACCGTGCCGAAGGAAGGTCCCGACGGACCTCCTTGTGCCCAGAGAGCCGCGCGGGGATTATAGGCTTTTCATCCCTACGAAACTAGGTGAACGCCTCGCCCTTCGTTTCCGGGCCGATCCCCGCCAGGAGGATTCCGCCGAGGGCCATCACGACGGCGATCGCCGTCAGGGGGGCGATGATCCCCCCCGTCGACGCGTAGAGCGCCCCGAAGATCACCGGACCCATGATCGCCGTGATCTTCCCGACCCCTTCCGCCATCCCGAAGCCCGTCGCGCGGTACTGCGTCGGGAACAGCTCGCTCGTGTATGGATACACGGCGCCCCAGGCACCCAGGTTGAAGAAGCTCACGAGGGCGAGACTCACGAACAACGTCCAGAGCTCCGTTGCCGTCGCGAAGAAATATCCGCTCACGCCGCCGAGGAGCAGGAAGACCGCGAGGGTGCCCTTTCGCCCCCAAGCCTCGACCAGGAACATGGATGCGAGGTAGCCGGGGAACTGCGCGAGCGCGGATGCGATCAAGAACGCCGCGAGAAGCCCGACGTCCGATCCGACCGCCCTGAACACGGGGAGGGCGAACGGCAACGAGAGGAAGAGTCCGTAGTAGCTGAAGTTCAAGGCGATCCACACGACGATCGTGACGGCAGACCGCCGACGGAGGGTTCCTTGGAACAGCGCGCCGACCGTCGCGCGGGGGATGCCCTGCTCCTGGGAGAGCATCGAGGCGGAGATGTCGGATCCGGTGACGCGCCGCAGGACGCCCGCCGCTTCATCCAGGCGGCCGTGTCGGGCAAGATAGAACGGACTCTCCGGCACCGACACTCGCGCAAGGAACGCGATGAACGCGGGGAAGGCCGCCACGACGAAGAGGAGCCGCCACTGCCCGCCCCCTTGGACGATGAAGATCCACCAGAACGCGATTGCGAGGAGGAAGCCGATCGGCCAGAAGAAATCGAGGAGCACCATGAACCGGCCGCGGGATTGAGGAGGCAGGAATTCCGAAAGGATCGACGGATCGACGACCAGCATCCCGCCGAGCCCGAGACCCGCGAGAAGGCGGAACCCGAAGACGCTCCACGGATCCCAGGCGACCGCGGTGAGCGCGGTGAATGCGGAGTACCACAGAATGCTCGCGAGGAACACGGTCCGGCGGCCGCGGTGGTCCGCGAGACGTCCAAGGATCACGCTTCCGATGAACGATCCGATGAGGGTCCCGGAAGCAACGAGGAAGTAGAGGATCGGATTCGACCTGGGCGTCAGTCCGAACTCCGAAAAAATCGCGGGGAGGACGAAGCCGATGAGGATGATCTCGAAGGCGACGAACGTCCACGCGAAACCCGTCAAGAGGACGACTCGACGGTGGAATGGGGTGAAGCCTCCCTCCCGCAGGACGTCCTCCACGGTGCGGGTGGCCGCAACCATGGAGCGCGGAGCGCGGCGGGCTATTTGAGGATTCGTTACACGACTCTCCCCGGAACGTCGAGGCCATTCGGCGCGGCGAGAAAGGCCCGTCCGAACCGGCCCTTTTTCCTAGGACGCGGCAGGTTCTGGGAACTCGATCGGGACCGCGTGACTCGGATCCCGTCTCGGGTATTCCTTCACGTACGCCCCGTAGTACGGGACCCGATTCGCGACGACGCGGCGGAACGCATCCCGAAGGCCATCGTTATCGAGGCCTCGGGTGGGAATCAAATCGTCGCTCCGGTTCAAGCAGCCCTTCAGCTCGCCCGAGTGCGTCACCCGGATCCGGTGGCAGTTCATGCAGAACTCCGCGTTGTACACCGGGTCGACGACCTCGACCTCCGCCCCGTTGAAGAGGTAGATTCGGCGGTGGTGCATCTCGCGGACGAGGACCTTGTCCGCCCGAGACTCGAGCCACTTCTTCAAGGAGTCGATGTCGACCATCCAGTCCTGCTGGCCCACGAGCTCGGGCATGAATTGGATCAGCTGGAGCTTGAGGCCGTCCCCGTTCGAAATGAAGTCGATCATCTCCGGGATGTACGCGAGTGTCTTCTTGAACACGACCATGTTCAGCTTCACAGGCTTGAGCCCGACGCGCAACGCCTCTTGAATCCCGCGAAGGACGGGTGCGAGCTGCCCCTTCCGAATCTCCTGGAACGCCTTCGGGTCGAGGGAGTCGATCGACACGTTCACCCGCTTCAAGCCCGCGGATCGCAGGCCCTCGGCCCTCTTCGCGAGCATCGAGCCGTTCGTCGTCATCGAGACGTCCGGGATTTGCCGGACGGAACGGTCGATGATCGACTCCATGTCTAGACGAATCAGGGGCTCGCCGCCCGTGAACTTCACGGACCGGATGCCGAACTCGCGGGCGATACGCAGGAGACGTTCAATCTCGTCGACCGACATCTCGTCCTCGTGGGGCATCCGCGGTTGGAGGATCGGGCCGAGGCCCTCGTCATGGCAGTAGATGCAACCGAAGTTGCATCGCTTCGTGACGCTCACGCGGATGTCGGTGACCCCGCGGCCGAACGCGTCAACGAGCATCGCCGTACATGGGAAAGCAGGGTGGCGCTAAATAGCTAGTGCCAATTGGTAGCACGCCGCGTGGCAGTGATGGACTTCTCGGTCCGAGACGCATCGCCCCTGGATCCCGGACGGGGGCAAGATCTCCTCACAGGAGCGCAAAAGATTTCATTGGCAGGCTCCCGCGACCACTTCCGAATGTTTTTATAGCAGGGGCTCGTCTCTAGACGTAGCCCACATCGTCTGAATTCGCCTGGTGGACGGTTTTTCCCGGCCTATTGCGACTCTGGCGCCTTGTGACGGCAGAAGTGACTACATGGAAGACAAAGCAATGACAAAAGTGAAAGACCTGACCCCCGCGTCCAAGCAAGTAAATGTCTTGGTCAAGGTCGTCGGGTTGAGCGAAGAGCGAGAGATCACGTCGAAGTTCGGCGAGGCGAGAAAACTCGTCGAAGCGACGGTCGGGGACGACACCGCGACGGTCGTCTTGACCCTCTGGAACGACCAAATCGGACAGGTCCAGAAGGACGAGACGGTCTTAATCGACAACGGCTACGTCACCCTCGTGCGCGGCCACATCCGGCTGAACGTCGGGAAATATGGCTCGATGGCGAAGTCGGATCAGACGATCGAGACGGTCAACACGGCCCTCGACGTCAGCGCGGTCGAATACGAGCGCGAGCCCCGCTACCGAAGCGGCGGCTACAGCGGCGAGCGACGCGCCGGCAGCGGCAGCGGCGGCGGGGACCGGCAGTTTGAGTTCGGGACCTTCGGAGGCGGGCGCGGCGGTGGCCGCGACCAGCAGAAGGGACGGGACCGCGGCCGGCGACGCTTCTGAGCTAACGATTCATCCCTGGCCTTCGGGCCAGGATTTTTCTTTATCGATTCGAGACAGCGAACGCGCTGACCTTCGACGAACAAGAACGCGGTCTGCCGGAGCACGTGGATTAGCGGCGCCGAGGGGGCCTGCGGTCATCCGATCGCTCAGGCATCTGGTACAGTCGCTCCGGTTGGCGAGGCGCCAGCTGGCCGTTGTAGAAGGCTCGGGCATTCTCCTCCGTGACCTCGACGTGGAGGAGGTCCAGTTTCGACTTCATCAGGTTGCGGAACTTCTGGCGTTTTGACTTGTTTTCTTCGTTCCACATGCGCGTGAACTGTTGGTTCTTGTCGTCGACCATCGTTCGTCACCGCCCTGATGCTCGATGAGGACGCGGGCCGGTGCGCGTCGCGACCGACTCGATCCGCCACGGGAATCAGAGGACCTCCAACACGAGGAGACCCCGGTGCATAAGTCTTTCCCTCCGGATTCGTGAGGGAAACGTTCTCCTCGGTTCAGTAGGTGAACGTGACGATGAGATCGTCGAAGACCGCATCCGCGCGGTACGAAGTCAGGGGGAACTTGGCGGGCGCATCACGCGGTTGGCCGGTCTGCAGGTCCCACGAGCCGCTACAATCCTTGCAGATGATCAGAAGCTTCTCCGGGTCCACACGGCCGTCTTGCAACATCGCCCACTTGTACGTGCAAGCCGCGTCGACGCAAAGGAATCGGTCGCCGAGCCGCACGACCAAGATGTCGTACCCCATGATCTCGAAGTGCTTCATCCCGCCGTCCGGGATTTCATCGGCCTTACACAGGGTGACGTCGGTATCCATCGCGCGGGCGAACCCCCTGAGAGCCTTAAGGATTTTGGGCTCAGGCGGCTTTGCGACGGAGGAACGATGCGAAGCGACTCCGGAACGGAGACGCCTCCGGTACCGCGGGCGGATTCGCAGATACGTGGAGGGTGATCCCATCGACCGCGTGGATGAAGACCTTCGCCTCGGCCGGAACATCCTGATCGGCGATGGCCTGCCACAGTTCGCCCCGGTGCATGACGTATCCTTTCTCGCCCGTGCGGAGACCATCGACGACGGTCGCGGATTCGCCGATCATGTCGCCGACCGTCGGCTTCTGACGTCGGATCTGCTGGACTTTGTAGACGCCGAAGAGAAGGAAACCGCCGAAGAATCCCGTTGGCGTGAGGAGCGCGGCAAGGAAGAACACCTGATAGTCCGGGGAGACGACGAACCGCGGGGGACGAAGGGGAGCGAGGAAGGCCGCGGCGAGGACGATCGCGACAATGCCTCCAATCCCGAAGACACCAAACCCAGGAGTCTTGACCTCGATGAGAATCAAGATGATGCCGACGAGGAACAGCAAGAGCGCAATCGGGTCCACGCTGAACCCCAGGCCCACGAGGGCCAGCAGGAGAATGATGATCCCTGCGATCTCGCCTCCGTGGCCGGGCGCCGAGATACCGAAGATCACAAGGTAGATGCCGAGAATCAGGAGGAGGGAGGCGATCAGCGGGTCGGCGAGGATGGCAAGCAGGCGGACGCGGGCGGATCCGCTGAAGGGCACAATTTCTGCGCCTGCGGTTGCCAGCGGTAGGCCCTTGTACACGACGGTCCGGCCGTCCGCGGAGTCGGCAAAGGCTTCCGGACTGTCCGCCACGAGTTCGGTCGCTCTGCGGGTCACCGCGTCCTGCGCGTTCAAGTTCAGGTTGTCCCGGACGAACGCGTCCGCGAGGGATTCGTTCCGCTGGTGGAGCGCGAGCTCCTCGCGAATCGCGCCGACGACCGCATTGATGATCTTCTCGTCGGTCACGGGTACGACCCCGCCCGGACCGATTTCAACCGGGGCGACCGAGCCGATCGTGGTGCCGGTCGCCATCGCCGCGAGATCCGTCGAGACCAGGAGGACCGTGCCGGCGCTCCAGGCATGCGCACCGACCGGCCCTACCCATCCAAGGATCGGGACGTCCCCCGCGTTGTTGAACATCGCCGCGATCTCGATCGTCTCCGCGAGGCCGCCCCCCGGCGTGTCGAAGCGGACGACCAAGGCCGCGTACGCGCCGGTCCGAGCCTCGTCGATCGCCTCCCGCAGGTAGTCGACCGTCGAGCGGTCGATCGCGCCGTCGACGGTGGCGAGGAGGACACGCGGTCCCTGGGCTCGGACGGGAGAGCCGAGAAACGCGAAGATCATTGCGCAGAGGACGATCAACAAGACGAGGCGCGTCCGCCGAATTGGGATCGACCTCACTCTTTCTTGTCCTCCTTCCTCGCGAGGGCCGCCGTGAGGGACGCGATTTCACCCGTGATGTCCCCCGCGGCCGTGGTGTTCGTCACGACGATCATGTTCTTTTCCCGCGCGATCTCCGTGAGCGTCTGGAGTTCTCGCAGGCGCATCGCGGACGGAGCGGAGCCGTAGAGCAGCGCGGCCTCCCGCATCTTCTCCGCGGCCTGGAACTCGCCTTCCGCCATGATTACCCGAGACCGGCGTTCCCGCTCCGCCTCCGCCTGCTTCGCGATCGCTCGGACCATCGTGTCGGGAAGGGAGACATCCCGCAGCGTGACGGCGGAGACCTTGACGCCCCACGGTTCCGTCGCCGTGTCGAGGAGGACCTGGATCCGCTTGCTCAGCTCCTCCCGCTTCGAGAGGAGCCCGTCAAGCTCGACCTGACCCAGAACATCCCGGAGGGTCGTCTGGGCGAGGAGACCCGTGGCCATGACGTAGTTCTGGACCTCCGTGACCGCCTTCAACGGGTCGTAGACGCGGTAGTACACGACGGCGTCGACTTCCACGGACACGTTGTCGCGGCTCACGACCCTCTGCCTCGGAACGTCGAACGCGACGACACGGAGGTCGATCAGGACTCGACGGTCGATGTAGGGAATGATCAGTGTCAACCCAGGCCCCTTCGGCTTGGGGAACAGACGGCCGAGCCGGAAGATCACGAGCCGTTCGTACTCGCGGACAACCTTAATCGCCGCACGCGCAATTACGAGTCCTATGATGAGGACCAATACCGCCGCAAAGATGTATTCCTCTCCCGCCATGCCTCAACACTCCTTGACCAGACAAGGTGCGCTCCGCGAATAAAAGGGTTGGCCGGGCACGCCACCCTCGGAGGCGCCAAAAGTGGGGGTCGGCCGCTGAACGGAACGAATCAGGCTCTCCCACGCGGAGGGAGAGAGTGGCCTGTCGTACCTCTAAGTAGAGGTACGAGCCGGGGGGAGGCCAACGCCGTCAGGACGGTCGGACCAAGTCTCACATGCGCGCGAACATCGCGGCCATGTGCTTCGTGCCGCCGATGAAGTCCGTCAGCCTGATGTTCTCGTTCGGCGCATGGTAGTTCGAACCGTCATAGGAAACCCCGGGGCCCGAAATGGATGGCACGCCGACGACCTCGTTGAAGAAGCCGTGGGCGGACGCTCCGGGGGACCAGGGCCAAACCTCCGGCTCGCGGCCGTAGGCATCGACGGAGCCCTTGATCGCGGCCTTCACGACCCGCGCGCTGATTGAAATCGCGGCCGACTCCAGTGTCTCCAGCGCCGGGACGAGCTCGATGTCCTCGAGGCCCTTCGCCCTCATGTGCGCCCGGAGCTTCTCGAGCTGCTTCCCCTTCTTCATGTTCGGCACGAGCCGAAAGTCGATCTTCGCCTTCGCGACGGCGGGATTCACCGTCTTCGTCCCCTCTTCGATGTAGCCGCTGACGAAGCCGCAGATCGTGCAAGTGGGCGAGTAGATGAGCCGGCGAAGGAGTTCGAAATCGTTGTCCCCGCCGATGAACCCGGACACGCCCCAGTACTCCTTGAGGGACTTTGAACTGAAGCCGCTCGCGCGCAAGTACCGCAGCTCGCGGGCCGTCGGACGCCGCGCGTCCTCGTACCAGCCGGACACCTTGATCCTTCCCGTCGCGTCCCGGATCGTCATGAGGGCGTGGATGAGCCGCCAGGCGGGGTTCGGCGCGATCGCGGCATACGAGGAATGCTGGTCCACGGACGCGGTGCGGCTGATCATCTCGACGTACAG
>Ga0184633_10000298_pt1 | contig 17017 bp, 14 predicted proteins | sample PLM31_170_b1_FD_133156 | JGI IMG/M metagenome (GOLD analysis project Ga0184633, IMG submission 133156) | Groundwater sediment microbial communities from an aquifer in East River, Colorado, USA - PLM3-1_170_b1 | ecosystem: Environmental > Terrestrial > Soil > Riparian zone | place: USA: East...
CCACGGGCCGTCACTGCTCTCTCCGATCTCCCATCTTCGACTGTGCCCGACGCTCGGTGGAGGTTGTCCTGTTGGACACTCGGCACGCCTATTGTCATTCAGGCCTGCGTTGGGTTCGAATCTGGTTCTAGAATATCGTTCCATGTCAGACTCGGTCTCGACTCGACGCTCGCGAATGCCCATCCTACAGGTGCACAGCCTCTTGGTCGGCGGTGAGGCGCTGTCCCCACTCATCCTCGTACACGGAGCGGCGAACTCGGCGCGGGTCTGGACGTTCTGGCAGAACGAGCTTGCACACCGCGGATGGCCCTCGCATGCCCTCGATCTCGCTGGTCACGGACACAGTGTGGCGGCCGACGTCGGGGTCATGCGAATGGCCGACTATGCCGACGACGTGGTGACCCTTGCGCGTACGCTGCGGCGGCCCCCCATCCTCCTGGGCTGGAGCATGGGAGGACTAGTGGCGATGATAGCGGCCCCGGCGTGCGGCGCGCGCGCCTGCGTGGGCCTCGCGCCGAGTACCCCAGCCCGCCGACGTGACACCTCGGTCCCGCTCCGCTCAGGCATCTTCGGCGCCGAGGAATATGGCATCGCCGACCGCGATCCCGACCGTCAGCCCGCGATGCCGGATCTCGATCGAGCAGAGCGCGTGATCGCCCTGGAATCGCTCGGCCCGGAGTCCCGCCTTGCGCGAGACGAGCGCCAGGCGGGGATCGTCATTGAGGGCATCGATTGTCCTCTTCTCATCGTCACCGGAGCGGCGGATACCCAGTGGCCCCGGCGACGGTACGACGACTTCCAATTCCCCGCAGATCACGTCAGTATCGAGGGGGCTTCGCACTGGGGGCTGGTCCTCAGGCGCGCCAGGCGGGCGCAGTGATCACGGCGACGGAGACCGACACGGACGCCTTTCGCGACCTGGGAAAGCTGCTGAAGTAGCGGCTATCGTCGGAGCGTGTCTGATAAGCCGCGCCGGAACTAGCGGCGGCCGCGCGGCGGGATGTTCGTGTAGATGATGGTGCCGTCGTCGCCGACCGTTCGATAGACCGCGGTGGGCGCGCCGGCCAGCCCGTTGGTGCTGCCGTCGTAGTAGTAGAGCACGCGCGTCACGTAGTCGCGCGTCTCGGCAAACGGCGGGATTCCACGGTACGTCACCACCGCCTTCTCGCCGGCGTTGTAGGCCGCCAGCGCCATCGGCAGGTCGCTCCCGAAGCGGTCGAGCAGACCGCGGAGGTGCCGGACGCCTCCATCGATGTTCTGCTGGGGGTCGAAGCTGTTGCGGACTCCGAGCATCGAGGCCGTCTGCGGCATGAGCTGCATCAAACCTTGGGCGCCTTTTATGGAAACCGCGTGCGGGTTGAACGCGGACTCGACGCGGATGACGGCCTGGACCAGTCGCTCGGGCACGCCGTAGCGCCCCGAGGCGTCCTTGATCTCAGTCACATAGCGCCCGGTGTCTGCGGGGGGCAGTCGCAGGTAGCCCGCGGCGGTGCCGGACGAGTATCCAAGGCCGCGATAACGGGGATCCGTTGGCGCGTTGGTGAAGTGGACGGTCCCGTCGTTCGTGGCGAGCCGGTAGACCTCGGCGTTGGCCGGCACGGCGGTCACGATGGCGGTCGCCACCGCACACAGGAGAAATCGAAGACGGGCCATACCGCTATGTTAGCGGACCCGACGTTCCCCCTTCAAGCACAGAAGACGGGTTCCGGAAACGCCACAAAGGCGCCCCAAATCAGGAAGATAGCGCCAGCGGCTCGACCTCGGGCCAGGCCGGCGCATCCTCGAGCGCGAGCCTCAGGACGTCGGGCGCCGAATCGACCAGGTGGATCGTCATCTCGTCCCGCACCCGAAGCGGAACGTCCTCGATGAGGTTCTTCGCGTTCCGTTTGGGCAGCAGCACGGTCCGAATCCCGGCGCGATGCGCGGCCAGGACCTTCTCCTTGATCCCGCCGACCGGCAGCACGCGCCCGGCGAGACTGACCTCACCGGTCATGGCGAGCCCGGAGCGCACGCGACGGCCGGTGAGCAACGACACGAGCGCCGTCGTCATCGTGACGCCCGCCGACGGTCCGTCCTTGGGAATGGCCCCGGCGGGGACGTGCACGTGGATGTCGGACATCTCCCAGAAGTCGGGCGCGATGCCGAGCTCGTCCGCGTGGGACCGTACCCACGAGAGCGCCGCCTGCACCGACTCCTTCATGACGTCGCCGAGCTGCCCGGTCAGCGTCAGGGTGCGGGCTCCCTTCATCCGGGTCGCCTCGATGAACAGGATGTCGCCGCCGGCCGGCGTCCACGCGAGGCCGATCGCGACACCCGGGACACGCGTCCGCTCCTCCACCTCCTCGAGCTCGAAGCGCGGCACGCCCAAGAACGACGTGACGACGTCGGGCGTGATCCGCAGCGCCTCCGTGTGCCCTTCGGCGTGCCGCCTCGCCACCTTCCGGCAGACGCTGGCAATCTCGCGCTCGAGATTCCGAACGCCGGCCTCCCGCGTATAGCCGCGCGCCAGGAGCCGCAGCGCCTCGGGAGTGAACTCGATGTCCACCGCCGGATCGAGACCGTGCTCCCGCGCCTGCTTGGGCACGAGGTGCCGCTGCGCGATGGCGATCTTCTCTTCCTCCGTGTACCCGGCGAGCGGGATGATTTCCATCCGATCGCGCAGCGCCGGCGCCACCGTGTCGGTCACGTTCGCGGTCGTGATGAACAGCACCCGCGACAGGTCGAACGCGACGTCCAGGTAGTGGTCGCGGAACGACACGTTTTGCTCCGGATCCAGCACCTCCAAGAGCGCCGAGGCCGGATCGCCCCGGAAGTCCATCCCCAGCTTGTCGATCTCGTCGAGCATGAAGACGGGGTTCTTCGTCCCCGCACGCCGGAGCCCCTGGATGATCTGACCCGGCAGCGCGCCGATATAGGTCCGGCGGTGGCCGCGGATCTCGGCCTCATCCCGCATGCCGCCCAGCGAGATCCGGTGGAATTTCCGGCCGAGTGCGCGCGCGATCGACCGTCCGAGCGACGTCTTGCCCACGCCCGGGGGGCCGACGAAGCAGAGGATGGGGTCCTTGCCGGACGCACGAATCTTCTTCACAGCGAGGTACTCCAGGATCCGCTCCTTGATCTTCTCGACTCCTTCGTGGTCCTCGTCGAGGATCGCCCGAGCTCCGGCGATGTCCGCGTTATCGGCCGTCTCCTGTTGCCACGGCATCGACACCAACCAGTCGATGTAGGTCCGCGCGACGGTGTACTCGGCCGCCGCGGGCGGCATCTTCGCCAGCCGGTCCAGCTCGCGGAGCGCTTCCTTGCCCGCTTCCTCCGTCATGCCGGCCGTCTCGATCTTCCGCCGGAGTGTATCGATCTCCTGCGTGCGGTCGTCGGCGTCGCCCAGCTCCTTCTGGATCGCCTTCATCTGCTCGCGCAGGTAGTACTCGCGCTGAGTCTTCGACATCTCGGATTGGACTTCCGACTGGATCTTCGACCCGAGCTCGAGAACCTCGGCCTCCTTCGTGAGGGCGGCCACGAGCCTCTGCAGACGCTCGGCGACGCCCATCGTCTCGAGCAGCTCCTGCCTGAGGGCCGTCGGAAGCGTCGGCAGCAAGCCGGCGATCAGGTCCGCGAGCGCGCCCGGCCCTTCCGCGGCGCCGAGAACATTCGCGAGCTCGTCGGGTAGCGTCGGGGAGAGCGCGACGACCTTCTGGAAGAGGCTGCTTGCCGTCCGCGCGAGCGCTTCGACCTCGAGGGCCGCCGAGGGCACCTCGTCGGTGAGGCGCTGGATCCGCGCCCGGAGGAACGGCGTCTCCTGGACGACGTCGGTGATACGGAATCGCGCGAGCCCCTGCACGACGAGGCGCAGGGTGCCGTCGGGCTGCTTCAACGCCTTCTCGATGGCGGTCGCGGTCCCGATCGTGTGTAGCCCGTGCGCACGCGGGGCATCCTCCGACGGATCCCGCTGCATGACCGCGCCGATGATCCGACTGCCCTGGAGCGCCTCCTGGATGAGCCGGACCGACGCGGGACGGCCGACCGCGAGCGGCATCACCGCCTGCGGAAAGATCACCGTCCCGCGCAACGGCAGAATCGCGAGGACATCCGGAATGTTGAGCTCGCTATCGTCGCGCTCGCCAGCCATGATTCTCCTTTCCTACTAGAACAGATCAACCGGCTTGAGGTGACCGGAGGCGGCCCGGACGAGGGCCTCCCGCGGTTCCTCCGGCCGGGCGTGCCCCGCCGCCTCGCCGCCGTCCTCCCGAAGGTAGGCGACCAAATCCTCGATCTGTTTCTGCATCTCGATCATCCGACGCCTCATCTTTAGGATGACCTCAATGCCGGCGAGATTCACGCCGAGATCCCGCGTGAGTCGCAGCAGACGGGCCAGTTCGTCGACGTCTTCGGTGGAGTACATGCGCGTCCGGCCGACAGTTCGGCTCGGACGCACGAGCCCCTTCTTCTCGTAGAAGCGCAGCGTCTGCGGGTGGACGTTCAGCATGTCGGCGACCACCCCGATCATGTAAAGCGGCTTGCCGCGGTCGGTCACTGCGCACCTCCCCGATAGTGCTCCAGCGCGGTCCGTGCTTCGATCGGCATCAACCGCTCGAGCTGGCGCACGAGCTCGTGGGTCCGCGCGTCGAGCCCGGTCGGGACCTCGACACGAACCGTCACGTAGAGGTCGCCCGTCGACTCGCCCGTCAGCCTGAGCAGTCCCTGACCGCGCAGGCGGAATACCTGGCCGCCCGTCGTGCCCGGTGGAACGACAAGTACCGCTTCTCCCGACGGCGTCGGAACGTGGATGCGGGCTCCCAGCAGCGCTTCCCAGACGCTGATCGGCAGCTCGCAGTGCACGCTGTCGCCTTTCCGGCGAAAAAAGGGATGCTCACGCACCCGCGTGCTCACGATCAAATCGCCACGCGGCCCGCCGAACGGGCCAGCATTCCCCTCGCCGGCTATGCGCATCTGAGCCCCGGAATCGACGCCAGCGGGAATCTCGACGTCGACCGCCTCGGCGACCCGCCGTACGCCTCGGCCGAGGCACAGGGGACACCGCCCGCCCTCGGCCGAACCGCTCGCGGCGCACTCGGCGCAGGGCGAGAACCGGTGGATCTCTAGGCGCGGCCTCGTCCCCCGAACCACCTCGGCGAAGGACAACTCGACGACGGCATGGACGTCGTCGCCGCGCCGGCCGGCGCCGAGTGGGTCGTCGGCGCCAGCCGTATGGCCGAATCGGTCGTACATCGAGCGCGCCGTCGGATCCCCGAGCACGCGGAAGGCCTCGGCGATCTCGTCGAAGAGCTCGCGGGCCCTCTCGTCCCAGAAGTTGACGTCGGGCGAGTACTGCCGCGCCAGTTGCTGGTAGGCGCGGCGAACCTCGCGCGGCCCGGCCGTGGCCGCGACACCGAGCACGGCGTAGTAATCGCGGCGCATGGAACCGCTACTTCTTCTTGTCGCCCAGATCCTCGAAGTCCGCGTCGACGACCTCGCCTTCCTTCGGACCCGTCGAGCCCTGGCTCGGCCCGCCGGGCGCGCCGGCCGGCTGACCTTGCGTCTGGGCCTCGCGGTACATGATCTCCGCGAGCTTGTGGGACGCGCGGGTCAGGTTCTCCTGGGCACCCTTCATCCGCTCGAGGTCCTCGCCCTTCAGCGCCTCGCGTGCCTCCGCGAGCGCGTCGTCGATCGCCTTGCGGTCGGCCTCTCCCAGCTTGGCGCCGTGCTCCCCGAGCGTCCGCTCCGTGGAGTACACGAGCGAGTCCGTCTGGTTGCGGACTTCGATTTCCTGCTTCCGCTTCGAGTCTTCTGCAGCGTTGGTCTCCGCTTCCTTCACCATCCGCTCGATCTCGTCCTTGGTCAGCCCGGACGAGGCAGTGATGGTGATGTTCTGCTGCTTGCCGGTCGCCTTATCCTGCGCCGCGACGTTCAAGATGCCGTTCGCGTCGATATCGAACGTCACTTCGATCTGCGGCATCTGACGCGGCGCCGGCGGGATGCCGACGAGATGGAACTTCCCCAGGGTCCGGTTGTCTCGCGCCATGGGCCGCTCGCCCTGGAGCACGTGGACTTCGACCGAGGTCTGGTTGTCGGCCGCCGTCGTGAAGACCTCGCTCTTCTTCGTCGGAATCGTCGTGTTCCGGGAGATGAGCGGGGTCATCACGCCGCCGAGCGTCTCGATCCCCACCGAGAGCGGGGTGACGTCGAGCAAGAGGAGGTCCTTCACCTCACCCGTGAGCACCGCACCCTGCACGGCGGCGCCGACCGCCACGACTTCGTCGGGGTTGACGCCCTTGTGCAGCTCCTTGCCGAAGAGCTGTTTCACCGCCTCCTGCACCTTCGGCATGCGCGTCTGGCCACCGACGAGAATGACCTCGTTGATATCCTTCGGGCTCACGCCGGCGTCCTGCATGGCCTGCCGGCAGGGGCCGAGGGTGCGCTCGACGAGATCCGCCACGAGCGCCTCGAGCTTGGCCCGCGTCAGCGTGAGCACGAGGTGTTTCGGACCGCTCGCGTCAGCTGTGATGAAGGGCAGGTTGATCTCGGTTTGCAGCGTCGTCGACAGCTCACACTTCGCCTTCTCGGCGGACTCCTTCAACCGCTGGAGCGCCATGCGGTCCTTCAGAAGGTCGATACCGTGCTCCTTTTTGAACTCCCCCGAGATCCAATCCATGACGCGCTGGTCGAAGTCGTCGCCACCCAGGTGGGTGTCGCCGTTGGTCGCCTTGACTTCGAAGACGCCCTCACCGATCTCGAGGATCGAGACGTCGAAGGTGCCGCCGCCCAGATCGTAGACGGCGATCGTCTCGTCCTTCTTCTTGTCGAGCCCGTAGGCGAGCGCGGCGGCGGTGGGCTCGTTGATGATCCGCAACACCTCGAGACCGGCCACGCGCCCGGCGTCCTTGGTCGCCTGCCGCTGGCTGTCGTTGAAGTAGGCGGGCACGGTGATGACGGCTTGCGTGACTTTCTCGCCCAGGTACGCCTCGGCGGCTTCCTTCAGCTTTCTCAGAATCATGGCCGAGATTTCCGGCGGCGAGTACTGCTTGCCCCTCACCTCGACTCGGGCATCCCCGTTGCTGGCCTTGACCACCTTATACGGGACGAGCTTGATCTCCTGGAGCACCTCGTCGTAGCGGCGTCCCATGAACCGCTTGATCGAGAACACGGTGTTCTCGGGATTCGTGATCGCCTGGCGCTTGGCCACCTGCCCGACGAGGATCTCCCCGTCCTTCGTGAACCCGGCGACCGAGGGCGTCAGCCGGCTGCCCTCCTGGTTCGCGATCACCGTAGGGTTGCCGCCCTCGACGACCGCCACCACGGAGTTGGTCGTCCCGAGGTCAATGCCGATCACCTTCGCCATGTCGAATCTCCCTTTTCTGGTCTCTCACCACTTCGAGCGATGCGAACGACTCAGACGATATCGATCTTGATTTCCTTCGGCTTCACCGAAATGGATCCCACCTCTCGATTGACCAGATCGGACGCCAACGCTCGATCGTCATCGTAAGTCCTCCTCAACTCTGGCGATCTCCCTTTGTCGCGGCAACATATTTGAGTACATACCTCATATATCATCTGAGTATTAACATGTCAATTAGCCTTGCCTCCGTTCACTCGACTGACCGATCGGCCGGAAGCCGTCCTATCCTAAAAGGGGCCCCATAGCGAAAGGGGCCCCTAGCGCTGGATGATAGGGTGGGGTCGATGCGGGTAGGGTGCGCGGTGCTCGTTGCGACCATCGTCGTGGTGTGCGGGATGGCCGCTGGATCGCTCTGGATTGGCTCTCGAATGCTCCAGGAGCCGGAAGTCCCAGTGGCCGCCGGGACAGCCGAAGACGGCGTTCGGGGTCAGCAGAAGATCTACGCCATCATCCGCGGTGCCGGACGGGCCACCGGACGTACCCGTCAGATCGTCCTGTCCGAACCCGAGCTGAACGCCTTTCTCTCACGTCATCTGGCTGAAGCGGCCACGATCCCCTTTGGGCCTGGGGCCGTGCGGTTAGTCGGCGACGGCATAATCGAGTTCAAAGGACAAGTTCCGCTCCGGCACGTCCTCGCAATCGCCAACCTCCTCCCCGCCACTTGGCTCGAGCAGCCCGTCTGGCTTCACCTATGGGCGCGCGCAAGTCTAGAGGTGGGAGCGGCCCGTGGTCAGCGCCGCTATCTACGCTTGGACATTGAGCGGCTCGCGCTCGGGTGCCAGCCGCTGCCAGGTGTGCTCCCGCTTCTTCTGCTGAATCCGGTGATCCTGAATCAGCTTCGCTTGCGGATACCCGAAACGGTGGAAGCAATCACGATCGAGACGCGGATGGTCGTGATCAGGATTGCTTCGTAACGTGCACGTAGCGGAGTTGAAGGTCGTAGATGAGTTCGTCGAGGATCCGGCTCTCGTCACCAGACCGGTGCCCCTCCGTCTTCTCTCGCAGCAGGACGAGCAGGTCGATAGCGTCCGCGGCCTGGACCAGATCCGTCTGCCGCTGGCCCGTGAGGGGATCAGGCGCGTGCCCCAGCGCGACCACCGCCGAACTCGCGAGCATCATGAAGAGCCCGGCCAGGCTGCGCTCGCCCGGGGTACCCGACCCAGGCGGCGCCGGCGATCGCGACTCGTCGCTAGCCGCGCCCGGGCGGGGTGGATCGTCCGCGTCCACGCGTCTCCGCCGGTCGGTGACCTTGAAAATATCCTCGCAATCGTCCGGCGACATCGGCTTGAGCCTAGCACAGGCGAAAACCCTTGCTGTATAATCGGTTAGCCTCAGGTACGGACATGACCGAGTCCCCCGGCGTTCTCTTTGAACGGCTCCTGGATGTCATGATGCGCTTGCGTGCACCCCACGGCTGCCCGTGGGATCGTGTGCAGACGCGGACATCGCTGAAGCCCTACCTGATCGAAGAAGCGTACGAAGTCCTGGAAGCAATCGAGTCCGGCCGAAGCGCTCCTCTGCAGGAGGAACTGGGCGACCTCCTCTTCCAAGTGGTCTTTCACGCCCGGCTCGCTGAAGAGCTGGGCGAGTTCACAATGGCCGATCTGCTCCGACAGCTCATCGACAAGATGGTGCGGCGTCACCCGCACGTATTCGGTGATGCGTCGGTCGGCACGGCGACCGAAGCCCTTGCCCAGTGGGAAGCGATCAAGCAGCGCGAGGCCGACGAGCAGGGAGAGCGACGATCGATCCTCGACGGCGTTCCCCGTGCGCTGCCGGCGCTGTTGCGGGCGCAGCGCGTTCAAACCAAAGCGGCGCGCGTGAACTTCGACTGGCCCGACGCGCGTGCGGCGTGGACCAAGGTCGAGGAGGAGATCCGCGAGGCCTCGGAGGCGCTCGCCTCCGGCGACGCCCACCGCATTCGCGAGGAGCTCGGCGACGCGCTCTTTTCGCTCGTGAACGTGGCGCGTCTCGCGACGCTCGACGCCGAAGAGGCGCTGCACGGCGCGATCGAGAAGTTTTGCCAACGCTTCACCGACATGGAGGCGGAGTTTGCCGCGCGCGGTACGTCGGTCTCCGCGGTGGCGCCCGACGAGCTCGAGCGCGCGTGGAACGCCGCGAAAACCGAGAAGCGCGGCGAGAAGCGGCCATGAGGCTCCGGATCGGTCAGTCGTCCGTCGCGATCGAGCGCGGTGACATCACTGACTGGGAGGTCGACGCCATCGTCAATGCGGCGAACTCGACGCTCGGCATGGGTACGGGTGTCGCCGGCGCGATCAAGCGGAAGGGCGGGGTCATCATCGAGGAAGAGGCGATGCGGCAAGGGCCCGTGGAGGTCGGCGAGGCCGTGCTGACCACCGGCGGCAACCTCGCCGCCACCCACGTCATCCACGCCGCGGTCATGGGCCCGGACCTCAAGACCGACGGCGAGAAGATCACGGCGACTACCCGAGCGGTCCTGGCACTGGCCGCCAAGCACCGCATCACGTCCCTCGCCCTCCCCGCGCTCGGGACTGGCGTCGGCCACGTCCCGCCGGCGGTGTCGGCGAACGCCATGCTCAACGCCGTGGTCTCCCACCTGAAGGAGGGGCCCACCGGCCTGAAACGGGTCGTTTTCGTGCTCTACCAGGACGATGCCTACAAGGCCTTTACCGATACGTTGAAGCGCCTGGGTGGGGTACAGTAAAAGATTACAATGGCCCAGCCAGTAAAGCTCGGGCAGCCCGTCAACCGACGCCTCGGGGATCTTCTCGTCGCCGATGGCCTTCTGACCGCGGAGCAACTCAAGAAGGCGCTCGCGGAGCAGAAGGGCTCCCCGGAGAAGATCGGCTCGGTCCTCGTCCGGCTCAACTTCGTCAACGAAGACCAGCTCATCGGATTCCTCTCGCGGCAGTACGGCGTGCCGTCGATCACGCTGGCCCAGCTCGACATCGAGTCGGACGTGCTGAAGCTCGTGCCGGCGCCCATCGCGAGGAAGTACGAGGTGATCCCGGTCAGGAAGATGGGGAACTCGCTGGCGCTCGCCATGGCGGATCCGACGAACGTCTTCGCCCTGGACGACATCTCCTTCATGACAAATCTCCAAGTCTTGCCGCTGGTGGCGTCGCAGACGGCCATCAGGAAGGCGATCGACCGCAACTACGAGTCAAAAACCGAGGCCATCTCCAGCGTCCTGTCGGACATGCAAACCGACCTCGGCAACGTCGAGGTCGTGGAGGACGGCGCGGAAGGGGCCAAGGTCGACGTCTTCGAGCTGAAGGAGTCGGCCGACGAAGCGCCGGTCGTGAAGTTGGTCAACATGGTGCTGGTCGACGCCATCCAGAAGGGCGCCTCTGACATCCACTTCGAGTCCTACGAGAAGATCTTCCGGATCCGCTTTCGGATGGACGGCGTGCTCCACGAGATGCTGGCGCCGCCGAAGCGGCTGGAATCGGCGATTCTCTCGCGGCTGAAGATCATGTCCAACCTCGATATCGCCGAACGCCGGATGCCGCAGGACGGCCGCATCAAGCTCCGGTATAACACCCGCGAGATCGACTTCCGCGTCTCGACGCTTCCGACGATCTTCGGCGAAAAGGCGGTCCTCCGCATCCTCGACAAAGACGCGCTAAAGCTCGACATGACGCAGCTCGGCTTCGACGAGTGGAGCCTCGAGAAGTTCAGCGCCGTGATCCACCAGCCCTACGGCATGGTTTTAATCACGGGGCCGACCGGCTCCGGCAAGACGACCACGCTCTACTCGGCGATCCACACGATCAATTCTCCGGACGTCAACATCATGACCGCCGAGGATCCGGTCGAGTACAACCTGAAGGGCGTGAACCAGGTTCAGATCAACGAGGGCATCGGCCGGACGTTTTCCGCTGCGCTCCGTTCTTTCCTCCGCCAGGACCCCGACGTGATCCTCGTCGGCGAGACGCGGGACCTCGAGACCGCGCAGATCAGCATTCGAGCCGCGCTCACCGGCCACCTCGTGTTCTCCACGCTCCACACGAATGACTGCCCCTCGACTATCGCGCGGCTTCTCGACATGGGGATCCCGCCGTTCCTGGTGGCGTCGTCGCTTCTCCTCCTCCTGGCCCAACGGCTGGGCCGGAAGGTATGCCGCGCGTGCCGGGAGCCGTACGACGCCGACGAGGAGAGCCTCGTCCCGTATGGCCACGTTCCCTCGGGGAAGGGGAAGGTCCAGTTCTACAAGGGTAAGGGTTGCGCGACGTGCAACTTCACGGGCATGAAGGGTCGCGTCGCGATCTATGAAGTCATGCCGATCAGCGAGGAGCTCCGCGACGCCATTCTCAAGAACGCGTCGACCGCCGAGTTGCGGTCGATGGCGCAATCGCAGGGGATGAGGAGCCTGCGTCAGGCGGGGCTCTTGAAGGTCCTTGAAGGAACTACGACTGTCGAGGAAGTGCTGAGAGTTACCCTGTCCTGAGCAGGGGCATTGCGACGTAGGGAGGCACAATGGCCGCCAATATGGCCGATCTTCTGCAGCTCATGGTGGACCGCGGCGCGTCGGACCTGCACATCACCAGCGGGACCTATCCCCAGATCCGGGTCAACGGCCGCCTGACCCAGCTCAACCAGTTCGAGGTGCTGACACCCCAGGACACCCAGCGCCTCTCCTACAGCGTGCTGAACGAGGGGCAGAAGCAGAAATTCGAGGAGGAGAACGAGCTCGACCTCTCCTTCGGCATCCAGGGCCTGGCGCGCTTCCGGTGCAACGTCTACCGCCAGCGCGGCGCCGTGGGGTGCGCGATCCGCGTCATTCCCTACAAGATCCGCTCGTTCGAAGAGCTCGGGCTGCCCCAGATCGTCCAGCAACTCGCCGACCGGCCCAAGGGGCTCATCCTGGTCACCGGGCCGACCGGGTCCGGGAAGTCGACGACGCTCGCCGCCATGATCGACAAGATCAACAACGAGCGCCACGATCACATCATGACGATCGAGGACCCGATCGAGTTCGTCCATCCGCACAAGCAGTGCCTCGTCAACCAGCGCGAGGTCTTCGCCGACACCCAGTCGTTCACCAGGGCGCTCAAGTCGATCCTCCGCCAGGATCCGGACGTGGTCCTCGTCGGCGAGATGCGCGATCTGGAGACGATCGCGGCGGCCCTGACGATCGCGGAGACCGGCCACCTGACGTTCGCCACCCTGCACACGAACTCGTGCGCCCAGACGATGAACCGGATCATCGACGTGTTCCCGACGGCCCAGCAGTCGCAGGTGCGGTCGCAGCTCGCGCTGGTGCTGGAGGGCGTGCTTTCGCAGACCCTCATTCCCAAGGTCGGTGGCGGACGCGTGATGGCGTTGGAGATCATGACCGCCACGCCCGCCGTCCGCAACCTCATCCGTGAGGAGAAGATCCACCAGGTGTACTCCTCAATCGCCACCGGCCAAAAGTTCGGCATGCAGACGATGAACCAGTCCCTGTCGGATCTTGTGAAGCGGCATTTGATCACGCGCGAGGACGCGCTGAACCGATCGACTCTGGCCGAGGAGTTGCTGCAGCTCCTCGCGCACGAAGGTCCGGCGGCCACGGCCGGCGCGGGCGCCGGCGCGTCACCGTTCGCTAAACGGTAGGAGGAGGACACTATGGCAATGTACGCATATCGCGGCCGCTCGGGAGGAACGGTCGTCTCCGGTGAGATCGAGGCGAACGACCGCCCCACCGCCGTCACCCAGCTGCGCGCGCGGGGCGTCGTCGCGACCTCCGTCCAGGAGCGGACGGCCAAGCCCGTCGGCATGAAGAAGATCGGCGGTAAGGTCAAGGACAAGCACCTGGCGATCTACACACGGCAGTTCTCCACGATGGTGGACGCCGGCCTCCCGATCGCGCAGTGCCTCTCGATCCTCGCGGAGCAGAGCGACTCCAAGGTCCTGCGGGACGTCACGGGCAAGATCGCGCACGAGGTCGAGGGCGGCGTCACGCTCGCCGAATCCTTCCGGAAGTACCCCAAGGTCTTCAACGATCTGTTCACGAACATGCTCCAGGTCGGTGAGTCCGGCGGTGTGCTCGACGTCGTCCTGCAGCGCCTCTCCGTCTACATCGAGAAGGCGGCCAAGCTGAAGGGCAAGGTCAAGGGGGCGATGGTCTACCCCCTCACCATCATCAGCGTGGCGGTGCTGGTCATCATCTTCATGATGATCTTCGTCATCCCGACATTCGCCAAGATGTTCGAGGGGCTGGGCGCGGAACTCCCGTTGCCGACGGCGATCGTCATGTGGCTGTCGGAGTTCACGCAGAGGTACATCCTTGTCATGGTGGGCGTGGGCGCCGGCGTGATCTACGCGATCAAGCGCTACTACAACACCGAGCAGGGCAGCAGCGTCATCGACGCGTTCTTGCTGAAAGTGCCGGTCATCGGCATGCTCATTCGCAAGGTCGCCGTCGCGCGGTTCACTCGGACGCTCGGCACGCTGATCTCCTCGGGCGTCCCCATCCTCGAGGGCCTGCTCATCACCGCCCGGTCGGCCGGGAACCGCGTTGTCGAGAAGACCGTCATGCAGGCGCGCACCGCTGTGACTTCGGGTCGGACGCTCTCCGAGCCGCTCAAGGGTAGCACCGTGTTCCCGCCCATGGTCGTGCACATGATCAACGTCGGCGAGAACACCGGCGCGCTCGACCAGATGCTCTCGAAGATCGCCGACTTCTACGACGACGAGGTCGACACGGCTGTGTCGGCGCTCACGTCGCTGCTCGAGCCCATCATGATCGTTTTCCTCGGCGTCGTGGTCGGCGGGCTCGTGGTCGCGATGTATCTTCCGATCTTCCGTCTGGTCACGCTGATCAAGTAGTGAAAGCGTTCAACGTCAGCGGGCCGCTCCGGGCGTTCTCCTGGGCGCGGCTCGGGGCCGCCCTGGTCCTGCTGGCGTTCGCACCGTTCGCCTCGCCCGGCCTCATGCCGGGCGAGAGCGAAATCCTGGCCCTGGCGCTCATCGTCGCAATCGCGTCGTCCGGCGCCTTGCTGTTGTTCGGCCCGCCGGCCCAGCCGCGGCGCCTCGCGTGGTTGATCTGCTTGCTCGACACCGCGCTCATCACGGCGGTCGTCGCGGCGACCGGCGGCGCGCGCTCGATCTTCGCCTTCCTGTACGTGCTTTGCGTCACCGCCGCTTGCGTGTTTCTGTCCCGCACGCGCGGCCTCGCCATCGCGGCGGTCTCCAGCATGCTGTACACGGGCATTGTCGTGGGACGCACCGTGCTCCCGCTGAGCGTGCTCTTCGACGCGCCCCAGGAGACCACGACGCTCGAGATGCTCACGATGTTCCTCAACGCCGTGACGTTCCTCGTCGTCGCGATCGTCGCCGGCGGTCTCGGCGAGCGGTACCGCGCCACCCGCCAGGAGCTCGAGACACAACACAAGGACCTTCGCGATCTCCAGGCGTTCAAGGATCTCGTATTCCAGTCCGTCGGCACCGGGCTGATCGTGCTCGACCGAGAGCACCGGATCACCGCGTTCAACCGCGCTGCCGAGGAGATCATCGGAGTGGCGGCATCCGAGGCGATCGGTCGCCGCTGGTCGGCGCTCCTCGGCGCCACGGTACCGCTCGCGTCGATCGAGATGGCGATCGACGGCAACCCGCGAGCGTTCACGCGACACGAGACGGGGTTGCGCCGGGCCGACGGCACGACGGTGCCCGTGCGCATGACCTTCTCCGCGCTCCGCTCCGGCGAGGGCGAACGGCTGGGGCTTATCAGCGCGTGTGAGGACCTCTCGGCAATTCGCGAGATGGAGACGCGGATGCGTCAGGCCGATCGGCTGGCGACGCTCGGACGAATGGCGGCGAACATCGCGCACGAGATCCGCAACCCGCTCGCCTCGCTCACGGGAGCGATCGAGGTCCTCACGAGCCCGCTCACGGCCGAGGACGCCCGCGAGCGGCTCTCGCAGATCGTGGCCCGCGAGTCCGAGCGGCTCAACCACATCATCAAGAACTTCCTCGAGTACGCGCGTCCCGCGCCGCTCTCGATCGCCACCTTCGACGTGGCGGCCGCTGCCGAAGAGGTGTTGCTCCTGCTCGAGCATCGGGCCAGCCCCGGCAGCCTCAAGGTCGTCCGCGAATTCGCCCCGTCTATCCCCTGGCCCGTGGACGCGCAGCAGTTCCGGCAGATCCTGTGGAATCTCTGCCTGAACGCCGTGGAGGCGATGCCGGATGGGGGTGAGCTGCGCGTGGCCGCCGCCGTCCAGGGTGACACGCTCGAGGTTTCGGTGAGCGACACCGGCGACGGCATCGGAACCGGCGACCTCTCCCACGTCTTCGAGCCCTTTTTCTCCACCAAATCGGAGGGTACCGGACTTGGGCTCGCCCTCGTCCACCGCATCGTCCAGGAGCACGGAGGCGAGATCGACGTGCGCAGCGCGGCGGGCCTCGGCACGACATTCACCCTCACGCTTCCCTCCCGCAATGCCTGACACGCGGGTGCTCGTCGTCGACGACGAACGGAGCATGCGCGAGCTCCTGGCGATCATGCTGCGACAGGCGGGCCACGACGTCACCCTCGCCGAGGGCGGCGAGCAGGCCGTCGAAGTGCTCAAGAATGAGTTGTTCGACCTCGTCATCACCGATCTTCGCATGCGGAAGGTCGACGGCCTCGGGGTACTGCGCGCCGCGAAGGAGCACTCGCCCAGCGCCGTGGTCCTCGTCGTCACCGCCTTCGCCTCGACGGAGACGGCCGTCGAGGCCATGAAGCTAGGCGCGTACGACTACGTCACCAAGCCGTTCAAGCTCGACGAGATCAAGCTGACGATCGCCAACGCGCTCGAGCGCAAGCGGCTCCAAGACGAGAACAAGGCGCTCCGGACGCAGCTCCGGCGGGAGCGCGGCTTCGAGAGCTTCATCGGGAAGAGCCGGCAGATGGTCGACCTGCTCGAAATGATCCGCAAGACGGCGGACGGCCTCTCGACCGTGATGGTGACCGGAGAGAGCGGAACCGGGAAGGAGCTGGTCGCCCAGGCCATCCACCAGGAGAGCCCGCGACGGACCGGCCCTTTTGTCTCGGTCAACTGCGGCGCCATTCCCGAGACCCTGATGGAGTCCGAGCTCTTCGGCCACGTCAAGGGCGCCTTTACCGGCGCCGTCGCCAACACGGTGGGCCTGTTCTCCGCCGCCCACGGCGGCACGCTGTTCCTCGACGAGGTCACCGAGGTGCCTCAATCGGTGCAGGTGAAGCTCCTGCGCGTGATCCAGGAGCGGGAGATCCGCCGCGTCGGCGACACCCGCGACGTCAAGGTCGACGTACGACTGATCGCCGCCTCGAACCGCGACGTCGCCAAGGCGGTCGCCGACGGCATCCTGCGAGAGGACCTCTTCTACCGGCTGAACGTCATTCCGATTCAGCTCCCTCCCCTCCGGGAGCGGCCGGAGGATATCCCGCTGCTGGCTGCGCACTTCGTCAGAAAAATCTCCGCGGAGCTCGGAAAGTCGGTGAAGGGCGTCAGCCCGGAGGCGCTCGCGATCCTCGAGAATTACCGCTGGCCGGGCAACATCCGAGAGCTCGAGAACGTGATCGAACGAGCGCTCGTCCTCGGCAGCGGGGACGTCCTCGAAGTGGGGGCGCTGCCCCCCGATCTCCATCAACCCCGTGATCTCCAGGAGGTTCCGGTGGAGATCCCCAGCGACGGG
>Ga0184633_10000299_pt1 | contig 17003 bp, 10 predicted proteins | sample PLM31_170_b1_FD_133156 | JGI IMG/M metagenome (GOLD analysis project Ga0184633, IMG submission 133156) | Groundwater sediment microbial communities from an aquifer in East River, Colorado, USA - PLM3-1_170_b1 | ecosystem: Environmental > Terrestrial > Soil > Riparian zone | place: USA: East...
GCTCGATCAAGCGGATCGCGATGCGCTGCTCCTCCGGGAGCCCCGCCGTCGGAACGCCCCCCACGACGGGCTCGGCGGAAAGGAAGCGCTCCCAGCCGTACGCGACGGAAAGGACCCGGAAGTTCTCCGCGACGAAATTGAACTCGCGCGCCTCCCCCGTGAAGATGGGCGAGAGCGCGAACTCCGCCGAGAGCGCCCCGAATTCCGCGAGCATCCCGGTGATGTCGGAGGTCGCGATGGTCGGGTGGTCCACCCGGTACGCCGCCGCGCCCGATCCGCCGGAGCGCGGATAGGGATTGGGGCCGTCCAAGGCCCGGCGCTCGGTCTCCAGCTGGATCTCGTTGATGAAGGGGAACTTCCCGAGGCAGCAGCCGGAGATCCTGGCGAAGAAGGCCTCCGCGCGAGGGCGGAACTGAGGCCGGATGGCGTCGCGGATCAAGTGCGCGCCGTGGTCTTCCACTTCGTTTTTCAGCCGGCGGGCGAGTGGGATACTCCGCACCCTCGGGTTTCCGGAGAAGGCCTTGTACTCGCGGAGCGAAGCTCCCTCCGACCCGGTCGCAAGCTGTTTCCATGCGCGCAGCGGCTGGTCCGAGAGGACCGTGACGGCGTTCTTGAAGCCCTCCGCCGCCGCCAGGATCTCCGGAGCGACGGTGGCGCTCGCGGCGGCGGCGCGCGGCCGCTCGATCCGCGAGACGTAGTAGTCGAGGACGGGGCGCAGGTAGTCGTTGGCCGCCGCGAAAGCCTGCATGTCGGCGAGCGACAGCTGCCCCGCCGAGTCGGCCGGCGCCGCTCCGCCGCCCCCTCCCTGGGGCTGCCAGGACGCGATCGCGCCCTGGAAGGCGCGCCAGCTCCCGGCGCTCGCCGCGGAGTAGGGGAAGGACAAGCCGCTCCCGCCGCCTCCGCCGCCGCCGCGGAGCTGGTCGATGTAGCGGCGCAGGTAGGCCGCCTCCTCTTCCGCGAGGCGCTTGACGGAGGCGGAGACGCCTTCCACGCCCGCGACGGCCTGCTGCTGCGACGAGAAGGAGACGAAGGCGTTCGCCGAGGGGACCATCAGGCGGGCGAAGTTGGACTGGTAGCACAGGCCCGGCGGGCATTGCGCGCCGAGCGAGTCCGCGAAGAACCTCTGCGCGAGAGGGAGCGTGCGCCAGAGCAGCGCGAGCTGCGCCGTGCGGTCCACGACCGGCGTCCTCTCGGGCCATCCGAACCTCTGGTCGGGCGTGGCGTTTCCGAAGGCGTCCGCTTTCGTTGTGACCGCCTTAGCCAGGTCCTCCTGGCGCTTCTTCCACTCCTCGAGCTTCCTGGGCTTCTCGTCCCAGGAAGTGATGGCGGAAACCTGCTGCAGGATCCTCCCGTCCTCCGTCGCGGCGTAGGCGGCCAGGTCGGAGTAGGTGGAGAGGTCGTTCAACATCGTGGCCGCGCTCGAGGCCTGCGCGGACCACGCGGGCTTCCCGGCCGCGTCCCTCGCGAGGAGATACGCGTAGAGGTTCTGCGCGTTGACGAGCTCGGCGTGGTCCACGTCCAGGCGCCGCAGGAGATCGTCGCGGCGAGCGGGCGAGATCAGACCCGGCGCCACGGCCTGCCGCGTCAAGAGCCTCGAGTAGCTCTCGAAGAAGTACTTCTTCCACTGCGCCAGCGACGCGCCCGGGAACCCCTTCTCGCCGGGGCGCTGCGTCGCCAGATGTCTGCCCGTCTCCTCGTAGTTCTGCCGGAACTGAGCGCCGGTCTGGGCATACTGGCCCAGGTACTGCCCCGGCTCCGTGAGCGGGACCTTCCCCAGCTCCCCGTAGAGCCGCACGTACTCGGCCAGCCCGCGATGGAGCCGGAAGTCCCAGCGCGCGAGGTTCGCGAGGGTCCAGTACTCCTCGAACTTCGCGACGGGGCGCGAGGGGTCGGGCACGGTGATGGCGAGCGTCTCGGGCAGGCGGCGGACGGCGCCCGCGAGGACTGAGTCGGGCGCGGGGTCCGAGGGGGAGAGCGTCGCGATCCAGGCGTCGATCTCGGCCGCGCGGTCCGTGCCCGCGAGGCCCTTGGTCTTCCGTCCGAAATCGACGAGCGGCAGGACCTTCAGGTCGGCGGGCTTGACGACCTGCGCCTCCTTGGAGAGCGTCTTGATCGCCCGCCAGTCGAGCAGCGTCTGGAGGGCGTTGAAGAAAGAGAAGTAATCGCCGAAGGCCGCCCAGTCCAGGGCCGCCATCCGCCCTTCCGTCTCGGATAAGAGCGGCGCGACGACCCCCTCGAAATAGACTTTCCGCTCCATTCCGGCCAAGATGTTGTTCAACTCATTCGAGCGCGGGCCGCGGAGGAAGAGGACGAACGTCAGCCGGCTTCGCGAGATCCTCTCCCGGTGCTTCTCGAGCTCGGAGGCGATGCGGTAGGACTCCGCGACCGAGCACTCCTTCTCCACGCAGCTCCTCGCCTCCGCCGCGGTCTTGCGGACGGGCTTCAGGATCTGCTGGAGCGACCGGTAGGCAGGCACCATGCCGCCCAGGAAGAGCAGGACCACGAGGATCATCAGAATCCGCGTTGCCCAGACCGTCTTTCGCTGCTTCGCTTCCGCGGCCTTGGTGCGCGCGATCAGCCCCTGCTCGGGGAAGACCTTTTTCTCGTAGAAGTGCCGGATGAAGAAAGCGCGCGACTTCTTGAAGATCTGCTCTAGGTCCTCGAGGATCTCCTCGGAGGCCCCCTCGAGCAGGTCGCGCGTGGCCTGCGCGATGGGCTTGCCCTGCTGGACGCCGCTCGAGAAGTAGAAGCCACGGAAGGCGAACGGCTCGTCGAAGCGCGTCTGGAGGAAGACCGTCTTGAAGTAGCCCTGGAGCGGCTCCTTCAGCGCGCGGAACTCCTCCGGAAAGACGAACATCTTGTCGGCCTGCGCCTGGTTCTCCTCGTCCGCCAGGAGCTTCAAGCGCAGCTTGTGGATCCGGTTCGCCATCTCCTCGTAGGTCCCGTCGAAGGTCTGCGGGTCGTAGGCCTTCCCGGGCGCATCGGGGTTGGACCAGCCGACGAGCTGCTGCTGGTCGATCGGGTCGAGCCTCGAGAAGAACTCCGAGAAGCCCAGGACTCGGTCCGCCTTCGTGACCAGGACGAAGACGGGGAAGCGGATCTGCAGCACACGCTGAAGGTGGAGCAGCTTCTGCCGGATGTTGGTGGCTTTCTTCTCCCGTTCCTCCGGCGGGTCTTCCAGGAGCGAGGTCGAGGGGATGACGACGAGGACCCCGTTGATGGGGCAGTATTTCCGGTACTTCTTCAGGAGCCGCAGGAAGGCAGACCACTCGTCCTGGTCGGGCGCGCTTTCCTCCTGAAAAGTGAAGCGTCCGGCGGTGTCTAGGATCACCGCCTCGTTGGCGAACCACCAGTCGCAGTTGCGCGTGCCTCCCGCACCGGAGAGGGCCTCGGTTCCCACGGGGAACTCGAGCCCCGAGTTCTTCAGCGTGGTGCTCTTGCCCGACTGCGGCTCGCCGATCAGGAGGTACCAGGGGAGCGAGTAGATCGAGAGCCCGGCCTGCTTCAACTGGCCGGACGCCTCGGTCCACTTGTGGGAGAGGTCGTCTAAGGCCTGGCGGACTTCCTGCCGCGACGCTCCCCCCTTCTGCGCTTCCTGCTTCAGCTCCCCCTCGAAGGCCCGGGAGCGTCTCTTCTCGGAGAGGCCCACGGCCGCGTTGAAGGCCATCAGCACGAGGGCGATGGCGACCATCCCGAGGACGATCACCCACCAGTACTTTCCGATACCCAGCCCCCGGGTGATGACGTAAACGATCGGAATCAGGAGAAAGACGACGCCCAGGTATTTGGCCGAGCGGGGCAGGCGGCGGAGGAGATCTAGAAATTCGTACATGAGGATTACGGATTTCGGATTTCGGATTTCGGATTTCGGAATGGAGGGACCGCTGTGGACCCTAAATCCGCAATCCCCAATCCGAAATCCGCAATCGCGCTGATCCCCATCGCCCGCGCGGCGGAGCGCAATTCCTTCATCGAGGCGGCCCAGAGGACGAAGGCGAGGATGTAGTAAAGGACCACGATCCCGACCGCGACGATCAGGACGCGGTAGAGGTTGATCAAAGGAGAGAGCTTCTGCGCGGGGGTCGGCAGGACGTGGTATGCCCCGGGCGTGATCCTGTCCCCGAGCGCCGCCAGGTACTCCGCGTTCTGCCGGTAGAGGCGGCTCTTGACCTCGGCGAGCTTCTCCGGCCGCTCGCGATACTTTCCGCGGAAGCCGAGCACGAGGCCCGTGTAGAGGATGGCCGCCAGCTCCACTTCTTCCTGGCGCAGCTCCTTGGCGATCGTGAAGTACTTTTCTCCGCCGATGTTCGTCCCGAAGTGCCGCTCCTCCAGGAGCCGGCCTTCCCAGTCCTTGGCGTGCTCCCATCCCGAGTGGAGGACGACCTCGTCCGCCAGGACCATCAGCGGGTAGCGCGCTTTCTCGTAGAGGCTGTCCAGCCTCGGGTCCTGCCGCGCCGCGCGCGCCTGCTCGGCGAAGATCTCGTCCAGCCGGTCGGAGGCCTCCCGCAGATCCACGCGCAGGCCCTTGCGCACCTTGCGCCGGAAGGCCGTCAGGAAGAGGAAGAGCTTCGAGGCGAGGCGGAAGAGCTCGGTCGTGCTATCCACGCGTGACGCCCGGCTTGGTCACGATGAAGAGGGAGAACTTCATCCGCGGATCGAGGCCGCCGGCGATCGCGATGACGCGGTCCTTGACGACATTCGACCAGTAGGGCCCCTCCTTCTCGATGGAGAAGTAGAAGTAGTCCTCCCGCGCCGGGAGGCCCGCCGGCACACGCTTCAGAAGCTCGATCTCGAGGCCGAAGAGGCGGCGCTGCTTCAAGAGCGGGATGTCCGGAATCGTCCCGATCTTCATGACCTCGATGCGCGACTGGATCTCCTTCTCCTCCAGGTCCGTCTCGATCATGAGGTACACCTCGTTCTCGGCCGTCAGCCACTCGGGCGAGAGATCCGCGACGAGCAGCTCCTCGCGCACGTGGAAATCCACCTTGATGTAGCGGGACGCGACGATCTTCTCCAGGAGGCCATCCAGGACGAGCGACAGCTCGAAGTAACAGGGGCCGAGGCGGTCGTGGTCGTAAAGGGGCACGCGGCCGGGCTTCCTCGCGTCGCCGAACATCGACAGCTCCCCCGCCAGGCGGCAGAACTCGCTGTAGACCGCGAAGGGGTGGATCCTCGGGATGCGGGTCAGTTGCTGGAAGAGATAGAGGAAGCTCCCCAGGATCTGGAGCTTCATGATGGGTTGCCAGCTCGACGTCCCCTCCGAGTCGACCGTCAGCTTCCCCTCGGCCACTTCCGCGACGAGAAAGCGGTGCTTGGCCTCGAGCCGGTTGGTGATCGACTGGCAGAGCTTCTCCAAGACCGTCCAGGCGCCGATCTCGGTGACCGGCGGGATGAACTCCTGCGAGAGCGCGGGAAGGTTCTTCCCGTGGCCGGAGCGCTCGACGAGGGCGAGGGGGATTGACTCGTACCCCTCCCGGCTCTCCTTGCCGAAGAAGAAGCGGCCGTTGGCGCGCCGGGTCTCCAAGACCTGGGGGTTCCCCCCCGTGTTCTCGTCCAGGATCTCGACAGACTCAACGCTATAGCGGCGGTCCTGCCCCCCGACCTTCTCTCCCGGGGCGAAGGCGTTCCCCTCCAGCTCCTTCCAGGCGGGAATTCCGAGGAAGACCTCCATGCGGCCTCCCGCCTGGTCCAGCTCCGCCTTGAAGCTCCGGGAGGGCAGCCGCAGGTTCGAGGCGAGGGAGAGGGGCGTCCCGTCCTTCATCTTGATCTCGAGGTCGCGCACCTCGAAGGTGAAGTTCTCGAGTTGGTCGGCCGCGATGTCAATCGCGGAGATCCCCCAGAAGAAGGGCTGGACGCGCCGGACCTCCTGCCGCAGCCGCTCCGCCTGCTGGCGCCCGGACAGTTGCAGGTGGTGCGGCCGGAGGAACATCCCCTCCGACCAGTGGACCTCGGGGGTTCTCGCCATCCGCTACCGCGTCTCGACCGAGAGCTCCCGGTCGTGCACGGCGATCCGAACCGTCTCGCCTTTCCACTGGCCGCGGGGCAGGAGCAGGATCTGCTTGGAGGCGTCGGGGCTCTGGAACTTGTAGTCGGCGACGACGACGAGATAGCGGTCCTTCTTCTCGGGCTTGAGCGGCACGTCGCGCTCGCAGCGGCCGGAGGAATCCTGAGTCGGGAAGGTGACCGTGGTCAGCCGCTCGCGCATCGAGTCCCGCAGCGGGTCGTAGAACCACCTCTCCCCGAGCGCCTGGATCTGCTTCGCCTGGTCCTCCGTGGCGCGGACGACGTCCACCGTCAGGAGGAGGCCGCCGTTGATCGGCGAGTCGCATCGGAAGCGCAGCGAGGAGGAGCTGCGGCAACCCGTGCCGGCGAGGAGGAGGGCAAGGACGAGCGCGCCGCCGAGAACGGGGCGCCGCAGGGGACCGAAGAGGGATTTCATTGCTGCCTCCGCTTTGAGAGCTTGTTGAACTCTTCCCGGGCAAAACGATACGCCGATTGCAATACCTGGTCCTGGACCACTTCGGGCGTGAGCCCCTGGACCGCCTCCTTGTAGCGGGCCCACCACTCCGCCGCCTCGCCGCGCATCTTCCAGCTCGCCCCCCGCGGCGAGGCCTCGATGGCGGCGGGGCTCACCCGCCTCCAGAGCTTCTCGAACCAGATCTTCGGGCTCTCGTGGTACGCCGCCAGAATGGCTACGTGCCATCGCTCGAGCTCGCGGAGGTAATCCGACATCGCCTGGCGATCCACGTCCTTCCCCTCTTCGGCCGCCTTGAGAAAGGACTCAAGCGTATACCGATAGCTCGACAGCCGGAAGCTTCCCGTCGTCGAGCCCGGCATCGTGACGGTCTGGATCAGGCCGAGCACGAACCTCTCGATGTTGCGCGCGAACTCGACCGCTTCCGACACGGCTTCTTCGGGGGCGGCGCCCGCCCCCCTGCCGCGCGGGGCCTTCTCCGCCACGGCGCGCGCCCGCGAAGAGGGAAGGGGGGGCCCCCCCCCGGTCCGGCTTCGATCGCCCTCGGCCTCACGGGCTTCGATCTTCTGCTCCAGCTCGCGAATGCGCGCGGTCAGGCGGTCCACTTCGTCTTCGGAGGGCGGGGGGACCTCCAGGACGGGGAACTGGACGCGGATCTGCTCCAGGATCTTCACGCGGTTGCCCGGCGCGATCGAGGCGAGGGACCGCGCCACGAGCGTCCTCAATACGGACCTCCGGTCCTCCGGTGTGGAGAATCGGTAGAGGGTCGCCGCCTCCTCGATCTCACCGGCGATCTCCCTAGCCCGAGCGTCGAGTGTGGCATCGCCCGTCGTGCGCAGCGGCGGCGCGGCTGCCGCGGCGGGCGGCGGCTCGGAGGGGGCCGCCCGAGGGGATGGGGCGGGCCGGGAGCCCGGGAGCGGCGCCGGCCGCTGCGGCGTCTCTTCCGCCCGGACGGGCTGCGAGGGCACCGTGGCATCGTCGGCCGGGAGGCGCGTGACACGGGAAGGGCGTGGCGTCCTTACAGTCTTTCGTACGGAGGTTCCCTGCGTCTCCCGGGGGGGGAAGTCGAGCCGTACACCGCGCTCGGAGAGCCACGCCCCCACGGCGCCCTGCGGGTTCTGCAGGAGCATCGCCAGGAGCGTAGCGGGAAGCCGCCCCGTCGCCTCCTCGGAGGAAGACCCGGAGAGCCGGGCTCTCGCGAGGGCCAGGCAGCCCTGCACTTTGGGGGAGAGCGGAGGCGCCGAGTCCGGAGGCTGCGCATCCATGGGCGCCTTCAAGAACCGCCGAAGCCACTCGAGCGGCCCGCGGAAGAGGCCGTCCCTCCAGAGCTCCGCGAGCGCCTTGTCGGCCGGAAAGCCGGCATCGCGGAAAGCCTTCTCGACCAGCGGGTCCTTCGCGGAGAGCAGCGCGTCGCAGAGGTGCCGCGTGTCGATGTAGTTTTCCCTCCGGCGCTGCGCCGCCGCGCGCGCGGCCTCCATCAGCTTCCGCGCGGGAGGGAAACCGGCCGGGTCCTCGTCCGCCGGGAGGCCCGGAGGAAGCTCGGCCCGAGGCTCCTGCGTCAGATCCACCCTGACGGGCGTCGTCGAGAACAGGAAGATCTCCCCCGAGCGGATCTCGACTTCGCCCGTGACCGGACGGTTCTTCCAGAACGTTCCGTTGGTGCTCTTCAAGTCCTTGAGGTAGAGCGCCCCGCCTTCGAAGCGGACCTCGGCATGGAACCCGGAGATGCCTTCCCCTTCCGCGAGGACGAAGTCGTTGCGGAGGCCCCTCTTCTCGTCGGCGCGCCGGCGCCCGATTCGCACGACGCCCGAGGGTTCCCCGGTCTCGACGCTGTGGCGCAGCCCTTCCATCGGGCCGAGCCAGACTTCCAGACTGAGGGAGCGGGCTGCGGAGCGGGAGGCGCGCAGAGCCATCAGCGAGGCCTGACCCGCGTGATCACGCACGCGAGCGAGCGCTGAAGGAGAGGCGACTCCGCCGATCCAGTTCTCTTCGCGGGAGCACCGGCGCGATTATACCGCCGCAGTCAGCCTCTGCTTCCTCGCTGCGAGATCCCCTTCTCGTGTGAGAGCTCGGCCAGGATGTGCTGGATCTCCAGGTTGCGGCTCTGCCGGTCGAGCAGGAGCGCCTTGATTTCCGCGGCGAGGAGGCCCACCTCGTCGGCAACGGCCTCGAGCTTGGCCGTGGGGTGCGACGGGTCGTAGTCCGCGGGGTCCGCGCAGAGGGAGAACCCGGGGACCCGCGTCACCAGGCGAAGCGCGAGGAGGATCGCTCTCTTCCAGAGGAGGTCCGGGATCGCGTTGGGACGCTCGAGCCGGCGGTCCATCTCCTGATAGAAGATGTTGGACTTCTTGAGGGCCATCAGGATCTCCGGGTCGCGCTCCAGAAGGACGGTCGCGCCGGCGCCTGTCATGATGCTCCCGAGCGTCGTCTCTCCGGCGAGCGCGAGACGCTTGTGGACCTTCTCGAGGACCCCGGAGAGCGCCCGGGGGTCCTGCCCGTCGTTGCCGACGAGCATGCGCAAGAGGATCATCCCCAGCGAGTAGAGGTCACTTGGGGCGTTGAAGTCCGCGTAGATCTTGTACCGGGCGCCCGGGACGCGCACGCCCGCGGTCTTCCTCAGTCGCTGGACCGCGGCCTCCTCCATCGCGACCGGCTCGCTGATGAAATGGAGCTCCTGAAGATCCGACTTCACGCGGGGATCGCGGCGCGACGGAAGGACCACCCCCGAAAGATTCAGCGCCTCGTTGTCGAGAGTGATCAGGACCCAGTCGTGGTCCCGCGGCGTCGGATAGATGCCATAGGGATCAGAGAGCCGGCCATGAAAGCGCCAGCTCTTCGCGCCGCCCCGCGCGCCCGCGTCCTCGAGCTCGGTGAAGATGAGCTGCGCGGGCCGCGGGGGATTCAGGTGGAACTCCAGGACCTCCGGAGGGGCGTAGGGCACCGTGGGGTTGCGCGGCGGGACGACGACGTCGGCCGCCCCCGCCAGCCGCTCCGCGCGCGCCGCCGAAGAGAGCCCATGAATCCGGGCCTGAAATCCCCAGAAGAGCGGGAGGCCGTCCCCGGCCCGCGAGAGATCGAACAGGATGTGCCGCGGGTGCAGGTCCAGGTGCGGGCGCCCCTGCAGCCGGTAGTACTCGGTGACGCCCCGCACGATCTGACGAAAGGCCGTGAGCTTCAAGTAGAGCACCTCGACGGCGTCGAGGCCCGAACTGGCCGCGTCGAAGAGGAATCGCCCGCCCTCATCCGGTTCCTCGAGAAGGAGCGGATGGCGCAGCCGCGCCGAACCGGTCGCGGCCGCGACCCTCTCCTCCCCGGCGGCCGGCTCCTCAGGCCGGTTTCCCAGAAGGTCGCAGAAGCGGTCGAGGTCGAGCCCGAGCCCGGTCACCAGATAGGGAGAATCGTAGAAGTTGAGCGGCGCCCAGCGCCCTTCCCAGAAGGGCCTTCCCGAAGACTCGGCGCGGCCCGCGGCCTCCCGGCACTCCTCGCAGGGGAAGGAAGCGAGCAGCTTCTGGGCGAGGGCTTCCCCCAGGTGGCGGAAGAGGTCCGTGGCGCTCGCGACCGAATCTTCCGGGGCTTCCGCCGGGACCTGGTACGCGTAGAAAGAAGAGACGCCTTCCTCGCCGGCGCAGGAGGCGCAGAAGAGGAAGCGCTCGAGAGACGAGGAGTAGAGGGGAAGGCGGGCGCGAGCCAGGAGCGCGTCCTCCCGGCAGGTCTGGAGCGGCGCCGCGCAGCGCGGGCAGGGCGGAGTGAAGAAGCGCTTCTCCGACCGGCAGAAGAGGAGCGGGGGAAGCCAGCCCGCCTCCTTCTCCTCCTGCGTGTCGGGAGAGAGCAGGCGCGGAAAGAAGCGGGCCGCCCGCCGCAGCCCGCGGGTCCGTTCTCTCTCGAGCTGGAAGCGCTCCGCCACGGCGGGATTGCTCTGCGCGGAGGCGTCGTGGAGCTCCGGCGAAGGGTACGCGTTGCGCAGCAGCTTCAAGGCGCAGAACTCGAGGAGAGAGTCGCGGTCCCCCTTGACCGCCGCGAGATAGACGCGGGCGAAGTCCTCCTCCCCGGAAAGCGAGACGAACGGGTCCCCCTGCGCCCCGGAGATCACGACCTGGAGCGAGAACGGGCTCGCCGACAGCGGAAGGAGGCGGACGGACTCGGGCAGGACGCCGTTCGTCATGCCCTAACTCCGAAAAGATCGCGAATTTTCATCAACGTCTTTCCCGGCTTCTCGGCGTCCCCTCACCCCTGTCCCCTCTCCCGGAGGGAGAGGGAGACTTGTCAGAGTCCTACCATTGGAACGGCGTTCGTCATGGATGCCGTGATTGTAAGGCACGGACGGCGGTATCTCGCTCACGGAGCAGGCGGCGGCTCCCCGGCAGGGAAAACTGTTCCGGCAGCCGCCGCTCGCGAAATCGGCGTCTCAGCGGAGTGGCTTGCGCAACAGTTTCCCGGACGCCGATTTCGAGGCTCCCTTCGCGAGACACCGCCGCCGAATGCGGTAGACGGGAGCCCGGGGTGAAATATTCCGGCGGGCAGGACCGTTCGAGCTAGCGATGCGCGGCGCCCTGATCGGCTCTCTGCTCCTGGCCGCCTTGACCGCCACGGCCCTCGGCCAACCGGACAGCCGCTTCCCCGACCTCGAGTTCGCCGGCGCCGACGGCGGATCGGTCCGCCTCTCGCAGCTCAAAGGAAACGTCGTGCTCGTCAACGTGTGGGCGACCTGGTGCGGGCCGTGCCGGCTGGAGCTGCCCATCGTGCAGAAGATGTATGACCAGTACAGCGACCGGAACTTCGTCGTGCTCGCCGTCAACGTAGACGCGGACCGCAGGAGGATCGAGCCCTTCCTGAAGAGGTACAACATCTCCCTGCCCGTCTATTACGCCACGCCGGAAGACGCCGGGCAGATGACGGCGATGGGCATCCCCTCCTCCTTCATCCTGGGCGCGGACCGCTCCCTGATCGACCGCGTGGTCGGCTACTCGCCGGACGTCGAGGAGCGCTGGAAGAAGATTCTCGGGAAGAACCTGAAGGCCCGCAAGTAGGCAGGGAACCGGCCCGGGGCGGCGGAGCCGGGCCCCAAACGGGAGGAGAAAGACATGAGACGCCGCGCTCTTTTCTTTTCGGTGGCCGCTCTCGCCTTCGCGGGCGCCGCGGCGGCGCAGGTCCGGGACCGGACCTTCGAGATCTCTCCCTACGCGGGCTACCTCTTCGGCGGGGAGTTCTCGCGGGGCACCACCGCACTCTTCGATTTCGACGTGCAGGCCGACGACGCGGCCACCTACGGGGCGCGCCTGGGCTACAATCTGACGGGCAAGCTCCAGCTCGAGCTGCAGCTGTCGCACACGGAGACCGCGTTCGTCACCGGGGACGACGACGGACATCTCTTCGGGCCCGACGCCGAGGAAGAGTTCGGCGGCCTCGATATCGACTACGCCCTGGGCTACTTGACCTTCAACTTCGGCCGCCGGCGCGCGGTTCCTTACATCACACTCGGGGCGGGTGTGGCGAAGCTGGACCCGGAGATCGCGGGCACGAGCGAGGAGACCCGCTTCACGGCCAGCCTGGGCGCCGGCGTGAAGATCTTCTTCACCCCGAGCTTTGGCCTGCGCTTCGACGGCCGCGGCTACGCCACGTCGCTGTCCGACGACGACAACAACGACGACTTCTGCGACGGATTCTTCGACGAGTGCGACAACAATCGCCGGGAATGGCTCAACAACGGCGAGGCCTCGCTGGGGGTCATCTTCGCGTTCTGACGAAGAGTCTTTTCCCCGAGGGAGGAAGGCGCCGGATCATCCGCCTCCCGTCTGGCAGCACTTCCAATTCGACCTCGACCGTCGGCGGCAGCGCGCTTCGGATCGCCTTCCCGGGCCACTCGACCGCGACCGGGGCGCCGGCGACCGAGCCGGGGAGCCCGAGGACTGAAAGCTCCGCCTCGCGGTCTTCCAGCCGGTAGAGATCGAGGTGGCGAAGCACGATCGCGCCGGAGCCGGCGGCGTATTCGTGCAGGATCGCGAAGGTGGGCGAGGCGACTTGCCTCGGAAGCGCCCCGAGCCCCGCGGCCAGCCCGCGCGCGAGCGCCGTCTTTCCGGCCCCGAGGCTCCCCACGAGATAGACCACGTCGCCGGAAGAGAGCCCCGCGGCGAGATCCCGCCCGAATCCCTCCGTTTCCTGTTCGCTTCTCGAGAGAGTCTCTCCTCGCACGCGAGAGTTCTCAACGCCGCCGCGCGGTCAGCGCCGCGCGCGTCGAGGGCAGGGCGTCGGCCAGCTCCGCCGCCAGGAGGCCGGCGTCTCCGAGAGCCTCCGCGAGCCTCTCCCCCGCCGCACCGTGCAGATAGGCCGCCGCGAAGGCGGCCCGCTCGGGAGACATTCCTCCGGCGACGAAGGCGCCGATCGCCCCAGCGAGGACATCGCCCGACCCGGCGGTCGAGAGGAGCGGCGTGCCGGTCGGGTTGACCGTGACCTCTCCCTCCGGCGTGGCCGTCAGGCTCGCGGCCCCCTTGAGGAGAACGACCGCGCCGCTCATCTTCGCGAGTTTCCTCGCGGCGCCGGCCCGGTCCGCCTGCACATCGCGCGTGGAAACCCGGAGGAGGCGCGCGGCCTCCCCGGGGTGAGGGGTCAGGACCCTGCGCCCGGCGAAGGCGCGCGGCCGCCCGGCGAAAGCGTTCAAGGCGTCGGCGTCGCAGACGAGAGGGAGCCTGGCGGTCAGCAGGCTCCGGAGAAAGAGAAGCGTCCCCCGCGCCGTGCCGAGGCCGGGGCCGACGACCGCGGCGTCGAAGCCGCGCAGGGCTTCGAGCGCTTCTTCGGCGGCTTCCCGGCCGATCGCCCCATCCTCCTCGGGGAGGCCGCGTGTCATGGCCTCCGGCAGCGCGGCGACGACGCCTCGCTCCAGAGATCGCGGGCATAGGACGGTGACGAGCCCGGCCCCCGCGCGCAGGGCCCCGCGCGCCGCCAGGATTCCCGCGCCTGCTTTTCCTCGCGATCCCGCGATGACGGCGAGGCGGCCGAAGTCCCCCTTGTGCGAGTCCACGGCCCGGGGGGGCAGGAGCCTACGCACGTCCTCGGACTCCGCCAGCTTTAGCCCCGAGCCTCGCGCGGCGAGGAGCCTGCGGGGGATGCCGATGTCCGCGACAATCAGCCGCCCGCACATCTGCCGCGCGGGATAGAAGACGTGACATGGCTTCGCCGCCGCGAAGGCCACGGTCAGGTCCGCCCGCACGCACGGGCCGATCAGGCCGCCCGAGTCGGAGGAAAGCCCGGAGGGCACGTCGGCCGAGACAACCGCTCTCTCGCTTCGGTTGATCGCGGCGGCCGCGCGCGCGGCCGCCCCCGAGAGCGGCCGCGCGAGGCCCGTTCCGAAGAGCGCGTCCACCACGCCGTCGGCGTCCGCCAGGGCGCGCCGGAGGAGCGCCTCGCGGCGGCGGTCCGTGATCGGGATCGCGTCGAGGCCCGCGGCGCGGGCGCGCGAGGCGTTCTCGCCCGCCTCGTTCCGGTAGGAGCCGAGGTCTTTGAGCGTGAAGAGCGAGACCGCGAGGCCGACCTCGGCGAGCATCCGCGCGGCCGCCAATGCGTCGCCGCCGCTGTTCCCGAGGCCGCCGCCGACGGCGACCCTCTTCCATCCGGGGTAGGCCGCGAGAAGCGCCTCGACGAGGCCTCGGGCCGCGCTCTCCATGAGCCGCAGCGCCGGAACGCCCCCCCGGATGGCGGCTCGGTCGGCGGCGCGCATCTGCCGCGCGTTCAGGACCGGAATCAGAGGGCCTTCTCCCGTTCGAGCTGCCGGAGGGCGAGCGCCGTCGCGCGCGGGTAGTCTTCGCTCTCGGGCCCGCGAAGCGCGAGGTCCCGCCGAAGGCGCTCGATGTCTTCCGGCCGGTCCACGTCGTAAGCCGGCTCAAGAACCGCGACCGAAACCCGCGCGCCGGCGCAGCGCCGGAGCGTGGACGCGAGGACCTCCCCGGACGACCAGGGGATGTCCCGGAAGATCTCCGCGGGAACGGCTCGCGCGGAGAGCCCGATCGCGCAGTACCCGCCATCCGCGGCGGGGATCACCGCGGCGCCCGCTCCGTCGTGGAGGGCCTCGAAGGCTTTCTGGAGACGCCGCCTCGCCAGGGCGGGATGGTCCGAGCCGACGGCGAGGACGCTCTGGGCCCCGCGCGAGAACTCGCTCTCGAAGGCGGCCGTCAAGCGCGCCCCGAGGTCGCCGCCGGCCTGCGCCTCGCGCCTCCAGGGAGGGCGGAAAAGGGAGGAGAGGAAAGGGTGCTCGGGGTCCGGCTCGGCCGCGAGGATGGAAGACCAGCTCTCCGGCGCGAGGTAGGCGCGCGCCGCGTCCTCCAGAAAGGCGCGGTAGAGCCGCGCCGCGCCCTCTTCGGTCAGAACGGGCGCAAGGCGGGTCTTGACCTGGCCCGCCTCCGGCGCGCGGGCGAAGAGGACGAGGCTGCGCCGCAGATCCTGCACGCCGCCATTATCCCGGAAGTGGCGGCCCCACCCATCGCCCGGGTCGCCGCGGCGCGCTCTCCTCCCGGGGCGGCGGCAGAAGGCCTCCGCCCCGCCCATCACGGGCCGCCGGCGTCTCGCGGAAATAACGCAAGGGCCCCACAAGCCCGCCCTCGTTTTGAAAACCCTCGGCCGCCGTTCGCGCAGCGAACGCCTGCGGCCGAAAGCCCAGATTTCGCGAGCGGCGGCGGCCGCACCGACTGGTTCCACCACGGTAGCCGCCGCGTGCTCTCACCCCGGGGCGGCGGCGGAACGCCGCCGCCCCGTCCCATCACGGGCCGCCGGCGTCTCGCGGAGGGAGCCTCGAAATCGGCGCATGGCAGACCAGCTGAAAAGCCTCCATACCGCCGCGCCGATTTCGCGAGCGGCGGCTGCCACAATCTCCCAGCTCGACAGGCAGCCGCCGCGTGCTCCCGCAGCGAGACGCCGGCGGCTCCTACCCCCCTACCCTTTCGCTTCCTTCGGCAGGACCGACACGAAGACGTTTTTCTGGACGTAGGAGGTCAGGTTCGAGACACCGTCCCTCACGCCGATCGAGAGCTTCTGGCCGCCCGGGACCACGATCAACTGCAGCGGATGGCCCCAGTCCTTCTTCTGGGCCGTGTCGAGGTCCTTCTGCGGCACCGAAACGGTCCCCTTCATGATCTGCATGTCGGAGGTCTTGCCCGATACGTCGAGGATCTTGATGTAGACGAAGTAATGCCCCTCGTATCGGTCTCCGGAGGGTACGAGGGCCATCTTGCCGAGCGGGATCGCGATGTGGACCGGGAGGAGGTAGTTGTCCTGATCGTAGGGCTTCGAGTCGCCGACGGTCAGCCGGACGCTGAGCGGGTTCTCGTCGCGCGGGTAGTACAGGCTCGCCTCAACGGCCTCGGCGGTCTTCGTCTCGATCGTCTTCTCGAGGAACCCCTTCCGCGCTCGCGTCTTCAGTCCCTTGCGCTTGACGATGACCTCCACGCGGTGGGGGCGGTCCACACCCGCGCGCGAGGCCCGGTATCCGATCGAGTAGAAGTTCGAGAAGTCCTGGGCGAGCTCGTTCAGGTTCTTCTTCCAGTCGTTCGTGTTGACGGCCGCGACGCCGCCCGTCTGCTCGGCCATCATGAGGAGCGGCGCCTGCGTGTTCTGCCGCATCAGGAAGCTATTCGGGCGCGTCTCGAGCGAGCGGTTCTCCGCCGAAACGAGGTCGTCCACCGCCAGGCCCGTCGCGTCCAGAGGCCACAGAGTCACACCGTGCGCGTTGGCCGCCTGGACGATCGAGGCGTAGCGCGTGTTCATGTCGAACTCGAACTGCTCGAGGGTCGCACTCGTCTCCCGGAACTTGTTGTTGACCGCGTCGAAGAGCTCCATCCCCGCCGTGGCGGGGAGCCCTTCCGAGACGTAAATGAAGATCTTCCGGCCCTCCACCCCCGCTAGCCCGTTCAGGGTCGTCTTCAGGGCATCCACCGCGAACTCGAGATCGTTGCGGAGCGAACGGGCGTACATTCGGGCAATCGAAAGCGCTTCGGTGACCGAACGGGACTCGTCGATGCGCCGCAGGCTGTCGCGGCGCTCCCCGGCGAGAGTCGTGCCGCCGCCGGTCTCCAACTCGATCTGCTCGATCGCCCCGAGCACCTCGTTGCCGTCGGAAGTGAACTTGCGTTTGACCTTCAGGGAGCGGTTGTAGGTCACGACCATCGCCTCGGCGTGCGGGCCGACCGTCTCCTTCAAGAATTCCTTCAGCCGTTTGAACATGCGGTTGCGGTTCTGCGGCTGGATGTTCAGGTTGTCGATGAAGACGACGTAGCGCGCCGTCAGCTCCGCCGGGAGCTCGGCCGCGGCGCCCAGCGCCTCCTCCTCGAGGGAGACCGTCTGCCCGTCCTCCAGCGTGACCTTGCCGCCGGTGACGGCGTAGAAGTACGTGATCCGCTGCGGGACGCCGTCCTGGCGCACATCGAAGTCCTCTCTCGCCAGCCCGGCGACCCGGTTCCCCTTCGAATCGGTCACCACGACGTCGATGTTGGTGACGGAGACCTCCACCGATTCGGACACGGGCGGCAGGGGCTGCTGCGCCGGA
>Ga0184633_10000300_pt1 | contig 16969 bp, 25 predicted proteins | sample PLM31_170_b1_FD_133156 | JGI IMG/M metagenome (GOLD analysis project Ga0184633, IMG submission 133156) | Groundwater sediment microbial communities from an aquifer in East River, Colorado, USA - PLM3-1_170_b1 | ecosystem: Environmental > Terrestrial > Soil > Riparian zone | place: USA: East...
GACGTAATCGAGATTCGCCCAACATGTCCGTTCCAACGCCTTGTACTCGTCCTGCGGAATCCCGGACTCGTCCGGAGACCATTCCTTCAGGCAGGCTCGCTTCGACAGTTTCAGGGAGAATTCCTCGGAGAAGACGATCGCGCACTCGATAGCCCGTCGCAACGGGCTCGCAATGAGGGCCACGGGCCGCTCCACCGGCCATGCCCGCGCGAGTTCGCGGATCTGCCGTCCTCCGCGTTCCGACAAAGGGGCCCGGTCGAAATTCGACGTGTACGGCGGCCGGACGATCTCTCCGTGTCGGACGAGGACGAGCGTCGCATTCACGTCGCGGTGCCTCCGGAGACGATGCCTACGACCCGAATTCGTTCGCCGTCGACGAGAGGCTCGTCGGCTGCGATCGGCACGTCGCGACGCACGAGGATGTGCGCATCGGGTGCGAGGCGGAGGGCTCGAAGGAGGTCCAACCCTGTAGGACTCGGTCCCAGCTCCAGGATCTCCTCCCGCCGGGGCGGAAGGATTTCCGCCGTGATCCGCATCGGGGTGCCGAGGGCCGCTCCCGCCTTAAGCGTTCTCTTCGAAGGCGCACGTCGGAACGCTTATCCGAAACTTCGTTTTCAGGAACAGTGACTGCCCAGGTCGCCTAGTCCGGTAGGGCGGCGGTCTCGAAAACCGCTGGGTTACCCCTCGCAGGTTCAAATCCTGCCCTGGGCGCTCCAACCATACGACGGGGACGTTTTTGGCACTCAGCGTCCCCACGAGGAAAGCGAGCTACCGTGGCACGTGTCCCCTCATGCCGGGCCCTCGCGGCCCGGCCCCTTAATCCTCAATCGGTGAACCGCAATGTGGACAGACTGCGGTCTCCTCAGAGATATCCCCGCCGCAGTCCGAACACACGAATTTCGATTTCGGCTTCGTTTCATCGAGAGGCCGCGGCAACCTTCCGAGAATAATCTCTGACTTAGTGTCGATTGCCGTGTCGCTCTTGGTGGATCCGAAGAGTGCGATGGCGAGTCCGAGCCCGGCGACGACCCAACCGACGCCTTCGACCGCCTCCCAATTCTTAGCGGTCCTTAGCGCCTCTTGTATCTCCTGGGGTGTCGAGGGCGAAGGAGCAGCTGCCGAGTACAGAAACCCGGAACCGACCGCGAGAAAGCCGAAAAAGGTCAGGATTGCGCCCAATTTCACGAGATCTGTCATCTGAACTCTGGAAGGCCCTCCGATGACATAGATTTCGCTGCGAAGACGGAATCCCGGCCAGAGCCCAACTATCCCCCCGGAAGGGCGGACATCTTTGCCGGTTTCAAGGACCAGGCAGGAAGGCCAATCGCCACGTAAGAATAGCAAGGACGGCAGTGAGAACGGCCAGCATGACGGTAAGCCATTTCAGAGCTCGCGATTTACCTAAGAGCGCATGAATGGAAGGAGAGACAACGCGGTTCGGGAACTGTCTCGGTGGCATTTGGACTGTCTTGTCTCGAGCCCGTGTGCTCCTCATATATCTGGAGCCAGCCAGCCGCGCCTTCATCGACAAGCTTCCTGATCTTCCTGTCGCGTTCCCACCGCTCCATTTGCGCACAACCAAATGTTCGGATAGCTCTTCAGCCTGTATGGGTTCGCGGCGGAGGACAGCCTCAAAACCCGATCTCATTGCTCGTGAGGACGGGAACGGGCCGTCGCACCGCTATCGCGCCGAAGGAGTTGGCCGGAGGCCGTAGTTGTACGCGACTCATGGAGCGAAAGTGCACGCTCAAGTGCGGAATCATTCAACTCTTCCTCCACCATCGGCCGGGACAAGTCGATGATCGAACTTGGCCACGAAGTCCTAGTCGCGATCACAGAAGAAATCGTTCTTCGGATTCACGAAACCGCGGGAAGCCAAGTGGCGGGACGCCACCGCGGTGGCGGAGTCAGGAATAGAGCGGGCTTCAAACGGCTTGTTGCCGACATCCAGAGGTGTGGCCGGGAGGAGGGAGACTTTCGAGACCTGATCGCGCTGATCTTTGACGACATCGACCGCGACCCTCAGCCGTTCTCCGAATGCAATCATCGGACAGCCCTGCTACTCGGGAGGTTTATCTCAAAGCAGTTCGGCTACAATCTAGAGTTCAGCGGGCCAGAAGGCAAGAAGATTAGGGCCTTGTGGGAGAAGACGACGCGAGCACAGTTCAGAACTTGGATTGACGGGCACCTAGTCCCCCTCAAAGGAGACTAGCATCTGCTGGACTTCCGGGTCTTCGGCCTCGGCTCTGAGGAATTCGTCCACCTTCTTGTCCAGCTCTTCCTTAGTCATTTCTGAACGCCTTTCCTGCGTATGCATCCTTATGGACACCGTACTTAATCTTGCTTGCTCTCAAATCACCGAAAACAATGCACAAATACGCACACCAATCGGCCTCTAAGGGGCCTTGACGGACCCTCAAGCGGCCCTTGAGTTACCCTTGCCCCGACCTGGCCCGTTAGTAGCCCGTTTCCAGGCCGTTGCTAGGTCGCTCGGTCGTTGGCAGCTCGTTGCCGGCCCGTCGCGGGGGCGTCGCTAAGCCGTGGCCTGGGTCTCCGATGTAACCGTCCGAACCGTCCGAAAGCCCGGACAGATCGGACAGTTTGGACGGTTCTAGTGGACAGAGGGCCTACGGGGGTGGATTCTGCGTTTTTGCACCGTACACGCACCTTCTGTGCACCGTATCGTTACCGCTTTGCACCGGAAGTGCACGTTAAGCGCTCGATTCGCGCTGAAACTGCGCACTCCGACCGCATCGCGAACGCAGGTGAACCGCGATCTCATCGCACGACTGCACAGAGCGAAGCCCAGGCGGTCAGCATCGCTGCCCGTTGGCTGACGAGCCTAACCTCGCACAGTTACAGCAGTAACAGCACCATGCGCACTCACTCCATATGGAGAAAGTGCTGTAAGTGCTCTAAGTGCTCTGCCTCACGAGACTCGGCGGGGCCGAAAGCCTATTAAGAGCTAGATTTTCGGCACGGTGGGACCGTCTGCGTTCTCGGCGCTTTCGTTCCACCGCAAGGAGCCGCTCGCGGTAGGGTTTATAGAACGTGTACCAATGGAAGAAATCCCCCGCGTCCCCTTCTCGACGAGGCCTTGGAAGAGCAGATAGCTCGTTTCCGCTTGTTTTTCCCCGGATGAGGTAGCATGTGCCGTCTTCCAATCCGAACGGTTTGCCATTCTGTGGGCGGTCGACTTCAGTCGTCTCTTTCATAACGGGGTTGCCTTCCCGATTTGTATCTCCGTCGTTTGTTTGAGACTTCGGATTTAATTGTCAAATTCGGAAATCCGTTCATTATCTGAGTGCAGCAGAGAGCCTGCGAATTGGCCCCCGATGATTCGAGCCGGGATGCTGCCGACAAACGCTGTCGGGGTTCTCCGCGCTCAACCATATGTACGGCGACCGCATCATGGAGCCGGATGACCCGGAATAAGAAACAATCCTCGAAGCCGAAGGGGCGGAAGACGATGGACACGAGGGTGGAAGATCTCCGCAGGAAAATCCTTCATTTGGACCCGTATTCCGGTTGGTTTCCAGCCGGTGCCACAAAGCGGATCATGAACATTGTCGATGCCGAGTTGGAGTCGGTCGGGGAGCTTGAGACCGGCAGCGACGGCTTCGTGCAAGTCGCCGTCCTCGTCGGCCGGCGCTTCATCCGAATCTCCTATTATCCCGGCCAACCTCATGCAACGGTAACGACGATCACGCTGGAAAGGTAGTTCGAGACTCCCCGAGTGGGACCTCATGCTTTTCTTCCTCGACGCCGGGATCTCCTAGGTTTTTCCCGAGGGCAATTGTCACCTTTGCGTTGCCTAGCGTGTGATCGGCGTTTTGCCAGCGCCCGCTCGACCCGGGAGCCGCGCGCAAATAGCTTTGTCAAGAATGCATCGGAGGCATTCACCGGGCGAGGGACATCGTTCACGCTCGAGAATCGAGATGGTCGTGGAGCCCGAAGGCGTTGCCTGACGGGTCCCAGATGACCCCGGAATGTTTGCCTTCGCGCTTCACCCGGACTCCTTTCGATTCGAGCATCTTAGCCGCCTCTCCAAAGTCATCGACGTGGAGAAGGAAAGGCGTCCCGTCTCCTTCGGGACCGATAGCGATGGGGAGAAACTCCTTTTGGCGATGCAGGGTAAGGCGCGCCCCTTCCATGCCGACGACCGTCCAGACGGGGTCTTCCTTCCCTTCGACAACAAAACCCAACAGGTCGCGGTAGAAGGCGAGCGCTTGCTTCATGTCTCGGACGGGGATCGCAATGTGCCCGATATCTGAGACCAACGGGTCCGCCATGATGAGAGTATGGGCGGATGGCGACTTGAAGCTGGCCCCGCCCCACGGCATTAATGCGCTGTATCCAACAACCTGAGCCGCGGATTCGGCAGCCTCGAAGCCGACGACCTACCTGGGCTTGCGCCTTTTGATCCGGTGGGATGGTCCCGCGCCCTTGTGGCGACGGGCGCGCCGTCGGGCCGCTCGGGTCATCCGGATTTCCTTGCGTGCCATCCTTTTCCGTGAGGATTCATGGCTATTTCAAGGATAGCACTGGCGTCTGTCATCTTTGTAACCCTGAACGCTAATCTTCGCGGTCGCCTATTCGGCGTCCATGGCGGCCCCCTTCGGAAAGCTCGTATATCTCTACGTCGGCACTTCGGATTTCGAGCGGGACGTCGCATACTACACGAAGGTCCTCGGTGCGGACGTCCTGTGGAAATACGAGGAGTTCGGAGCGAAAGTCGCCGGCCTCCGATTGGGCGAAGGCCCCCAGTACCTCTTGGCGGATCACCGGCCCGCGCCTTCCTGCCTGCCACTCTTCGAGGTCAAGGACCTGAAGGCCGCGGCAAAGGACCTCCGGACTCGGGGCTGGAAGTCGGAAGGCCGCCCTTTCGAAATCCCACCGGGGCCCTGCTACACGTTCAAGGATCCCAGTGGCAATCCCCTCGGGATCTTCGAGAACGCGCGACCCGGATTGGTCGACGAGGCTTTCGGCGGCTCGGGAAGATCCAGAAGCCAACGGAAGTAGCCGGGTGCGGACCACTCAAACCTGGATGTCGGCGTCGATCGAATCGATACGGCTCCGTGTGTGACTGTGCCACGAGGAACTCGCTCAACATAGGGCGCGGAGGCATTGAGCCCCGCCATGTTGGCAGACTTTCAGAACGCATACATTCAGGCGGTGGAGACCGCGGGGGCGAGCACGGTGAACGTGAGCACGGCGCAGCGGCCGTACGGACCCCCGTGGGGGCCGTGGCCCCGCCGCGGCTTTGGATCCGGCGTCGTCCTCGATGACCAGGGCCACATCCTCACGACCCATCATGTCGTCGACGGCGCGGAAAAGGTGATCGTCACGTTCAGTGACGGCCGAGTCCTGAGCGGGACGGTCGTCGGTGGAGACGAAGAGACGGACATCGCGGTCGTACGGGTGGACGGGAAGGAATTCCGGCCCGCGGACTACGCGGATTCGGACGAGCTCAAGGTCGGCCAGCCTGTCCTTGCGATCGGCAATCCTCTCGGACTCCCAGGAGGGCCGACCGTCACCTCGGGAGTGATCAGTTCCCTCCGAAGGCATCTCGGCCGCGGGCCGGGCGACGGCATGCCCGTGATTCAGACGGACGCTGCGGTGAACCCCGGGAATAGCGGCGGCCCCTTGGTGGACCTGCGCGGACGCGTCGTCGCGATCAACACGGCGACGATTCCTTACGCGGAAGGCATCGGGTTCGCGATTCCGATCAACGCGGCTCTGTCGGCGGCCCGCGAGATCGTGGCGCATGGGCACGTCCAACGGCCCTGGCTCGGGATCGGCGGGTACGATGAGGACCGACGCATCGCGGCCTACTACGGCATCGCGAGCCGCCACGGTGTATTCGCCGCCGAGATTACGCCCGTATCCCCCGCGGAAGGGGCGGGGCTCCAGGTCGGGGACGTGATCACGTCCGTCGGAGGGAAACCGCTGACGGGCGTCGCGGATCTCGTCGATTCGCTCCGCGAACGGGCGATTGGAGATTCCGTCGAGATCGAGGCGGAGCGGCGCGGACAGAAGTTGCGGGTGAAGGCGACACTGGGTCGTCGCCCCTGGTGAGACTGGGTTCGACAAGTTCAAAGCCGCAGCCACAGTGGGCGCTCCGCGATGCGCCCTCCCCATTCGGAGCTCTGCCCGCGGTGCGGCAAGCCGTCGTGGAACTGGTACTACCTTTCCGTCCGCATCTGGATCGAGTGCGAACATTGCGGCTTCAAGGACAGCGTGAGCAACACTCCGGTGAGCGGCGCGAACACGGACAGCACGACGCGGAAAATGACGGTCCCCCGGGTCTGAGTCCGCTCGGCGGTTGGCGCGCCCAGCGAATCCTGAAATAGGCAGAGGCACGTGCCGCCGTGCGAGCACCATGGTCGCGGCGTTCCAGGTGTTCTTCGAAGGTCTCATCCTCTGGGCCCTGGCCCTTTGCGCGATCAGCTTCATCGCGCTCATCGTCGGCGCGATCTGGATGTACGGGGACGCTCAGAAGCGCCGGATGGACGCGACCGTCTGGCTCATTCTCCTCATCGTCGCGACACTGTTCGGCACCGTCGTGGGGTTCATCATCGTCTTCGTTGCGTATCTCATCGTCCGAGAAAACCATCCGATCGGAGGTGCTCCTTACGGCTACGGACCATATCAGGCGCCTCCCGTCCCCGCGGCCTGCCCCGTGTGCGGCGGCCCGATGATCTGGTATCCGCAGTACCAGCGCTGGTACTGTCCCACGTGCGCTCAATATCGTTGACTCCGAAGGGGGCGGAATCGGCAGGGCGAGCGAGTCCCCTTTCCGTCACGATGAGTGATTTGTTGGGCCGCCGGACAGCTCCGTGAGGGCGTCAGAATGGCCATCTGATTCCCGAAAAATTGGATCGCGATGAGGCCGATCAGCGAGCGATAGGCCACGCGAAACTCACGTACAGAACGATCGCGGAGATGGCGATGCACAGGGCCACGACGACGAGTGGCGGCACCTTGAGGGCCTTCTCATCCTCCTGATCGAAATACCGGATCAGACCGGCGGCTGAGTGGAAGCCCGTGTCCTGTTTTCGTGCCATGCGGCCCGGCCTCTGCATGCACGGCCCCGGGTAAAAACATTTCCGGTCGGACCCGCGGTGGCCTAACGCTTTCCGAAGGGCATTAATACGGGACGCCCGGATGCGGACGCGTCCCGGTGAGGGCGCGTCCATGGTCGAGGCCGGCGTCGTGTACATCGGCAAGAAGCCGACGATGAACTACGTCCTCGCGGTCGTCACCTACTTCAACGGTGGCTCGCGAGAAGTCGTGGTGAAGGCTCGCGGCCGCTCGATCTCCCGGGCGGTCGACGTCGCGGAGATTGTCCGGGGGCGTTTCATCCCGGACGCGGAGGTGCGCGATGTGCGGATCGCGACGGAGAAGCTCTCCGAGGACGGTCGCTCCGCGAGCGTGAGCAGCATCGAGATCGTGTTATCGAAGTGAACCGAGCGTACACGGAAGAAATTTATCGGTTCAGCGAGCTATCGGACTCGGATGTCGTTAATCGAGACCCTCCTCTTGCTCGCGGTCGCGGCGTTCCTGGCGGGACTCGGCGGCTCCTATCTGGGGATCGGGGGCGGCGTCTTCCTCATCCCCTTCATGACGCTGGCCCTCCAGATCAACATCAAGGTCGCGATTGGGACGGGCCTGATCGGCGTGATCGCGACGTCTTCCGGCGCCGCCTCCGTGTACGTGCGGGACCACCTCACGAACCTTCGCCTCGCGATGTTCCTCGAGGTGGCGACAACGTTGGGGGCGATCGCGGGTGCCCTCATCGGCCTTCGAGTTCCGGAGTTCTATCTGTACATCGCGTTTGGTGTCGTCGTCCTGTGCGCGGCGGGGACGATGGCCCGGGCCCACGAGACCGCGAAGGATCGCGCGTATGTCTCAGGCGAGGAGTCTCCCCTCTCGAAGCGGCTGGGCTTGAGCAGTGTCTACTTCGACCGGGAGGACCAAGGCGTCTACCGGTACCGTGTGGAACGGCCCGTCGCGGGCTTCGGGGTGAGTGCCGCGGCGGGACTCTTCTCGGGCCTCCTCGGAGTCGGAGGCGGGTTCATCAAGGTCCCGGCGATGAACATCCTCATGCGGGTCCCGATGAAGGCCGCGGTCGCCACGAGCAACTTCATGATCGGGGTCACGGCCGCTGCGAGCGCGTTCATTTACTACTCCCAGGGCTTGGTGGATCCCGCCCTCGCGGCGATGGTGATCATCGGCGTGTTTTCCGGCACAAGCCTCGGCACCCGGCTGCTCGAGAAGGCGAAGGCCTCGAGCGTTCGCTTCGCCTTCGCGGTGTGCTTGGCCGCCCTCGGCATCGCGATGATCGCGCGACTCGCGTTCCCGGGGGTGACGATCTGATCGCCGCCCGGAGCGGCCTGCGTCTCGTCCAACACCGCATCGCCACGCTCCGTCGGGCCGTCGTCGCGGAAGTGGAGGATCGGAACCGGCTCATCTATCACGTCCTCCGCGGAGGAGTCATCGTTTGCGTCGCAATCCTGCTCTTCGGGTTCATCCTTGCGGTGTTGACGGCTGAGCCGATTCCCGACCAAACGATTCCCCCGCGGGCCCTCGGCGGCGAACTGTTCCGGTTCACAACCGCCGGATACCTAAGCCTGGGAGTCCTCGTGCTCATCTTCACTCCCGTCGGCCGCGTGTTTCTCAGCCTGATCTCCTTCATCGGGGAACGCGACCGAACGTACGTCGTAATGACCGCGATTGTCTTCACGAACCTGATCGTGAGTCTGTTTCTGCTCGCGTGAGCCTTTAAGCCTCCGCCCCGTTCAGGAGCTGTGGACGAAGTCCTTGCCGCGGCCCGGTCGGTCGACCGGTCGAAGCTCGGCGAGCGGACGCTATGCGATTCCTGCCTCGGTCGGCTCTTCGGGAAGATCGGGCACGGGTACACGAACGACGACCGCGGTCGCGCGATCCGAGAGGCGATCCCTCTCCTGGACGGCCCTTGCTGGGTCTGCGGCGGACTGACGTCGCGATACGGTGACCTGGCCGACGTCGTCATCCGCAAGCTCGAACCGTGGGAGTTCGACTCCTTTTCGATCGGATCGAAGGTGGATCCGGAGATTGCCGCCCGAGAGGAATTTCTCTGGAAGGAGCTCGCCTTGTCCGGCCCGGAGACGTTGAAGGCCGAAGTGAATCGGGAGGTCGGCAAGAGGGTGTCCGAACGCCTGCGGAAGGAACCAGACCTCGCCCATCCCGACATCGTGGCGGTGATCGATCCCGCGTTCGACCATGTGGACCTCCAAGTGAATCCGCTCTACCTGCGGGGCCGGTACCGCAAGCTCGTGCGCGGCGTGCCGCAGACGCGGTGGCCGTGCCGACGGTGCATGGGGAAGGGCTGCACGCGGTGCGGCGGCACCGGGAAGATGTATCCGACCAGCGTGGAAGAGGTGATCGCCGCAGAGGTCATGCGGGAATCCGGCGGCCGGAGCCACGCACTCCATGGGATGGGCCGCGAGGACGTGGACGCCCGGATGCTCGGTCGCGGGCGCCCTTTCATCCTCGAGGTGAAGGAACCCCGCCGGCGTCACCTCGACCTGTCCGCCGTCGTGGCCCGGATCAACGCGTCCGGGGTCGTCGAAGTGGACGGGCTGGCTCCCGCGACCGGCGCGGACATCGTCCCGTTGAAAGAGGATCGGGCGACGAAGACGTACCGCGTCCTCCTGAGGATCAACCCTCCCGTGGAGGAAGAAAAGCTTAAAAGGACCCTTCCGGTTTTGGTGGCTGAGCCGATCGCTCAACGCACCCCCGAACGGGTCGTTCATCGGCGTGCGGATACCACACGGCATCGACGGCTCTTGGCGGCGGAGGTCGTCGGGGTCGACGGGGACCGCGCGGAACTGCGCGTGACCGCGGAGGCGGGGACCTACGTGAAGGAGTGGGTCCATGGGGACAAGGGCCGGACAAGGCCGTCCCTCGCGGAACGACTCGACGCCGTGTGCGAGGTTCTCGAGCTCGACGTCCTCGACGTTCACGACGAGGGATGACGCGATGGTGAAGGCCTCGAAAGGGATCATGGAGAAGACGCGGCAGAAGTTCCGCCGCGGCCCGCGCCAGCGCGGGCTCTCCCCGATCACCCGGTCCTTCCAAACCTTCGTGGTCGAGGACCGCGTGACCATCGTGATCGATTCGAGCGTCCAGCGGGGTTGGCCCCATCACCGATTCCACGGGATGACGGGCACGGTGGTGGGACGCCGCGGGAACTCGTACCTCGTCGACGTCCGCTTCGGCGGTCGAATCAAGCAGGCCGTGGTCCGGCCCGAGCATCTGAGGCGCGCGTGAGGGAGAGACGATGGAGGAGTCCTACGTGTCCCTCACGGAGCTGAAGGTCATCCTGGAGAAGGAGAAGGCCGTCCGGGGCGAGCTGAACTCGGAACAGCAGTACTCCCTCACCCATGCGTCCCTCTTCGCCCGCGTGCCCGCGGAGAAAGTGCCCGCGATCGTGAAGGAGCTCATGGAGATTCCCATGATGTCTCCCTTCAACGCGGAGAAGATCGTCGACCTGATGCCGACCCATATGGACGACGTCCGGGCGATCTTCGCGAAGGAACGATTCGCCCTTTCGAAAGAGGATGCGGAGAAAGTCCTCGAGATCGTGGGGAAGTACCGGTGACGAGGCGACCTCCATGGAAGATCACGCCTGCATCCTGGACTACCTGCCGCAAGGTCATCCGGACCAGTCGAAGTTCCATCGCGAACCCCTCGCGTACGCGATCGGCGTGGACGAGTTCAAGCTGTTCGAGCTTGTGCCCAAAGACGGCGCGACCCTGTCGATTGGCCAGCGGGTCTACATCGGGAAGGATGTGGACATGCGCACGGAGATCCTCCACGTGAAGCGGCGGGTTGGCCACGAGGAGCTGACGACCGCGGCGCAGAAGGAACTTCCGTTCGTGATTCAGGAGATCGTGAAGGAGAAGGAAGGCAAGTTCGTCGACTTCTTCAACCGGGCCCAGGCGATCACGACCCGGTTCCACATGCTCGAGCTCCTCCCCGGCCTCGGCAAGAAGACGATGTGGGCGATCCTCGAGGAACGGAAGAAGGGTCCGTTCAAGTCCTTCAAGGATCTCGGACAGCGCGTGTCGAGCGTACACCATCCCGAGAAGCTGATCGCGAAGCGGATCGAGATGGAGATCTCGGATCCAACGCAGAAATACCGGCTGTTCGTCGCCCGCTAACCGCAGTGCGGCGTGGTGGACAGGCGGTGGGCTGATTGTCCGCGGTCCCTAATTCGGAATAGCTGTGGTTGTGCGTCGCCCGGACGCAGGTCTTTGGAACGCATCGAGCTTGTGTCGCTCAGATCGAGAAAGCGTTTCGCGAAGGGGTGCACTTTCGCTGAACAGTTATGAGGGATGAACAGTGGATGGGATGGCGTCAGGGATAATGACTTGGTTCGTCGGAGGCCATTTCGGACCTTGGCGGGTCCTTCGAATCGACCGCGTGGTCGGCAACCCCCTGGCTTGGGTGCCCCGATTGGAGGTCGCAGAGCAACCACCCGACCCCGCGACCGATGGCTGGGTGCTCCGAGGCGCAACGAGCTTCGAGAGATACGTGGCCCGTGCCGAGCGTGTTCTTCTCGAAGGGCAACAACAGGGGCTCGGGAGGCCGTCGGCAACCCGGGCAGCCCTCATCCCCGTACGTAAGTCGCCCGCATGGTGGGACCTACCGCAAGACGAACGGCGCGCGATTTTCGAGGAACGCTCCCACCATATTCAAACGGGCCTCGAATACCTCCCAGCTGTGGCTCGGCGTCTCTACCACTGCCGAGAAATGGGTGAGCCGTTTGACTTCCTCACTTGGTTCGAGTACGCGCCGGACCATGCAAGATCCTTTGAAGAACTCGTCGGGCGTCTGCGAAGGACCGAAGAGTGGCGCTTCGTGGAGCGAGAGGTAGACATCCGCCTCGCGATGGAAGTAGCTCCATGAAAGGCATGCCGAGCCCGTGACGTTCCGCGGACGACCGGTCAGCCGAATGTCAACGAGCAGCCTGCGCTTCTCTTGGATTGCAATCGCCTCAGTACGGCCCTTGAGAGTCTACGACCGATGCTCAATCCGGGATGCAGCCAAGTGACTCGGTGCGGTCCGAAATGAAGACGTGAACGCCAAGAGAGCATAGCCTATTCTGGCAGGCGATGTAATTGGACACAGTCGAATCGGTACCTATAGGGGGTACAAACGTCGACGAAGCCCGCCATTCACGGCGGGATGCTTTGTAAATTTCATAAACCGAAATGAGTATCTTCAACGAAACCACTCCCATCAGAGCGGGGTAGGACGATGGTGGAGGACGATTTCGTCAAGGTCACCTCAATCGAGGAGTTGAGCGAAAAGGGGCGCATTGTCGTCGCTGCGGGCCGCCACGGCATCGCAGTCTTCCATACAGACAGGGGAATCTTCGCAGTCGATAATCGCTGCCCGCACATGGGGTTCCCTCTCGTCAAGGGGACGGTCGCGGGCGACATCCTCACGTGTGACTGGCACCACGCTCGGTTCGACCTCTCGAGTGGGGGGACCTTCGACCTTTGGGCGGACAACGTCGCCACCTATCCCGTGGAGGTCCGCGACAACGACGTGTGGATAAACCCGAAGCCGCCGCCTCCGCCCGGGGCAGATGTCACCCGGAGGCTGTTCGGACGGCTTCGCGACGGGATGGAGCACCGAATCCCGCTCGTGATGGCCAAGGCGGTCACTGCGATGCTGCGGGAGGGGACCGAAGCGCGCGACATCGTCGAAGCCGGGGGACTGTACGGATGCCGCGGTCGGGAGGACGGCTGGACGACGGGCCACACGATACTGACCGCGACCGCGAACCTTCTGCCATACCTCGAGGGCGATGAGGAAATCCTCGCCCTCACCCACGGCCTGGACCGGATCTCCGACTCCGTGGAGAACCAACCGCCGTGGGTCGCGTCCGCGTCGCTGCCGGGAGAGACCCGCGCAAGCGAGGAAGAACTCGAACGCTGGTTCCGGATGTTCGTCGACCAGCGGGAACCCCGCGCGGCGGAGCGATGCCTACTCACCGCCATCGACCGAGGGGCCGGGTCGCAGGAGGTCGCCCACATGCTCGTGGCCGCGGCCACGGACCACTTCTACCTCGAGACGGGCCACGTGCTCGACTTCACGAACAAGGCATTTGAGCTGCTCGACCACATCGGTTGGCGCCACGCGTCGCAGGTGCTACCCACGCTCCTCCCGGGGATGTGCATGGCCTCGCGCGCGGAGGAGGAGGCGCCGTGGCGTCACCCCGTCGACCTGGTTGGCCCGCTGACGGAGGCGTTTGTGAAGTTGCCAAATCGGCTCGAAGCTGGGACCAAGGGGACGTGGGACGACTTCGACGCGGCGCGCGATCTGTTCCTTCGGGAGGATCCCATCGAGATCGTCTCCGGCCTCGAGGTCGCGATCGAGAAGGGAGCGCCGCCCGAGCGGCTCACCCTCGCCCTCGCCCTCGCGGCTGCCTACCGCGTCGCTCGGTTCCACGTGCAGAACGACTTCGCGGACTGGGACACCGTCCACAACATGTACACATATTGTAACGCCCTCCATCAGATGATGAAGCGGGCACCGTCGCCCGAACTCGTCAAGGGGATTTTCCACGGGGCGATGGACCTGTACCTCACCCGGTTCCTGAACGTGCCCATGGCGAGGCTCCCGCATGAGCGACCCCCCGTGCCGGGGGCGATGGACGAGGGGGAACTGCTGCAGTCTCTCCTGGGCGCAATGGATGCCAAAGCGATCGATCCGGCCGCAGACGCAGTGTATGCGTACGTCCAAGAGGGCCACGAGCCCAGGCGTCTCCTGCGGACACTGGCCCAAGCGATGCTCCGCGAAGACGCAAGGTTTCACATGTACCAGACGGTGGACGCCTCGTTCCGCTTGTTCGAGGAGCTGAAAGACCGGGACGACGGGTACGTCGTCCTCGCGGCGTGCGCCCGGTTCCTCGCCGCACATGCGGCCACGCCGAGATCCCTCCGACAGACCGTCGCCAACGCGATCCGGCTCGCGCGTGGGGACGCGTTGTACGAAGAGGCGTGATGTTCTATAGGGAATCCCGAAACCCCTCTCTCGGAGATTCGGGTCGCATTTCCAGCATCCCCGCCTATGCGAAAACTGGATCCCGTGCCGAAGAACACATTGCCGCGGCGTGCTCAATCCGATCCGCAGGCCCACAGAACTCAAGCCACTCCGTGCTGAGGGCCTTTCAGCGTAGGGGGCGGAACGAAGACTCGAGACATCGAGTACGTTGCGGTGCTCTCGAGGGAATGCAAGGAAGGCGGCGGGAGCCGAAAGGAAGGACACAACTGTGGACCAGCGGCTCACCGAATGTCCTCTCCACGACGAGGCAAGTGGGGAGGGGATTAATCGCTCGGCGAACAAACGGGACCTATCCGGGAGACGCGGGTTGCGGACGGCGGGCCGAACAGACAAGTGTCGTGCTCCCCTACCAGCCTCGGGACGCGCCTTGCGTGGGTGACTCGCTACGTGGCTCCGCGGAGTGAGGACCTTCTAGCGAGAGGCCGGCTCAGGTGTATGAGCCCCAAGGCGATAATGTACCAAAACCCCACGTCGAAGGCCACTGGACCCGGGAGCACTTGCGGGGTTTCTACTTCCTGCCCGTTCCCCGGTAGGGTCGCGCCGCGGCACTGGTAGAAGAAGGCGGCGGGGAAACCTAGTCGGGTTCCCCCTTCGATGCAAACGCCGCCGAGGAGTGGGGGCAGAGTGAAGCTCGTGACGAGGAATAGGACTGCGGCGGTGGGAAGGGCAAGGAGGATCTTGCGCCGTGTGGTCCACATAGCCCTGAACTCTGTCATGCAACTGATCCTCCATAAAGGAACGGGATGTCGTTCGCCTGCTGCCTTACCAGAAGTGCCTAACCCGCAGAATCCGGAAACGAGTCCTCGCTCGAGCGCAACCGAGCGCAACGAACCAGGGCGGCGTACCCTCCAAGTTGGCGCTGACCGTGACCCCAACTCTTGATCGATTGGCCCGCGGCGTGCGTCTGAAGGCGTCATGCCTTCTGCTAGGTTCCCCCGGTGACGATCAGCACTCCGATTGTCATTTGGCGACCCGGGTTTCTTCGAAGGTCACGTAAGGATCCCTCGGGGCGAAGTCCTCAACAGTTGGCCTGCGTCTATACTTTGATCCTTGCCGGAACCGTTTCGGCCAAGGTTCCATCGAGGACAAGGGCGATGGCGGCGGGGGCCGCGAGGCGTGCCTGTCTCAACCGGCGCGAGGCCGGAACTCATCCGGAACCGGGAGTGGAGGCTCATTCAATCGACCAATCCTCGCCGTATCGCGCCATTCCGAGCTTGTGGGCCACACGCAATGAGGCGGGATTTTCCCAGGATGTGCTGTAGAGCGGCAGAAGTCCACGCTCCTCAGTAGCCGCTGTCCAAGCCGCCACTGCCGCCGTCGCATAGCCCTTACCCCGCATGCCCTCCAGTGTTGAGACTCCCGCTTCAGCAGCGGAGGGTGACAGACGCGCGCAGAAGCAAGTGGACACGGCGGTTCCCTGCACGACAACGGCAACGAGTGGACCGACATCGATATCATCCTGAATTCGCAGGAGCAACCATGGGAATCCATCATAGAGGAGGTGCCCGTTGTCTTTCGTAATCATCACGACGTCCTTCAGCGCGCTAACACCTGCGGGGATACGATATGCTGGTCCACGTTCCTCTCGGATGATGGGGGCGTGCGTTTGCAGGGCGGCGCGGATCTGAGTGGTGATGCGGGGCGGACGCAAGAAATCCACGGCTACCGGCTCCGAGCGACACAGGCGCTCCAGATCACGTATAAGTTCATCAGGAAGGTCATGCCGAAAGTGCCAAACGTTGCCTTGCGGCGTTCGCCCCATGAAGAACCGAGGCGGAGCATGCGGATCGCCCGGTTCCCGGACGTACCGGAGCCGCCCGTCGGCATCACTACCGAAAAGGGTGGAGGCATGGATTTTCATCAAGTCATATTCAGAGCCAACGTTCATCATACTAGAATCCTTTGAACACATTCATGGCTGGACGGAAAGCTGACAGCCATCCCACCCGTAAAAGCAGCACGGCACCCAATCCCTGATGGCCATGATTCCAGGCAGCATATGTTCTCTCCGCCACTCGCAGTGGATTCAATGCTCTGCCCATCACTCGGATGGCTCGTCGTCTGACGAGTTAGAACATGCGCAGTCCAGCGCAAGAGGGGTATCGCGAGCAGGTCGTAACTCGTGTTCGACACGACAACGAATCGATCCACTCAATCTTAAAACCCGTTAATCAGCTCTACAAACATCTCTTTCCCAAGCCGAAGTATTTCTCCGCCGGCACCTCCGGGAAGTACGAAGGCGGAGGTCGGCCCGCGATGCGATAGAGCCCGTGGACACTCGGCTGTCCAATTGTCCCCAACCGAGCACTCTCGTGTCTCGGATCCCGTGAGGTCCGAACCGTGCATCAAGCCAAACATCTCCGTTTTGAATCGAGGGAGATGCGTTGCACCGTTTCGATGATTTCTGTCTTGCGCGTCGCAAGGTTCCGCAACACGCGCCGCACCATGAGATACTTGTTAGCGCCCGTCCTCGAAGCGTTCCCCATGTTCAAGGTGTCCCCCGCATGCCAGGGCCACACGACCTCGGCCTTTCTTCATTTCCCCATCACCTGCCGACAGTGTAAGATCTAGCGCCCTTCTCTGCCCTTTGTGGCGGAAGAGAAGGTTAGGCTGGAGGAGGCAGTGTCGACCTTTTGGTTGCGATCGCCCAGACCCAGGTGACGGCCCCCCCAACCGCCACATGATGGCGGATGCGGTCGAATCCGGCTGCCTGTAACGCCGGGCCAATGCGTTCCTCCCAGCCGGATTCGCGTGCGATGTCGCGGAGGAACTCCAGGAGCCGCGACCACATGGGTGAAGTCCGGTCCCTTCGGCGGCCAAGCCACGGCAAGACTCGATCCAGGTAGAC
>Ga0184633_10000301_pt1 | contig 16950 bp, 21 predicted proteins | sample PLM31_170_b1_FD_133156 | JGI IMG/M metagenome (GOLD analysis project Ga0184633, IMG submission 133156) | Groundwater sediment microbial communities from an aquifer in East River, Colorado, USA - PLM3-1_170_b1 | ecosystem: Environmental > Terrestrial > Soil > Riparian zone | place: USA: East...
GCCCGCCGTCAGCGCGAGCGCCTGTGGGGGCTAGACAGATATCACCCTCTCCACACCTTCTCGTCGTGCTTCGGCAACTCACCACGCAATGCTCCATCCGTGCGGTAGCCGAGCGCGTACCCGGCCTGCATGATCTGGTGAATCTCGCTCGTGCCTTCGTAGATGATCGCGCCGCGCGAGTTGCGCAGATACCGCTCGACATCGTACTCGTCGCTGTAGCCGTACGCGCCGTGCACCTGAATGGCCTCGTGCGCCGCCTCGAAGGACGCATCGGTGGCGAACCACTTGAGCACGGACGTTTCCTTCGTGTTGCGAATGCCCATGTTCTTCATCCACCCCGCTTTGAGGTAGAGCAGCCGCCCGATCTCGTAGTCCCGCACCATCCGCGCGATCTTCTGCTGGATGAGCTGGTGCTTGCCGATTTCTTTGCCGAACGTCTTGCGCGTGTTGGCGTATTTCACGCTCGCCTCCAGCGCCGCGCGGATGAGGCCCACCGCGCCCGACCCGCCGGTGTAGCGCCCATTGTCGAGGCACGACATCGCAATCTTGAAGCCCTCACCTTCTTCGCCCAATCGGTTGGCGATCGGCACGCGCACGTCGGCGCAGTTCACCCAGCCGGTTGACCCGGCGCGCACGCCCAGCTTCCCGTGGATGTCTCCGCGCGTCACGCCGGGCCGGTCGGCCTCGACGATGAATGCGGAGAGCTGGTCGTGCGGGTCGGGGCGCTCCGCGCTGCTGCGGGCGCGGGCCACCCACAGGATGTGATGCGCCTTCGAGGCGAGGCTGATCCACATCTTCTCGCCGTTGATGACGTACTCGTTCCCCTCACGCCGCGCGGTCGAGGCCATATTCACCACGTCGCTCCCCACGCCCGGCTCGGTCAGCCCGAACATCGCATACTTCTCGCCTTTGGCCTGCGGCACAAGGAACTTCTGCTTCTGCTCTTCGGTGCCCCATTGCAGAAGGGCCATGCTGTTCAGGCCCATGTGCACAGACATGATCACGCGCAGGCTGGTGTCCAGCGCTTCCAGTTCTTCGCACACGAGGCCGAGCGTGATGTAGTCGAAGCCCTGCCCGCCGTACTTCTCCGGGATGCAGATGCCGAGGATACCCAGTTCGCCCATGCGCGGCAGGATGCTCGGGTGCATGGTTTGCGCGCGGTCAGCCTCCTTGATGATGGGCGCGACTTCCTTCTGGCAAAAATCGCGCACCATCTTCTGAACCATCAAATGCTCTTCGGTGAGGGTGAAGTCCATGGCTGAATTCCTTCGTCGTCTGGTATGGGGTGCCCGCATTATAACAACAAAACCTGAAACCGCATTTGACATCCCCCGTAAATTTGCTACACTCCCCATAACCTGATTTTGTGGAGAGGAGTTGCCGAGTATGACCGCGCCCGACCAGACGCTGGACTGCCGCGACATGATGTACCCCAACCCCATGCTCAAAGCCGAAAAGCGGCTCGCCACGATGTCCCCCGGTCAGGTGCTGCAAGTGCTGGCGACGGACGCCAACGTGAAGCCCGACCTTGCCACGTGGGCACGGCGGCTGGGCTGCGAGTTGCTCGGCGTCTCCGACCACGACGGGCACTTCAGTTTCTCGGTGCGCAAGGCGGCGCCCTCCGCCGCTCCGGCAGAAGAGAAGAAGGAAGACAGCCTGTTTCTCGTGGTGCTGCGCTCCGGCCTGAACGCGCCGGGGCAGGTGCGGGCGGCGTTGATGTACGCCTCGATTGCGGCGGCCATGGATCAACACGTGGTGGTGTATTGCGTGCAAGAGGGCGCGGATGTGATGGTGAAGGGCGCCCCAGAGAAAGAGCAGACGAAACCGGGCATGCCGACGATAGCCCAGCGGCTGGCGGAGGCGATCGAAATCGGCGTGCGGCTGGAAGTGTGCGAGCAGACGGCGGACACGCGCGGCATCAAAGCGGAAGACCTGATCGCCGAGGCGAAACTCATCGGCGGCGCATCGCTGATTGACTACGCTATCCGCGCGCGCGGACAGTTGACGTTCTAAATGTGGCCTGACGAACCCGGCAGCGCGAGCAGACGTTTCTTCTATTCGGCGGTCTTCTGGTTGATCGTCCCCATTCTGATGGGGTTTACGCTCTCCATCCTGCTGTTTGCCCCGCCGTTTCAGGACTTGATCCCGCGCGCGTGGCAGCCATACCTCAACTTTGGCCGCCTGCGACCCGCGCACGTCAACCTCGCCATCTTCGGCTGGCTCTCGCAGGCATATGCCGGGGCCATTTACTACATCCTCCCGCGCCTCACGCGGGCGAAGCTGTTCAGCGAGCGATTGGCGCACCTCAACTGGTGGTTGTGGAACCTGCTCCTCGTGGGCGCGCTGCTCACGCTCCCGGCGGGACTGACGCAGGGGCGCGAGTACGCCGAGATGATCTGGCCGCTCGACCTCCTGTTGCTGCTCAACTGGATTTTGCTCGGCGTCAACGTGTGGATGACGGTGCGGCGCCGCAAGGAGCCGAAGATCTACGTCAGCCTGTGGAACTTCATGGCGGGCATATTGATTTTCCTCTTCGTGTACGCCATCGGCAACAAGGTTTGGGCCCCCTCCGGCGCGTACACGGGGATGAACGACAACATCATCAACTACTTCTACGTCCACAACCTGTTCAACTCGTGGTTCACGACGGTGGGGATCGGGCTGGCGCTTTATCTTCTGCCCAAACTGACCGAGAAGCCGCTCTATAGCCATCGCCTCGCGCTGTGGGGCCTGTGGAGCGTGTGGACGGGCCAGCACCACCAACTGTGGAGCCCGGCCCCGGACTGGCTGGAGTACCTGACCATCGTCTTCAGCATCCTCGCCGCCGTCCCGACGATCGCGTTCACGTGGAATTTCGTCAAAACGATGGAAGGGCGGTGGACGAAAACGGCGGACGACGTGCCGCTGCGGTTCCTCGTCACGGGCGCGTTTTTCTGGTTCCTCACCTGCGTGCAGGGCGTGGCGCAATCGTTCCGCGGCTTTTCGATGTTCGTGCACTTCACGAACTGGGTCGTAGGCCACAGCCACCTGGCTTTTGTGGGCGACTATTCGTTCTGGGGATTCGCCCTCGTCTATCTCATGTTCCCGGTGCTGGTCAAGCGCCCGATGTACAGCCGCCGCCTGATGGAATGGCACTATTGGCTGACGACGGTGGGCCTGAGCATCTTCATGGTTACGCTCTGGATGGCCGGGCTGATCCAGGCGCAGAACTGGCTGACGAACAGCGTGCCGTTCATCGAGACGATGCGCTCGCTCCAGCCGTATATGGGCATCCGCTTCGTTGGCGGGGGCATGATGGTGGCCGGGCAGTTCGTGTTCGCCTACAACTTCCTGCGGACGGCGCTCGCTCGGCAGACGAAGACGGTGGTCGCGCCCATGCCCGCCGGGGCGGGGGGAGGTGGCGAGTGAAGCAGACCGGCCTCGTCTACCTCACCAGCGGTTCGCTCATCGCGCTCCTGTTCGGCGTGATTGTCACCATTCTGATTCCCGCGCTCGAAGCGCCGGGGCCGACGGCTCTGGCGCAGAAATACACCGAGCAGGAACTGCGTGGGCGCGAGATTTACAAGCGCGAAGGATGCTGGTATTGCCACACCCAGCAGGTGCGCGAGTTTGAAGCGAACAAGGGCACCGTCCACAAGAAAGGCGACATTGGGCCGGAGTCGCTGGCAGGCGACTACTACTATCAAAGCCCGCTGTTCTGGGGCACGGAGCGGCAGGGGCCAGACCTCACGCATGTCGCCAGCCGCTTCGGGTCGCGTGAGTGGCACGTCCTGCACCTGAAAAATCCGCGCGCCCTCATCCCCGGCACGCTGATGCCGTCGTTTGCTTATCTTTCCGACCAGGAACTCGACGACCTGGCGGCGTATTTGTTGACGTTGAAGTGATCCCGATGCGTGTTGTCACGCCGAGCGAAGCGAAGAGTCTCCCGCGAGATGCTTCGCGGAGTTTACCCTGAGCCTGACGAAGGGCTCAACCTGACATTGCGACTGCCATGATTCTCCCGGCGACCTGGCTGGTGCTGGCGGCTCTGGCTCTCATCCTGCTAGTCTTCTGGTCGGGCTATTTCTGGGCGCGCGCGCACGGCCAATTCGACGACAGCGAAGCGGCCAAGTACGCCATGCTGGAGAACGACCGCAACTATCGCGAGGACGAATAGGTCAATGCATGGAACCGCTTCGCGTGCAGCGGATTATCGCGTTCAATCCGTTCCATCCGTTGACAAGGAAACACCCGTTGGATCAAAGCATGACCCCTACACCCGAGCGTGTGTCTGCCCCGAATGATTTCGCAGGCGAGATTCAGGTGAGCGGGGGGCCGCCGCCGAGTTGGTTGCGCTGGATCCCGTATGTGTTCGGCGTCTGGGGGCTGGGGTATATCGTCGCCGCCCGCGCGTTCGACCCGGTCAACCTGACCTTTGGCGGCCTGCTGTGGGTGTGGATGGTTTACACGCCCATCGCCCAGAAGCGCGGCTGGTTTCACATCGCAATGTGATCCCATGTAAGGCCTGCGCCGTGAATGCTGATCGCGACGGGAGAAAGGAGCAGATTATCGAGCCATTACCCATGTGTCGTCCTATCACGGTTCCCTGATTTGCCAATCAGCTTTTCCCTTATCCGCTTGTTACGTGTTCACAAGGAGATACCCATGACAACGACCCAGGAAGTTAATGATTTCATGAAGAAGAACATGAAGTTCATTCCGCGCATGTACCAGGTGATCAACACGGTCGCCCCGGATGGTGGAATGGCCTTCGCCAACTTCTATCAGAGCATATTTGCGGATGGCGCGCTCCCGAAGAAAATCAAAGAACTGATGTTCACCGCCATCGGCGTGTCGTGGATGTCGCCGCGCTGCCTCATCCACGTCGTCCCCGCCATCGAGTCCGGGGCCACCGACGAAGAGATCTTCGAGGCGGTTGTTGTCGGCGTGATCGGAGCCGGCTTCGTCCCCGGCGGGCCGGGCATCCCCTACGCCTTCGAGTACGCGGTCAAGGTGCTGGACATTGCCGCCAAGTATCGCAAAGGCGAGAAGTGGGAATACCTGCCGGCGTCCACGTTCGATCACGGCACCTACTAGCCTCCGGTTCTGCGATTCAGACGGGAGCCTTTCCCCGTGCTGGGCTCCCGTCTGTTGACCCCCTTCCCGAGTCGCCCTGTGGACCGTGAGCGCCTGCTGGCAGAACTGACGGCGTTGATTGAGAAGGACGCGCAGGCTGCTGAAGTCGTTCTGGAATACCTCCGCCAGCGCGACGGCGGGGTGGGGCTGTTATTGCGCGTGCTGAGCCGCCGCCCGGGGTTGCTCGTTCCGCACGTTCTGCAGGGGCTTCAACTCTACGACCGGCCTCAGGCGATTGACCCCAAAACGGCGGAGCTGGCGGCGGTAGCGGCTTCGGCTGCATTGATGTGTGAATACTGCCTGGACGCGCACATGCGCGCGGCCCGGCGCAAGGGGGCTACGCTCGAAGAAATCTTCGACGTGATTCTGGTGGCGGGTGCGATTGCCGAATCGTCCACGCTGGCGGTGGCATTTCGGCGCTTTCGGCAGATGGAGGCGAAAGAAAATGATGAAACCGAAGGAAGCGATCTTTGAGGCGTTCGATTTGAAATCAACCGACCGCGTCCCGGCGACGGTCTTCGGCGGCGGGGTATGGACGATCCGGCACTGGCAGAAACAGTTCGGCGAGATGATCGCCGACCCGCGCGCCTACGCCGATCTGATCATCAAGACCAACCAGGAGCTCCGCAGCCCCATCGTGTACGTCGGCTCCGGGTACAACAACTATCTGGCGGCCGCCGTCGGCGGCAAGATCAAGGAGCGCCCCCTCGGCGCGCCCGACCTGGAAGCCGCCCTCGTCAAAGAGTCGGCGGATGAAATCGTCAACACGGATGTGACGATCATCGAGAACGACCCGGTCATTCAAAACATCCGCGAGACCGCGCGGCTGGTGGCCAAAGAAATCGGCGACGAGGTCATCGTCACGGTCACGGCCTGGGGGCCGTTCACGCTCGCCGGGCAGATGTACGGCGTCGAGCCGATGATGAAGGCGACGCTGAAGAAGAAAGACGAAGTCCACAAGATGATGGACTTTGCTGCCAAACTGGTCAAGCAGTTCTACAAGCCGCTGGTCGAGGAGAAGGTGATCCCCATGCTCGCCATCGCCGACCCCACTGGCTCCGGCGACCTGATCTCGGACCGCGTGTTCCGCACATTCTCACTGCCGTACCTGAAGCCCCTGCTGGCCTGGGCGAAGGAATACGGCGTGTACACCTGGTTGCACATCTGCGGCAACACGACGGACAAACTCGAGTCCATCGCCGAGACGGGCGCGAGTTGCTTCAGTCTGGATTACAAGGTGAATTTGGCAGAGGCCAAGGCGAAAATCGGTGGAAAGATTGCGCTGGCCGGGAACGTTGACCCCGTTTCCGTCCTCAACCAAAAAGGCCCGGATGACGTTCGCAAGGCGGCGCAGGCCTGTATTGAGGCGGCCAGCACGGGCGGCGGCTTCATCCTGACCAGTGGTTGCGATCTGCCCCCCACGATTTCAATGGACAACCTGCGGGCGATGCTCGACACAGGGAAATTCAGACAGAAGTAGTCAGATTTGGCTCAACCTGTTGACTCAAGTATTTTTTGTGTGCTACTATCCACCACAGTTCAGTGGTGATAATCCATTGAAGTAGTGACATGGCTGATCAATGGCTGCCGCTCTCGACGCTGAGCGCCTCACTGTAATTGGCCTGAGCAAGTACGAGGCTTGCGCCTACCTGGCCCTGCTTGGCCACGACGCCTCTACGGCCGTCGAGGTCGCCGACCGGGCCGGGGTTCCCCGCCAGCGCATCTACGATGTTCTGACCTCACTACGCGACAAAGGCTTGATCGTAATTCGTGATGGCCGGCCGGCCCGCCATTCGGCGCACCCGCCGTCCGTTGCTTTGCCGGCGATGTTTGAGGCGCGACTCCGCGCCCAGGCTCAAGACAACGAGCGCATCGCCGCGCTCATCCAGCAACTCGTCCCCGACCTTGAGAGTGCCAGAGACGGAAACGGCAAAAGCGGCATCCTGGCGCGCGTCCTGCGCGCGAGTGAAGACAGCATCATCGGCGGGTTTTGATTAGCAGATAGCGAATGGCAGATAGCAAACGGCGAATCGCGGATGGTGTGACCATCTACGATCAGCCATATGCTATCAGCCATCAGCCATATGATTTTCGTCGTCATCGGTGACGCCAAACCGGGCGCTACCCTCGAACAGATCAAAGCCAACCGCCAGGCCTACGTCGAGTGGGAACGGCGCAGTCCGTACGCGGGCAAATACCAGACCATCGCGCGGTACGAAGTCGTCGGCGCGGCGCCGAAGAAGACGTTCTGGGTCATGCAGGCCGACGATCCGGCGGTGATCCACGGGCTGGTCGAGTTCTTCGCCGATGTCTGGAACATTCAGGCCTATCCGGTTGTCCAGCGCGGCATTGGTGAGGCCGTGTGAGGGAAAGGCTATGGCCAAAGTCCAAATCATGTACTGGAAAGACATTCCCTACGCCGTGCGGGCGAGCGACGACAAGGGGCGCATCTCCAAACAACTCCCCCGCGAGTTCGAAGCGGTGGTGGACGCCGCCGCGATGGCCGAGGGCGCGACCGAGCAGTCGGCGTATCAGGCCGGTTTCCGCTGGGGCGACCTCGAGGAGCGCCCCGGCGCGGCGGCTGAAGTCGCCGAGGCGGTCGTCGCCGAAATCATCGCCGCGTATCCCTCGCCGCGTCTTGCCAAACTGGCGAAGCGCCCGCCCGCGTGAGAGGTGGTGATGCAGAAGAACTCGCCCGGGGCAATCCGTGAAGCCTTCCGCCGTGGCGCGTCGTCGCAGGCGCCCGCCACACTCTTCGGCGCAGGGCAGTGGAGTGTGAACCAGTCCGGGCGCACGATGCGCGAGGTGGCGACCGACCCCGACCTGATGACTGAGACCGTGCTGGCAACGCAGAAGAAAACCCCCAGCCCGATCGTCTTCGTTGGCTCAGGCTTCAACAACGTGCTCACTGGCGCGCTCGGGGGCCGCCTCCGCTATCCCCGCATGGGATCGCCCGAAGTCGTCGTGCCGCTCGTAATGGAGAGCGCCGACGAGGTGGACCACTGCGACCTCAGCGAACTCGACCGCGACCCGGCGGTGTACACCCTCCGCGAGACGGCCAGACGCGTGCACGAGGCCCTCGGCGACGCGGCGATTGTCGCCGTCACCCAGTGGGGGCCGTTCACCACCGCCGGGCAGATGTACGGGCTGGACGGCTTTCTGCGCGCGACCATCACGCACCCCGAAACTATTCACAAGATGACGGAGTTCGCGGTGCGCGCGCTCAAGCAATACTACAAGCCGCATCTCGAACAGCGCGTCATCGGCCTGATCAGCCTCGCCGACCATTCGGCCTCGTCCGACATGATTTCGCGCAAAGCCTTCGCCAAATTCTGCCTGCCGCCGCTGATGGACTTCATTGATTGGGCCAGGCGGGACTACCACGTGGACACGTGGCTCCACATCTGCGGCAACACGGCCGACAAGTGGGACTTGATGATTGACACCGGCGCGGTCTGCCTGAGCCTCGATCAGAAAGTTGACCTCGGGATGGCGAAGCAAGTGTGCCAGGGCAAGGTGTGCATCGCCGGAAACGTTGATCCGGTGCACGCGATGGATCAGGGCGGGATTGACGACGTGCTGGCCGCTGCAAAGCGCTGCCTGCAGGCCGCCGGGCCGGACGGCTTCATCCTCACCACCGGCTGCGAGATGACGCCGACGACCCCACCCGGCAACGTGCTGGCGATGATGGAGGCCACCCTGTAGGACAGTCTTCCTCGTGAAGTGTGTCCTGTGTGAGCGAAGCGATGACGACGCGGATCGAAGTCTACGCGGGGGTGTGCGGCCACTCAGCCGTCATAGACGTGACGAAGGTGGATGACACGCACGTGCAGGTCGTCATCACCAGCGCCTGCGACGAGATCGCGGCCATGAACCCCGACCTGGCGCGGGTGCAGTGGAAGGGCAAAGGCCACGAGGTCTTCAAGCGCATGACCGAGAGCGCGGTCTACCAGTCGGCGGCGAAGCACATCCGCCACACCGCCTGCCCGATCCCGACCGCGATCCTCAAGGCGATTGAGGTCGAAGTCGGCATCGCTTTACCAAAGGATGTCACGATTACTTTCAGCACACCTCCGTCCCATGACGCCCCTGCCGAGGACGCCGACGATGGCGGAGAAGGCATGGGGCAGAAAGAGGCATAAATTATGGCCGACCCGCTTGCGATGAAGAACAAGTTTTACGAGTGGACGAACGAGATGTTCGCCCAGTCGCCGTTCGATCTCAAGACCACGAACCTGATGTCCATGATGGCGGCACTGGTGATCGGCAACCAGGGCGCGGTGAGTTACTTCTATTTTTCCGCGAAGAAAGCCGGGGCGACGGAGGCCGAGCTGGCCGCTGCCGCCGACATCGCCGCCGCGGCAACCGGGTTGAATCTTTACACCCTTATGCCCAAAGAGTGAGGGGCAGGTGGCCAGTGCTCTGCAATGTGCTATCTGGCTCTTGTTGACTGGCGACTGATCAGTGATGTCTGACGAACAGAAACTCAAGCACCTCGTTGTCTTTCAGCCTTCCGGCAGCCGCGGCTACGTCGAGGACGGGGCTAACCTGCTGGAAGTGGCCCGCTCACTCGGCGTCGAGATCGAGACGCCGTGCGGCGGCCTGCTCATGTGCTCGAAGTGCCGGGTGCGCATCGAAGAGGGATTCTTCGAGCGCTTCGGTATCGAATCGGGGTTGAGCCACTGCAACCCGGTGCTCGAAAAAGAGCGCGACTTCTTCCGCTCCAAAGGCCTCACCGAGCCGAACCTGCGCCAGAGTTGTGTGGTGAAGGTGCATGGCCCGCTCGTCATCTTCGTCCCCGAAGAGAGCCGCGCCGTCAAGCAACTCGTCCGCAAGTCGGCGCGCGAACTCAACATCCCCATTAAGCCCGCCGTGCGCCGCTACTTCGTCGAGATGAAAGCGGCCACGCTGCGCGACCCGGTGGGCGACTGGGAACGTCTGCAAAACGCGCTCAAAGCGCATCACGGGCTGGAGGGGCTGCACATGGATTACCCGGTGTTGACCCAGTTGCAGAAGAATGTGCGCGCGGGTGAGTGGAAAGTGACCGTGTTCGTCTGGCGCGGTCGTGAGGTGATCCGCGTGATGCCTGGGTTTGCCGAATACGCCCTCGGCCTCGCGGTGGATGTCGGCACGACGACGGTGGCCGGGTTCCTGTGCGACCTCGACTCCGGGCGGGTGCTCGCCTCCGAGTCCATGATGAACCCGCAGACATCCTACGGCGACGACGTGATGGCGCGCATCACCTACGCCATGACGCACCCCGACGGGCTGGAAAAGCTGCACGCCGCCATCCTCGAAGGGCTGAACACGATTGTGGCGCGCACGTGCGAGAAGTCCGGTTATCAGCCCGAGGACATCGCCGAAACCGTGCTGGTGGGTAACACCTGCATGGATCACATCTTCCTCAACATCTTCCCCAAATATGTCGGCGTCTCCCCTTTCGTCCCCGCCATGCATCACTCTGTGGACGTGAAGGCGCGCGACTTCGGGTTGAAGATTCTGCCCACCGGCAACGTGCACGTCCTGCCCAACGAGGCCGGGTTCGTCGGCGCGGACAACGTGGCCTGTGTCATCGCCGAGGAGCCGTATAACCAGGACGACATCATGCTGGTGATTGACATCGGCACGAACGGCGAGATGGTGCTGGGCAACCGCCACAAACTCATTTCGGCCTCCGTCCCCACCGGCCCGGCGTTCGAGGGCGCGCAGATTCAGTTCGGCATGCGCGCGGCGGTGGGTGCGATCGAGAGGGTGGACATTGACCCGGTGACGTGGGATGTGCGCTTCAAAACGATCGGGCAGGACAAGTGGTCGGACGAAATGCCGCCGGAAGAGATCAAAGCCCGCGGGCTGTGCGGCTCGGCGATGATTGACCTCGGCTGGGAGATGTACCGCGCCGGGGTGGTGGACGCGACCGGGCGCTTCTCGCGGGAGACCCACTCGCCGCGCCTGCGCGAGGGGCCGGGTGGAATCGAATTCGTCCTCGCGTGGGCCAACCAGACCGCCATCGGGCGCGACATCACTTTCAATAACGCCGACATGCGCGCCCTGCAACTTGCCAAGTCCGCGATGTACTCGGCGGCCAAGATCATGATGCGGCGGCTGGGCGTGCAGAAGCTGGACAAGGTCGTGCTGGCCGGGGCGTTCGGGAGTTTCATTGACAAGGTGAAGGCGATGGCGATGGGCCTGTATCCCGATTGCGAACTGCACGGCGTGTTCGCGGTGGGCAACGCGGCGGGCGACGGCGCGCGCATGGCCCTGCTCAACGTGGACAAGCGCGCTGAAGCCGACGAGGTTGCCCGCCAGATCGAATACGTCGAACTGACCGTCGAGCCGGATTTTGAAAAACAGTTTGCGGCGGCGATGCACTTCCCGCACATGTCGGACTCGTTCCCGCACCTGCAGAAGATGCTCGACAAGGCGACGCGCGAGCGCGCTCAACGGTTGTTGCGAACCAATCCCCTCTTCGCCGGTCTGCCCGACGCGACCCTCCGCCGCTTGGCGAGCGTCACCGACGAGGTGCGTTTCAAGAAGAACCAGGTGATTTTCGCCGAAGGCACGGAACCGGCGACGCTCTACGTCGTCAAAGAAGGGGCGGTCACGTTGACCTTCAACCCCGATGGCCACAACCCGCAGACGGCGGAGTTCAAAGATGGCGCGGCGCTGAATGGGGAGGCCGTCGCCCTCAGTCGTCCGCACGTTGTCACGGCCAAAGCCGCGGCGTTGAACACGAAATTGCTGGCGATCCCGGCGGAAGAAATGCGCAGGGTGATCGCGGAAGCGCCTGACATCCGGGGCAGGTTCGTTCACTCTGAGTAACGTTGCCAAAGCTCTGTCAATCATAGGAGACCTTCACCATGCCCGACACCCCCAAAGACGCCGTTCTCAAAGTCCTGCGCGGCCAGAAGGCCGACCACGTCCCAAACTTTTCCGGGATGGGGTCCATCACGCTGACCGGCATTCAGGAGCTCGGCTACCGCTTCAACGAGATTCACGTGGATGGGCGCAAGATGGCCGATGCCGCTGCCAGCACCTATCGCCTCTTCGGCGTGGAAAGCGCCGTGGTGCCCTTCGACATGGGGGTGGTCGCCGAGTCGCTCGGCGCGACGGTGAAGTATTACGAGAAGGCCGACCTCGGCCAGATCATCTATCCCACGATGACGCGCAAAATCATCGACCGCGCCGCCGTGACCGCCCCCGGCGGCCTGAGCGAGGCCGACGCCAAGACCTACACGATGAAAGAGGTCGAGCGCCAGATCACCGAGTACCAATTCAAGAAGCCGGCGGACATCGCGAAGACGGGCCGCATCCCCGTGGTGCTGGAGGCGCTGCGCCGCCTCAAACGCGAACTCGGGGACAAGGTCGCCATCGGCTCGTGGACGCTGGGGCCGTTCACGGAACTCGGGCAGGTGATGGATCTGGAAATCCTGCTGAAGATGGCGGCCAAGAAGCCCGACGTGGTCACCCGGCATCTGCAATTCATGGTAGAGTACCTCACCGACGTGATCAACCTGTACGTCGAGGCCGGGGCCGACTTCATCACCATCCGGGAGATGGGCGCGACCGCCAGCATCCTCAGCCCGCGCATGTTCAAGTCGCTGGTGCTGCCCAACCTGCAGGCGCTCTTCGGGCGCATCACGTCCGTGCCGACCGTCCTGCACATCTGCGGCGACACGAACCCGATCATCGAGATGATGGCGCAGTCCGGCGCGAACGCGCTGAGCATTGACCAGATGAACCGCTTGCCCGAGTCGCGCGCCAAACTGCCCAACGTCGTTCTGCTGGGCAACTACAAGGCGTTCGGCGAGCCGTTTTGCGAGGGCACGCCGGAGCAGGTGGAAGCCCTCATCAAGCAGTCCATTGAAGCAGGCGCGGACGGCATCTGGCCCGGCTGCGACATCTGGCCGCAAGTGCCTGTCGAGAACATGCACGCCATGATGGGCGCGATGAAGAAGTACGGAGTGAAAGCATAAATGCAGGGCAAGTTGCCAACTTGCCCTGCCCAACGGAGGCAGACATGACAGCAACCCCGGAACAACAGGCCGACATCCTCGAGCGCCTCAAGAACGGCGTGGTCGAGTATGACGAGGAAGCCGTCGTCAGTGCGGCGAACGAGGCGTTGGAAAGAGATATGGACGCCTACAAGGCCGTGATGGACGGCCTCGCCGCCGGGATGGACGTGGTCGGCAAATACTTTGCCAGCGGCGAGTATTTCGTGCCCGAAGTTCTGATGTGCGCCGACGCCCTCTATGGCGGGCTGAACATCCTGCGGCCCCACATCAAACTCGACGCCGACAAGATGGTCAAGGGCAGCGTCGTCATCGGTACCGTAGAAGGCGACATCCACGACATCGGCAAGAACCTCGTCAAAATGATGTTCGAGGTCGCCGGGTTCACCGTCCACGACCTGGGCCGCGACGTGCCGCTCGACAACTTCGTCGAGAAGTACATGGAGACCGACTCCGACATCATCTGCATGAGCGCGATGATGACGACGACGATGATCGGCATGCCGGTGGTCATCGAGAAGGTGCGCGCCAAGAACCCGAGGGCCAAGATCATGATCGGCGGCGCGCCCATCAACGAAGACATTGCCCACAAGTGGGGCGCGGACGGCACGGGCAAAGACGCGCCCAACGCCCTGCAGGAGGCCCTCAACATGGTCGGCGTCCTGCGCGACCTCGGCGACCAGTTCAAGGCCGAGCGCAAGGCGAAAGAGTGGGGCGAGGACGGCCTCCTCGCGCCGAGTTGATTATTACGCACATGTGGCGCGGTGACCTCGGCTACTCCGATTTGCTCGACAAGCGGGAAGTGCCCAAGCACGACCAGCGCTTTGAGGTCCTCGGCTCGCTCGACGAGGCCTCCTCCGCGCTCGGTTTGGCGCGCGCCGTCGAGACCTCCGCCGAGGCCAAGGCGCTGATCCTCGACCTCCAGCGCGACCTGTGTTGGATGATGTCCGAACTCGCCGCCGAGTCGGACGACGCGCGCCCGGCCTCACACATCACGGACGAGCGCGTGAACTGGCTGGATGGGCATTTCCAAACGCTCATCCAGCGCCATCCGCTGGGGCAGGGGTTCGTGGTTCCCGGCGACAGCCCGGCGGGCGCGGCCCTGCATCTCGCCCGCACCATCGTCCGCCGCGCCGAGCGGAATGTCACCCAACTTCACGCCGAAAGGCCGCTGCACAATCCCAACATCATCGCCTACCTCAACCGCCTCTCAGCCCTCCTGTACGTGCTGGCCCGCGCCGAAGATGCCGCGGCGGGCGTGAGCGCGCCCACACCGGCCAAGCCTTCCAGCAACGGGCATCCATGAAAAATCTCGTGCCGCTCCCCTATCGCCGCGTCAGCGTCCAGCCGTACACAGGGGAGATGAGCGAGGCCGCCCTCCGCGCGCACCTGCTGGGCCGCGAGGCGTACCGCCGCACGGACTTCGTCGTCCTCCGCAAAGAGTCGCAAACGGCCGTCGTCGCGATCACCGCGCCCGACCGTGAAAGCCTCTTCAGCCCGATTGACTCGGTGGAGGTGCTGGCGCTGCCGGACGCGTGTGTGTTCGCCGACGCGCCCGATACCGATCCGGCGAATCCGTCGGCGCTGGCGGCCAAAGCGCGCGATCTCGGCATGGGGCCGGAGGGCACACTGGTCGTGCGGGGCAAGTACGAGCACGTCAACTTCATCCATCAACCCGACCCGCTCGTCATCCGCGTGGTCGAGGTTGCGCCGCCCGAGCCGCCCAAACTCTTCGGCCTCGCCCAGCACGTCCTCGGTTACGCCGACCTCCCGCCGCTTCGCCTCGAACTCGAGCGCATTGATCTGAACGACCTCGCCGCGGGACACGCCCCGCCCGCGTTCCTCGTCCCGTGCCGCTCAGGCGGATTGGACAGATTCGCCGCCCCGGTGTATTTTCTGGACGAGCGCCCCGCGCGCCGTGACTGGACGATGGTCGGCTGTGAGCGCAGCCTGCAGTTCCATCGCCATTACTACGGCGACGAGCCGCCGCGCATCGAGATGTGCCCGCGCAGGCTGGCCGGGAGCCGCGCTGAGCCGACCCTGCTCAAGTGCTGCCTGCTCGAATATCACATTGAGGAGGATGGCCCGGTCGCGATCGTGCCGTGGGGCGCGGATTTGAAGATGGTCGAGGATGCGTTGCGTAAACTGGTGAGTCTGGCTGCGCCGTTGCACGGCGGTGCAACGCCGGGCTGATATTTGAAGCTTGGATTTTGAGATTGGAGATTACCATGAAAGCCTGGTCGGAGGTGTTCACCCATCTCGACGAGCGCAGCCGCAAACCGCGCACGGTCGGCGCTACAATGGTCATCGACAAATGTCAGGGCCTCACCAACATGGCCGATCTGCTGGCGTTGACGGGCGATTTCGTCGATCACTGGAAACTCTCATTCGGCACCTCGGCCCTGCTCGACGAGGACGTGTTGCGCAAGAAGATCGCGCTGGGGCGCGACCAGGGCCTCCTGGTCTACCCCGGCGGCACCTTGACCGAATACTCTGTCCTGAAGGGGGTGTATCCCGAGTTCATCCGGCGGGCGCGTGAACTGGGATTCAACAGCGTCGAAATCTCGGATGGCACCATCCACCTCCCGCCGGACATCCGCCGTGACCTGATCCGTTTCGCGCTCGATTTCGGCCTCACCGTCGTCTCGGAGGTCGGCAAGAAAGACCCGCGTGAGCAGCCCACGGCGGAAAAGCTGGCCGAGCAGGCGCTGGCCGATTTCGAAGCTGGCGCCTCGTGGGTCATCGTCGAAGCGCGCGAGTCCGGGAAGGGCGTCGGCATCTACGGCGCGGACGGCAGCGTACACGAGCAGGACGTGGACACGATTTCAACCGCGCTCAACAGCCATCTTGACCGGCTGATCTGGGAAGCCCCGCTCAAGAACCAGCAGGAATACCTGATCCTGCGCTTCGGCCCCGATGTGGGCCTCGGCAACATTCAGCCGCGTGAGGTGCTGGCGACCGAGGCCCTACGCGCCGGCCTACGCTTCGAGACCCTTCAGCCCCTGGTCGAGAAAATGGAAAGGGAAGAGGGCCTGTCGCTGGCCGAGCGCATTTCGCGGATGGTGCATCGCCCAGTGCCCGAAGCGTGAGTTAGCCGATGGCCGCTTCGCGTGGCAGATCGCGTATGGCAAACACCTTCGCGTCACGCTGTCTGCTATAAGCCATTTGCCATCGGCCATCTGCTATTTGCTATCTGCCGTCCATGCGCCTGTCCGAGCCTCCCGCCGACGACCTCGTCCACACCGCTTATGCCCGTGAGACCGGCGACGCGGCGATCCTCTATGGGGGGATAAGCCTCGCCGACATGGCGCACGTCGTCGGGCTGATGGAGGCGAACGTCATCCCGCCCGAGGCGGGCGGCGAATTGATCGCCGCGCTGCTCGAGATGCATCCCGCGCCCCCGCTCGACTTTGCCCTCGACCCCGCGCGCGGCGACCTCTACTCGAATCGCGAAGCCTATCTGAGGATGCTCACCCGGGCGGTCGGGTGGCTCTCGGCGGGCCGCGCGCGCCGCGAGGCCACGACCCTTGGCTACCTCATCGCCGTCCGCGCGCGCCTGCTCGCGCTCGCCGCCGCCCTCGGCGATTGTGTCGCCGCCGCCCTCGACCTGGCCGAAAAACATCGCTCCACTCTCTTCCCCGATTACACCTACCTGCAACCGGCCCAGCCCACCACTTTCGGCCATTACGTGCTGACATTTGTATACCCGCTGCTGCGCGACCTCGACCGGGCGCGCGCCGCGTTCGGGCGCACCAACCTCAGCCCGGCGGGGTCCGGGAGCGTGAACGGCAGCCGCCTCCCGCTCGACCGCGCGCGCCTCGCGGAA
>Ga0184633_10000304_pt1 | contig 16885 bp, 19 predicted proteins | sample PLM31_170_b1_FD_133156 | JGI IMG/M metagenome (GOLD analysis project Ga0184633, IMG submission 133156) | Groundwater sediment microbial communities from an aquifer in East River, Colorado, USA - PLM3-1_170_b1 | ecosystem: Environmental > Terrestrial > Soil > Riparian zone | place: USA: East...
CAGGGCGAGTTCTTCGGCGAGATGGGGCTGATCGACGAGTCGCCGCGCTCGGCGACCGTCATCGCCATCGAGCCGTGCGAGCTGCTGACGATCAACAAGATGGATTTCAAGAAGTGCCTGCAGGAGAACTTCGAGATCTGCACCGGCGTGCTGAAGGGGCTCGTGAGACGGCTGCGCGAGGCCGACAGGAAGATCGGCAGCCTCGCGCTGATGGACGTCTACGGCCGGGTCGCGCGCCTGCTCATGGAGATGGCCGAGACCGTCGACGGCCAGAGGGTCGTGACGAAGAAGCTCCCGAAGCAGGACATCGCCAAGATGATCGGGGCCTCGCGCGAGATGGTGAGCCGCGTGATGAAAGACCTGCAGACGAGCGGCTACATCGAGGTCCGGGCCGGCTCGATCTTCCTGCGCGAGGCGATGCTCGTGTCGGAGGCCCGCGCGTAGTGCCGCTGGACGCGCGCCGCCGGTACGCCGCGGCGCTCGCTCTCGGGGGCCCCGCCTGACGGCGCTCCCGACCGCCTCACCGTCCGCTCGCCTGGAAGCCCGGGCGAACCTGCCCCTGGCACCCGGGGGCCACGCTCCTTGCCAGCCCCGGCGCGACCCACGCGGCCCGCTGCGTCGGGCCGCGGGCGCACACTAACTGGACTGATCGGCTCCCGGCAACGCGCACGCCTTGAGTACACTGCGGGCTGTGAGATCCCAGTCCACCGCCCAGCCCCTCCCCGGGAAGATCGCGGCACGGCTGCGCGAGGCGAAGTGGCTGGCGCTGATCGCCGTCGCCACCTACCTCGCGCTGATCCTCGCGACGTTCGACCGCGCCGATCCGGGCTGGTCGCACAGCGCCGCGGCCGATCGCATCCGCAACGCCGGCGGCCGGGCCGGGGCCTGGCTGTCCGACCTCCTGCTCTATCTCTTCGGCATCTCCGCGTGGTGGTGGGTCCTGCTGCTCGTCTACGCGGTCCTGTGGGGTTATCGCCGGCTCGACGGCAGCTCCATCTCCGACCGGCGGCCGTTCATCATCGCGCTGGCCGGCTTCTCGATGGTGCTCGCCGCCGCGTGCGGGCTCGAGGCGCTGCGCTTCCATTCGGTCCACGCCACCCTGCCGCTCGCGCCCGGCGGGATGTTCGGTGCCGTCATCAGCCAGGTCTTCAACGCGACCTTCGGCTTCACCGGCGCCACGCTCCTGCTCCTCGCGATGGCGGCGATCGGCCTCTCGCTCTTCACGGGCATCTCGTGGCTCGCCGTCATGGAACGCATCGGCGGCGCCGCCGAATGGACCTGGTTCAAGGCGATCGAGCTGTGGCAGCGGCGCGAGGACCGGAAGCTCGGCCAGCGGGCGACGGCGGAACGCGAGCTCCTGGTCGAGGCGGAGAAGAAGCGGGTCGAGGAGCACGAGCCGATCCGCATCGAGCCGCCGGCGCGCGAGATCCCGAGGTCGGAGCGGGTGATCAAGGAGAAGCAGGTGCCGCTGTTCCAGGACCTGCCCGATACGCCGCTCCCGCCGCTCGCGCTCCTCGACGAGGCCCCGGCGGACTTCGAGGGCATGAGCCCCGAAACGCTCGAGTTCACCTCGCGGCTGATCGAGAAGAAGCTCAAGGACTTCGGCGTCGAGGTGAGGGTGCTCGCCGCGTACCCGGGTCCGGTCATCACGCGCTACGAGGTCGAGCCCGCGGTCGGCGTGAAGGGCAGCCAGATCGTCAACCTGGTCAAGGACCTCGCCCGCGCGCTCTCGGTGGTGTCGATCCGGGTGGTCGAGACGATCCCGGGCAAGTCCTACATGGGGCTCGAGATCCCGAATCCGCGGCGGCAGACCGTCCGGCTGGCGGAGATCGTCGGCTCGCAGGTCTACCACGAGCTCCACTCGCCGCTGACGCTCGCGCTCGGCAAGGACATCGGCGGCCACCCGGTGGTGGCGGATCTCGCGAAGATGCCGCACCTGCTGGTGGCGGGGACGACCGGATCGGGCAAGTCGGTCGCGATCAACGCGATGATCCTCTCCCTCGTCTACAAGGCGGAGCCGCGCGAGGTGCGGCTCGTCATGGTCGACCCGAAGATGCTCGAGCTCTCGGTGTACGAGGGGATCCCGCATCTCCTCGTGCCGGTGGTCACGGACATGAAGCAGGCGGCGTCCGCGCTCACGTGGTGCATCGGCGAGATGGAGCGCCGCTACCGGCTCATGTCGTGGCTGGGCGTGCGCAACCTGTCCGGCTTCAACCACCGCATCGCCGAGGCCGAGAAGCGCGGCGAGAAGCTCGACGACCCGAACACGCTGGAAACCGGCAATCCCCAGCCGCTCGGGCGGCTGCCGCACATCGTCGTCATCATCGATGAGCTCGCCGACCTCATGATGGTGGTCGGGAAGAAGGTCGAGGAGCTGATCGCGCGGCTCGCGCAGAAGGCGCGGGCGGCCGGCATCCACCTCATCGTCGCCACGCAGCGGCCGTCCGTCGACGTCATCACCGGCCTGATCAAGGCGAACATCGCGACGCGGATCGCGTTCCAGGTGTCCTCGAAGGTCGACTCGCGCACCATCCTCGACCAGCATGGCGCCGAAACGCTCCTCGGGCAGGGCGACATGCTGTACCTCCCGCCCGGCACCGGCTTTCCGCAGCGCGTGCACGGCGCCTTCGTCGCCGACCACGAGGTGCACAAGGTGGTCGAGTATCTCAAGCAGCGGGGCGCGCCCGACTATGTCGATGGGGTCCTGGAGGCGGAGGAGGGCGGCGGCGCGGATGGCGACTCCCTCGCGGGCGATGCGGAATCCGATCCGCTGTACGACCAGGCGGTGGAGATCGTGCTCCGGACGCGGCGGCCGTCGATCTCGCTGGTGCAGCGGCACCTGCGCGTCGGCTACAACCGCGCCGCGCGGCTGCTCGAGCAGATGGAGCACGCCGGGCTCGTGTCGACGATGCAGTCGAACGGCAACCGCGAGGTGCTGGTCCCGAGCCGAGCTGAGTAGGCCCGCGCCTCGAACGTCGTCGCAGAGGAAGACATGTCTACCGGGAGCGGGTCGGCCTTCGGACGGGTAGCCGCTGCCCTCGTCGCTGCGTCGGGACTGGTCGGGGTTGCCCAGGCGGGCGGCATGGACCGCCTCAACCAGTTCATGAGCTCGACGCTCGCCGCGACCGGGGAATTCGAGCAGCGCATCTACAACCGCGAGCGGAAGCTCGTGCAGGAGTCGCGCGGCACCCTCGCGTTCCTCCGCCCGGGCAAGTTCCGCTGGGCATACTCCAAGCCGTATTCGCAGCTCATCGTCGGCGACGGCGCCCGCGTCTGGGTGTACGACGAGGACCTCAATCAGGTGACCGTGCGCAAGCTCGACCAGGCGCTCGGCGCGACGCCGGCGGCGCTGCTCGCCGGCGCCAACGACGCCTTGAAGGCGTTCCAGTTCAGGGACGAAGGCACGCGGGACGGGCTGGAGTGGGTCGAGGCCGTTCCGCGCGACCAGGACTCGACCTTCGAGCGCATCCGCATGGGGTTCGGGCTCTCCGGGCTCGAGCGCATGGAGCTGAGCGACACGTTCGGCCAGACGACCGAGCTGCGCTTCCGCGGGCTCCAGCGGAACCCGCGGGTCGACCCGGGGCTCTTCCGCTTTGCGCCGCCCAAGGGCGCCGACGTCGTCGGCGACAAGTGACCGGCCTCTTCGACGAACCCCGTCCCCGAGCGCCGCTCGCCGACGCCCTGCGCCCGAAGACCCTGGACGAGGTCGTGGGGCAGGAGCACCTCCTCGGCCCCGGCAAGCCGCTGCGCCTCGCGTTCGAGTCCGGCAAGCCGCACTCGATGATCCTCTGGGGCCCGCCGGGCTCCGGCAAGACGACGATCGCCCGGCTGATGGCCGACGCGTTCAGCGCCGAGTTCATCGCGCTGTCGGCGGTGCTGTCCGGAGTGAAGGACATCCGCGACGCGGTCCAGCACGCGCGCGAGGTGCTCGCACGCAGCGGCCGCTCCACGATCCTGTTCGTCGACGAGGCGCACCGCTTCAACAAGGCCCAGCAGGACGCGTTCCTGCCGTACGTCGAGGAAGGGCTGATCACGTTCGTCGGCGCCACGACCGAGAACCCGTCGTTCGAGGTGAACTCCGCGCTGCTCTCGCGCGTGGCCGTCTATGTGCTCACGCCGCTATCCCCGGCCGACCTCGGCAAGCTGTTCGACCGGGCGGCGGATCGCGCCCTGGCAGGCCTCGCTTTCGACCCCGCGGCGCGCGAGCGGATCATCGGCTTCGCCGACGGCGATGCGCGGCGTCTCCTCAATCTGCTCGAGATCATCCAGACTGCGGCCGCGAGCGGCGGCGTCCAGCGCATCGACGGCGCGTTCGTCGAGAACGCCGTCGCCCGGAGCTTGCGGCGCTTCGACAAGGGTGGCGAGGTCTTCTACGACCAGATCTCGGCGCTCCACAAGTCGGTGCGCGGCTCGAACCCCGACGCGGCGCTGTACTGGCTGGTGCGGATGCTCGACGGCGGCGCCGACCCGCTGTACCTCGCGCGCCGGATCATCCGGATGGCGGCGGAGGACATCGGGCTCGCCGATCCTCGCGCGCTCGCGCTGACGCTCGACGCCGCGGAGACGTACGAACGCCTCGGCACGCCCGAAGGCGAGCTCGCGCTCGCTCAGGCGGTCGTCTATCTCGCGTGCGCGCCGAAATCGAACGCGGTGTACGAGGCTTATAATGCCGCGCGCTCGTTCGTGGCCGAAGACGAATCGCGGCCGGTGCCGCTGCATCTGCGGAACGCTCCGACGCGGCTGATGAAGGAGCTGGGATACGGGCGCGAGTACCGGTATGCGCACGACGAAGCGGGCGCGTACGCCGCGGGAGAGAGCTACTTCCCCGAAGGGATGCCGGAGGTCAGCTGGTACAAGCCGACCGACCGCGGAATGGAAGCGCGGATCGCCGAACGTCTCGCCGAACTGCGCGCGCTCGACCTCGCGACGCGCAAGCGCTAGTTTGCTTTCGGCGTGGGATGCGAGGCGTCGAAGCGGCGGTAGATGGCGTACAGCGCGTCGGCCCGGCCGAGATCGCCGGCACGGCGCGCGTGCTCGACGCAGTCGAGCATGTAGGCCTTGATCTGCGTGACGCCGTCGTCCGAATGGAGCAGCTCGCAGCCCAGCTCGGCGGCGACGATCTCGGGGATGTGCTCGTGCTCGGCGATGACGAGCACCTCCTCCTCGCTGAGCTCGCTCAGCTCGAGGCAGTCTTTCAGGGTGAGCATGGCGGCGACTTCCTTCGGCGCGACGCGGGAGGTGCCGCTCGGGCTGCGGCGATTCTTTATAGACCCCGCATCGCGCATTAGGCAAGGACGACTCGATGCTAATGTCATTGGTGCGATGCCGCGCGGATGACAGGCGCGTGACCGGTGGAGCGCTGTCGGGAATGCCCGACGCTCCGCAGGCTCTTGTGGACGGCTGATGCTCGACCTTCAACTGCTGCGGACCGACCTCGAAGCCGTCGCCAGGCGGCTCGCGGATCGCCCCTACGTCCTTGACCAGGCGGCGTTCCGCGCCATTGAGGAGGAGCGGAAGCGCTTGCAGACCCGAGCTCAGGAGCTGCAGGCGCAGCGGAACGCGCTCGCCAAGCAGATCGGCCAGGCGAAGGCGAAAGGCGGCGACGTCGCGGCACTGATGACCGAGGCGAGCGCGGCGAATGCCGAGCTGGAGGGCCTGGAGAAGGGTCTGGAAGGCGTACAGGCGAAGCTGGCCGCCTTTCTCGCGGTGATCCCGAACGTGCCGCACGAGAGCGTGCCGACCGGGCGGGGCGCCGAGGACAACGTCGAGGTGCGGCGCGCCGGCGCACCGCGGACGTTCGGCTTCGCCCCGAAGGATCATGTCGACCTCGGCACCGCGCTCGGAATGCTCGACTTCGAACGCGCGGCGAAGATCGCCGGGGCGCGGTTCGTGGTCATGAGCGGCGCCGTCGCGCGCCTGCACCGCGCGATCACGCAGCTGATGCTCGACGTGCACACCCAGGAGCACGGCTACGTCGAAGTCTCCGTGCCGTACATGGTGAACAAGGACAGCGCGTTCGGCACCGGGCAGCTCCCGAAGTTTGAGGAGGATCTGTTCGCCGTGCCGCGGGGCAATGAGCGCTTCTACCTGATCCCGACGGCGGAAGTGCCGGTCACCAACATCGTGCGGGACGAGATCGTTCCGCTGGAGAAGCTGCCGTTGAAGTTCGTCTGCCACAGCCCGTGCTTCCGCAGTGAGGCGGGGGCGGCCGGCAAGGACACGCGCGGGATGATCCGGCAGCACCAGTTCGACAAGGTCGAGCTGGTGCAGATCGTCGAGCCGGCGCGCTCGTACGAAGGGCTGGAGGCGCTGACCGGCCACGCCGAGACAATCCTCAAACGGTTGGACCTCCCGTATCGCACGGTGACGCTGTGTACCGGCGACATGGGCTTCTCGGCGGCGAAGACCTACGATATCGAAGTGTGGCTTCCCGGGCAGAACGCCTACCGCGAGATCTCCTCGTGCTCGAACTTCGAGGCGTTTCAGGCGCGTCGCATGCAGGCGCGGTTCAGGAACGAGAAAGGCAAGCCCGAGCCGGTGCACACGCTCAATGGCTCGGGGCTCGCGGTCGGGCGGACGCTGATCGCCGTGCTCGAGAACTATCAGAACGCGGATGGCAGCATCACGGTCCCGGCGGCGCTTCGTTCTTACATGGGCGGGCTGGAGGTAATCAGGGCGGCCTAATCGATGCGGGCGGTGATAGAATCCGCGCCGCCGCGGAGAGGTGGCAGAGTGGTCGAATGCGGCAGACTCGAAATCTGTTGTACTCCTCGTGGGTACCGGGGGTTCGAATCCCTCCCTCTCCGCCAGAAGACTAGAAAGGCCCGCGCAAGCGGGTCTTGTTGCTTCTGGCGCAGAGGAGCGAGCCAACTGCTTGGCTCGCGTGAGGGATTCGAAGGGTTCGGCGATGCGCGTATGCGCCGCCGAACCGGGGTCGCGGTACGTGACCGAATCCCTCCCTCTCCGCCACGTCGATCCAATCCGGGCCAACCCGCTCTTGTACGGACACCGTCCGTGCGTTAGAATCGGCCTCGATCCCGGAGACCTGCCATGGCCACGAACAACGCTACCCGCGACGACCGCATCGAGCTGCGTACCACCAAGGAGGAGAAGCGCTTGCTCTCGAGCGCCGCGGCGTACGAGCGGCTGGACGTGACCAGCTTCATCATGCGGAAGGTGCTGCGCGCCGCCCGCGAAGTCGTGGACCGCGCCGAGCGCATCGTCCTGTCCGAACGCGACTCGGCGCGGGTGCTGAAGCTGCTGGAGAATCCGCCCAAACCGACGAAGGCGCTGCTTGCGGCTGCGCGCCGACGGGCCGGGAAGTGACCGGCTCGATCGAGTGGCGCGAGGAACCGATCGGCCGGCATCACGATCGCAAAGGCTTCGACTGCGGCTCGCGCGAGCTCAACGAATATCTCGAGCGGTACGCGCGACAGAACCACGAATCGGGCGGCGCCAAGAGCTTCGTGGCGGTGCCGCCTTCCGAGCCGACGCGGGTACTCGGCTATTACTCCATCAGCCCGGGTGCTATCGAGTTCGCCCGCGTCCCGGCTACGCTGACCCGAAAGCTTGGCCGGTACGAGGTGCCGGTCTTCCGACTGGGACGCTTGGCCACTAGCTCGTCGGTCCACGGGCGCGGACTTGGCGGTGATCTCCTACTCGCGGCCGGCATCCGAGCCTTGTCTGTGGCAGCGCAGATCGGCGGCGTGGCGTTAGCCATCGATGCCAAGGACCACCGTGCGGCGAACTGGTACGAGCGGTTCGGCGCGATCCGCCTCCTCGACGATCCGCTGAAGCTCATCCTTCCACTCAGTACGGTCGCGGATGCTGTCGCAGCCGCCGAGAGGAAGAATCCGAGCAGGTGAGGGGAAACACATACTCGGCGATCGCCTTCGCGGGATTGACAACAGGCTTACAAAAACGTAGAGTTTTACTGAATCATGGAGAAAGAAACACAAATCTCGGCGCTTATCTCACGGACGACGCGGGAGCTGCTCGAACGGCATGTCCGCGCGACCGGCGTGAAGAAAGGCCACCTGATCGAGCAGGCGCTGCGCCACCACCTGCGGGCGCTGCAGGAGCTGCCGGCGGACGTGATTGTCCATCCGAAGCTCGTGGTGACGCGGAAGTCCGGCGGGGCAATCATGAAGCAGATGAAGGCCGGCAAGCCCACCAAGCCGCTTCGCGACCTGATGCGTGATCGAGATTAGGGCCCTTCGGGAAGGGGACGACCGCGCGCAGTTCCAGTCCGGTGACCCCGATCTCGATCGGTTCTTCCACAAGTTCGCGGGCCAGAACCAGTTCCGCCATTACGTCGGCGTCACGTACGTCGCAGTCGACGAGCGGCGCATCATGGGCTTCGGGACGGTCGCCCCTGGCCATGTCGAGATCGACGGGTTGCCCTCCGCTGCGCGCCGAAAGCTGCCCCGGTACCCCCTACCGGTACTGCGGCTCGCGCGGCTCGCGGTGGACCGGTCGGCTCGCGGCGAGGGGCTCGGTGCAGAGCTTCTACGCTTCGTACTGGAGCTCGCTCTTCGAATGGCGAACGACTACGGCTGCGTGGGAGTGATCGTGGATGCGAAGCCCGATGCGGTTGACTTCTATGCGAAGTACGGCTTCCTCCCGGTCGACGCGATCGAGGGCCAGGCGGAAGCCCGGCCGCAGCAGAGCCCAATGTTCCTCGCTACCCGCGCTCTCAAGGAAGCACTGGGCGCCCGGGATGAAGGGGGCACGTAGCCACGACGCTATCGATCTTCGCGTGTGTGAAAGATCCTGAGCACGAATACGTCAGTCCCGGTCAATTCGTACCGGATCTCGTAGTCCCCGACCAAGATGCGGCGCACCTCACGCGGCGCGAACCCGGGCAGGCGGACACCAAGACGCGGATGAGCGGGAATCCGCTTTGCGCCAGCAATGAGCTGACGCACGACGCCCCCGGCCGCCCGCGGATTGACGGGCCGCAAGAACTCGTAGAGCCGCACGAGGTCCGAATGCGCCTTGCTCGACCAGCGGAGCGCCACGATCAGCGGCGGCGTGGCCGCTTCTGCTTGCCGAGCCCTGCAGCCCAGGCTTCGACGTCGGCGTGATCGACCGTACGGCCCGCGTCGACGTCGACCAGCCCCTCGAGCGTCAAGCGGTGGCGCTTCTCCTCGAGCGCGACGAAGGAGGCGATCGCTTCCCTGACGATCCATCCCTTGGGGCGATCGAGGCGCGCCGCGAGGCCGTCGAGCTTTTCGGCCAGATCAGTGGGGAGGTGGGCTGTGACGACGCGCGTATCCATTTGATCATCAACTCCAATCAGAATGATTGAAGGATATTAGCCGGGGCCGGGGCGACGCGCAATCCCCGCGAATTCCCGGGAAGGACAGGGCGGCGAGGGGCTGCGCTTAGAGTTCCAACAAGAATTCGCCGCATCGGCCGCCGCGCGCCTGTGACCCAGGTCAAAGGCAGCGGAGCGCCGCGCGGGTGGCGGCGAGGGGCCGGGGGATGCGCGCTCAGCGCGCGGGTCGCAAGGCGTGCGCGGTGAAGAGCGCCGCGGCGAAAACGAGCGTCGCGACACCCTGGTGCGCGGCGGCCAGCCCGACCGGCACCGCCGCGAGCAGGGTCGCGACGCCGAGCCCGAACTGCAGCGCAACCAGCCCCAGCAGAGAATCGGCGCCGAGCCGCGCGGCGCGGCTAACGCCCGAGCGCCGCACTCGCAGCCAGAGCCAGGGCACGAGGAGCAGCAGCACCCAGGCGAGCAGCCGGTGGTCGAGCTGCACCGTGGCCACGTTGCTGACAAAGTTCAGCCAGAACGGCTCGAGCATGAAGGTCTCGGGCGGGACGAGGTGACCGTTCATGAGCGGGAAGGTGTTGTCGGCCTTCCCCGCGCGGATGCCGGCGACGAGCGCCGCGCAGGCGATCAGCCACGCAGCGACCGCGCGGCCGGCGGGTGCCGGCGCGACCTCGGCCGCGGCGGGGGAAGCGAGCGCCTCGTTCATCGTGATCCAGGATTCTTAACGCCAGGCGAGCATCGCCACCGCCGCGCTGCCGAGCGGCGAGTTCGGATCGGCGAGCGTCTCGATGATCTCGAAGTGGTTGAGCCCGGCGCCGACGATCGTCGGCGCCCCGAGCCGCTCAGCGAACTCGCGCGACTGCCGCACGAACTCCGCGCTCTCCTTCTCCGCCCACGCCACCGTGACCGGACAAGCGATGCGCTCGAGGTGCCGGATCGGGCTGAACTGGTCCTCGAGCCGCTCGTCGAGCCGCACGTAATCGTTTCGCGCGCTCAGCCGCACCGGCAGCAGGTCATAGACACCGGAGACGAGCAGAGCTTCGTCGACGGCGTCGATTCTCGTGAGCGCGCAGGCGGCAAGGTGCGCGCCGGAAGAATGCGCGCACACCACGAGCTTCGACGGTTCGACGCGTTTCCGCAGCCACTGTAGCGCCCGGCACACCTGCCCGACCATTTCGGGCAGCGTGACGCTCGGCAGCAGCGCGAAATCGAGCGCTGCGTAGGCTGCGCCGGCCTCGAGGAAGGTCGCGGCGGGAAACATCTGCTCGCGCTTCGACTGGCGCTTCCAGGCGCCGCCGTGCACGAACGCGACGAGAGGAACGCGCTCGATCTTGTCCGGGCGGTAGAGATCCAGCGTTTCGGGCGCCGTCGGCCCGTAGGAGAACGTGACCGGCGCGCCGAGGCGCTTCTTTACCGCCTCGCTCGCCGCAGCGTAGCGCGCGATGATGGCGTCGGCGTGCGGAACCCAGGCGCGCTGCTCGTACTGGGCATCGAGTTCAGCCTGGTCGTAGTCGCGGAAAACCTTCGTCAAAACAGGATCGCGATGCCGTCGAGCTCGCCCTCGGAGTTGACGAGATCGACGCGCTTGTGCGCGATCTTGAACCCGCCGCCCGCGCGTCGCAACCGGTGCTCGACCAGCGCGCCCCATAGCCGCTGGCGCTCATTGCGCCACTCGACGAGCTGAAGCGTCGAGCCCACCCGAAGCTCACCGTTCTCCTCGCCGAGAAGCATCACGTTGCCGACGTGGTGCACGGTGCGGGCGAGCGGCAGGCGCGCGTGGGCGCGCGGGTGACGCGCCTGTTTCACGCGCAGCTCGAGCAGCGTCCGGTCGTCGTGAATGATCGAGCTCGTCTCGGCCGCCTCCTTCTGGTCGCGCTCCAGCGGCACCCAGTAGATCGCGTCTTCGGTAAAAAGGTCGAGCCACGCTTCCAGCTGACCGGTGTCGAGGAGACGCGCCTCGTGATAGAGGAACTGCGCGACGTCCACTTCAGGCTTCGCTCGTCATGTAGTCGAGCCAGGCCCGGAACTGCGCGCGGATGAACACCTCGCTCGTCCCGGTGCCGCCGCGCCGCGTGCCGTCGGGCTCGTCGACGTCGGCGCCGTGGCCGCGGCCCAGGTAGGCCCACTCGACCGCCCCGGAGCCGAAGCCGCGCTGCACGCGTTCGTAGACCTCGAGATCGTCGGTCAGCACCCACGAGCCGGTGCCGTTCACGACGTTCGCGAATGCGACCGTGTCGCGGAACATCTGCGGCGGCGCGTCTTTCATCCGGAACGAATAGGTGTAGACGACCGAGCGGTCGACGGCGACCGGGTGAATGATGCGGAGCTGCCGGAACTGGCTCATGAACGAGCAGTTCGGGTAGACGATGGTGTTCCAGCGCGTGACCCCGAGGATGCGCTCGGCCTCGGCGTCGCCCACGCGCGCGGCGAGGCGGCGCCGGTACTCGTCGAACGCCGGGTTGCCCAGTCCGGCGACGAGCCGCGTATCGGTGTGATAGTCGCCGAGCCAGCCATGGCCGTGCGGCGTGGCCCACACGCCGATCGACTCCCACAGCGATTCGGGCGCGCCGTTCTGCCGCATCTGGCGCACCGCGATGTCGAAGTAGTGCTCTTCGCCGGGCGCGCCCGGTTCGGGCGCGCCGCGCGCCACCGCGACCGACGAGGCGTGCACGTGCGCCGGGTGCACGCCGTCGAGATGATTCTCGAGCATCAGCTTCCAGTTGCCCTGATAGACGTGCTTGAAGACGCCGCCCGCGACCTCGAGCTCGCCGCCCGGCGCCCGGTCGACGAAATCGTCGAAGGACGCCCTGGCCGGGCCGAGGAACTCCTCGAGGCTCGGCCCCGAGGGCGCAGCCGATGCGAAGATGAAGCCCCGGTACGTGGTGACCCGAGGGACTCGCTTCAACCCGAGTTGATTCAGGTTTTCCCTCTTGTAACCGGATTCGACCGGCACGGCGCGCAACTGCCCCGCGGTGTCGTAGCTCCAGCCGTGGTACGGGCAGACGAAGCGCTGCGTGTTACCGCGAGCCTCGGCGCAGACCGTCGTGCCGCGGTGGGCGCAGCGATTGACGAGCACGGCGACCGAGCCGTCGTCCTGACGCACCACGATCACCGGCTCGCGGCCCAGGCGCGTGGTGAAGAAGTCGCCCGCCGCGCGCACCTGGCTCTCGTGGCCCATGACGAGCCACGCGCGGCCGAAGATGCGCTCCAGCTCCAGCTCGAAGAGCCCCGGGTCCGCGTACACCGACCGGTGCACCCGGTCGGGTTGGACCAGCATCGCCAGCCGCTCGCGGTCAAACGCTCCCATGACGGCTGAGAGGATAGAAAGATCCGCGCTTATGGTAAAGATGTTTCCATGGCGATGATCTCGACCCTGGTCGTCGGCGGCGGAATCGGCGGACTGTCCCTCGCCCGCGAGCTCGCGATTCGCCAGCTGCCGGTGACGGTCCTGGAGAAGGCTCCGCAGCTGAACCCGGTCGGGGCCGGGATCATCATGAACCCCAACGCGATGGGCGTCCTGGAGCGAAACGGCCTGGCCGGCGCAGTGCGCGAGAACGCCTGGCCGTATCTCACCCGCGAGACCTGCGACCACCGGGGCAGAGTGCTGACGATCCGCGATTATCGTCCCCTCTACGAGACCGGAAAGCTCGCGGTCGGCGCGCTCGTGCACCGCGCGCATCTGCTCGACGTGCTCTACCGCGGGGTGCCCCGGGAAGCGGTTCGCTTCGGCGTGACGTTGAAGAAAATCGAGCTCCTGCCCGATCGCGTCCGGGTGGAGACCGACCGGGGGGAGATCCTCGAGGCGGACCTCCTGGTCGGGGCCGACGGGATTCACTCCCAGGTGCGGCGTCGGCTCTTCGGCGAGATCCGGCCGCTCTACATGGGTTACCGTTCGCACCGGATGGTTGTGGATAATATCGCCGGGACGCGGCATTTCACCGAGCTCATGGGGCATGGCCAGCGAATCGGGCTCGTTCCCGTCTCGGAATCACGACTCTACGTCTGGACGACGTTCAACTCGCCGCGCGACCGGCCGCAGGTCATCGACAGTGCCGATGATTTCCGCGAGCTGTTCGAGCAGTTCACCGACGAACGGGTCAGGCGCGCTTTTGCCCAGCTGCAGTCCGCGGACGGGATTATCTCGACGGAGATCGAAGAGGTGAGGCTGGAAAGATGGATGCAGGGCCGCGTGGCCCTGCTCGGCGACGCCGCCCACGCGATGACGCCCAACATCGGTCAGGGCGCCGGCATGGCCATGGAGGACGCGGCCGTCCTCGCCGACGAGCTGGAATCGGCGGGTCGCGAAACGCAGGGTGTGGAGCAGGCTCTGGAGAGCTACGCGAGGCGCCGCAAGCCGCGCGTGGAGTCGGTGATGAGGATCTCCCGCGAGGTCGGTGACGAGGGACAGCAGTCGAGCCCGGTCGCTTGCTGGCTCAGGAATCGTCGCATTCACCGGGCGGGTCGCAACGTCGAGAAAGCGCTGGCGGATCTCGAGCGGTTGCTGGCCTACCCGGGCTAACGGAGAGGTGAAGCACATGGGGAAAATTCGACACATCGCCATCACGGCGGAAGATCCCTTCGTGACCGCCGAGCTGCTCAAGGAGGCGCTCGGCCTCGAGGAGATCGGGCGCGGGGACAGCGAGCTGGCGCGCGAGGTCTATCTCACGGACGGCTACATCAATCTCGCGGTCGTCTGCTGGAAACGGACAAAGCAAAACCCGAATCCCTACCCCGAGGGTTACGGGCTCGACCACTTCGGCGTGCTCGTCGATGACCTGGAGGGCGCCGAGGCGCAGGTCAAGGGGGTCGGCGCCACGCCTCAGCCGCCGCCGCCGGTCGATCTCTCGAAGCTCGAAGGCCGGATCTTCTTCGAGAAGAAGTACGTGCTCGCGGGCGTGAAGTTCGATCTCTCCGGCCACGGGTGGCCCGTCGAGCCGGAGCAGCAGTGAGCGCGATCGCGCTGGAGGCGTCCGGGGTCAAGAAGGTCTACACGAAGAACGGCCAGCGGCTGGAGGTCCTCGACGTCGACCGCTTCGCCGTTCGCGAGGGGGAGTTCATCACCGTCATCGGGCCCAGCGGGTGCGGCAAGAGCACCTTCCTCCACATCGTCGGCGGCTTCATCAAGGCGGAGGGCGGCAGCATCCGGGTGTACGGCGAGGAGGTCAGCGGGCCGGGTCCCGATCGCGGCATGATGTTCCAGGAGTTCGCGCTCTTCCCGTGGAAGACCGTCGCCGGCAACGTCGCGTGGGGCCTCGAGGTCCAGGGCGTGCCGCAAGCGGAGATCGAGGCCGTCGTCCAGAAGTACCTGGAGATGATGGGGCTCGCGGATTTCCGCAATCATTATCCCGCGGAGCTCTCCGGCGGGATGAAGCAGCGGGTCGCGCTCGCGCGGGTGCTCGCCTTCGACCCCAAGGTGCTCCTGATGGACGAGCCCTTCGGCTCTCTCGACGCCCAGACCCGCGAGGTGATGCAGGAGGAGCTCACCCGCCTCTGGGACCGGACCGGCAAGACGATCGTCTTCGTCACCCACGACATCGAGGAGGCGGTCTATCTGGGGGACCGCGTCGTCGTGCTGACCGCGCGCCCGGCGCGGATCAGGGAAGAGGTCCGGATCGAGCTCCCGCGGCCGCGGGACCTGACGATCAAGAAGTCAGCCCGGTGCCACGAGTACCGGAACTACATCTGGGACCTGATCCGCAGCGAGTCCCTCAACGCCAAGCGGTAGCGTCGTCGCCCGGCGCCGCGGGCTACCGCGGCAGATAGCTCTGGTCGACCATCTCCTCGACCTTCACCGGCTTCTCCAGCCACTGGAGCTTGTCCTGCATGAAGACCGCCAGCTTGTTGAGGCTGGCCACGTCCACCCGCGCGTTGGGATCGCGCTTCCAGTCGGCGTTCTTGAGATAGATCTCCAGCGGCGTGCGCACGAACCCGCTCTTGTGGAGATCCTGCTTGGCCTGGGCGGTGTTGGCCAGGTAGTACTTCGTGACCGCGACGTAATCCGCCAGGAAAGCGCGCACCGCGTCCGGCTGCGCCTTCAGAAATTTCTCGCCGAACCAGATATCGAGGAGCTCGTGATCGTAGCCGACGGCTTCGACCGCGGTGAAGATCTTGCGGAGCCCGCCTTTGGCCACCTCCGCCGAATAGAACGGCTCGACGAACGTCCCGGCGCCGATCTTGCCGGTGCGGACCGCGTCGCCCATCGCGGGAAAGCCCATCGGAAACACCTTCGTATCCTTGTCCGGAGCGAGGCCGGCGTTGAGCAACCCGGCCCGCGCCCACAGGTCGGTGGCCGTCTTGATCCCGACCACGCCGACCGTACCGCCCTTCAGATCCTTGGTCGTCCGGATGGGCCCGTCGTCCTTCACCATGTAGGTGGTGCTGAACCACTCCTTCCCGGCCGCCTCCATGCAGACGCTGGCGACGATCTTCATGTCGACCCCTTGCGCGCGGGCGAAGATCACCGCCAGGCCTGGGGCGGTCCCGGCGTCGAGTTCGCCCGCCAGGTAGGCCTGAAAGCGCTCGGGGTTGGCCTGGAACAGGATCTGTTTGAGCTGGTACTTCTTGCCCTGGTTCGGGGTCAGGTCGGGACGCGCGCTCATCAGCCAGACCTGTTCCTCGGCGGCAAAGCCGCGACCGAATCGGATCAGCGGCGGGTCGGCGGCGGTGGCACTGGGAATACCGGGGAACTGGACCGCCAGCGCGGCAAGCAGGAGACCAAGGGATCGCTTCACGGCTCTCTCCTCTCAGACGTAGTAGGTGTCTAGTTTTTCCCAGTATACCAACCGGTTCCGCAGGGCGACGAGCGCGCGATCGAGCGCGAGGCCGAGGAGCGCGATCGCCACGACCACGGCGAGCATGCGATCGGTCCGCAGCGAGGCGAGCGAGTAGATCACGACGTACCCGAGCCCGTCGGCGGAGCTGATCATCTCGGTGATGACGACGACGATCATCGCGATCGGCAGCGCGACCCGGAACCCGGCGAAGATGAAGGGCGCCGTGGCGGGGACGACGACCCGGCGGAGGATCTGCGCGCGGGAGGCGCCCATGTTCTGCGCCGACCAGAGCAGCACGCGATTGACGCTGCGCGAGCCGTGGTAGGTCATGATGACGATCGGGTAGAGGCACTCCAGGAAGATCAGCGCGACCTTCGACAGGCTGCCGATCCCGAAGACGAAGATGAAGATCGGGAAGAGCGCGAGCTTCGGGACGGCGTAGGTGCCGGAGAAGAGCGGGTCCAGCAACCCCGCGACGAGCTCCGACCGCCCCATCAGCATGCCGATGACGACCCCCACCACCGCCGCCAGGGCGAAGCCGCCGAGCGCCCGGTAGAGCGAGGTCCAGGCCTCGATGAGCCGGTCGGATCGCGACACGAAGAGCGCGAACTCGTGGCCGATGTTCACCAGCGACGGAAAGACGATCGGGCTCCACAGCGCGCTGCGGGCGGTCAGTTCCCAGGCAACGAGCGCGACGGCGACGAGAACGAGCGGCCGGAGCCCGACGAGCACGCGCTGCAGGGAGAGCGTCATGCGGCCTCGCCCTGCCAGGCGAGCACGCGGTGGCGAGTCCAGCGCAGGAGGCGATCGCCGAGGTAGCCGAGGATCGCGATGCTGA
>Ga0184633_10000305_pt1 | contig 16884 bp, 10 predicted proteins | sample PLM31_170_b1_FD_133156 | JGI IMG/M metagenome (GOLD analysis project Ga0184633, IMG submission 133156) | Groundwater sediment microbial communities from an aquifer in East River, Colorado, USA - PLM3-1_170_b1 | ecosystem: Environmental > Terrestrial > Soil > Riparian zone | place: USA: East...
GCATGGCGGCGACCATCAACGTTGTTTTTCCGCCGGGCGAGGCACAGCAGTCCAGAACGCGCTCACCAGGCCTGGCGGCGGTGAGCAACCCTACCAGTTGCGATGCCTCGTCTTGCACAAAAAAAGCTCCGAGGTCCGTCAATGGTGCGCGAAGAGGATTACCCTCAACGATGACGAGTCCATCCGGTGCGTATGAGGCCGGCGTTGTGAACACTCCGTGATCGCGTAACCCGTGCGCAAGATCGGCCGTCGTCGTCTTGAGCGTGTTCACGCGCAGCGTCAGCGGCGCGGCCGCGTTATTGAATCGTTCCCACTGAACCGCCGCATCGAAGCCGTAGCGAGCCAGCCAGCGAGCGGCCAGCCATCGGGGATGGGAAAGTGTCACGCTCAGGTAATCGAGCGCCGCTTCGTGCGCGGCCCGATCTGTCGTGACGCAAGTCACCATGTCGCCAGTCGGACAGCCGGGCAGGGGAAGGTGGCTGCGCGCCCGCCAGATCGAGCGCAATATTGCGTTGACAAATCCCGCGGCGCTGGCTTTTCGCACCTGACGAGCGAGCGTCACGGCCTCGTTCGTGGCAGCGGCCGCAGGAATACGCGCAAGGTGAAGAAGCTGATACGCACTGAGCCGCAGGACGATCAGAATTTCCGGATCGAGCCGCGACACCGGCCGCCCACAAAAATGGGCGATGACGGCGTCAAGCTGTCCTTGCCACCTCAACGTGCCTGTTGCGATTTCCGTGACGAGTGCGCGATCGCGCTCATCTCTCAAGGCTCCACGCGCGCGAGCCAATGCCGACGGCAAGTCGTCTCGGTCCGTTTCGACCGCCCAGAGCGCCTGATAGGCAGCCAGTCGCGACGCGGACAGCATGGAATCGGGCTCCAGGCTCCGGCATTCACGGAGCCGAGGTGATTTTCGCTCCGATGAACACCTGGCCCGTTTGCACGTGATGACCCGCGAGGAACTCGCGGACGTCGAGCGGCCGTCGTCCTTCAGGTTGGATCTGCAAGATCGCGAGAACCGAATGATCGCCACACCGGACGTGCAGCCGCTCGCCAGATGCCTGCAGAAGCTCCCCTGGGCGAGCAGCGCGCGGGCCGGATGCAGCGGACGGGTGTGGCTCAACGCGGCTTTCCAGGATGATGTACCGCGCACCACCAAGATACGTGAACGCGTGCGGCCAGGGATGCAGACCGCGAACGCCATCGTGGATGGATTGCGCAGACCGCGTCCAATCGATCAACCCTTCGGATTTGTTCAGGCGCGGGGCATACGTGGCGTGGGCGGCGTCCTGCGGAATTTCCTCGGCCCGGCCGGCGGCGATATCGTTCACGACCGCCACCAGCAGCGCCGCGCCGAGAACCGCCAATTCCGCCTCAATATCTTCGCTTGTCTGGTTGGTCTCAATCGGCCGGACCAGTGTCGCGAACATAGGACCAGCATCGAGTTCCGGCACGATGCGCATGATGGTGATGCCAGTCTCTGGCTCGCCAGCCATCACTGCGCGCTGAATTGGTGCGGCACCCCGGTATTTCGGCAGAAGGGACGCATGCACGTTGATCATGCCGAGCCGAGGAAGATCGATCAGCGCTTGCGGCAGGATCTTTCCATAGGCGGCCACCACGCCAAGATCGATCTGCCAGCTGCGCAAGGCCTCGAGAAACGCCAAATCCGACAGCCGTTCGGGTTGAAGCAGAGGGATGGTGTGATCGAGCGCAACGCGCTTGACAGGGCCTGCCGTCAGATGCTGACCCCGACCGCGAGGTCGATCCGGCTGCGTCACGATGCCCACCACGGGATGATCGGCTCGCAGCAGATGTTCCAACGTCGGGACCGCGAACTCGGGCGTTCCGAAAAAAGCGATCCGCAGTGCTGGCATGGCTCAAGGCGGTTTCACAGTTGTGTGTTCGTGGTTCGACAGGCTCACCACGAACGGGTTCGCTCCGTTCGCGTTCACCATGTTCCGGCTTTGATCATCTTGCGGATTTTTCGCACGATCAAGTCTCGCTTGATGCCACGCAGACGATCGACGAAGAGCTTTCCGTCGAGATGATCCATCTCATGTTGGAACGCGCGTGCCCGCAGGTCGGTAGCCTCCACGGTGTGCACGGTTCCCGTCCGATCCAATCCGCACACAACAGCGCGCGTCGGGCGGAGCACGGTCGCATTGAAGTCGGGAACGCTCAGACAGCCTTCTTCCTCGAGCTGCATGCCGTCGAGCTCCACGAACGCCGGGTTAATCATCACCACGAGATCGCCGGCGTTTCGACCGAACGACAGGTCGACCACGAAAATCCGCAGGGACACGCCAATTTGCGGGGCCGCCAGGCCGATGCCGGGTGCCGCGTACATCGTTTCGATCATGTCGTCGATCAGCTTCTGGATCTGGGCGTCAACGGCCGGAACGTCGGCGGCACGCGAGTGGAGAGCGGGGTCGCCGAACTTGACAATAGGCCGGATCACGGGGCCCCAGGCTTCGAAAAGCGCTGCCGGACGTGTTGAAGATAGCCCTCCACATTACGGGCGAGCTCGGCCACCGAGTCGCCCCCGAACTTCTCGAGAAAGGCATCCGCGAGCACGAGACCGACCATCGCCTCCCCGACGACCCCGGCAGCCGGCACCGCGCAGACATCGCTGCGCTCCACCGTCGCGAGCGCCTCAGTCATGGTCGACAGGTCTACCGACCGCAGCGGCTTCATCAAGGTGGCGAGTGGCTTCATGTACCCTGTCACCCTCAACTCTTCACCGTTTGTCACCCCGCCCTCGAGTCCCCCAGCGTTGTTGGTCGGACGGAGAAGTCCAAAGGCGGTCGGCTTCTGCGCCGCAGTTCCGGGCAAAATTTCGTCGTGAACGCGCGAGCCTGGGAGTGCCGCAACCAGCGGCCCGAGACCTATTCCGACCCCTTTAATAGCGGGAATCGACATCAACGCCTGCGCGAGTCGCCCGTCAAGCTTACGATCCCATTGCGCATAGCTGCCGAGTCCGGCCGGCAGGCCGCGGACGATCACCTCGAACGCTCCGCCGGCGGTGTCGCCAGCTTCGCGCGCGCGATCGATTTCTTCAATCATTCGCTGTTCGATGACCGAGTCGACGCAGCGCAGCGCTGAATCGGAGGGAATGGCGCGGGCCTGCTCGAACGTGACGGCGGCTGGGTCGGCCAGCCCGATCCCGTTAATCGCGATGACGTGATTGACCGTCTCGATGCCGAAGTGCGCGAGAAGCTGGCGCGCGACGGCTCCGGCGGCGACCCGCGCGGCCGTCTCACGTGCGCTGGCGCGTTCGAGCACATCGCGAATGTCACTCCGGTCGTACTTGACGGCTCCCGCCAGATCGGCGTGTCCCGGCCGAGGGCGCGTCACAGCCGGACGATTGGGGCCTCCGGCATCAGGCTCAGGTTGCGCCTCCACGCTCATCGTTTGACGCCAGTTCTCCCAGTCCTTGTTCTTGATCAGCAACGCGATCGGGGAACCGAGGGTCTCACCATGACGGACGCCGGAAACCGCTTCAGCGCGATCGGACTCGATCAGCATGCGGCGTCCACGACCGTACCCGCCCTGCCGCCGCCGCAGCTCCGCCGCCACCTGGTCCATGTCGAGCCGCAAGCCGGCGGGCATCCCTTCCAGGATGACGATGAGGCCCTGGCCGTGAGACTCGCCAGCGGTCAGAAAGCGCAGCATGCGAGCCACATTCTATACGAAGTTTTTGCGACCCTCGGGCTGCCACCCTGACCCAACGTGGGTGTTTTGTGGGGCGATGTTCTTGCAGGACCCTCGCCCATGATCACTTGTATGTATTCGCTGATCGCCGATCGGTTCCTGCAGGTGGGCGGCCGGACGATTGATCTCGCGTCAGGCGAAGAAGTGTGGCTTCGAAGAGAAGATGACACCCCGGCCGGGAATCAGTGGGCGGAGCGGTGTGCCGCGCTGTACGTGCGACGCCATCCTCAACTGGTCGAGCTCGCCGATTACGGCGGAGTTGGCCGCACGTCTCGATTCGAGGCATTCAGAACTCATGGATCGCTTCGCTGGTGGCCGACCGGCGATGCCGCCGCGACACAAGCTCTCCAGAGCGTTTCATCGTTCCTGGTGGACCATGGCCTGTCGCCGGGAAGGGTGGATCGCTCGCGCATCATCAACGTGGCCGGTGAGCCGCGTCTGCTGCCCGACGAAGCGACAGGGCTGCCGGTCACAGCCGACGACGTCTCTCACGGCCCGACTGTGGCGACTTCTCGCGACAAGCGACGGAAATTTGGAACGGCAGGTATTGTGCTCCAGCCGCGGAGCGCGGTCGGTCAAATCATGGACTTCCTGGAAGAACCCCAGCCGAGATGCGCCCGATGGTTGCAGTTGCGAGGGCCGTCCGGCGCTGGCACGTCGACGGCGCTACGACTGGTCGCTCGTGAGGCGCGCCTGCGCGGCTTTGTACCGATCGCCACATCGCTATTCGCACGCGTCGATCGGCTTGGATGCGGCGCCGAGATCATCGAGCAGGTCGTGACCGAATGCGCCGGACGGCATGTGATCCTGCTGAATGATCGCCGCAAAGAATTTGCAAGCGGCGCAGAGGAAACAGAAGAAATTGCACGATGTGTGTTCCGGCTTGGCACCGGGATATCCTGCCCACACCTTGTGATCGTGAGTGTCTCCGACGACGGAACGAGGTCGCCATGGGTCGCCTTGGAACCGCTGGCGCCAAATCGATTGCTGGCGATCATTGGCGGCCAATTCCCCGCGAAGCGCGACCGGGCAGCATTGACCCGCGCTGTTCGCGCTTCGTGTGGCTGGCCCGGCCAGTTTCTACGATCGCTTGGCATGTTCCAGGACCCGGATCCTTCCGTCACGGTTGCGCGCGAGCGGGCCGAGACCTTTGCCCCGCGTGCCGATGACCATGTCAGCGAGGCGGCCGCGACCACGGAGGCGGCTCTCGACGGCTGGAAGCGGATTATCGAGGCGCGGGGTCTCACCGGACGTGGGCGGCATGCGCCCGCCGTGCGGACATACCGCGAAGCGATTGGCATGTTCGAACGTCGAGGGGATCAGCTGCATGCGGGGGTCGCCTGGTACGAGCTGGGACAGCTGTTGCTCCTGCGAGGCGCCACTGATGGGGCGCGGCAAGCCTTTGAACGGGCGGGCGAACGATTCCGCGACGTGCGCGCCATCGGGCGAGTCGTGGCGGCAGCGACCGGCGAAGGTCTGGCGAGAATGGAAGCCGGTCAGCTGTGCGATGCAGAAACGATTTTGCGCACGGCGGATCTGCCTATCGGATCGTTGCGGGACTCCAACCAACGTCTGGTGACGCTCGCAGCGCTGGTCCGATGTCTCAGTTGGCAGGGCCGCGTGAACGAGGCGGCAGCATTCGTTGAACGCGAGCGGCGCCCCAACCGCGGCAGGGGCTGTCTCACGAGAGATTCTGACTATGTGTTGAAGGTGTGTGATGCGGCTGAAGAATCGGCCGCGCTCCCGCGTGAGGATCCCACTCACTGCGCCGCATGGCACGCCGCGGCCGCCCACTTGGCACTGCAGCGCCGGTTGCTCGATGAAGCAGCGGCCCATGTCAACGCGGCGATCGACGCAGCGACGGACACTCAGCCGCTTGAACAGTGTACGGTGCATGCCGTCGCGGTCAGTCTTCATGGCTGCATCGGCGATGCAGAGGCTGTGCGCCTTCACGCCGCGCGGGCCCTCGAGGGAGCGCGCGCCGCACATGCGCCGCTCGAAGCTCTACGTCTGCGAATAGGCCTCATGCTCGCACTCGATCAAGCGGGCGCACGAGCGGACGCGCGGGCCCTGGCCGACCGAATGCTGCGGATTCGCCCCTCACACATTCCCGCGCTTCTGAATGCGGAGCTGGGTATCGCTCTGGCGCGCACGTTGCCGGAGAGCACAGTCGCGCGCGGCCGAGGCCAACAGGCGGAGGCGTTTGCGCGTTCGAGTGGCGCCGCTGGACTTCTGTTCGCCCCCGGCGCTCCGCACGCTCTTCCAAAGCCCCTCTGTGACATCGTCGACGTTTTGCGGAGCGCACAGGAATATGAAGATGAACCAGACTTGCTCCAACGTGTGGGCCAGCTGGTACGAAGCCGACTGGGCGCCTTGAGCGTCGCGTTCGTGTCGGCGGAGGACCCCGACACGGCGGTGGTGTTGGTCGGTGCTGGGTGTGCGCGCAGCACGGCTCGGGCGATGACAACGGGCATCCTGGTGGGCCCGCTGCGAACGTCTGCGGGAATCGAAATCTCCGCTCCAATGCGCTGCGGCGGGGCCACGGTCGGTGCACTTGGCTGCCGTTGGTCTGCTGCCGGTCCGGATAATGGTGATCACGCCCGAGCGCTCATCGCCACAGCGGCGGTGCTGAGCGGTCCCTTTTTGAAAGCTGTCCTCGATCGTCGTCATGCGCAGCCGCTTTCCGACGATTGTCCTGAGCTTCTCGGCGTGAGCTCGGCAATGGCCGATCTGCGGCGCGCGATTTCTCGCGCGGCGGCTGCGCCATTTCCGGTCCTCATCGTGGGAGAGAGCGGTGTGGGAAAGGAACTGGTCGCGCGCGCCATTCACCGCGGGAGCCCGCGGCGGCTGCGAAATCTGGCCGCGCTGAACTGCGCGGCGCTGACCGAGGAACTGGTCGAGGCCGAGCTCTTCGGCCATGCACGCGGAGCCTTCACGGGGGCCATCGCGGAACGCCGAGGAATATTCGAGGAGGCGGATGGCGGCACGTTGTTCCTCGATGAGGTCAGCGAATTATCACCACGGGCCCAGGCCAAGCTGCTGCGGGTACTCCAGGAAGGCGAGGTGCGCCGCGTAGGCGAAAGCTTTGCCCGGCATGTTGACGTGCGCGTGGTCGCTGCAACGAACCGAGGACTCGACGGGACCTCAACGGAGCGTCAGTTCAGACAGGATCTTCGTTACCGTCTCGATGTGATTCGCATCGAGGTGTCCCCTCTGCGGCAGCGGGTCGAAGATATCCCCGTGTTGGCCGCCGCGTTCTGGACGCGCATTGCTCCGGCGGCTGGCTGCCGCGCAAGCTTGAGCGCAGCCACGATTGCCGCGCTGACGCGATATGACTGGCCCGGCAACGCGCGGGAGTTACAAAACGTTATCGCCGCGCTCGTCGTGGCTTCGCCACGCCATGGTCTTGTGCCTGCATCCGCTCTTCCGTCGGCTATCGCTCGATCCGCGGCGGCCATGACCACCGCGACGCTCGAGGATGCGCGGCTTGCCTTCGAGCGACAGTTCGTTGCGGCCGCCTTTGCCAGGGCCGCCAGCAAACCGAGCCAAGCCGCAAAGGACCTGGGGATTTCAAGACAAGGACTTGCCAAGTTGGTCAAAAGACTTGGAATACCGAGAATACAGAAGACAGAACGCAGAAGACAGAATGAGAAACCGGAGAAAGCTGATGACGACAGCGAAGACGTTCACTGACCTTCACGTACGCCGACGCCGAGCTGAGGCACGATGCTGAACGGCGGGCGCGCCCACCTCCTCGCTTGCGGGTGCAGGGAGTACCGCGCTGCGGCAACTCAAGTGCCCACCGAAATCAGGACAGTCCCGCTACGGTTGCGCTGGACCTGCGGTTCCAGTGGGTGACGGCGAGGAAACAGTCGCGGCCGGCGTCGAGACATGCTCGACCTCTGACAAGGTCTCGTGGCGCACGAGCGCCAGCCTGGCCACATCGAGATGGCCGAGACGTTGGGCCGCGCTGGCCAACTGCTGAAAAGCGTCGATGTCCACCGGTAGCTTTGATGTCGCGAGCAGAAGAACCTGTTCAGCCCGTTGGACGTCGCCAGAAAGCAGAAGCGCTCGCCCGTAAAGGGCCAGCGCGTCACTGTTAGCCGACGGTTGGCTGGCGATGGGTTCGAGGGCTTCGATCGCCTTCTGCAGCGCCGCGCTGTCACCGCGCTCTTCCGCCGCACCGAGCCACACCCGGCCAAGCGCCACAAACACCCCTGGCTGATCTGGCAGGCGTTCAGCCGTCCGGCCGAGCGTCATCACCGCCATGTCGGCGTGTCCGGCGTGGGCATAAGCGAGGCTCAAAGCGATGTACCGCTCGGCGCGTCCGGGATCCAGCGCGGCAAGCGATTCGAGCTGCTGAACCTCTTCTTGATGGCGGCCTTGAGCCGCATAAAGGCTTGCAAGCTCTTCCCGTGGCGGCGCCATCGCGGGCTGCAGCGCGACCGCTCGTGCGAGCGCTCTCATCGCTTCAGCACGTTGTCCGCGTTCCGAGAAACAGAGGCCAAGGAGGTAATAAGCTTCTGCAACGCGATCGTCCACCACGACAGCCTGCTGCAGCGACGCAATGGCGCCTCCGAGATTCCCGCCTCGATGTCGAGCGAGGCCTAATTTGTAGAGCACACGCGCCGCACGATCGTCGAGCCGAACGTATGTTTCGTACGCCTCGATGGCGCGGGCATCCCGTTCAAGCGCGTAATTGACGTCCCCGATTTCCTCCCACGGCCGCGTTGCCGTTGGATCGAGATCACTGGCCTCACGCAAATCGCGAAGCGCCGCCTGTAGGTCGCCCCGGCGTCGATACGTCTCACCACGTTTCAAGTGAGCGAGCATGGATTCGGGCTTGAATGCCAGTGCGCCGCTGAACGCTTCGATAGCCTGGAACGTCTGGCCTTCCGAAAGGGAAGACTCGCCGAGCTGGATTAAGCGGCGATATTCCTGGTCGCGCGACACGACGCTGTATCCGAGCACAATCGCCGCGCCCAAGCCGGCCAGAACGACCAGGGCTGCCACGGCACGCTTCATGCGGGCCATGGTAGCAGTACCGGGAACTTTTCCAGCCCAAAGGGGTCCAATCACTAGAGGAACGACAAGTGGAGCTGGGGAAGACAGGATCTTTCCCACTCCTCCCATCTCGTCCTTGGTATAGTTTGAGGGTGACCCTGCTGTGGCTGGAGACCTCTCGGTGAAGCACGCCGGCGCTATCGGCTGGTCGGAGGTAGCCGGACGAGAAGCCTCGCTCGTGCAGCGCTGCGCCGCGGGAGACGAGGACGCGAGCACTGAGCTGGTCTCCGAGCATCATCGGATGGTGTTCAACCTCGCGACCCACCTGCTCGGCGATCGCGAGGAAGCGCTCGATTTGACCCAGGACGTTTTCCTCCGCGTTTTTCGAACCATCCACCGATTTCGCGGCCAATCGGCGCTGCGGACCTGGATCTACCGGATTGCAGTGAACCAGGTGCGCAATCGCCAGCGATGGTGGCGGCGCCGCCATCGAGGGGAACAAGTGTCGCTGGACGAGCACGTGCAGCGCCACGGCGATATCATGCAGCGGACCAATTTCACCTCGCCCGATCGGATCTTCGACAACCAGGAGCTGGCACGCCGGCTGCAATCTGCGCTGGAACGGCTGCCGTTCGAGCAGCGCACGGCGATCGTGCTGCGGGAACTTGAGGGGTTGAGCTACGACGAAATCGCATACTCGCTGCAACTGGCGGTCGGGACCGTCAAATCACGGCTCACGCGGGCACGTCAGGCCCTTCGGGCGGAATTGAGAGCCGTGCGATGAAGACGCTGAGTTGTGTGGTCGTCCGGCGGCGCTTGTCGGCGTTTTGCGACGGCGAGCTGACACTCAACGCACAGGTCGCCATCGAAGCGCACCTCAAGAGATGCGATGCGTGCACGGCCGAAGCAGGCCTCATCCGCGAAGTGGGGGAGACGCTGCGAGCCGCCGCTCTGCCGATCGAACGCTGCGAGGAAGATCTACCGGCCCTTCAGGCGGCCGTGGTTCCGCGCATCGAGGCAGAGCGCGCCGCGTCCATGGCGCGGCGTATTGAAGATCTGTTTGAGGATATGCACCTGGTCTGGGCGACGGGCAGCGGCGTCATGGCTGGCGTGATCTGCGGCTTGCTCGTCTTCGGGATGATGCACTTCGCACAAGCCCATCCGGACTCGTTTGCGGTGTTGATGGACTCGTTGACACAGGAACCCCCCCGGGTTCCCGAACCGCTCGTGCTGCCGCGAGTCTATGCTGACGCGATCATGCCGGCGACAGTGATGAACCAGCAGAGCGCTGAAGACGCAGTCTCCGCGCTGTCTGCGGTCGTGATGCGGGACGGCAGTCTGTCAGAAATCGAGTTGTTGCAGCCGGACGGCCACACTGAAAAGCGAACACGACAGGAGGCGCGTCTCGCGGTCGACCTGCTCGACGCAGTCTCGACCGCACGGTTCGAGCCGGCGCGTGTGGCTGGTGCGCCGGTGCCCTTCAATGTCGTGTGGGTGCTTACGCATACGACCGTGCGCGGCAAGGCCCCGGCGTTGCGCGCGAAGGCGGCGCCGCCACTTCGACCCAGCGCGGCTATCGCGGTCGCGGCGGGGTAGGGTCTCCGCGACTCGTCGCGATGTTGTTCATCGCGTCAGTCGCCCGAATGATGACGCCGGTCACCGCAGCTTGTCCTTCCAGCGGCAACTCGAACTCCTCGAGGCGTGAATCCGCGATCCCATCTTTCGGATAGACCGGCTTCCACCGTTCCGCGTCGATCGAGTACTCGACTCGTTGAAGCGCCGATTGATCGTCTCGAACCTCGAAGAGAAGCACGAGACGCTGTCCCGCGCGCACGCCCGTCACGCGAATCACCGGGGGTGTGTTGTCGATGTTGAACGCGTCGCTCTCGAGCTCGCCAGCCAGAGCGGCGCCCGGCGCGTTGGAGAGGGCATCGGATCCCGCGACTTTCACAAAGTACGTGCCGTTCGGGACCGACGTGGTATCCCAGACAAAGACCGGATCGTTGAGGTCTTTTTTCAGCGGCCTCCACGTGGTCTCGCCCTCGCGTCGATAATAGATGTCGAACGTCAAATTGTCGTTGTTGTCATCTTGCGCGCGCCAGACGAACGTCTGGAGTCCTTTCTGATAGGCCCGACGACCCAGAGCCGCGCCGCCACCGCCTCCTTGACCGCCGCCTGGCTGCGCCGCAACTTGCCTGCGGTCTGGCGGGTCGTCGTCGAAACCGGCAATCTCGGCATCGCCCGTCGAAAAGGGCTTCTGAAACACCGTGCCTGGAGGATGCACCGTGATCGACGCGATCTCGGGACGAGCGTTCTTGGGCAAATATGCAGCGGTGACAGAGGTCAACACAGGATTCGCTTGCCGCCCGGATAGCTCCGCTTTCCACTGCAGGTACCGCGCCTTGGGACTGGAGATTTCCTCGCCGTCGGGATTCTTGTACGGTCCAGCCCAGGTACTCCAGGTTTCGTCAGGAGACCGCGTGTTGCCGGAGCGCGTATACAGCTCGACTCGTCCACCTGCCTCCATCGTGGATCGCCAACTGAGAATGCCCCACGCGGACACGGTTTCGGCATCGCGCACTTCGGATTCATAAGTGCCGCGATCGGCGCGCTGGGTCGAGAGACGGAAGAGCTTTCCAGGATTCGCCGTGGAATAGTAGTTGGTGCCTTTGGCGTCGCGCAGAAAGGCTGTCACCTGGTCGGCGTCAGCCTGCGCGATTAAGGTTGGCGCCAGGGGATCCCCCGTCAGCCGATAGATCTTGCCGCCGCGGCCGGTGCCGATAAGCAGCGATCCATCCGTGTCGAACGACAGATCGTACGGTGAAGCATCGCGCGACTCCCAGATGATGTCCCAAACCCCATCACGCGCGACCCGATAGACGGCACCGCGATTAGCACGGCGATCCTCACGCGCCGGTGATGTCGTCGTCTGCGTACCTCCACCGCCGGCGTCAACGATCGTGATTGAGGTCACCTCGGTTGTCACGGTCGGGACCGGCGCCCCGGACGGCGCGCGGGGGATATCGATTCGCGGAGCTTCGCCGGGCCTGACGTCGGGTGCCTGCCGGCCGCTGAGGGCGGCAATGTAAATTGTGCCGCTGGGATCGAGGCGAATCGCGTGTATTTCCTGAAAGTTCGAATCGACCAGCACAAACCCTTTGCCGTTGCGGTCGATTCTGAATAGTTTGCCTGGCGATTCGGTTCCGACCAGCAGATCGCCTGCCGACTCGACCGTGAGCGCGACCGCATGAGTGGTCATCGTCTTGTAGTAGACGCTGTTCGTGCCATCCGGAGTCACGCGGTACACGAGGCCTTTCTCACCCGTTCCGACGTACAGATTACCTTGTGGATCGAATGCGAGGGCCCAGATGTACTTGTCCTCAGGATCGAAGAACGGAGTGGCCGTGCCGCTGCGGTCGACCTTGTAGACGCGGCCGTCCGGTGATGTGCCGACATACACGTCTCCCCTGGGGCCGATCGCCAACGCATGGACCTCGAGCTCGTTTGCGTCGAAGAACACCGTTCCTTTGCCTTCCGAGTCGACCTTGAACACCTTGCCTTCGTTTCCGCTGCCGACGTAAGTGGCTCCATCAAGACCCGCCACGAGGGACCACAGAAATGGAGCCGTGCTCTCGTACAAGAGGTCGACGGCAGGACCCAGCGTCAAGCGTCCGTGGTTGTCGATCGACAGGTTCTTGACGTCTCCCTTGAGGAGGCCGGCAGTACTTGACGTCGTCCAGAACACCGGCATGGCGGCCCCAACCCCGAGGCCGCCGCCGATGATGAGAAACAGGATGAGAAATATTCGAGTGCTTCGACTGAACATATAGGTGAGTGTCACGTGCGACGCTCTAATTGGCGTCGACGTCGAGCGTGAGCAGGCGCGAGCCGTTCACGGCGTACTCGGTCTGAAGCTGCCACTCGCCGAGCGTCGCGTTGCGAAGCGGCGTGAAATCGCTGCTGTTCCGGTCGCCCTCGATCACCTCCAGCACGGACGGAGGCAGCGACGATAAGTACTCGCCATTGATCAAGGCGCCGGCATCGGGACTGAGAAGCCTCACATACAGCCGATTGTTTTTCCTGGCGCGATTCAGCGCCCGAATCATCTGATTGACACCACGCGGCTGCACCGCCTGGCGGACCTCTCGCTGCTCGAACTGCGCGAGCCGTGTGCCGTCCGAGACGAGAACTGACACCGGTCCGCGGACATTGGGCGGAATGTCGACCGGCACTGTGCGGACGACCTCATCGCCGCGATAGGTGCGCAAAAGAACCTTGAGCGGCACGGTGCGTCCCGCACGCACGCGCGAGGTGTCCACCCACACCCGCTCGAGGCTGGCTGTCAGCCGCTGCTCCGAAGACGTGATGCTCAGATCGAGCCCTTCGATCTCGACCGGCTCATCGTCATTCGTTAACAGGAACGTGATCGGAGCCGCTATGTAAGCCGCGGCTCCAGCCGACGGACGATCGCCCGTGAACAGGTCTTCGAATGAGATTTCGGCGTGCTGCTTGAGGAGCACCTTCCCCTTGACGACATAACTGGCCGTTCCGTTCTCGCGCTCGTATGAGCTCAACGTGTTCATCACCGATAGGTAGGTGAGGAGCGGTGTGAACAGCTGATCGTTCACCACGCCGAACGAGAAGCTCTTCTTCAACCCGCGGTCGTTCTCCAGCGCAATCTTGATCGGAATAAGCGCCGGGCTCTTGCCGAGAACACCGGCGATCGCCGTCGCCCGATCTTGCTCCAGTGTACCGATGGTCTCACCGGTCGATGCAAGTTTGGCTGACGATGAAAGGCTCGGCAGGAGCGTATGGACGTACGCGCGTGTCAACGGGAACTGTGTTGGTCCGAGGTTGTAAAACGGGTGACCGAACGCATACACGCGGGAGCCGTCAACGTAGGTCACCGTTCCGGTCGCGCCCAGCGATAAATCGCCGTTGATGAGATTGATACCGACCGCATCGCCGGGCTCGATCGTCGGATGGTCATCGGCCGCCACCGAGGTGGCGGCTGCCTGTCCCACGACTGGGAGCAGTCCGGCTCCGCTGAACGCCGTCCCCAGTTGCCCGGCGATATCGGCGCTGAAGCCGCCCATTGCCATGGGCGTCGCAATCGGCCTGAGCATGGTGCCGATTTGCGAGTCGAGGGGACCGGACCCGGCATCGCCGAGAATCTGGACATCGTTGGGCCGCTCGGCGAATGGACGAGCCCACGAGAATGCGGTCCGGAGTGCGTGATCGATGCTCTCCCGCGTGATGGGGACCTCGAGACGCGCACGCTGTCCGATCGGGGCGCGCCTGGTATCGACGGCCGTGGCGTCCACCATTTCTTGAATGGGCGTGATCCCGGCGATGGGCTCGCGGCTGAACTGCCCGAGCGAATATGACACGGCACCGACGAGCTTGCCGTCGATGTAGACGGGGCTGCCGCTCATCCCCGCGATGACCCCGGTGGTCGCGAGGGGACCCCCCGCGAGTCTCGCCAGGATCAAGTCCCGTCGCGGCCCGATGACGTTACGAATGACACCCAGAATGGTGACCTGGAATTCCTCAATCTTCGAGCCCTCGAAGACCGTCCGTCCGACCCCGACCATGCCGGGCCGGACCTGATCCACCGGCAGAAATTGAGTGGCCGCCGGGACCGAAGCGAGTCCCAGGGCGACGAGCGCGATAGCAACGGGACACGTGCGTTTTATCATGTGCGTCAGTTTGAAGGTGTACGGAACTGTCAGCTCGCCTGTTCGAGAGATCTCCTCCCATTAGACGAGAGAACTGCTTGCTGGTCAAGGAGAAATGGGCACGCTGCTTGACACAAAACGGGCCGCTTAGTATCCTGCATCGTCCCTTTAGGACGCGTGATGATACCGTCTCCAGCTCCGTCGCGACCATTCGCCGCCGTTTCGACGGCCCGACTCCGCCCGTTGGGCTGCGTCGAGGCTCGCCGAGGCCGTGCGAAGGCGGCTCCTTCCGGACGGGTATTTTTTGGATGGTGGTATGACGCCCAGTCTGAAGGGGCAATCGCCGTGGCCTGATTTTAGTTCATCCGAGCCCAGCAAAGCCTCTTCAGCCTCCGGTTGAAGAGGCTTTTTTTATGCCTGCCCCTTTGCTGTGCGTGAGCCTGACTGCCGCCACGACAGCCGAGTTGCGTCGGCGCCGTGACGCGGCGACAAGCGCCGATCTCGTCGAGCTGCGCCTGGATTCGGTGGCAGATCCCGATGTAAGGGGTGCGTTGGCGGATCGGAAACGACCGGTGATAGTGACCTGCCGCCCCACATGGGAGGGTGGCGCGTTCCGAGGGTCAGAGGAAGAGCGCCACCAGATTCTGGCTGAGGCTCTCGATGCCGGTGCGGAGTACGTGGATGTTGAGCTCAAAGCTGGTTTCGGCGACCTGGTGCGGCGCGGTGGCCGCCGGGTCGTGTTCTCGATGCACGATTTCGAGGGAGTGCCCTCGGATCTATCCGAACGCGTTCGCATGATGCGCTCGGAGCGTCCTGGCGTCGTGAAGGTGGCGGTCACCGCCAAGCGATTGTCGGACTGTCTGCCGCTGCTCGAGCTGGCCGACCTGGTCGGCTCCGCGGCCGGCGAGGGCGAAGCGGCCTTCGCTTGGATCGCGATGGGAACGGCTGGCGTGCCGACCCGGGTATTGGCGGCGCGGTTCGGCTCCTGCTGGACCTATGCCGGTGAAAACGTCGCACCTGGACAAGTTCCGCCGACGCAGTTGCTCGAAGAGTTCGGGTTCCGACGCATCACGCCGGACACGCAGGTATACGGAGTGGTCGGTACGCCGCTGGGCCACACCGTGTCGCCCGCGATGCACAATGCCGCGTTTCGCGCCGCGGATCTCGATGCCGTGTATCTGCCGCTTGAAGCCGCCGACGTGGACGACTTCGAGAAGGCCGCGGAGGCCTTCGATATTCGGGGGGCAAGCGTGACGATTCCACACAAGGTTGCGTTTTTCGAGCGGCTCACCGCGCGCGGTGGGCCAAATGCGCTCGATTCGCTCAGCCGGGCAGCCGGAGCGGTCAACACTCTTCGGGTGTGCGAAGGCGAGTGGCAGGGCAGGAACACAGACGTCGCCGGCTTTCTGGCGCCGCTCGAGGGTCGAATGTCGTTGAGGAACGCACGAGGGGCGATTCTCGGAGCCGGCGGGGCGGCGCGGGCGGTCGCGGTCGCGTTGTCGTCTGTGGGGGCGCGCGCCACGCTGCACGCCAGGGACATCCGCCGGGGACAGGAGGTGGCGCGGCTGGTGGGTGCAGACGCGCGGCCGTTTCCTCCCACGCCCGGCAGTTGGGATTTGTTGGTGAACGCGACACCGGTCGGGATGTCCCCAGCCGTTCATGACACGCCGTGGCCGAATGCGGACTTTGATGGCGACCTCGTGTACGACCTCGTGTACAACCCGGCGAACACGCGGTTTCTGCGCGAGGCCTCTGCCGCAGGATGTGTGACCATCGGTGGCTTGGACATGCTGGTGGGGCAAGCCCAGGAGCAGGTGGAGTGGTGGACCGGTATCCGGCCGCCGACAGAACTGCTGCGTAACGCAGCATTGAGTGCCGTAGCGCCCGCGGCTGCTGCGACGAACGAAGCTGAGGCGCAGCGCGAGCGGGGGTGGGGCCCCGCGAGCACTAAATAACGAAGCGCCTGCGGCTGCTGCGAGGAACGAAGCTGAGGAGCAGCGCGAGCGGGGGTGGGGCCCCGCGAGCAGTAATTAATGAATATCACTAGTTACGAAACCTTCCGCGAGCTCGCACAGCGCGGGACCTTTGTGCCGGTCTGCAAGGAGATCGTGGCCGATCTGCTGACGCCGGTCTCCGCGTTTCTCAAGATTGCCGAGCATGCCGACTATGCCTTCCTTCTCGAAAGCGTCGAGGGGGGCGAGCACGTGGGCCGCTATTCGTTCCTCGGGAAGGATCCGTTCCTCGTTCTGCATTCGCGCGACGGCAAGGCCATTGTCGAAAAGGCGGGAGTGACAACAGAGGCGCGCGAGCCCTTCGTCAAGGTCTTACGCGGCCTGCTTGCGGACTACCAGGCGCCGTTCGTTGCGGAATTGCCGAGGTTCACGGGGGGGGCCGTCGGCTACCTCTCGTACGACACCGCATCGTGGTTCGAGTCTGTCACGCTGCAGCCGGTGGAAACCCCATTACCCGCTGAGCTCCGCGCTGAAGC
>Ga0184633_10000306_pt1 | contig 16876 bp, 17 predicted proteins | sample PLM31_170_b1_FD_133156 | JGI IMG/M metagenome (GOLD analysis project Ga0184633, IMG submission 133156) | Groundwater sediment microbial communities from an aquifer in East River, Colorado, USA - PLM3-1_170_b1 | ecosystem: Environmental > Terrestrial > Soil > Riparian zone | place: USA: East...
CAGCGGGTGCCGGTCGGCGTCGGCCAGCCGACCGTGCGCTTCTCCTCGATCACCGTTGGGGGCACCGCGACCTAGCCATGCCCGTCGCCTCCCCAGCCGAATTCATCGAGCGGATCAAGGTCATCGCCGAGGCCTCGGGCGCGGCGGAAGCCGAGGTCTACGGCGAGGTGGTGACGATCAATGAGGTCAGGGTCCGGGACAAGGAGGTCGAGCTCCTCCAGCAGTCGGCGCTCCGGGGCGTGGGCCTCCGGGTCCTGCGCGACTCAAAGACCGGATTCATGTTTACGACCGAATTCCAGCCGAGCATCATCAACGAGCTCGTCCTGAGAACCATCGCCCTAGCGTCCCAAGCGTCGCCGCGCGAGGCGGTCCGGCTCCCGAACGAGCCGTTCCCGTCCCAGAGGCTCCTCGAAATCTCCGACGACTCGATCCCCGCGAAGACCCCGGCGGATCTCGTTTCGCTCGCCCGCACCGCGGAACAGAACGCCATCGCCCGGGACAAGCGCATCCAGACGACGCTGGGCGCCCGGGCGGGCGTCGCCACGCAGGACGTGTACTTCACGAACACCTACATCAAGCTCCAAACGTTTCGCGCGACTTCCTGCTGGCTGGGTTGTACGGCCGTCGCGGCGAACGGCGCCGAGCGCCGCGAGGGATCGTACCTCGATCGGAAGCGCATCTTCGCGGATCTGAGTCCCCCCGAGTTCGTCGGGCAAAAGTCGGCCGATCGCGCCTTGGCGAAGCTGGGAGCCAAGCCGGTCCCATCCACTCGCGCGCCGGTGATCTTCGAGAACGAGGCCGCGGGTGGATTCCTGGAGGGTCTCTTCGGCGCGTTCAACGGCACGAACGCTCTGGAGAAGCGCACGTTTCTCGCGGATCGAAATGGCCAGACCGTGGCCTCACCGCTCCTTTCGATCGTGGACGACGGAATCCTTCGCCGAGGCCTCGGCTCGCTCCCCTTCGACGGAGAGGGCACGCAGACCCGGCGCACCCCGGTGATGGATCAGGGAGTCTTCGTTCGATTCCTCCACACCGCCGCGACCGCGCGGCTCTTCAACGTCACCGCCACGGGCAATGGCATCCGCTCCTACGACTCGCTTCCGGCGGTCGGCCCCACCAACTTCTACATCGATCGTGGATCGGCCAATCCCAAGACGATGATCTCCGAGCTGAGCCGGGGCCTCTACGTGACGGACACGGCCGGATTTGGGATCGACACGGTCTCGGGACAGTACTCGCAGCAGGCCGAGGGTTTCTGGATCGAGAACGGCGCACTGGCCGCCCCGGTGGACGGGATCACGATCGCGGGGAACTTGAATGACATGTTGATGGGAATCGACGCGGTGGGGAAGGACCTCGAATACCGGAGCGTCTTTGCCTCGCCCAGCATCCGGTTCAAGGAGCTCACCATCGGGGGCGGGTAGCCGCGTCGTGGCGGCGTCGACCCGTCAAGGGTCGCCGGACTTCGGCTGGGCGTCCCCCTCCTCCTTGGGCGCCGCGTACAGCTCGCCGAGGGTGAACTTCTTCGGCTGCTTCACGTAAATGTACGCGGTGTTGGCGGCCGCGGCGCCTTCGCTGCACGCCGTGATGAGGAGCTTGTACTTCCCGGGATAGACCGCGATGTCTCCGCAAGAGAAGACACCCTTGATGTTCGTGTTCATCACGTTGTCCACCTTGATCTGATTTCCCTCCAGCTCGAGCCCCCACTGCCGGATGATCTTCGTGTCCATCAGGTAGCCGATGTTGATCGAGACGAGGTCCGTGGGAATTTCCTGCAAGTCTCCCGTCTTCCGATTCTTGATGGTGACCGATTCGACCTTGCCGTCCCCCTTGACCTCCACCGTCTCCGTCTCCAGCATCGTGCGGATCGGTGAGGCCTGGATCTCCTCGACATACGAGTCCATGCCTTGCCATTTGTCGAGCATGTGGATGAGCGTGACCTGGGCCGTGTCCTTGACGGAGAGGGCCGACTCCAGCGCGCTGTCCCCGCCGCCGATCACCAGCACGCGCTTCCCTCGGCTCGCCTCGATGTCGGGCATTCCGTAGACGAGCCCCTTCCCGCGCATCTCGGCCTCGCCCGGCTTGTTGATCTTGCGCGGCTCGAAGGCGCCTCCACCCGTCGCGACGATGACGCTCCGCGCCTCGTAACTCCCGCGCGTGGAGGTGACGCGGATGACGTTCGCCTCGTCGTCCCGGGCGATCATCGTGGCGTGCTCCGCCTCGTGGATCTCGGAGCCCATGTGCTTCGCTTGATCCACGAAATGGCGTCCCAGGTCCTCGCCCATGACGTAGGTGTAGGAGGGATAATCGTGTACCGGTTTCTTGGGGTAGAGCGACGCGAGCTGTCCTCCCGCCACCGCGGTGTCCAGAAGGAGGGTCGACATGCGCCGCATCCGGGTGAAGAGGGCGGCGGAGAGCCCGGCGGGCCCGGCGCCGATGATGATGGCGTCCCAGATCATGCCGATGGAAATCCTCGCGCTTTCGGTATCACGAATCGCCAGCATAACACAGCGCCATCCTGCGTTCCGGGAGCGCCGCCGCCGGCGTTGCCGTGGTGCGTGCGAGGTGTTATCCTCGCGGGGTTATGGCATCTCCGCCCTCCAAAGTCCTCGAGATCATCGAAGAAGCGATCTACGACGAACAAGCGTCGCACGACTACTATCTGAAGATGGTCGAGACGATCCACGACCCCTCGGGGAAGGAGCAGTTTCGCCACCTGGCCCAGGAGGAAGTGCGCCACCGCGAAGTCCTCGAGGAACGATTCCGCAGCTTGACGGGAAAGCGCTTTCGCTTCGAGCCGTCGAAACTGCAAACCGATCCCGTGCCGGTACCGACCACGAACGCCTCGGCGATCGAGGCGCTCGGCCTCGCGATGAAGCACGAGCTCGAGGCCGTGGAAAAGTACCGCCGGCTGGCGGAGGGTGCGCCGGACGAGGAAGCCCGGCGCGCCTACCTGCAGCTTGCCGACGACGAGCAGGGCCACTACGAGTGGTTCCGCGCGCAGCGTCACGCGATCGAGAGCGGGGTCCACTGGTTCGTCGAGACGCTCCCCGGGACGCTCGAGCGGTAAGCGGGGCCCTCATGGCTCCGACCGCGCCGAGCGTTCCTTTTCTCTCCCTCGACACGGTCTGGTTTCAGGTTGCGGGGACTCTGTGCAATCTCGCATGCCGCCACTGCTTCATCTCCTGTAGCCCGACGAATCACAACCACGAGCTCATGACCCGGACGGAAGTGCGCCGCCATCTCGAGGAGGCGGAATCGCTGGGCGTGAAGGACTACTACTTCACTGGAGGCGAGCCGTTCTTGAACCGGGAGCTAGGGGGCATTCTCGAGGACACGCTCCGGATCGGGCCGGCGACCGTGCTCACCAACGCGTCCCTCATCACGCGCGCGCGGGCGGCGGAGCTCGGGGCGCTCGAGCGCGGGACTCGGTACTCCCTCGAGGTACGGGTCAGCCTCGATGGCCTCACGCCGGAGAGCAACGACAGGATCCGCGGCGAAGGATGCTTCGAGGCGGCGGTCGGCGGATTGAGGGAGCTTCAGGGCGCGGGATTCAATCCGATCATCACCGTCACCCGGACGTGGAGCGACGAAGAGGACCGCGAGCTGCGCGCGCGGTTTCACGACTTCCTGCGCGGGATCGGGCTCGCACGCCCACGGGTGAAGGTGCTGCCGCTGTTTCACATCGGCCGAGAGGCCGACCGGACGCGCGGGTACGGGGCGGGGGAGCGGCTCACCGAAGAGCATGTGCGAGGGTACGATTTCTGGAACCTCCAGTGCTCGACCAGCCGCATGGTGACGAGCCGCGGCGTCTACGTGTGTCCGATCCTGATCGACGCTCCCTCCGCGCTCATGGGACGAAGCCTCCGAGAATCGCTCCGCGCCTTCCCCCTCGCGCACGGCGCCTGCCACACCTGCTGGGCGACCGGGGCGAGCTGCCGGAACTAAGTCGAGCCGTGCCCGAGACGCGCGAATGGGGCGACCCCGAGCTGGAGGGGCCCCTCGCCTTTCTCGGAGGTCCCTACAACAACCACATCGCGCTTCGCGCGGCCCTCGAGGATGCGCGCCGCCGCGGAGCGAGCCGAGTCTTCTGCCTCGGCGACCTCGGCGGCTTCGGGCCGAATCCCGGGAAGATCTACCCCTTGCTCGACGAGTACGGTGTCGTGGCGATCGCGGGGAACTACGACATCTCGCTCGCGGAACGACTGGCCGACTGCGGCTGCGGCTACACGCATCCCTCGGACAACGAGTTCGCTCAACGCTCCTACGAATACACCAGCCGCCGCACCACGGACGCGGAGCGCCGGTGGCTTGGAAGTCTTCCTCGAGCGGCGCGGTTCCGCCGCGGGGGACGGCGGTGGCATCTCTGCCACGGGTCCCCGCGCCGGGTGAACGAGTTCCTGTGGGAATCGGCCTCGTCGGATGCTTTCCTCGCGAGGCTGGCGAGGGATGCCGAGGCCGACGTCGTGCTCTGCTCCCACACCGGGATCCCCTGGCAGCGGACGCTCCCTGCGGGGAGCCGGTTCGTCAACGTGGGGGCCATTGGCCGCCCCGCCAACGACGGGCGCCCGGAAGTCTGGTACGCCCTCGTCCCGCCCGGCGAGGAGACCGCACGGTTCATCCCGGTCGCCTACGATCACGATGCGCTCGCCCGGGAAATGGAGGCCGAAGGCCTGCCGCCCGAGTTCATTGAGACGATACGGTCCGGGTGGTGGACCACCTGCCTCGAGATCCTGCCCGCGAAGGAGCGGGCGAAGGGCAGGTATTAGCGCGTGGTCGCCGCGGTCGGCCGCGCGCTCGGCGAGTACGCGCGCCAGATCCGGGATACCGGAAGAAACTCCAAGCTCTACCTGAGCGGGCTCTTTCTCTTCGGCGTCGGCCAGGCGATGTTCATGCTCATCTTCAACCTCTACCTCCGCTCGCTCGGTTTTGCCGATTCGGGCATCGGGCAGATCCTCTCGAAGGTCTCGCTGGGCGCCGCGGTGGCCGCGATCCCCGCGGCGTTCCTGTTCCGCGGCATCTCGACCCGCACCCTGCTCGTGGCCGCAGGGGCTCTGGCCGCGGTGGGATGCGTCTTCCAGGCGACGCTCACGTCGCCGGGTCTCCTCCTCATGGTCGCGTTCCTGTCCGGGATGGTCATCACGGTCTTCCGGCTCTCCATCGCGCCGGTCGTCATGCGGGAGGCCGACTCGGGGGCGCGCCCCTTCCTGTTCAGCGCCTCCTTCGGCATTTTCTTTCTGTCCGCGATCGTGGGCTCGGTCGCCGGCGGCGGGTTGCCTCAACTGTTCCGTCTGGTGACCGACGCGGACCAGCTCTCCCTGCGCTGGACCCTGTTCGCAGCATCCGGGATCACGCTCCTGGCGGTGGTGCCATTCTTCGCCATGCGTGAGTCGGCGGAGCCCGGGTCGCCGAGAGCCACGCCCGGCCCCATGGAGCAGATCCGGGATTTCCTGGAAATCGACTGGGGCCTCCACTTCAAATTGATTCTCCCCTCCGCGCTGATCGGCTTGGGAGCGGGGCTCATCATTCCGTTCCTCAATCTCTTCTTCCGCGACCGATTCGGGCTCTCGGAGAGCCAGATCGGAATTCTCTTCGGCGTGATGCAGGGCTTCATGGTGGTGGGCAACCTCTTCGGCCCCGCCGTTTCGCGCCGCCTGGGTCTCGTGCGCGGCGTTGTCGTCACGCAGCTCGCGTCGGTGCCGTTCATGGTTTTGATCGCGCTCGCGCCGTTCTTCCCGGTGGTGGCCGCGGCCTTCTTCCTCCGGGGCGGCCTGATGAACATGAATCAGCCCCTCGCCTCCCACTTCGCCATGGAGGTCGTTCCCGAACGCGATCATGCGGTGACCAATAGCCTGCTGGCGCTGGCCTGGTTCGTGGCCTGGAGCGTCAGCGCCGACATCGGAGGCGCCTTGATCGAGCGGCACGGCTACAATCCGCCGCTCCTCCTCGCGGCGGGTCTCTACGTCGCCGCCTCGATTCTCTTCTGGGGCTTCTTCAAAAACGTCTCGGAGGCTCGCGTGCCGCGCGCCGAGGTCGAAATTCCGGACGCCTAACCAGCCTACTGTCAGCCCCTTACGGCCCGCATCGCCTCCACCGTCCTCGCTCCCGCTACTTCTATCAAGTTTCCCCTCCCGTCTGCCGATCATTGCCGGAGCAACGAGGGGGACCCCAACGGCAGGGATGTCGGGCGCACGGGGTCCAGGGCGGCGGAGAGTTCGCGGTTCGGTCCACACACGCAGGGGGAAAGCACTATGAAGCGGATTCTGGCCTTGGTTCTCGGCACGATCTTCATCGCGGCGTTCGCGGCTACGGCCGGCGCCACGGAGACCGTAGGCACGCTCGAGCTCAACTTGGGATACGCCAAGTCCTCGAACGACGTTACGGTGAACAACGAGTCGATGGGCGGGGGCATCGCTTTCGGCGCCGGCTACTGGCGCGGTGCGTCCCCCAAGATGTCCTGGGGCGCTGAGATTTCGTACGACAATCTCGGCTCCGTGGACTACACCGACGCCATCTCGAGCAGCACGGTCTCGGGCAGCGTCTTCCGTGTGACGCCGGAAATCCGGATGAACTTCGGTTCCCCGGTCAGCACGAACTTCTACCTGCAGGGCGGCGCCGGTCTGTACAGCGTTTCCTACAACGTCGAGGACACCGTGTCCGGCAAGGTGAGTGACAGCCAGTCGGTGTTCGGCTACAACGTCGGCGCGGGCGTCGGCTTCCCGGTCGCCCCGACGACGAAGATGAACTTCACCGCCACGTACAACAGCGCCTCGACCGATGTCGAGAGCACCAACTATCTCGCCTTCCGGGCGGGCGTCGGCTTCAACCTCTAGTCGAGCTTCAAGCAGCACACGGCCGGGGCGGCGTCTCAGGGCGCCGCCCCGTTCCGTGAATCCGTCCAGGGCAGTTCGTCCCTAGAATGGGGGAACAAACCATGAAGCTCGGTTCTATCACCACCCGTTGTCTGGTCGTGGTGGTCGTTCTGATCGCGCTCGCGCCGGCCGTCGCATCCGCGCAGCTGCTCTCCAAGATCGCGAACGTGAACTTGAGCGCCGCATTGGCCGCGACTCTCACCGTCTCCGTCACGAGCGGATCCACGGTGAATTTCACCCTCGTGAACGGATCCCCGGCGGACGGCGACGTGCCGGCGGTGATCTCGACGAGCTGGAACGTGAATCCCGGCTTGACCGGCGACGTCTCGCTTTACGGCTACTTCGACACGCCGGCCCAGGCCCTCACGGACGGCGGCGGCAACGACATCCCGACCTCCCTGGTGATGGGGCGGATGACCACCGGGACGCCGGCCACGTACACGGCCTTCACGCAGACCAACCCGGTCGGTCCCGCAGGCGGCGGGTTGGCGCTATTCTCCGAGGCGATTACCGGGCTCAACAAGACCAAGACCCGCAGCGACAACCTGGATCTCCGGATTGACCTGACCGGTCAGGCGCTTCCGCCCTCCACCTACACGGGCATCGTCCGGATCCAGGCTCGGGCGCTCTAGGAGTCGCTGTGATTTCGGGATCGAAGCACGGATCGCTTCGAGCGGGGGCGCGGGGGTTCTTCCTCGGCGCCCTTCTGCCCGTTCTGATCGTTGCGTCGGCGGCAGGGAGCGCGGCCGCGCAGACGATCCGTCCCGTGGTGGTGGAGTACGTGGGGGCGAAGGTGAAGGCCAAATTCGAGCTTGTGAACGACACGCTTTACCCGCTGAACGTGATCCTCGAGCCGAAGAGCTTCGACGTGACCGAGACCGGGGAGGGAGTCTACCGGCCGCTCGACCCGTCGATCCACTTGAAGCTCTCCTCGATGAGCCTCCGAATCCCGCCGAAGCAATCCCGATTCATCTTCTTCGAGGCGCGAGCCGATTCCATTCCCGCCTGGTTCGTGATCCCGTGCACCTTCGCGGGTCTCCCGAAGCGCGGGGGCCTCGACATCCAGGTGGAGCTGCCGCACACGGTCTACATGCTGCAGAAGGACGCCCTGCCACGCGAGGACGTACGGATCCACACGGCCGTCTACAGCCCGGCGGACAAGTCGATCCTCGTCGAAATGGAGAATGCCGGACCGCGTCTCGGGCGCGCCTTGGGCGTCGAAGTCGTCGCCAAGGGGGAGAAGCGGATCCACTCCAGCTTCCCGCTCCTCCCGCACGCGAACCGGCAGCTCTTGATTCCCTGGGACCTGGTCGAGCCGCCGGAGAAGCTAATCCTAAAATTCCAGGGTTTCACCATCGAGCACCCGCTCGTGCAGGCATCGCAGGTGGCGGGATGAGCAGATGACGAGCTTCGCGGACCAGCGGAACCAGCCGGCCCCTCGCGCGATTCCGAGGGGCCGCGCCCTTTTGGCGGGGCTTCTTTGCCTGACCCTTTTCGGCGGAGCCGGTAGAGCGGAGGCGCAGATCTTCCGGCTCCAGGCGGGGGCGTCCAGCCTCTACCAGGCGAACGGCGGGTCGTTCTACGTCCGCGCGGCGAACTACGAGGGATGGATCGGATTCGGCGACCTGGACCCCTTCCGCCTCGGCGTTACGGTGCGCACCCGGGTGCGCGCGGCCGATGTGACGCTGGGGGACGCCATCGTCCCGTTCCACCTGCCGACCGACGTGTTCGACGCGGGGCACTCGTTTCTCGGACGCGGGCTCGGGGTCGGCTACCAGACGGAGGATGTCCGGCTCTTCGCGCTTGGCGGCACGACGTCCACGGGCTTCTCCACCCCCTACACGTTCGGCGCGGTCCCGAACGATCCGGTCGGCCTCTGTTTCCTCGAGGGGACCGTTTCGCCCACGCTCAAGGTTTCCGCTCGGAGCCTCTTCTCCGACAAGGTGACCACGATTCTCGGGATGGACTGGGCGCCGAGGAAGGGCCTCCAGGGCGCCCTGGCCGCCGGCGCCGGCTCCCAGGTCGGATATTTCGCCGCGAGCATGAGCTTCGATCGCGAGTGGGCGTCGGTGAAGGCCGGATACGTCCTTGCGGGGGATCAGTTCCACCGGGTGATCTTGCCGCAAGCTCAAGGATCCGAAATGGACGGCCCGAACGTGCAGGTCACGGTGCGGCCGCACGAGCGACTCACGCTCACCGCCGGGCACAACAGCTATCTCCAGCCGTCCTCCTTGGGACGGCCCGCCGGGCACGGCACGGTGAATCAGTTCCTCGCGAGCGGCCGAGTGACGGGTACGACCCTGAGCGGCGCGCTCTTCGAATCGGAAACGCCCGGAGCAGGGGGGACCGGCGCTTCGTTCATGGCGGGACGCGACGTGACGCGCTTCCTGAACGTGAACGGAACCGTGATCCGCTCGAACCCCCGATACAGCGAGGGCACGACCACTTGGATCGGCAACGTGCGCGAAATGCTCAGCCCGCGGATCAGCCTGGTCCAGGTGGTGAACTACTCGGGCGGAAACACGAGCGTCTCCTTCGGCGGGAACTTCGTCTCGAACATGCTGAGCATTGGGGTCGACTATCAGACCATCTACGTGCCCTTCGCCGTCGAGGATCAGTTCCGCCAGGCGCTCATGCTCACCGTGCGGCTCCAGGCGATCGGAAATTTCCAGGCGAACGTCTCGAGCTACGTCGGGCCCGACGGGACCGTGAAGTACACCGCCTACGGGAGCCAGTACCTCTACGGCGGCGGCTCATCGCCCGCCCAGTCCGAGCAGGGTATCCACGAGAACATGATCCGAGGCGTCGTGACCGACGAGGCGGGGAACCGCGTCTACGGAGCCGCCCTACGAGTCGATGGAGAGATGGTCTACACCGACTCGCAGGGGTCCTTCTTCGTGCGGAAGCGGAAGGCGAAGGAGTACGACCTCGAAGTCCCGGTCGACGATTTCATCGCGAAGGGGCGCTACGAAGTCATCCAGGCGCCGGCTCGGGTCGCGGCTGCGCCGGAAGAGAGCGCGACCGACGTCTTCATCGTGGTGCGGCGGCTACCGCCCTCCGCGAACTGACCGCTATTTGTTGCCGAAGTAGAACGCCAATCCCACACGGCTCATGAAGCCGCTCCAGTCGAGCGAGGCTTCCTCGCCGCTCAACGTGACCGCTGTGACCCCGTCCACCGTTAGATCCGAGGTCTTCGCATATCGATAACCGGCCCCGATCTCCGCGTGCATCGCAGGAGAAAGGGTCGCGTCGAGAACGACCAAGCCGTGGAATCCGAAGCCGTTCCCTTCGAGGTCGACCGCTGCACTTGATCCCGATACATCGAAACCTACCGACCCCGCCGAGGAGTAGTAACCGAACCCTCCCGCGAGGCCGATCCGTGCCCGTGAAGCCGAAGGGAAGAGGTAGGCCACCGTTCCGAGGTAGGAATTGGCCGGGGTCTCTACGAAGAAAGTGGCGCCCTGGATGGAAAGGTCGGAACTGGCCGCGAGCCGGTTATAGTCGATCCAGATCACGATCTTTTCCGATGTGATGATGCGCAGGCCTCCGCCGTATCCCCACCCACCGCTAATATCATCCATCTGGTAGCCGCCCGCGATGACGACCGGGTCCGCATTGACCTCGTCGATCAACTCGTCGTTCACATCTGACATGCTGTACGATTCGTAGCCGCCGAATCCCGCGATGCCGAATTGCGCCTTGGCCGCGACCGGAGACGGCACCGCGAGCGCCGCCAGGAACAGGACCGCCATCCCCACGCACAAGATCCATCTCGTGACCATTCCATCCTCCTCCGCCGCGGGCCGGGGTACTCAACCTGAGATGACGCGAATGGGCGAAGCCGCGCTCAGCGCCCGCTCGGATGCGTCATCCCTTCCGGGGAGAATACGTTCGCGATCTGCTCTTCGGTGAGAAGTTTCTTCTCGCGCACGATCTCGACCACCGTCTTGCCGGTCTTGGCGGCCTCCTTGGCCACCTCGGCGGCCCGGGCATAGCCGATGATGGGGTTGAGCGCCGTCGCGAGCGAGATCGATCGGTCGAAGTAGCCGCGGCAGACCGCTTCATTCGCGGCGATCCCGTCGATGCACTTGACGCGAAGGGTCTGGAGCGTCGGGCTCAAGAGGGCGAGCGAGCGGAGCAGGTTGTGCGCGAGCACCGGCATCATCACGTTCAACTCGAGCTGCCCCGCCTGCGCCGCGTAGGCCACCGTCGCGTCGTAGCCGAGCACCTGGAAGCAAACCATGTTGGTCATCTCGGCGATCACCGGGTTCACCTTGCCGGGCATGATCGAGGACCCCGGCTGCACGGCGGGGAGTACGATCTCGTCGAAGCCGGTCGTGGGTCCGCTCGCGAGGAGTCGCAGGTCGTTGGCGATCCGGGTCAGGTCGAGCGCGAACCCGCGAAGATCCGAGGAGACGCGCACGAAGGGTGCCATGCTCTGCATCGCCTCGAAGAGATTCGTCGCGGGGTGGAACGGAGCGCTGGTCAACCGCGCCAGGTTCGCGACCGCGCGCTCCCGGTACTGAGGATGGGCGTTGATCCCCGTGCCGGCGGCGTTTCCGCCCAGGCCGAGTGCCAAGAGCCCGTCCCGGCTTCGCTTCAGCGATTCCGACCATCCGAGCACGCACTCCTGGTAGCCCGAGAATTCCTGCCCGAGGGTGACGGGGACCGCGTCCTGCAAGTGGGTGCGTCCCGACTTGAGAACCTCCGCGAACTCGCGCGCCTTGTTCCCGAGGGAGCCCGCGAGCGCGACCATCTCCTCAATCAAGGTGCCCGCGAGCGAGTGCGCGGCGAGGCGCATCGCGGTGGGGATCACGTCGTTCGTGGACTGAGCCATGTTCACGTGGTCGTTGGGATGGATCAGCGTGTGCTCTCCGCGTTTCCCTCCCATCAGCTCGCACGCGCGGTTGGCGATCACCTCGTTCACGTTCATGTGAAACGACGTGCCGGCCCCCGCCTGGTAGGCGTCGACGACGAACTGCGCGTCGTGCTTCCCCGCCAGGATCTCCTCGGCCGCGGCCGCGATCGCCTCGGCCTTCTTCGCGTCCAGCTCGCCCAACTCGGCGTTCGCCCGCGCGGCGGCGAGCTTGATCCGGGCCACGGCGCGGACCATCTCCGGGTGCAGGCGCTCTCCGCTGATCGGGAAATTGGCGACGGCGCGCGCGGTCTGGACGCCGTAATAGGCGTCGGCGGGCACTTCGAGCGGGCCGAGCGAGTCGCGCTCCACGCGGGTGGCCGAGGGCGGCAAGCCGACGCTCGACTTCAGCTTCTCAGGCATGGGCGGCTTTCTCCGCGCCTGCCCTGGGTTCCGCGTTGATGGACGCCGCGATCATCGGACGTCCCCACACGCCGCCCAGCGCCCGCGTGAGCCGCTCCATCACCACGTCGCGCGATGGTGCGGCGCCGAGAAGGGAAGCCATCGAAGCGACGCCCAGATGGCGGATCCCGCACGGGTGGATGAGGTCGAAGTGCCGGAGATCGGGATCGATGTTCAAGGCGAAGCCGTGGAAGGCGACCCAGCGGCGAACCGCCACGCCGATCGCCGCCACCTTTCGGTCGCCGACCCAGACGCCGGTATAGGGTGGCCGGCGGCCGGCGGGGAGCCCGAACGAATCGAGGGTTTCGATTAACGCCTGCTCGAGGTCGCGCAGGTAGCGGTGGAGGTCGCGCCCTCCGGGCAGGGTGTCGAGGGAGACGATCGGGTATCCGATGAGCTGGCCGGGCCCGTGATAGGTGACGTCCCCGCCGCGCTCCACCGGGACGATCGAGATCCCGGCTCGGCTGAGCTCCGCGGCCCCGGCGCGGAGATTTTCGACGTGGCCCGCGCGTCCGACCGTGATCACCGGCTCGTGCTCCAGGTAATAGAGCACGTCGGGGGACTCGTTCCGAGCGCGGGTCTCGACGGCCCGTCGCTGGAACTCGAGCGCCCGGCGGTAGGGGACCCGGCCCAGATCGTAGACCGGGATCGGGATCGGAGCGATCATCGTGGCGTCTTCTCCGGGCTCAGACCGAGTCGAGCAGCCAGCTTTCCGGGTTCTCGAGAAGCTCCTTCACTCGGTGGAGGAACATGACCGCCGGTGTGCCGTCCACGAGGCGGTGATCGAACGAGATGACGAGCGTCATCATCCAGCGAACCACGATCCGGTGGTCGCGGACGACCGGCCGCTCCTGGATCAAATGCACGCCCAGGATCGCCGACTCGGGATAGTTGATGACCGGGGTCGAAGCGGTCGCTCCGAACATGCCCGCGTTCGAGATGGTGAACGTGCCGCCCTGGATGTCGTTCAAGGTCAGCTTGTCCGCCCGCGCGCGCGCGCCGAGATCGTCGATCTCCTGTGCGATCTGGAGCAGCGTCTTTCGATCGGCGTCGTGGAGCACGGGGACGATCAAGCCCTGGTCCCGGTGAACCGCCACGCCGATGTTGTAGTACTTCTTGTAGTGGACCTCGGTCTCCGTCATCGAGGCATTGAGGACCGGATACTCCTTGAGCGCCCTCACGACCGCTTTCAGGATGAACGGCATGTACGTGAGGTTGAGCCCGTAGTCGCTCTTCACCTTTTCCTTGAGCCGTCCGCGCATCTCGACGAGGGCGGTCATGTCCACCTCGTCCCAGGTCGAGCAGTGCGCCGCCGTGTGCCGGGACCGCGTCATGTTTTCCGCGATCTTCTTCCGGATGGCGGTGAGAGGCTGCACGTCCTCCTCGCGGCCGCCGCCGGCCGCCATCGCGGGCGCGCCCATCGCGGGCGGCGCGAACGCGGGGCGCGCCGACGCGGCGACCCGAGACGCCTCGATGTGGGCGAGGACATCCTCGCGGGTGACTCTTCCGCCCATTCCGGAGCCACGGATCTGCGCCACGTCGAGGCTGTAATCCTTCGCGAGCTTCCGGACGGCGGGAGACGTCCGCATGCCGTCCCCCCCCGAGGGAAGCGTCGCGAGGGCAGCCACCGCCTGAGAGCCACCCGGGGCAGCGGCTGCCTGGGAGCCTCCCGGGGCCGGAGCCGGCCGCGAGGGCATCGGCGCGGCCGAGAGGCTCGCCGCCGGTGCCGCCGCGTGCGGTGCGGGTGACGGGGATGCCGCGACGGCGCCGCTTGAACTGGCGCCCCCAGCCGGGAGCGACTCGCCTGCCGCGAGGATGATGCCGAGCGTATCGCCGACCTGGGCCACGAGCCCTTCGGCGACGGCGATCTGTCCGAGCGTGCCCGCTGTCGGGGAGGGAAGCTCGATGTTGATCTTGTCGGTGATGATCTCGACGATCGGCTCGTCCTTGGCGATCGGATCCCCGACCTTCTTGAGCCACTTGCCGATGGTGCCCTCGACCACGCTCTCGCCGAGCTGGGGCACTACGATGGTGACGGGCATCCCTTCCTCCGCGTACGGCCCGCGCGGGCCGCGTTAATAGGCGACGGTCTCCCGGATCGCCTGGGCGATCCGGTTCGCATCGGGCAAGTAGTGCTCCGCGAGCGCGGGCGCGAACGGCTCCTGAGGCGCGTCGGGCGGAGAAACTCTCCGGACCGGCGCGTCGAGGAAGCCGAACCCCTCTTCCGCGATCATGGCGGCGATCTCGGTCCCGACCCCCATGGTGCGCGAGCTCTCGTAGACGACGACGGCGCGAGCGGTCTTCTCGACTGAGGCGAGGATCGTCGCCCGGTCGTAGGGGACCAGTGTCCGCAAATCGATCACCTCCACCTCGATCCCCTCCGCCGCCAGCTTCTGCGCGGCTTCGAGGGACCGGTGGAGCATCAACGCGTAGGAAACCACGGTCACGTGCCGGCCCTCGCGCACCACCGCGGCCTTCCCGAGCGGCACCGTGTAATCATGGGTCGGAACGGGGCCCTTGATGGTGCGATAGAGACGCTTGTGCTCGTAGTAGAGCACTGGATTCTGGCCGCGGAACGCCGACTTGAGGAGGCCCTTCGCGTCGTAAGGGGTCGAGGGAGTCACAACGACCAGGCCGGGAGCGTGCATGAACCACGACGCGTTCGACTGCGAATGGTAGATCCCTCCGCCCACCGCGCCCCCGTAGCAGCACCGGATCACCATCGGGCAGGTGAACATGCCTCCCGAGCGATACCGCATCTTCGCCGCGTGCTCGACGATGCCGTCCATCGCCAGGGAGATGAAGTCATCGAATTGGAGCTCGGGGGACGGGATCAGCCCGGCGATCGCGGCGCCGACCATGCCCTGCACGAGGAAGTTTTCGGAGATGGGACTGTCAATCACCCGGGTGGGACCGAAACGCTCGTAGAGCCCTTTTGTCGCCTTGAAGACCCCGCCGTAGCTGGCGATGTCCTCGCCGATCAGGAAAATGCGCTCATCGCGCTCCATCTCCTCGGCCAGCCCTTGGGTGATCGCCTCGATCAGGGTGACCGTCTTGACGTCCGCGGGCGCCGCCGAGGGTGCTTGTGCCGTCTCCATCGTCTTCATCGATTCCGTTTCTCCCGTTTCTCCTGTGGCGCCATCCGGCCCTCGAGCCGCGCCGCCCGTCTTGCCTGGGCCGCCCGGGCTTCGCGCCGTTCCTCCGCCGTTTCCAGGCGGAGCGGCGGGACCGGGATCGGCTGTCCCTTCTTGTCGATCGCCACGAAGGTCAAATAGGCCGTGCTGGTCCGCTGCCGCACGCCCGTGATCAAGTTTTCGCTCTCCACGTCGACGCGGATCTCCATGGAGGTCCGCCCGGCGTAGGTCATCCGCGCCGCGATCATGGCCACCTGGCCCACCTTGATCGGCGCCAGGAACGATACCTGGTCGATCGACGCGGTCACCGCCGCGGTCCGGCAATGCCGGAGCGCCACGACCGCCGCCGCGAGATCGACCCAGTGGAGCACCGTCCCGCCGAGCACGTTGCCCAGCGTGTTCGCGTCGTTCGGCAGGACGAACTGGACCATCTCCACGCGGGATTCACGCGGAGCCTTTCCCGCCGGGCGACTAGAGCGGGGCGTAGACGTCCTCCATGATTTCTACCGGATCCGGGTGCGGGCTCTTCTCCGCGAACTCGATCGCCTCTTCAATCTCCTCCTCGATCCGCCGGAGGGTCTTCTGCTTGTGCGCCTCGTCGATGACGCCGCGTTCCATCAGCAGCTTCTCGAACCGGGGAAGCGGGTCCCGCTTCTTCCAATACTCCAGCTCTTCCTGGGTCCGGTAGGTGGCGGGATCGATCTCCGAATGGCCGTACCACCGATACGTCTTCATCTCGATCAGCGTCGGACCGTCGCCCCGGCGCGCCCGGCGAATTGCGTCCTGCGAAGTCTCGTAAGTGGCCATCAGATCGTTCCCATCGATCGTGACGCCGGGGAATCCGTACGCCTTGGCGCGCTCGGAGAGGTTGTCGATCGGCACGCCCAGGCGCTTCGGCACCGACTCGGCCCAGAGATTGTCCTGGACCACGAAGACGCAGGGAAGCTTGTGAATTCCGGCGAAGTTCAAAGCCTCGTGCCAGACGCCGTTCGAAGTGGCTCCCTCGCCGGCGAACGCGACCGCGACCGTGTCCTTCTTCTGGATCTTGAACGCGAGCGCGGAGCCCGTGACGATCACCGTCTGGGCCGCGATGGTCGACGCCGGCGTGATGATGCCGGCCGGTTTCCAGCCGTAATGGCACGGGTGCGATTTGCCGCGGTCGGGGCTGTCCTTCCGGGCGAAGAGCTGGGCCATGAGGTAACGGATCGGCATCCCCTTGGTGATGACGGCGCCGATTTCGCGGTGCTGGATTCCGATCACGTCTTCCGGCCGGAGCCCGTAGCAGGGCCCGACCACGGTGGCCTCCTGGCCCACCGCGCTGAAATAGGTGCCGTGGAACCGCCCCTGCTTGAAGAGGCGGCGGCAGCGCTCGTCCACCTGGCGGACGAGGTTCATATAATAGTAGAGGCCCCTCAGCTCATCATTGGAAACGGGCATCGCTCCTCCCAGTCCTTCCCTTCGCGTCCAACCCGCCTCGAAGCGGACATGGCACGCAGTCTAAGCCCGCCACGATACCAGAAGTTCAGACTCCGCGCCACCTCCCGAGCCGGAGC
>Ga0184633_10000308_pt1 | contig 16857 bp, 10 predicted proteins | sample PLM31_170_b1_FD_133156 | JGI IMG/M metagenome (GOLD analysis project Ga0184633, IMG submission 133156) | Groundwater sediment microbial communities from an aquifer in East River, Colorado, USA - PLM3-1_170_b1 | ecosystem: Environmental > Terrestrial > Soil > Riparian zone | place: USA: East...
CACGACCCAGTTGCCTTCTTTATTTCTGACCGCGATCCCGTTGTTGTGGAAATCGGCATTCTTCTTGGCGTCGAAGCTCATAAACCTGAGCACGCCAGCGTGTTTCGCCTCGAGCACCGTCTGTTCCACCACCTTGCTGGCGGTGCCGCCGATGTGGAACGTGCGCATCGTCAACTGGGTGCCGGGCTCGCCGATCGACTGGGCCGCGATCACGCCGACCGGCTCTCCCTTCTCGACCAGCCGTCCCCGCGAGAGATCGCGTCCGTAGCATTTCATGCAGACGCCCCGTCTGGACTGGCAGGTCAGGACCGACCGGATTTTCACCTGATCCACTCCGGCCTCCACCACGCTTTTCGCTCGTTCCTCGTCGATCTCCTCGTTGGCCTTGACGATGATCTCGCCGGTCACAGGATCGCGGATATCCTCGGCCGCAAGGCGGCCCAGGATGCGCTCCTCGATCGGCTGGATCACCTCACCGCCTTCGACCAGTGCGGTCACCACAATCCCGTCGGTCGTTTCGCAATCCGCCTCGCTCACGATGACATCCTGCGCGGTGTCGACGAGTCGCCGCGTCAGATACCCGGAGTTGGCGGTCTTCAGGGCCGTATCGGCCAGTCCCTTGCGGGCCCCGTGCGTGGAAATGAAGTACTGCAACACAGTCAGGCCTTCACGGAAGTTAGCCGTGATGGGCGTCTCGATGATCTCGCCCGAAGGTTTCGCCATCAGCCCACGCATGCCGCCCAACTGCCGGATCTGCTGCGAACTGCCGCGCGCGCCGGAATCCGCCATCATGAAGATGGGGTTGAAGGCCTCCTGGTTCCGCGCATCGTCCCCCGCGCCGAGCTCTTTCATCATCTCGTTGGCCACCTGCTCGGTCACATGGGCCCAGATATCGATGACCTTGTTATAGCGCTCGCCGTTGGTAATGAGGCCCTCACCGTACTGCTTCTCGATCTCGTTGACCTCCCGCTGAGCCTTGGTGATCAACTCTTCTTTCTTCGTCGGGATGTGCATATTGTCGATGCAGATCGACACTCCCGCCTTCGTGGCATAGTAGAACCCGATATCCTTGATCTTATCCAACAGGATGACCGTCTCTCGATGGCCGGCCTGGCGATAGGCCGTGTCGATCAGCTTGGTCATCTCCTTCTTGGTCATCAACTGATTGGCATGCAAGAACGGAATCGTGGCCGGCAAGATGGCTCCCAGAAGCACCCTCCCGACCGTGGTCGCCACCAGGGCTCCCTCGACGCGGACCTTGATCTTCGCATGCTCCTCCACCTCCCGCGCGTCATAGGCCATCCGGACTTCATCCGGCGACGAAAACACTTTCCCTTCGCCCTTCGCACCGGCCCGTTCCTTTGTCAGCCAATAGCAGCCCAGCACCATGTCCTGGGAAGGTACCGCGATCGGCTTCCCGTTCGCCGGTGACAGGATATTGTTGATAGACATCATCAGGACACGGGCCTCGATCTGGGCTTCGACCGAGAGGGGCACGTGAACCGCCATCTGGTCGCCGTCGAAGTCGGCGTTGAACGCGGCGCACACCAACGGGTGCAGACGGATCGCTTTTCCCTCGACCAACACCGGATCGAACGCCTGAATGCCGAGCCGGTGGAGGGTGGGAGCGCGGTTCAAGAGGACGGGATGTTCACGGATGACTTCGTCCAGCACGTCCCACACTTCCGGACGCTCTTTTTCGACCAGGCGCTTCGCGCTTTTAATAGTCGTCGCTGCACCGCGTTCCTCCAACTTGTGAAAGATGAACGGCTTGAACAACTCCAGCGCCATCTTCTTCGGCAGCCCGCACTGGTGGAGGCGGAGCTCGGGGCCCACCACGATGACCGAGCGGCCGGAATAATCCACGCGCTTCCCGAGCAGGTTTTGTCGGAAGCGGCCCTGCTTTCCCTTCAGCATGTCGCTCAGCGACTTCAGGGGCCGCTTGTTGGGGCCGCGAATCGCCCGTCCTCGCCTTCCATTGTCGAACAGCGCGTCAACCGCCTCCTGGAGCATGCGCATCTCATTGCGGATGATCACCCCGGGCGCCTTCAGCTCGATCAGCCGCTTCAGCCGATTGTTCCGGTTGATCACGCGTCGGTAGAGATCGTTCAGGTCCGACGTGGCAAACCGCCCTCCGTCCAGTGGTACCAGGGGGCGAAGTTCAGGGGGGAGGACCGGGATCACGTCCATCACCATCCACTCCGGCTTGTTGCCGGACTTGCGAAACGCTTCGATCACCTTCAGGCGCTTCGCGTACTTTTTCTTGAGCGCAGCCGACGTGGAGTTCTTGGCTTTGGCTTGCAGGTCGTCCCACAGGGCATTGATGTTGATCTTCCTCAGCAAGTCCCGGATTGCTTCGGCCCCGATGCCGGCCTTGAAGGCGCTCAACCCATGTTCATCTTGACGCCTTCGAAAGTCTTCCTCCGTCAGTAGTTGCTTCTCCCTGAGATCGGTATCACCAGGATCGGTCACCACATAACTTTCGAAGTATAGGATTTTCTCGAGGTGCTTGAGGCTCATATCCAAGAGCGTGCCGATCCGGCTCGGCACGCCTTTCAAGAACCAGATATGCGCCACCGGGGCCGCCAGCTCGATGTGCCCCATCCGCTCCCGACGCACCTTGGATTGGATCACTTCGACTCCGCACTTATCGCAGACGATGCCGCGGTGCTTCATCCGCTTGTACTTGCCGCAATTGCACTCCCAGTCCTTGATGGGCCCGAAGATTTTGGCGCAGAACAGCCCGTCCTTCTCCGGCTTAAAGGACCGATAGTTGATCGTCTCCGGCTTCTTCACCTCGCCATACGACCACGACCGGATCTTTTCCGGAGAGGCGATCCGGATGCGTATGGAATCGAACGATACGGAATCGCGAGGCTTCTCAAACAAGGTATATACGCCTTCCAAGGTTTATTCCTCCTTGTGGCTGTTAGTACTCACTCCGTCCAACATTCCAGCTCTCTTAATTCTTCAGCGGGTGGCCGGATTGATTCCTCACTGCGCGCATCATCGACCCGTTGCACCGGCCCATTGCAACCAGAAAAGCAATGGGGACCCCGAGCAACGGGTGCCCCGGCACATTCCGATCGTGCGCGCTGTGCGAGCACGGGAGTCAACCTGCCCCCTCCCTTCAGTCCTTCGCCTTGGTCAATTCGACGTCTAGCCCCAGACTCTGCAGCTCTTTCACCAGCACGTTGAACGACTCCGGTAGGCCCGGTTCCAGGAAGTTCTCCCCCTTGACAATCGCCTCGTAGATGCGCGACCGACCCGGCACGTCATCCGACTTCACGGTGAGGAACTCCTGCAGGGTGGAGGCCGCCCCATACGCCTGCAGCGCCCAGACTTCCATCTCGCCCAATCGCTGCCCGCCGAACTGGGCCTTGCCGCCCAGTGGCTGCTGGGTGACCAGCGAATAAGGCCCGATCGACCGAGCATGGATTTTATCGTCCACGAGGTGGTGCAACTTCATCATGTACATGTACCCGACGGTGACCGGGCTCCCGAACGGCTCGCCGGTCCGCCCGTCGTAGACCGTGGATTGACCGCGCGGCGACAGCTTCGCTTTCTTCAACAGATCCTTGATCTCTTTTTCCGACGCTCCGTCAAACACTGGACTGGAGACTTGGATCCCCAGGGCTTTGGCCGCCCACCCAAGATGAGTCTCGAGAATCTGCCCCACGTTCATGCGCGACGGAACCCCCAGCGGGTTCAACACGATCTCGACCGGCGTGCCGTCCGGCAAGTACGGCATGTCTTCCTCCGGAAGAATCCGCGAGACGACGCCTTTGTTCCCGTGCCGACCGGCCATCTTGTCACCGACCGACACCTTCCGCTTCATGGCGATGTACACCTTGACCAGCTTGATCACGCCGGGCGGCAGTTCATCCCCCCGCTTCAGTCGCCCGACTTTTTCATCGTACAACGTCTGGAGGATCTCGCTCTGCTCCTTGGCCAGCCGTTCGATTTCCTCGAGGTGCTTCTGCTCGTCAGGATCGCTCAGAATGATATGCCGGACATTGTCGTCTGAGAGCTTCTTCAGGATCTCGGCGGTCAACTTCCCCTTCTTTTTGAGGATCACGTCGCCGCCTTCGGGGTCCATGAGGTCTCGCCCCGCGTCTTTCCCCAGCAGCAGCTTGCGAATCTTCTTGTTCTTTTCTTCCTCGATGATGCGCAACTCGTCTTGGTGATCCCGTTGCAGCTTCAGGACGTCCTCGCTCTCGATGCTCTTGGACCGCTCATCCTTGTCCAGCCCTTTGCGAGAAAAGATCTTGACGTCCACCACAATGCCCTCGACGCCAGGCGGAACCTGGAGCGAGGTGTCTTTGACATCGCCCGCTTTTTCGCCAAAGATCGCCCGGAGCAATTTCTCCTCTGGTGTCAACTGCGTTTCGCCCTTGGGAGTCACCTTCCCGACCAGGATATTCCCCGGCTTGACCTCGGCCCCGACGCGAATGATCCCGCTCTCGTCGAGGTTCCTTAGCGCCTCCTCCCCGAGGTTGGGGATATCGCGGGTGATATCCTCTTTCCCCAACTTGGTGTCGCGGGCGTCCACTTCGAACTCTTCGATATGAATGGAGGTGAACGTGTCCTCCCGCACAAGCTTTTCGCTGATCAGGATGGCGTCCTCGAAATTAAACCCGCCCCAGGGCATGAACGCCACCAGCACATTTTTCCCCAGCGCCAGTTCGCCCTGATCAATGGCCGGCCCATCCGCCAACACCTGCCCTTTCTTCACCGGCTGCCCGACGCGAACCACCGGCGTCTGCGTGATGCAGGTATTTTGGTTCGAACGTTGGAACTTGATCAGGTCGTACACATCCAGGCCCACGTCGCTCTTCCGGCTCCCCTCTTCCTTGTTCCGGTGTTCCGTTCGTACGACGACGCGGGTGGCATCCACGCTCTCGACGACGCCCGCCCGCTTTGCCTGGACCACATACCCGGAGTCCCTCGCCACGACCGCCTCCATGCCGGTTCCGACCAGCGGGGCCTCCGTTCGAATCAAGGGCACGGCCTGCCGCTGCATGTTCGAGCCCATGAGCGCCCGGTTGGCGTCATCATGTTCCAAGAAGGGAATCATCGCCGTCGCGACGCTGACCACTTGCTTGGGCGACACATCCATATACTCAACTTTATCGGGAGTGGCGGTAATAAACTCGCCCCCGAACCTGGCTGAGACCGTTTCCGACACCAGCCGGCCCGACGCATCCAGCTTCGAGTTGGCCTGCGCGATCACGTATCGCTCGCCTTCGATGGCGGACAGAAATTCGATCTCGTCGGTCACCCGCCCTTTGCGGACCCTGCGGAAGGGCGCCTCGATAAACCCGAAGCCGTTGATCCGCGCATAGGTGGCGAGCGAGGTGATCAACCCGATGTTCGGCCCTTCCGGCGTCTCGATCGGGCAAATGCGGCTGTAATGCGACGGGTGCACATCGCGCACCTCGAACCCCGCGCGCTCTCGGGTCAGCCCTCCCGGCCCAAGAGCGGACAACCGACGCTTATGGGTGATCTCGGCCAGCGGGTTTGTCTGATCCATGAACTGGGACAGCTGACTGCTGCTGAAGAACTCCTTGATTGCCGCCACCACCGGTTTGGCGTTGATCAGGTCATGCGGCAACACCGTCTCCATGTCCAAGAGGTTCATCCGCTCCTTGATGCTCCGCTCCATCCGCACCAGGCCTAGCCGGAACTGGTTCTCCAGCAACTCGCCCACGGAACGGACTCGCCGGTTTCCCAAATGGTCGATGTCGTCGATCTCACCCTTGCCCATCTTCAGGTTGACGAGGTACCGAATGACCTCGACAATATCCTGAGGCATCAGCGTCCGGTGCTCGAGCGGGAGATCAAGGCCCAGCTTTTTATTCAGCTTGAGCCTGCCGACCGGCGAGAGATCATATCGCTTGGAGTTGTAGAAGAGGTTGTCGAAGAGCACTCTGGCGGTCTCGATCGACGGCGTCTCTCCGGGCCGCAGACGCTTATAGATCTCCACCATCGCCTCTTCCTTCGAGCCCGTTCGTTCCATCTCCAGGGTGTCGAGGATCACCGGTGTCGCGGTTGCGGTATCCAAGTAGATGACCTTGAAGCTTTCGACGTGGCTGCCGAGGATTTTTTCGATCGTGGCGGGCGTGAGCTTGTGGTTCTTGTCAAGAATCTTTTCCTTGCTGACCGGATCCACCAGCTCGGTCAGGATGGCTCGCCCAACCATCTCCGCGGCGTTGACCGGAATCTCCTTCACACCCGCGGCGCGCACGCGGGCGATCAGGTTTTTGGTCAACTTCGCGCCCTCCCGCACCACCGGCTCCTTGCTGCCCTTCTCCGTGACTTCAACGGGACATTTCAGGCCGTGGTGGATTTCCGGGTCCAGCTTCCGGAGTAGTTTCCCCTTCACCACCCGGATCTCCTCGACCGGGTAGTACATCCTGAGCAGATCGTCGGTTGAGTAGCCGAAGGCTTTCAGCAGAATCGTGGCCGGCATCTTCCGGCGGCGGTCAATCCGGACGTACAAGATGTCCCGGGCATCAAACTCGAAATCCAGCCACGACCCTCGGTACGGGATGATGCGGGCGGAATACAGGACTCTCCCGCTGGCGTGAGTGCGCCCCTTATCGTGCGTGAAGGACGCACCGGGCGACCGATGGAGCTGACTGACCACCACCCGTTCCGTCCCGTTCACGATAAACGTGCCTCGCTCCGTCATGAGCGGAAGCTCGCCGACGTACACCTCCTGCTCACGCACATCGAGCACTTTCTTTTTCGGCCCTTTATCTTCCTTGTCGAAGACCACGAGCCGAACCCTGAGCTTGAGGGGCACGGCATAGGTCATCCCCTGCTCGAGGCACTCGCGGACGTCGTATTTCGGCGTGCCCAACGAGTAGTTCGAGAACTCCAGAATCGCCGTGTTGTTGTATTCTGAGACTGGAAAGACGCCGGTCAGCGCCGCCTGGAGTCCCTTGTCCTCCCGTCGGCCCGGCTCGCGTTCTATCTGGAGAAACTGCTCGTAAGACCGCTTCTGGATTTCGATCAGGTCAGGGATATCAATGTTCGCTCGGATTTTTGAAAAATCTAGCCGCTCGATCACCCCATTGACAGTCGTGTCCGACATACCCAAACTCCTCCTGCGCAGATCGTCAGGCTCACCCGGTGCCGCTCAGCGCCCTCCCCGGCCACCGGCCAGCGTGTTCCTCTGTCCTGGCGCTATTTCACCTCGATCTTGGCGCCGCTCTCTTCCAGCTTCTTCTTCATCGTCTCGGCTTCTTCCTTCGTCACGCCGGTCTTCACCGGCTTGGGCGCGCCTTCCACAAGATCCTTCGCCTCCTTCAGGCCCAGGCTCGTGAGTTCCCGTACCACTTTGATCACCTGAATCTTCTTCTCCGCAGCAAAGCTGGCCAGGATGACATCAAACGACGTCTTCTCCTCCACGGCGGCCGCCGCTCCACCGGCCGCCTGAGTGGCCGCAACAGCCACCGGCGCCGCGGCCGTGACTCCGAAGCGGGTCTCAAGTCCTTTGACCAGTTCGGACAACTCCAGCACACTCATGCTCTCAATCGCTTTGATGAATTCCTCTTGCGAGAGCTTACCTTCGGTCGTTGGCATGTCCCCTTCTCCTTTCTTCCTGTCCTGAATGGCCATGATCACGCCGACCAGCCCTCGTAACAGTCCGCTCAGCGCAACGACCAGACCGCGAACCGGTCCTTGCATGGCTGAGAGTAACATGGACAGCAGCGCATCCCTCGACGGCAGGTTGGCCACGGCGATCAGTCGGGAGGCCGGAAGCAGCTGCCCCTCCAACACACCGACCGTGATTTTGATTTTTTCCTCGCGCTTTTCAACCCGGATAAAATCGCGCAAGATCTTCGTCGGGAGCACGACATCGTCATACCCGATCATGACGGCCAGTGGGCCCTTGAAGTAAGATTTCGCAGCTACCAGAGAGGTCCCCCCGACCGCGCGCGCGGCGAGCGTGTTTTTGACGACCTTGAATTCCGCCTTAGCGCTTCGCAACTGCTTGCGCAGTTCGGTAATCTCATTCACGGGCAGACCGGAGCACTCGGTCATAATCGCGAGCTTGGCCCGCGAGAACTTCTCGTGCAGCTCCGCGACCGCCGTTGCCTTCTCTTCCTTCTTCATTCGCCTCTCCCTCGCCTGCGCAATCCACGTCTTGGTGGGGACGGCAGGGGTGATTTTGACTGCGCGCGTCCACCGAGCACTTTCTTAACGTGCGCGGTGCGCGAGCACGAAAATCATCCCTGGCATCCCCACCTCTCCTTTAGCTCCACTGCTTTGCGATCGCGACAGTGTCCAACCGTATGCCCGGGCCCATCGTGCTTGAGAGCGTCACGCTCTTCAAATATCGCCCTTTGCAAGAGGCCGGCTTCGCCTTCATGACGGACTCAAGGATCGAATGGGCATTCTCGTACAGTCGCTGTGCCTCGAACGAGACTTTGCCGATCGTCACGTGCACGATTCCGGCTTTCTCGACCTTATACTCCACCCGACCTTTCCTGATCTCGGCAATGGCTTTCGCAATTTCAAACGTCACGGTGCCGGCTTTAGGGTTGGGCATCAACCCGCGAGGGCCCAAAATTTTGCCGAGCTTGCCCACCGCTCCCATGAGGTCAGGAGTCGCGATCGCTTGATCAAACTCCATCCACCCACCCTTGATCTTCTCCATCAGGTCCTCGGCCCCCACGTAATCCGCGCCGGCCGCCCGGGCCTCCTGCTCCTTCTCCCCCTTGGCGAACACGAGGATGCGCAGTTTTTTCCCCGTTCCGTGCGGAAGCACCGTCGTGCCTCTGACCATTTGATCGGACCGCTTGGGATCCACTCCCAGCCAGAGAGCCATATCCACGGATTCATCAAATTTCGCATAGGTGGCCTGCTTGACCAGTTCCACGGCTTCCTTCAATCCGTATGGTCTCGACTGGACCTTGCTCGATGCCGCCTTCATTTTCTTGCCCATGCTCAACTCCTGAGTCCCCCAACCGGAGGCAGGCCAACTAGTTCTGAATGACCACCCCCATACTTCGAGCGGTACCCTCGATGATCTTGATGGCGCCTTCCAGATCCGCCGCGTTGAGGTCGGCCATTTTCTGCTTCGCAATCTCGCGCAGCTTCGCTTTCGAAATGACCCCCACCGTGTCCTTGTGCGGGGTCCCCGAACCCTTGATGATGCCGGAGGCCTTTTTCAGGAGATCGGACGCCGGCGGCGTCCGCGTGACAAACGTGAACGTGCGGTCCTTGTACACCGTGATCACGACCGGAATAATGCTGCCTTCCTCTTTCTGTGTCCTGGCGTTGAACTGCTTGCAGAACTCCATGATATTGACGCCATGTTGCCCCAGCGAGGGCCCGACCGGTGGCGCCGGATTGGCCTTGCCAGCCGGAATCTGTAGTTTGATCTGACCGGTGATTTCCTTTGCCATGCGTCACTCCACGCGGCCGTACGTGCTTAGATGCGGTCCACTTGTAAAAAACCCAATTCCACCGGCGTCGACCGCCCGAAGATGCTCACCAGCACCTTGACTCTGTTGTGGTCAGCATCCACCTCGTCCACCAGGCCAGTAAATCCCAGAAACGGGCCATCAATGATGCGGACATTGTCTCCCTTAATAAAACGGATCTGCTCCCGGGGCGCCGCGGTTCCGGAATCCACCTGCTTGAGCAACGAATCTGCCTCGTCAGTGGTCAGCGGAATTGGTCGCGTCCCCCCTCCGACGAAGCCGGTGACCTTCGGCGTTTCCTTGATCATCTGGACTGTGTCATCCGTCAGTGGGCTTTCCAGTTCAACCAACACATAGCCGGGGAAAAACTTCCTTCTGGCGGTCCGGCGTTTGCCGTCTTTGATCTCAATCACGTCTTCGGTGGGAACCAGCACCTGCCCGAGCTTCTCGACCAGCCCCATCTGATTCGCCCGCTCCACGATGCTGGTCTTGACCCGTCCTTCAAACCCCGCATAGGTATGGATCACATACCAACTTTTGCTCATTACCATCCCTCAAGAACCGGCCGCCTCACCGACCGGGTACCCGCCTTGCACCTGAATCCTTCATTCTTCGCGTCACGCCCCCTCAGACGTTCAGATAACCTTGCTGACCAGCCAGACCAGGACCGAGTCCACGATCGACAGATAGATCGACATGATCACGCAGAAGACGATGACGACCGTGGTGGACCCGATCGTTTCACCCTTGGTGGGAAAGGACACCTTCTTGAACTCACCTTTGACGTCGGATATAAATTCAACGATGGAGGACCACAGGTTTGTGAACATGGGAAGACTCCTAGATTAGCGACACACCATGGTCCCGATCAGTTCAACAGGCCTACCGTGGCAGGGGCACCAGGAATCGAACCCGGACCTTCGGTTTTGGAGACCGACGTGCTAGCCGTTGAACACCATGCCCCTCTTCCCAACGTGAACCGTCAAACGTGAACCGTTAAACGCAGACGTCCCCCATTTAACGATTAACGAATAACGGTTAACGTCATTTCACTTCCTTATGCGACGTATGTTTCCGGCAAAAGCGGCAGTATTTGCTCCGCTCGAGACGATCCGGATCATTTTTTTTATTCTTCATCGTAGAATAATTCCGATGTTTGCAGACCGAACACGCCATGGCGATGATGTCCCGCATCTTCCACTCCTACTTTCTCCCTCTCCAAGGGCATCGTGAGTCAATGCGCGGACGGCTAGGTTGCCCCAATTGCGCGCATCGAGCGAGCACCGTCTTCGTGTGCGCGCTCTGCGAGCACAGGGGCAGCCTAGCTGTCCGCGCGTCCGCCAAAAATCACGCCACGATCTCCGTCACGACGCCGGAGCCCACCGTCTTGCCCCCCTCCCGCACCGCAAACCGTAACCCCTGGTCCATCGCGATCGGCGCGATCAGCTCCCCCGTGATCGTCACATTGTCCCCCGGCATCACCATCTCCACCCCCGCCGGTAACCCCACCACCCCGGTCACGTCCGTCGTCCGAAAATAAAACTGCGGCCGGTACCCATTGAAAAACGGCGTGTGCCGGCCCCCCTCCTCTTTCGTCAACACGTACACTTCCGCCTTGAACTTCGTGTGTGGCGTGATGCTCTTGGGCTTGGCCAGCACCATTCCCCGCTCCACCTCCTCCTTCTTCGTCCCCCGCAGCAGCACCCCGATGTTGTCCCCCGCCTGCCCCTCATCCAGCACCTTGCGGAACATCTCCACCCCCGTCACCACCGTACTGGCCGTCGGCCGCAGCCCCACCATCTCCACTTCATCGCCCACCTTCACCACGCCCCGCTCGCACCGCCCCGTCACCACCGTCCCCCGCCCGCTGATCGTAAACACATCCTCAATCGGCATCAAAAACGGCTTGTCCACCGCCCGCACCGGCGTCGGAATGTAGCTGTCCACCGCCTCCAACAGCTTCAGAATCGCCGGCACCCCGATCTGGCTCTGATCCCCCTCCAGCGCCTTGGTGGCCGACCCCACAATGATCGGAATCTTGTCCCCCGGAAACTCGTACTTCGTCAGCAGCTCCCGCACCTCCAGCTCCACCAGGTCCAGCAGCTCCTTGTCGTCCACCTTGTCCGCCTTGTTCAAAAACACCACGATGTAGGGCACCCCCACCTGCCGGGCTAACAGAATATGCTCCCGGGTTTGGGGCATGGGCCCATCCGCCGCACTGACCACCAGGATCGCCCCATCCATCTGCGCCGCCCCCGTGATCATGTTCTTGACATAATCCGCATGCCCCGGACAGTCCACGTGCGCGTAGTGCCGCTTCTCCGTCTCGTACTCCACATGCGCGATCGCGATCGTCAGGATCTTCGTCGCGTCCCGCCGCCCCTGCGACTCGCTCGCCTTGGCCACCTCGTCGTAGCTGACAAACTTCGCCATCCCCCGCTCCCCCATCACCTTCGTCAGCACCGAGGTGAGCGTCGTCTTCCCATGATCCACGTGCCCGATCGTCCCAATGTTCACGTGGGGCTTGCGCCGCTCAAATTTCGCCTTCCCCATAACTTCCTCCTCCTCAAAGAGCTTGAGCCAGCCCGGCTCGACCATCCTGTCTTGATCGATACCCGGAGTGACTGGGCTGACTCCTATTGCGCGCGTCATCGACCCGTTGCAACTTAGGAGCAACGGGTCCCCCGGCACCTTCCGAGTACCCGCCTTGCGGGTGGATGCGCGGTGTGCGAGCACGGGAGTCAGCCCGGCCACTCCACTCTGCGACGACTCAGCGCTTCACTCATTCACTCCCCTCGATTCTTGGCGATGATCTCCTCGGCGATCTGCTTGGGAACCGGTTCGTATCGGTCAAATTCCATACTGTAGGTGGCGCGGCCCTGCGTCCGCGAGCGCAGATCCGTCGCATAGCCGAACATCTCGCTCAACGGGACGGCCGCCTCGACGGCCTGTGAACCGGCCCGCACCTTGATGCCCTGGATCTTGCCCCTCCGTCCATTAAGGTTTCCGATCACATCCCCCATGTACTCCTGAGGCACGAGGACCTCCACCTTCATAATCGGTTCAAGCAGAATGGGATCGGCCTTCCGACACCCATCCTGAAACGCGATCGAGCCGGCAATCTTGAAGGCCATCTCGTTGGAATCCACCTCGTGATAGGACCCGTCAATCAACGCGACGCAGATATCGCGGAGGGGATATCCTGCCAGCACCCCGGTCTCCATCCGCTCCTTGACACCCTTCTCGACGGCCGGGATGTACTCCTTCGGGATGACCCCCCCGACGATTTTGTTCACGAACTGGAACCCGGCACCCGGCTCGCTCGGCTGGACGGTCAGCACGACATGGCCGTACTGACCACGCCCGCCGGTCTGCTTGATATATTTCGCCTCCGCCTCGGCCATCCTCCGGATCGTTTCGCGAAAGGCCACTTCCGGCTTGCCGACATTCGCCTCGACCTTAAATTCCCGCAGGAGCCGGTCCACGATGATCTCCAAGTGCAGCTCGCCCATGCCGGAGATAATCGTTTGGCCGGTCTCCTCATCGGTGCGGACCCGAAATGATGGATCTTCCTGGGTCAGCTTTTGGAGCGAGAACCCGAGCTTCTCCTGATCCTGCTTGGTCTTTGGCTCAATCGCCATGGCGATCACCGGCTCTGGAAATTTCATCACCTCCAGCAGCACGGGATGCTTTTCGTCGCACAGCGTGTCGCCCGTGGTGGCTCCCTTGAGGCCAACGGCAGCCACAATGTCGCCCGCGAAGACCATGTCAATGTCCTCACGTTTGTTGGCGTGCATTTTCAACAGCCGCCCGATCCGGTCCTTCGAGCCCCTCGTGATGTTGTACACAGCCGTCCCAGTCTTGAGGGTGCCGGAGTACACACGAAAATACGTCAGTTGTCCGGCGAAAGGATCGGTCATAATTTTGAAGGCCAGCGCAGAAAAAGGCTCGTCGTCGCTTGGTCGTCGGGTGATCTCCTTATTGGTTACCGGATCAATGCCGACGACGGGAGGGATGTCGAGCGGTGACGGCAGATAATCCACGGCCGCATCCAGGAGCTGCTGCACCCCTTTGTTCTTGAACGCGGACCCACACAGCACCGGCGTCAGCTTCATGGCGATCGTGCCGGCCCTGATGGCCCGCTTGATCTCCTCTTCGCTGAGCAACTGCCCATTCAGATACCTTTCAAGCACCTGCTCATCATGCTCGGCCACCGCTTCGAGCATCTTTTCTCGATATTCCCTCGCAAGCTCCGACAGCTCCGCCGGAACTTCTTCGATCTTGTACTTGGCGCCCAACGACTCGTCGTCATACAGGTAGGCTTTCATCGATACCAAATCAACCGATCCCCGGAACTCGGCTTCCCGGCCGATCGGCAATTGGATCGGAACGGGGTTGGCCCCCAACCGTTCCACCATAGACTTCACACTCGTATAGAAATCCGCGCCAATGCGGTCCATCTTGTTCATAAATGCGATCCGGGGCACCCGATATTTGTCCGCCTGACGCCAGACCGTTTCCGATTGGGGTTCCACACCCTGGACCGAGTCAAACACGGCGACCGCGCCGTCCAAGACCCGCAGTGAGCGTTCCACCTCCATCGTGAAATCCACGTGTCCTGGGGTATCAATAATGTTGATCCGGTGGTCGCGCCAGAAGCAGGTGGTTGCCGCAGCCGTGATGGTGATGCCGCGCTCCCGCTCCTGCTCCATCCAGTCCATCGTCGCAGCCCCGTCATGCACCTCACCCATACGGTGCGAGACCCCCGTGTAGAACAGAATGCGCTCGGTCGTCGTCGTCTTCCCGGCATCAATGTGCGCCATGATGCCGAGATTCCGCGTTCGTTCGAGGGGAGCCTGCCTCTTCACGTGATCCTCCGAAAACAACGGTGCTGCAGTGCCAGCTCTTCACTCAGGCTGCGACGCAGAGCGACCCCCTGCAACACGCAGCGTGGCCAAACTGCAGCACGAAACCGCGCTTTACCAGCGATAATGGGCAAAGGCTTTGTTGGCCTCTGCCATCCGATGCACATCCTCCCGCTTCTTCACCGACGCGCCCGTGTTGTTGGCCGCATCCAGCAATTCCCCGGCCAGCTTGTCCGACATGCTTTTTCCGCCTCGCGCCTTCGCGTACTCAGCGATCCAGCGCAAGGCCAGCGATGTCCGGCGAATGGATCGAATCTCAACTGGCACTTGATAAGAGGCTCCGCCCACTCGACGCGACTTGACTTCCACCACCGGCTTCACATTGTCGATCGCGGACCGGAAGACTTTGAGCGGATCGTTGCCCGTCTTCTCTCGTATCAGCTCGAACGCTCCGAAACACACCCGTTCCGCCGTGCTCTTCTTGCCCTGGGACATCAGCGTGTTGATGAACTTCCCCACCAGCTTATCGTGGAAGCGGGGATCAGGCTGCACCTGCCGTTGTCCGAATATCCGTCGCCTTGGCATCGCGTTCCTTACAATATGCAGCTAATGGCTAGTAGCGAGCAGCCAATAGCCAGAAGCTCGGAGCTCTTTGCTACTCGCTGTTCGCTATTCGCTGTCTTACTTCGGCCGTTTCGCGCCGTATTTCGACCGTCCCTGCTTTCGATTTGCCACACCCACCGCATCTAAGGCGCCCCTGACGATATGGTACCGAACGCCTGGGAGATCTTTGACGCGACCGCCCCGCACCAGCACGATCGAATGTTCCTGTAAATTATGACCCACCCCAGGGATATAAGAGGTGACCTCCATGCCGTTCGTCAGACGGACGCGAGCCACCTTCCGAAGAGCTGAGTTGGGCTTTTTCGGAGTCGACGTATACACTCGAATACAGACTCCTCGCTTCTGCGGACAGCGCCTGAGCGCCGGGCTTTTCGTCTTGCCCTTCGCCGGCCTTCGCCCGTGTCGCACCAACTGATTAATGGTTGGCATACTCTCCCTCGCGGTCTCAGCGCGCGCGTCCTGCGGGATCAGGAAACCTACGGATTATAGTGAGGCCTCCACACACTGTCAAGCCGACTCCTTGCCCGTCGAGCTCAGTTCCCGACCGCATCGGCCTCAGCCTGCGACTGACCTTCCTGCCCGATCCCCACCGGCTCGTTCACCAGCGCCGCAGACGGGACCTCCTTCTTGGGACTGATCACAAACGTATCCCGATACTCATCGAATCCGGTTCCCGCCGGAATGAGCCGACCCACGATCACGTTTTCTTTGAGGCCTAGGAGCGCATCTTCACGCCCGTTGATCGCCGCCTCGGTCAGCACACGCGTGGTCTCTTGGAACGACGCCGCCGAAATGAAACTGTCGGTCGTCAACGCGGCTTTCGTGATTCCCAGAAGGACCGGCTTCCCGAGAGCAGGCCGCCCTCCGTCGGCCAACACGCGCTCATTTTCTTGCTCAAACACGAACTTGCTCACCTGACTGCCTGGCAGAAACCCGGTATCGCCCGGATCTTCGACCCGGATCTTTCGAAGCATCTGCCGCACGATGATCTCAATGTGCTTGTCGTTGATGGACACCCCCTGGAGTCGATAGACGTCCTGCACCTCATCCACAAGATACTTCTGCAACTCCTTCGGGCCCAGCACATCCAAAATATCGTGAGGATTGGCCGACCCATCCATCAACGGCTCGCCGGCTCGGACCCAGTCTCCCTCGCGGACGTTCACGTGCTTGCCCTTGGGAATGAAATACTCCTTCACATCGCCCACTTTGTTGTCCACCAGCACTTTCCGCATGCCCTTGACGAACCCACCATAGGAGACCTCGCCGTCGATTTCAGTGATGACCGCTTGCTCTTTGGGTTTTCTGGCTTCGAAGAGCTCGGCCACGCGCGGCAGACCTCCGGTGATGTCTTTCGTCTTCGTCGTCTCGCGGGGGATCTTGGCCAGCACGTCGCCCGGATGCACGAGCGCACCCTTTCCCACGACGATATGCGCGCCGACCGGCAGCAAATAGCGCGCGACCGCCGCCGCGTTCGACACCTTGGCGGTCTTGCCACCCTCGTCCTTGATCGAGATCCGGGGGCGTAGCGTGGCACTCGCATGCTCGATCACGACCTTGCGCGAGAGACCGGTGACCTCGTCGAACTCTTCTTTCATGGTCACGCCCTCGAGGATGTCGCCGTAGGCCACCTTGCCCCCGACGTCCGTGAGGATCAGCAGCGAGTAGGGGTCCCACTCCACCAGCTTTTGGCCGGTCTCGACATGGCCCCCGTCTTTGATTTTGATCCTGGCGCCGTACACAACCGGATACTTTTCCCGCTCGCGGCCGGTCTCGTCATAGATCGCGATCTTGGCGTTGCGGTTCATCACGACCCAGTTGCCTTCTTTATTTCTGACCGCGATCCCGTTGTTGTGGAAATCGGCATTCTTCTTGGCGTCGAAGCTCATAAACCTGAGCACGCCAGCGTGTTTCGCCTCGAGCACCGTCTG
>Ga0184633_10000310_pt1 | contig 16832 bp, 18 predicted proteins | sample PLM31_170_b1_FD_133156 | JGI IMG/M metagenome (GOLD analysis project Ga0184633, IMG submission 133156) | Groundwater sediment microbial communities from an aquifer in East River, Colorado, USA - PLM3-1_170_b1 | ecosystem: Environmental > Terrestrial > Soil > Riparian zone | place: USA: East...
GCCTCACGCTCGGAAATCGCGTCGATCTCGGTTTCGACCTGGACGTCGTGCGGACGTTCCCCGTCACGTCCGGCTGAGCCGCTTCTCCGCCCAGATGCGCATGAAGGCCGCGGAGAAACTGATGATGACCATGACGACCGCGAGCGCGTTCAACAGGGGTGAAATGCGTCCCCTGGCCGCGGCGGCGAACACGACCAAGGGGAGCGTGCGCGAGTCGACCGAGGTCGTGAACGACGACTTGACGACGTCGTCCCAGGAAGAGGCGAAAGCGAGGAAACTCCCCGCGATGATCGCCGGAGCCGCGAGAGGCAACAGAACCCGGGTGAATGTCTGAAGTCGACCTGCCCCAAGGACCATCGACGCCTCCTCGTACGCCTTCCCGAGGCCCCCCATTCGTGCGCGAACAATCAGCGCGACGAAGGACACGGAGAACACGGTGTGACCGATAACGGTCGCCACGACGCCGTTCGGAATCCCGACGATCTGGTAGAACAGCTGAATCGACAGCGCTTCAATGATCTCCGGGATGATCAGCGGGGTGAGGATCAGAGCGTCCCACGCGAAGGAGAAGCGGCCGGGAGGCCGCCGCGCCACCGCGATGCCTGCCAAGGTCCCCAACGCGACGGACAGGAACGTCGTGAGGACCCCGATCCAGATGCTGTTCCAGAACGGACCCGTATAACGCACGTCCGACCAGACCGTCTGGAACCAATGGAACGAAAAGCCTTCCCAGACGGTCGCTTGGCGCCCCGCATTGAAGCTGAGGCCCACGAGGACGCCAATCGGCGTGTACAAGGCGACGAAGAAAAGGCCGACGTAGGCCGCCAGGACTGCGCGTGCGAGCTTCACAGCTGAAGCCCTCCCCGACCGACCACGCGTACGTACGCATAAGTGATCACGAGGACGACCACGAAGAACAAGAGGCCGAGCGCGGACGCCTGACCGGGCAACTGACCGGCGCGCTCATAGATTGCGTTTCCCAGGAGGAATTGGGCCTCCACGCCGCCCACGAGGAAGGGGATCACGAGTTCGCCCATCGCGATGATGAAAACGAGGAGACTGCCCGCCAGGATGCCCGGAACGGACAGGGGCAAGATCACGCGGAGGAACGTCCGGATCCGACCGGCCCCCAGGATATACGAGGCCTCGATCATCGAGCGGCTCAGCTTCTCGAGGTTCGCATAGAGGGGCAGGGCCATGAACGGCAAGAACGTGTACGTCTCCGCCCAGATTACCGAATTCAAGTTGCCCGTCTCGAACACGGCTCCCTGGCTTACACCAATCGCTTGAAGCATCACGTTCAGAAGGCCGTCCGAGTCGAAGAGCGTCCGAAGGGCGTATGTTCGCAGAAGGAAGCTCGTCCAAAACGGGATGACGAGGAGCAATACGAGGAATTCCCGCCGATGACGCGGGAGCTGCGCAATATAGTAGGCCGCCGGATAGGAAAGGATGAAGGACAACCCGGTGACGACGCTCGCGACGAACGCGGTCCGGATGAACAGGGTTCGGATGGCCGGAGACCAGACGTCGGCGAAGTACTGGAGGTGGAAACGGCCCGTGGGCCGGTACGTCGCATCGTAGCCGCCGAACGCGAAAACCACAACGAAAACGAGGGGAAGGACGAAAAAGACGATTAGGAACACGATCAACGGGAGGGAGAGCGTCAGGTCCCAGAGACGGTCACGCACCTCAAGCCGCTGCCACCTTCCGCGCGGTGCGACGACTCTCAGGAACCGCTGCAAGGTTCCCGTACGGCCCGTCCCCACTCGCTCCTCACCTGTCAATTGCTCCGAGAACGGCCTTCGGGAATAAATCGGTTCGCGCTTGGAGCGGCCCGACTCGGAGGCCCGCAAAGGCCTTTATATGAGCACCCTCTTCGCTCGCCGCCGATTTTCATGTACCAACGGGTCCAGCGGGAGGACGTCGTCCGGATCCCGCCGGAGCGACTCGGCGAGGACATCGATGCGGTGTCGCGGGAGCTCACCCGGACGACCCTCGAAGGCAGGATCGGGGCGGACAAGACCCTCACCCTCATCGCGAGCAACATCGAACGCATGGGAGAGGGCCGGATCGTGCATGGGGACGGCGCGGTCTACCAGCGGGTGAAGTACGACGCCCTCGTGTTCGCGCCGACCCTCCAAGAGATCGTCGAAGGGACGGTCGTCGAGATCCTGAAGTTCGGGGCGTTCATCCGGTTCGGTCCCTTGGACGGCCTCTTGCATATCTCCCAGGTGATGGACGACCGGGTGGACGTCGACGAGGAAGGCCAACGGCTGATCGGCAAGGACACGAAACGGGACCTGCGGATCGGGGACAAGGTCCGAACGCGGATCGTCGCGGTCTCCCTGAACGAACGCGCCCCGCGGGAGTCGAAGATCGGCCTCACGATGCGGCAGCCCGCCCTCGGGAAGCTCGAGTGGATCGAGGAGGACCGTGCCAGGGCCGAGGGTCGAGTGAAGAAGAGGAAGGGCTGATCCATGGTCGTCAAGATCCCGAAGGCGTGCAAGAACTGCGGTCACGTGACGGATGAGGACAAGTGCCCCCTCTGCGGCGGCGAGACGTCGAAGGACTGGCAGGGCTACGTGATCATCGTCGACCATCCCCTGTCCGAGATCGCGAAGAAGATGGGCATCCATGTCAACGGGAAGTTCGCCCTCCGCGTTCGCTGAGTTCGCGCACGTCACGTTGCGTCTCCCGGACTCGCTCCGCGAATACCTTCGATGGCCGATGGGCGCCCTCGTCCACGGGGAAGCGATCCTGCCGGCGATCGGCCGCGCGAGTCCCGTGGTCACGGTCGGCGACTTCTGCACGCTGGACCTCGTCGCGCGCGGTCGCACCCCGGACGTGTGCCTCGTCGACTTCAAGACGAAACGCCAAGAGGACCCGGAGTTGCGGGACGCGCTGCAACGAATCGGATCCGTCGTCATGAGGGTGACGAATCCGCCGGGGACGATCATGCCGGACGCCTGGCGGGTCGTGTCCGAAGCCTTTAAGTCGGAGGAGCGGGTACGCGTCGAAGTCCGAGGCGAAGAGGACCTTCTGGCCCTCGTCTGCATCGCCCTCGCGCCCCCATCGGCGGCGGTCCTGTACGGCCTGCCGTCCCAGGGCGTGGTCGTCGTGCGGGCGGACGAAGCCGCGAAATCGAGGGTCCTCGATGTCCTCCGGCGCATGGAACGGTCGTAGATGCAACTCGAGGTGCTCGCGCGGAGGGAGAACCCTCTCCTGAAGCGGACCGAGGTCCGGTTCAAGGCGATCCACAAGGCGGAGCCGACGCCGACCCGGGACGCGCTTCGCGCCTTCCTCGCGAAGGAACTGAACGCGACGAAGGACATCGTCGTGATCGACTTCCAGGCCTCGACATTCGGACGATCTGAGACGCACGGCTACGCGAAGGTCTACAAAACGAAAGAGGAAGCTCTCGCGGTTGAGCGCAAGCACATCCTGATCCGGAACAAGCTTATGGAACCCGAGGCGAAGAAGGAGGGCGCTCCGAAGCCGGAGAAGGCGGATGCGCCGAAGCCAGAAGGGAAGTCCGAGACGAAGGTCGAGAAAGCGTCGCCGAAGGAGGAGAAGAAGGCCGCTCCGAAGGAAGAGAAGAAGCCCGCCGAGAAGAAAGAGGAGAAGAGGGACGAGAAGAAGGCGGAGCCGAAGAAGAAGGGCGGTAAGTGATGGCCGAAGCGAAGAAAGAGAAGGGCACCGCCGGCCTCAAACGGAAGTTCTACAAGATCGACGGAAATCGCATCTCGCGGGAGCGACAAAACTGCCCGAAATGTGGGGCCGGCGTGTTCCTTGCCAAGCATGCGGATCGCATGTCGTGCGGACGTTGCGGGTACACGGAATTCGCGAAAAAGTAATCGAAGAGCGAAGCTTCCGAGAACTCTTTTATAGACTCCCTCCCATGCTTCAATGTGGCCGCGGGGAGCGCCCTCTTCGGGGGAGGTCGCTACGTCGTAACGAAGAAACTTGGGGAAGGCGGCAAGGGAATCGTTTACCAAGCGCGGGATGCCGCCCTCGACCGCGTCGTGGCTATCAAGGTTCTGAAGCGGGACGCCCTCGATGAAGAAAGCCTCAAGCGGTTCCTCTCAGAAGCGCGGATGCTCGCAAGGCTCACGCATCCGAACATCACGACGGTCTATGACATCGGCGAGGAAAACGGTCAGCATTTCGTCGTCCTGGAATACGTCGATGGCGGCGACCTGGCGCATGCTCTGGCAAAGCAGCCCGGCCGTCTGCTGCCGTTTCCGGAGGTACTGCGGATCGCGGCATCCGTGACGAGGGCCTTGGACCACGCTCATCGCGCAGGGATCGTCCATCGGGACCTCAAGCCGGAGAACATCATGCTCACTTCATCCGGAGACGTGAAGCTAAGCGATTTCGGCCTCGCCACGAGGATAACCGTGAGCGGCGAAGAAGCGGGGATTATCGTCGGCAGCGTTGCGTACCTCTCGCCTGAGGCGGCGTTGGGGCGCGCGCCCACGCCGAGATCGGACCTGTACTCATTAGGCGCGGTTCTGTACGAGATGGCAGTCGGGCGGCCTCCCTTCACGGGCGATGACGTTGAGGTCCTGTACTCCCACATCCGCAATCCCGTACCTCCCCCGAGTTCCCTCAACTTAGAAATTCCGCGTGCGCTCGAGTCCCTCATCCTCCGGCTGATGGCGAAGGATCCCGATGCGCGTCCCGCGACGGTCGCCGATGTCCTTGTTGAGATCGACGGGCTACGGGAATCCCCGGCAGAACGACCCCCGACAACCCCGCGGTCCGGCGCGTCTCCCTCCGTTGCGCTGCTCCTGGTGGGCCGCCACAAAGAGATGACGCGGCTACGCGACTCCCTCGGTCATCTCAAGAATGGCCGTGGCGGTGTGCTGATGGTCGTTGGAGAGGCGGGCATCGGCAAAACCCGGATCGCAACGGAACTGACGAAGCTCGCCGCCGACGAAGGTGTCACGGTCCTCTCAGGTCATGCGAGCGAGGCACAGGGCGCGCCTTCACTCGCCCCCTGGATGGAAGCTTTCCGCGGCTTCGTTTCGAGGCTCCCGCCCCAGCTGTTGTTCAAACTTGTGGGAACGGATGCAAGCGTGCTGACACGCGTCATCCCCGATCTGCCCGCCCGCCTAGGCCCGGCTCTCCCAACCCCACCTGTGCCCCAGGAACTGGAACGGTTCCAACTCTTCGATGCGGTCACCCGTTTCCTTGAGAACGCGGCTCGCGAGGCCCCATTGCTCGTTTTCCTTGACGATCTGCAATGGGCTGACGAAGCGAGCCTCCAACTCCTGGAGTATTCGTGTCGCAACACGGCCAGCGAGCGCATCCTGTTCCTCGGGACCTACCGGCCTGAAGACGTACCCCGAGGCGGACTGCTGGAGAGAATTCTCTATGATCTGAGGAGGACGCGCCGCCTTGAGGAGGTCGGACTGCGCAGGCTCCCGGAGGAAGACGTTCGCGCACTCGTCGCGAACGCGACCGGGGCGGACCGCGTGGACCCCAAGCTCACGAAACTTCTCTTCGACCGAGCCGGTGGGAACCCGTTCTTCACGGAGGAAATCGTCGCGTCCCTTCAGGAGGAGGCATGCGTTGCCGTAGAGGGAGGCACTGCTTCGTGGCGCGGGGGAGCGGTTCGTCTCCCGAGGACGGTCCGACATGTCGTCCAGCGTCGATTCGCCCGGCTCTCGAAACCCACACAAGATCTCCTGCTTAGGGCGGCCATCCTCGGCCGTGAGATTCGCCCCGAGGCCCTCGCGGGCATGTCGGGCCTGGATCGCGGCGCGATGGTCGACCTCGTCGAAGAGGCGCTCGGCAGTGGACTCCTGCGCGAGGAGTCTGACGGGACCGGGGCGCGTCTCGTATTCGCCGACCCTCAGGTCCTCGACTGCTTGTACCAGGAGATCAGCCAGATCCGACGGCAGCAGTATCATGAGCGTGCGGCCGAGGTGCTCGGGTCCATTCCAGGAACGACCGCGGAGGAACTGGCCCACCACTGTTCAATGTCCGGCTTATCCGAGGCCGCCCGAAGATACCTAGAGGCTGCAGGGGACGATGCCGCGGGACTGGGATTCTACGAGCGCGGCGCAGAGCGGTACGAGCGCGCTCTCGAGTACTGGCCGCGCAAGGAGGGCGATCCGCGACGGCGCCTCCTTCTGAAGCTAGGCGACGCGTACTTCAACGCGGGAAAGTGGTTATGGGCGCAGGAGTCGTTCCTTGAGGCGCGCCGCCTTGTTGAACGTCCTGAGGACGACGTGGCCATCTCGATTCGCCTGGGCCCTACCCTGTGGTATCTGGGCGACGTCAAGGGAGCTCGCGGCCAGCTCGACGAAGCTCTTCGAACCCTCGGTTCCCAGGAAACGGACGATGCCGCGACCGCCCTCAACTGGCTTGCGACGATCCGACTCGATGAGGGCGACCCGGACGGCTCCGCACAGGCCGCCGAGAAGGCCCTTGAAATCGCGAAACGGAGGGGGAATCGGACAGAACTCGAATTCTCTCTCAACAACCTGGGTTGGACGGAGGCCGTTCGAGGCCGATGGGAGATCAGCGCGGTCTACATTTTGCAGGAGCTCGACCTGCACGCCACGGGCGGCGCGACCTACGACCACGCCAATGCGTTGGACGATGCCAGCGTCCACTACACGCTCTTCATTCCCGATTTCCCTAAGGCGCTCCAGTACGCTGAAAAGGCCATCGAAATCGCGCAAAGAATCGGCAACCGTCCAGCAGAAGTACGTTGGAGGCTGCACCGCGGCTGGACGCTTCGCGATATGGGGCGCTGGCAAGAGGCCGAACGGGAAGCGGAGGCGATTCTTTCCCTAGCCGAAGAAGAGTCCTACGACACGATCATCCCTTGGATCCGTCTTCTTCGCGGGCAGCTCGTGGGCTTCCGCGGCGATCTGGCCGCGGCTGAAGGACATATCCAGGAGGCGCAGGAATCGGCCGGCCGCGAGGTCTGGTGGCGGCTTCACTTCGCAGGCCACGCCCATGCGGCCCTCGCGTGGGTTCGCGTTGAGGTCGGCGATTGGAACGGGGCCCGCAAAGCGGTACAAGAAGCGTCCGCGGCGGCGAGGCAACACAGTTGTCGCTGGTGTGGCGACTCCGTTTCCCTGATTGCAGCGACGGTCGAGGCGGTGGCGCCCGACGGGGATGAGGCCCGGTTAAAGGAGGCCATCGGCGCGGTGCTGCAGTGGGGCACTTCACCGGCCAAGGCAATCGCCGCAGCTCTGGAGGCTCGATGGGGTCGCTTCCATCGCGCCCCGTCCGAAGAGAGGCTCGAGGCTGCCCGGAGGTATCTTGAGCGGATCGGAAAACCGTTCGATTTGGCCGCAGTGGTTCACGAACACGCCCTTACGTTGAACGCGCTGGGAAAGACCGCCGAGGGCAACATGCTCATCGAAGAGGCACTCCGTATCTATGTTGAACTTGGCGCGAAACGACGGTCGGAAGAGATCCTGCGAGGCAAGAAGCATCTGAAGGCATAGCATCCAACCTGCGTCCATCCTCACACCGGGTCCCGAAACGATAGTAAGGGAATTCGCAGAAAGTCTTAACACGGCAACGGGGTTCCGCGGTCCAAGGGCCTGTAGTCTAGCTTGGATAGGACAGAGGCCTCCGGAGCCTCTGACCTGGGTTCGAATCCCAGCAGGCCCGTCTCACTCCCTACGGCTCGTCGAAAGAGTCTTGAATCCTTCTGCGACCCGTCTCACTACACGGGCAAGCGGATTCGGCTTACTGGTCCTCCTGCCCGCACATGCCCTGAAACGCACCCTGTGACTACCGACGCTTTTTCTTCTCCCGGAAGAACGTTCCAATCACATGCCGAAGATTGGCCTTGTAGTTAGCCTCCCGGCCCACATACTGGATTTGTTTGGCCCTGCTCAAGATCGTTTCCTTGGTCAACTTGTGTCCCTTGATACACGCTTCGATGTCCTGCATGTCCGGGTCGTCGAGCCGGCCTATCTTCGTGACAACAATGTCCAAAGGCTGGAGCGAACACAGCTCTATCCGGCCTATCTGCCTAATGCGGATGCTCTTCTCCAGGTAGTCCTCAGGAAGGATTTGGCTGAACACGACGCCGTCCTTGTAGAGATCGATTTTGAAGCCATGGCTGATGTTCTTCAGTGCCTCCTTGAAGTCAGCTATGTACTCGCCTGGGCCCGTGAAATCAATGTCTATCGTTGAGGGCTTCAAGTCCAGCAGCGTCATCGCAGTGCCTCCTGCACCCACGAGCGTGATTTGACGACTCAGCTCCTTTTCCACGACTCCAAGAAAATCGAGGAGCTGTGTCTTATCCAATGGCATTGTACAATCTCAACCTCTCTCGGATGCGTGACGGGTCGGCCTTGACCTCCTTCACTTTCATGGCTTCAAGTGCATCGATCGCGATCTCGAGCTGTTTCTCTGGCCTGATCCTGTTCAGGGCCTTCAGCAGTCCGAGTAGCTTGCCCGACACATTGTACTTCTGGGAAAGGAAGACGAGCAGGTTGTAATTGGCCTGGTTCTTTGCCAGGATCACCGGAATGGCACCGATGCGCCTTGCGTCTTTTCCTGTCAGCAGCGATGTCACGACGAGTTCGATGCAGATGTTCTCTTCCCGCTCAATCTCAGTTCCCATCTCCTTGTAGCCGAACCTTGCCAGGTTGTAGGCCAACGTGCGCTCCGGCATCTTCCGGGGATTGATCGCTTCCCTTTCGAACCTGATGCGGCTGCCACGCGCAAGGCTATCCTTGATCAATGACCAGAACGACTGGGGAGCATGGAATGCGATCTTGTTCGAAAGCATCTCCTTCAGCGGATTCCTCTCTTCGGCCTTCAGGAGCTCAAGGAACTCGTCCTTTCCGAGAATCAGCAAGTCGATGCGCATGTTGTGCAAGGCCTGAAGGTTCATGAGGCTCCTCCGAATAGCTTCTGCATCTCTCTTCGACTCCTCGGAAGCCTTCTGCAGGATGATCAGTAGTTCCGCCCGGTTGAGGCTTATGTTGCTCTCTGGATTGATCAGGCAGAGTGAGTTGACTCGGTAGAAGTCCTTGAGGTGATCCTCAATGCCTGCAAGGAGGAGCCGCAGGCTCTCCCTTCTCTTGAACAGGTCGTGTTTCCGGGCAAGTTCCATCTCTGTGAGCAGATCCATCGCCAAGTAGCTCCCGAAGTTGAGGGAAACAAGTGACGATTTCCCAGCCCTAGTCAGTGTGACAGTGCCTTCGCTGTTGAGTCTGCGAAGCTTGTTGTAGACATTGGCATAGTAGCCTCTGCCGTAGAGCCTGGCGATCTCTTTCGTGAGTTCGTTGATTGAGAGATGCATCCCCAGGCTTCTCGAAAGCCCGTCGACAATCCTGAGCGTGGTCTGGTCCATTTCTGCGTTCTCCTGCAGTCCGTCTAGCTATGACATAATAGTACCGTTACTATAACATTATAGTCGTAATACTATAATAGCTTGGTGGTCCTACTCTCATGCGGGGGAAGTGAAAGGGGGCCTTCTGCATGGGCTGTCATCAGTGAAAAGGTGTACGTCTGTGGATCGCAATATTTCTAAATCCTTCGACGTATCTTATGGAGTGAACCGAATCCCAGCAGGCCCGTACCCTGGGAGCGGACCTGTTCAATCATTCGGGATGTTCACAGACGGCTCCCATGCCCAGTGCATTGACCAGTCACAGGGTGGGGTCACGTGCCGGTTGAAACGTGGTCATTCGGGCAGCTTGCCCCGGGCCCATTGACAGAACCGCCGACAATGCTCGAGGGCATTGATCGCATCGGATTCGCTCAGCAAGCGGTCCTCATATTCGGCCGCGTTTTTCGTCGCAAGCAGCGTCGAGAGATGCCGCTTGTTTCGGTTGAGTTCGCCGCGCCCCAGTCCGACCGAATCGAGCAACCGAAGAACTTCGCGGTGATCCGGTGAGGCCGAACGCTGGCCAAGATAGAAGACGGTCAGAGCGTCCGCCATGCATATCCCTGCATGGACTGCGTGGGACACTGCAGCATCCCAATCTCCGCGCTCGGAAGCCGACTCGGAGGAACGGAGGAACTGCTCCGACTTGCGGACGAAGTTCGCGGACTTCGCCTTCGGGAGTGTCCGCACTCTATTCGGCAGGGACGATCACCCTCCGGATGGGGACGCCCGAAATGAGAACTCCCTCTTTTGCCGCTGCCTGCACGAATGACGGTACGGGTCTGCGCTTCAAATCGGACGGGGAGAGCACCTTCACGGAAAGGGAGACGCCGTACCTGCGCGCGAAATCGGTCTCGATTCGTCCTATCTTTTCCTCCAGGGTCGCCCGGTCTTTTGCAATCACCAGGACATCCACGTCGCTCCTGCGGTCCGCCTCTCCGCGAGCATAGCTACCAAAAACTGTCACCGACATCCCCGATTCACGAAAGGCCAAATGCAAGTCCTTCGCGATTCGTTCAGGGAGGTCGCGTTTGACCTTGAATAGATCGCCGAGAGCTTTGAACGTGAAGTGGTCCTTGTTTGCCCAAAACACGTCGGCTCTCCCGGTTCGTTTCTTTGATGCCAGTCCATCTTCAACAAGGACTCGAACCGCCCTCTGGACGTTCGAGTGACTAACGCCAAGGAGCCCCGCAATCTCGCGACCTGTGAATTCCTTCTCGGGAAGAGAAACCAGCAGCCCGACGACCCTCAGCCGAATGGACGGATCCACGATTTCGTCAAACATGTCAGAGAGGGGCCTGAGGGTGAGCTGAGCCATTCGGACCACAAGAAGTCCATATGGACTATAATCGGTCCATATATATAGATGTTCGTCCGGTGGCCTCGAAAGAACCCAAACCAAATGGGCCTACGCTCGCGCGGGCTCGAATCCGAGCAGGCCCGTACCTTCCTTCGAGTCTTGTCGATAGAATTCGTGGACCACTCAATGCTCCGGCTATTTCGATCGAGCCGAGAACGGATTGTCGCTGTAGTCCACAGGGATATCCACCAAACAGGGCAGATTCGAGTCCAAGGCCTCCGCCAGGATGGAGCTCAAGTCCGAGGGAGAATCGACACGAAAGCCAGGGATGCCAAATGCCCTCGCGAGGTCGAGGAAATCAGGATTCGTGAAGTCCGTACCGATCACGCGGTTGTACTTCGCCTGCTGCTTCCACCGGATGCTCCCGAGTCCTCCGTCGCGGAAAACGACGTTCACCGTCGCCGCTCCCTCGCGCCTCGCCGTCTCCAGTTCGTGAACGCTCATCAGGAAACCGCCGTCCCCGCTCAGGGTCATGACCCGCCGCTGCGGATCGTTCAGCTTGGCGGCGATACCGCCCGGAATCGCGATACCCATCGCCGACAGACCATTCGAGACGATGACCGTATTCGGTTTCAAGGTTCGGAAGAAACGACCCAGCAACAGTTTGTGGGCCCCCACGTCCGAGATCAGCAGGTCGTCGGGTTGCAGGATGTCGCGAAGGTCCCAGAGAACCCTTTGAGGGTTCAGGAGCTTCTCCCGGTGTTCCCCGAGCCCGGCTTCCAGTTTCTTCAAGATCTCCTCCCGCATCCGGCGAGCCCGATCCGTTCCTCGACGCCGGCGGACCCGCTCTCGTAACATTCGCAACGATTCGCGGATTTCCCCGACGACTTCCACAATCGGAACGTAGTAGGTGGAAATCTCCGCCGGGAGCGCGTCGATGTGAACGATCCGCCGATCCCCTCGCGGGTTCCACGAGCGGGGGTCGTATTCGACGAAGTCATAGCCTGCACAAATGACCACGTCGGAGTCATCAATCCCGGCGAGCTCGTGATCCCGAGGTAGAATCCCGATCGTGAGGAGGCTCACGGGGGAGGTCCAAGGCACCGCCCCTTTCCCCATGAACGTGTGGGCGACCGGAATCTGGAGTTCCTCGGCGAACCTCGTCAGATCGGCGGATGCGTCGTTCCGCAGCACGCCGTTCCCGACCAGGAGGATGGGACGGTCGGCCTTCTCGATCACGGCGGCGGCCGCCTCGAGGCTCTCTCGATCGGGGGAGGGATTGCGGACCCGTTCCCAGGGAAGCGGCCTCCGGTCCGCTGGGGCTTCTTCCTCGGCAATGTCCTCCGGAAGTTCGATGTGGGTGGACCCGGGCTTCTCCGCCTCGGCGACCTTGAAGGCCTTCCGCACAATCTCCGGGACGACTTCGGGACTCTCCACCCGGGCATTCCATTTCGTGATGGGATCGAAGAGTTCCAGGATGTCGATGTACTGATGGGACTCTCGGTGGATCCTCAAGAGGTTCGCCTGGGCCGTAATCGCAACGAGGGGTGCCCGGTCGAGGAACGCATCGGCGACACCGGTCACCAGGTTCGTCGCACCGGGCCCCAACGTCGCGAGACAAACGCCGGCGTGGCCCGTGAGTCGGCCGTGAACATCGGCCATGAACGCCGCGGCCTGTTCGTGCCGCGTAAGGACGAAGCGGATCGCGCTGTCCCGAAGGGCGTCCATCAGCTCCAGATTCTCCTCTCCGGGAAGACCATAGACGAACCGGACGCCTTCATTCTCCAGGCAGGAGATGAGTAGCTGTGCCGCCTTCATGGAGCACCGGATGACGCGCGGACGATTTATTACATCCGGAACCACGATTCGTACACGTGTTCGGCGAAGGGCGGATTGACAAAACCGATGCAGCGGGGCGGGTCCCTGCAGGCCCGTTCCTTTTGGAATCTTCCCGATTGGAGTGACTTACGTCCGCGGTAGCCCTCACGTCTATGCTCGACTAGGCGCGCCCTCGTTCTCCGTCTTTGCGTTTCGCCCGCCGGACAAATCACGGTGCGATGTGCGCCGACCCTCGAGGGACCCGGGCCCGGGGTACGAACCCCCGCAGGCCGAGGGAGGCCTCAGGGGACCTGGGCCCACGCCGCGATGGTCCACCGCTTCGCCTTCATTCGGGACAGGATCTCCTCAAGCCGCGGCAGCGCGGCCTCAGGGACGACGACCGCCCCCCGGCCTACCCGCCAGCCTCCCACCTCCTTGAGGAATCCGTCCACCCTCCTCTCGTATCGCTTCCGGCCCCGGCGCTTGACGGTGTGGTATCCATCGAGGAGGCGATAGAGGCGCATCTTCTCCGAGGGAGGAAGGTGGGACAGGTCGAAGCTTACGACGCGGATCGGACGCAGCTGCAGCTCTTGGAGCGATGCACTGAGCGGCCGGCCCGCCAGCGGGATCCCTTCGCGTAGGACCGAGTCCAAGAACTGGCGGTCCAGTCGGTCGATTTCGCCCGGGCGCAGCACGATTGGGGAGACGGTCACGTCGAACGCGCTCTCGATGTCGTGGATCGAGTCCCGGAGGCGGTCGACGGCCCCGTCGGAAACGACGATGAGCACGTCGATGTCGCTTTCCTCCCGCGCCGTTCCCCGTGCGCACGAGCCGTAAAGGATCGCGGAGCGAACCCTCCGCTCTCGGGTGAGGAGTTCCCTCAGCGCCTCGACCGCCCGTTCGATTTTCGGCGGGTTCATCGAAGTTCCTCCAAGCAGAGCCGCTCCACGGTCTCGAAGGACCGGATCGCCTCCCTGAGGTCCTTCGCCGTCCATTTGCCTCCATAGACGAACTTGGACCGGAAATCCCCTTGGAGGTCATTGAAGGCCCGCCACACCCGATTCGTGCGTTCCCCGAGGATGACCGGGTTCGCCTCGAGTTCCCTGCGGACGTTTTGGTGCTTATTGATGTGTTGCCGCCTCTTGGCCGCGCACGCATCGATGAGATGGTAGGCAGCAAGGAACAGCAGCTCCACCCGGCCCTGGGGAGTCGCACCCGGGAGGTCGGCAGTGTCCTTGAACGCCCGGTATTGCGCGATGTGCCGCTCGAAGGTCGCCATTTTCGTAATATAATTGCACGACACATACTTAAGCGCATCGAAGCCCTCCGCGCCGCATGGACGGAGGCGACGAGGGGGGACAACTCCGAACTAGCCGTGGAGTGCCAATGATCCTGAGGCAAGATTTCAATCCTCGCTGATTGAGCCCGGAAACATATGGAGTGCGACGAATCCCAGCAGGCCCGTCTGAGGGTAGCGTGTCCGCCGTTCAATGCATCTTTCGTCCGACACGGAGAGCTGGACCGATACGAGATGCTGAGGCGGGGGTCAGAGGGCACACCAAAGGGGCCATATACGATGCCTCGGATACCGCGGCCGTGCCAGGATACAGGCACCCGTGCCGCTTTTGCGGGCAGCTCGTTGATGCGAACTCCGCCTACTGCCCTTCCTGCGCCCGTGCCCATCCGCACCGGATGGTCTGCCCGTGGTGCTTCGCCCCAATCGAAGCGGCTTGGCGAGTCTGCAACAAGTGTGGGAAGGCGCTCCTGATCCGGTGCGGGCGTTGTGGAAACGAGGTCGGCCCGGATACGGACGTGTGCGAGAAGTGCGGGACGACGGTCCGGTACCGCTGCCCGACGTGTGCGGCGGTCGTCACGTCGGGGGAGAAGATGTGCAACCGATGCGGGGCGAAGCTGAAGGACTTCTGGAAGTCGAAGAGCGTCTGAGTTCGGGCGTCCGAATGGCTTAAGGCCAACAGGCCGTTTATCCCTCGGGGCGAGGGACAGTGGCGCTTCTGGATCATCCAAAGAATGTCCAAGATGCGAGCGGCGAGAAGGGGTTTCAGTGGAAGTTCAACTGCGACCTCTGCGGGAGTGGCTTCACGACGACGTTCATCCCCTCGAAGAGCCAAGCGAAGGCCAGGAAGCTCGACTTTCTCGGGCGCGGCGCCCAAGTCCTCGGATCCGTCACGGGCCAGAGTGGCATGTGGCGGGCGGGAGAGGCCGCGCACGCAGTGGGTCAGTTCCAGCGCATGTCCGCGGAGTGGCACAAGGAACACGACGGCGCTTTCCAAGAGGCCGTGAACGAGGCACGAGTCCATTTCAAGAAGTGCCCTCGCTGCAAGCTGTACGTGTGCGAGGAGGATTGGAACGACGAGGCCGGACTGTGCACGCGCGATGCTCCATCCCTGACCGCGGAACTCCAGGCCACGAAGGCGCAGGTCCGTGTGGAGCAGATGCAGACCCATGTGAAGGCCCAGACCCTTTTCACGGGGGAAACAGAGGACCTCGCGACGGTGTGCCCGACCTGCGGGAAGCCCTCCGGATCCGGGAAGTTCTGCCAGAACTGCGGCGCGCCCCTCGGCTACCGGGAGTGCCCGAACTGCCATCACAAGAACCCCCAGAACGTGGGCTTCTGCGGGGAGTGCGGGACCAAGTTGTGAGCGAATGCCCGCCGTGGTGATGCGAGACTACCGGGCGGACCATGAGCTGACGGTCGACGGCCGCGTCCTCTCCAAGGGGGATTGCGACCTCCATCTCGACGACGAGTTTCTCATAATCAAGGGAGCTCGCGCCCACCGGATCCCATACGAGGAAATTGAGGCGATCCGTCAGGTGGGTTCGGCGGCCGAGCTCACCCTCCATCCCGAAGGCCTCGTCCGGATCCGCGTGCTCGACGGCGCCCTCGCCCGACCCTTGTTCCTTCACCTGTCTCGCCTCCGGGGCGCGCGGTGGGCCGACCTCCTTCGCTTCGTCGAGGGGGAGATCCTGGACTCGCTCGAGTGCAAGTTCGTCCTCGACGGCGGGGAAGAGGGAGCGGCCCTTGTGCGGCTGTATCCTGCGGGTCTCGTTGTGCTCCCGCTCGGCGGGGAGCCCGTTCAGCTCCCCCTCCACGAAATGGAGACGATCCAGCTCGTGAGCTACCGCCTCCGTTGCACGACGCCGCACCTCGCCGTGACCCTATTCGGCTGCGAGCCCGGCGACCTGGCCCGGGTTCACCGATCCATCGTCGAGGCCCGCCGGAAGATCGGTGACGAGACCGCGGCCCTCCTCACCGAGTTGTTCCCGGCCCTCGAGTTCGCACAGCGAACCCGGCTCGCGGACCTGCTGCCGCGGGGCAAGGCTGCTTCGAAGCGGCACATCGATGCCTCCGTGCCGTGGCTTTGGGGTCGAATCGAGGAGGTGATACGCGGGAACACGAAGGGATGGGACGCGTACGCGCATCTCCGCGCCCTTGCGGGCGACCGACTCTGGTTCGGGCTCCGGCGATTGACGGACCTGGAAACGATGGACACGGCGGAGACCGCGGAGGAGGGAGCTGCGGAAACGATGCCGGGTGAAATGCGGGAACAGGAGATGAAACGGGACTTCCTGTTCTGGTTCATTGCCGGGCTCGTGGCCGGGGGGAAGCGCTTCATCGCGGTGGAGGTCGCATCTGCGGAAAAGGGCCACGCGACCTACGTGTACCGAACTCTGGAAGCCCCGAGCGAAGAACGGGCTTTCGACGAGACCGTGGGGATCCTCTCCCGGTGCCTCGTTGCCCTGAACTTCTACCGTGAGCCGCTCTACGCACCTCAAGCCGAGATCGACACGGGGAAATTCGCTCGATACAAGCTGGCCCTTCGGAAGCTCGAATACCTCCGGACCGCGAGAAACCTATTCGTCGGGCGGGCAATCCACACGAAGACATGGCAAGCGTCTCTCGAGAAACTTGTGTCGTGACGCACGCCGAACCAACGACTGCATTCGGCGCTCTTAGAGCGGGCAATGTGACGGCCCCCGATGCTTTGACCCGACTTCGAATCCCGGCAGGCCCGTAACCACCTTCTGGCAACCGATACTTGGAACCTGCGCAGGCCCATATGTAGGAGGGCGATACAAGGATACATATACTGTATCGATACGTACAGCGGACGGAATGGCGCATGCCGCTAAGGTGCCCCGCCTCAAGTACTCCAGGCCAGGTGCCAACCCTACCTTGGAGACCATCGAGTACGTCCTGGGCGCCCTTCAGAAATCTGAGGAACCTGTGAGCCGCAACCGGCTCCTCGCCACCCTGGCCCGCTGGAGGCATTCCACCACCCGCCAGAGTTTGAACGCCGCACTCGGCTTCTTGGGCGACCA
>Ga0184633_10000311_pt1 | contig 16824 bp, 15 predicted proteins | sample PLM31_170_b1_FD_133156 | JGI IMG/M metagenome (GOLD analysis project Ga0184633, IMG submission 133156) | Groundwater sediment microbial communities from an aquifer in East River, Colorado, USA - PLM3-1_170_b1 | ecosystem: Environmental > Terrestrial > Soil > Riparian zone | place: USA: East...
AGGACGCCGTCGTCCAATACTTGTAATAGCACGTTGAAGATATCAGGATGGGCCTTCTCGATCTCATCAAACAGCACAACCGAGTACGGACGCCGACGCACTTTTTCGGTCAACTGTCCGCCTTCCTCATAGCCCACGTATCCCGGAGGGGCTCCGAACAGGCGCGAACTGGTGAACTTCTCTTGGTATTCCGACATGTCGATGCGAATCAACGCATCTTCGCTGTTGAAGAGAAATTCCGCCAACGCCCGCGCGAGTTCCGTTTTCCCGACCCCCGTAGGCCCCAGGAAGATGAAAGACCCGATGGGCTTTTTGGCTTCCTTCAGACCGGCCCGTGACCGGCGGATGGCCCGACAGACCGCCGAGATCGCTTCCTGCTGTCCCACGATCCGCTTGTGGAGAAAGTCCTCCATATGGAGGAGCTTGCTGGATTCTTCTTCCTCCAGTTTGAACAGGGGAATGCCGGTCATCTTCGACACCACGTAGGCCACATCCTCCTTCGTGATGACCGGTTTATGCTTTTCCTGGTTCTTCTTCCACTCCCGCTTGGACTCATCCAGCAATTTCCGCAGCCGCTCCTCTTCCTCCCGGAACTTCACCGCTTCTTCGAAGTTCTGCAGCGAGATGGCCAGCTCTTTCTCGCGGGAAATCTTCTTCAGTTCCTGTTCCAACGCCTTGAGTTCGCCGGGTAAGGAATAGGTTTGCAACTTCGCCCGAGACCCCGTTTCGTCGATCAGATCGATCGCTTTGTCGGGCAGGAACCGATCGGTGAGGTAGCGGTCCGAGAGCTTGACCGCTTCCACGATGGCCTCCTCGGTGATCTCCACCCCATGATGTTCTTCATAACGGTCCCGAAGGCCCTGAATGATTCGGACCGTCTCGTCGATGCTGGGAGGCTGAACGTAAATGGGTTGGAAGCGCCGTTTCAGCGCGCCGTCCTTCTCGATATGTTTCCGGTACTCATCGAGCGTCGTGGCGCCGATGCACTGAATTTCACCCCGGGACAGCGCCGGCTTAAGCATGTTCGAGGCGTCAATCGAGCCCTCCGCCGCCCCGGCGCCCACAAGGGTGTGGAGCTCGTCGATAAAGATAATAACGTTCCCCGCCTGCATGATCTCCTTCATGACCACTTTCAGCCGTTCCTCGAACTGCCCGCGATATTTCGTGCCGGCCACCAACGAGCCAAGATCCAACGCGATGACCCGTCGCGCAAGGAGGTTATCCGGAACTTCCGACATCACGATGCGTTGAGCCAATCCCTCGACGATCGCGGTCTTGCCGACGCCGGATTCACCGATCAACGCCGGGTTGTTCTTGGTGCGGCGACTGAGGATCTGCAACACCCGCTCGATCTCGTCCATCCGTCCGATGACCGGATCCAACTGACCCTCTTGCGCAAGTTGAGTCAGATCCCGACCGAACTCATCGAGCGCCGGAGTGTTGCTCTTGCGGTCCCGCTCACGGGGCGCGGACTTGCGCAAAAACGTGACGGTCAACTGTCTTGCCGTCAGCAGGTTGGCGCCCAGGCTCCGGAGAATCTTGCCGCCGATGCCTTCCTCTTCCCTCAACAAGCCGAGCAGCAGATGTTCGCTTCCGATGTGGTTGTGGCCGAGCAACCGCGCTTCCTCGACGCCATACTCGATGACTTTCTTGACGCGCGGGCTGAAAGGAATCTCGCCGAACGTCATCGTGGTGCCGCCACCCGGCAGATTCCGCTCAATTTCAAGCCGAATCTGTTCCGAGGACAGCCCCATCTTTTTGATAATCATGAGGGCGATCCCGTCCGACTCACGGAGAATAGCCAAGGCCAAGTGTTCCGTTCCCAAATAATCATTCTGGTGACGCTCGGCCTCTTCTCTCGCCAGGATGATGATCTTCCGACCTTTATCCGTGAATCGTTCGAACATCCCTCCTCCTTTGCTTGGTCAGGGGGTGACTCTCTCCGAATCGAGAGAAGCCTGTGGGAAAGTTGTCGTAATTCTATCGGTCGAGCTTCCACCTGTCAAGTCCCCCTTACGGTTATGCGCCACATGGTCCTGAATTTTTCAGACGCCGACTCAGCCGTCAGTGTCGTCCGGGAGTGATCATTCGTTGACAAGAAAACGAACCTCCCGATACAATCCGATCCCACTTCCGTCAGTCAGTGCCCCAGTCCGCCGCCATGGGGCCTGGAGGCCCATGAAAACCATCGGAATCCTCACCAAACCGAAATTCCCCGACATCACACACATCCTCAAGGACCTGGTATCCTGGCTGCGAGCGCGGCAGAAAGACGTGGTGCTCGATGGAAAGACCGCCGCGCTCATCGGCGAGCACGCCGCTTACCAGAAAACCCAGATCGCGTCGCTCTCCGATATGGTCCTTGTGCTGGGCGGCGACGGCACGATGCTGAACGCGGCTCGGCTCGTCGAAGAACGTGCGGTCCCGATCCTGGGAGTCAATATGGGCGGGCTGGGGTTTCTCACCGAGGTCAGTCTCGATCAGCTTTATCCGACGCTCGAAAAAGTTTTCGCGCAGGAATTCTATGTCGAACAGCGACTGATGCTCCGCGCCCAGATTCATCGCCACGGGGAGCATGTGGCAACGGCGACGGTGCTCAATGACGTGGTGATCAGCAAGGGCACGCTCGCGCGGATGATCGAGATTCAGATCTCGATTGACGGTCGGTTCGTGACGAGCCTGCGCGGGGACGGATTGATCATCTCAACCCCGACCGGCTCGACCGCCTATTCGCTCTCTGCCGGTGGGCCGATCATCAATCCGTCCGTGCAGGCGCTGATCCTGACCCCGATCTGTCCGCACACGCTGACACATCGTCCTCTCCTGATCCCGAACAGCGTCGCGCTGGAGGTGACGCTGACCGGCAAGGACGAGGGGGCGATGGCCACATTCGACGGGCAAGTCGGCGTCGCCATAACCCAGGGCGACACCGTCGTCATCGGCGCGTCCGAACATCGCACGCACCTCATCCGGTTCCCAGACCGGACCTACTATGACGTCTTGCGAAGGAAGCTGAAGTGGGGGGATGGTTAGCGAGCAACGGGGGCGCCGGAACTTTCTCGCCTGCGCTGGATGTGCGCAAGCATCTCCTGATTGGACGGAAACTTGAACTCTCCGATACAGTCTTTGGCCACGCCATGCTCCTTCTCCGCCGCCTCCAGCCTACGGAGACCTTCGGCGTCGATCGCCGGGACCTGCCGTTGCTGCAGCAACGTCCGAAGCTGGCGTAGCACCGCATGGATTGCGCTTCGATCACGCGGGGCTTGGGATTCCAGGTACCGCATCACCACTTCGGCGCACCATTCGCCGTCTCGCTTCGCGATCCCGACCAGACCTTCGCTGGCCTTTCGCGCCCAGCCCGTGAGAAAGACTCCCTCGATCACCTTTCCGGATGCCTCGTCGTAGGCCTGGAACAGCGAATCATCCGGGTCGTTGCCTGTCTGTGTCGGGTTCGTGACAAAGACCCCGTTCTTGTATGGCAGCCCAACCGTCTCGTCCACCTTGTCCCCCACCGCAAACACGACGCTGTCGCAGGGGAACTCGTAATATTCCTTCAGCCCGACCGCCGCGAAGTCTTGCCCCTTGGGCTCAAGCTTCGTCACCTCGATCTCCAAAGCCCGGACGCGGTTCTGCGCACCAGTCAACACCCGACGCGGGGACGCCAGGAAGCGGAACTCCATTTTGGCCTGGCTGGTCAGTGGCTCGCATTTTGTGAATTCATCCGTCATGCCTTTCAGGATCTCGGCCGGATTCTGTCCCACCGCTTCCAAGCGGGGACGGATGCGGGCGAACTCCTTCGCCAGCGCGTCCTGGTCAATGTTCGAACAGATGGCGCGAATCTCCTTGGGGTTGTACTTGCGCTCTGCAGGACCACGCCTCGCGATGGCGGTCACCTGCTCCACCTGCTTGTACCGAACCAGCCAGTGAGCGATGTCCACCATCACATCGCCGACCCCGATGATGGCGATCTGCCGACCCATCTCAAAGGGCCGCTCGCTGAAGCCGGGGAGCCTATTAAAATGATAGACCACGTCCTTGGCGTGATAGACGCCGGTCGCCGAATCCCCCTCGACGCCGATTGTCTTCGTCCCCTGCGCACCCGTGGCGAAGACCACCGCACTGGCCCCTAGGCTTCGGAGTTCATCCACGGTGAGGTCCTTCGTCTTTCCGACCGAGACGTTCCCGTAATAATGCACGTTCGGGCGTTCGACGATCTCCCAGTACGACTTCCGCAGTCCTCCCCGCAGTTTCAGCTTGTTCGGAAAGATCCCGTACTCCGCCAGGCCCCCAAACTTGATGTCCCGGTTCAGAATCACCACCTCATGCCCGGCCTTCGACAGAAGATTCGCCAGCGACATCCCGGCCGGGCCGGCTCCAATCACAATGATCAGATGAGCTTGTTCCTTCCCCGACGTCGCCATCGTGCCACTCTGTCCTATTTCCCCGATCAACTGACCGTCTTCTACTTAATTGGGAGTCAGAAAATTTCCGCGGACTGTAGCATACGTGGCGCTGGATTGTCAAAATGATCGCACACTTGCGCGATTATCGAGCATTGTTTTGGTCGTCGGCAGCGATGCGGTCGGCCTCATCCCACCGGGGTACCGTCACGACGAAAAAAACGGCCGTTGTCCGGCCGAGGGGCGTGAAGGCATGGACCTGACCGGGTCGAACGCGCACCACCGATCCCGTATGCACCGCAATCCGTTCGGACCCCAGTCGAAAGATTCCCTCCCCCTGAAGGAGATACAGAATCTCTCGCGTATGTCGGTGCAGGTGCGGCGGCACGGTGGTCCGCACTTGCACCAGCAGGGCGCTTGATTCTTGGTCCTCGATCAGCCTGGTGATGCGCAAATCCTCATCCGGCCCTATGGGGTTCCGGTCGAGTTGCTGCAGAAGATCGGAGAGATCCGCAAGGGTTGGGGCAGGAATGTCGGTGGGAGCGCCCGGGTGTTGTCCCCCAGCGCCACCCGTCTGGCAGGCCAGCCATGCGAAGCAGCACAAAACTTCGACAAGGGAACTCGCTCGGAGATGCCGTCCCATGGTCGTCATCCGGCCGGGGTGCAGTCAGCGCCGCGACCGCTTGCGCGACTCCTCTCCCGGTTCCGTCATCCGCCACGGGTCCAGCAAGGCATTGAGCCGAGCCTCCGGAAGGATCTGCAGACTGCGGGCCACCTCGCGGATGGTCTTCCTGGTCCGATACGCCTCCTTGGCAATCTTCGCGGCAGCATCGTACCCGATCTCAGGCGCCAGAGCGGTGCACATGGCGAGGCTCTGTTCAATGGAGTTCCGGCACCGCTCTTCATCGGCGGTCAGACCCTCGATACAGCGCTTCGCAAAATTTTCTGAACCGCGGGCGAGCAACTCGATGGACTGCAGAAGATTGTAGGCCATCACCGGCAGCATCACAATCAGTTCGAAGTTCGCGGCCTGTCCCCCCACCATGATCGTGACGTCGTTCCCCATTACCTGGGCCGCCACCATGGTGAGGGACTCCGCGATGACGGGGTTCACCTTGCCGGGCATGATCGAAGAGCCGGGCTGCGTCTCAGGTAAGATGATCTCCCCCAGCCCGCATCGCGGCCCCGACCCCAGCCAGCGGATGTCGTTTGCGATCTTCATCAGGCTCACTGCGACGGTGCGAAGTTCACCGCTGGCCTCGACCATGGAGTCCTGCGTGGACTGGGCCTCAAAGTGGTGCACCGCTTCCGTGAGAGAACAACCGATTTCTCGGGACAGCAGCGCGATCACGCCGGACGCGAAGTCCGGATGCGCGTTCAGGCCGGTCCCTACGGCGGTCCCCCCCAGCGCCACTTCACTCAGCGCCGCCTGTGCGCGCCGTACTCTGGCCACGCCCAACTCAATCTGGCGGGCGTACCCGCCGAACTCCTGGCCGAGCCGGATGGGCGTGGCGTCCTGCAAATGGGTACGACCGATCTTGATCACCTTGTCGAATTCACGCGCCTTCGCCGCCAAGGCTCCGTGCAGCCGCGTCAGCGCCGGTAGGAGCTGTCGCTCGATCATCTCCACCGCGGCGACATGAATCGCGGTCGGAATCGCATCATTGCTGGATTGACCCAGATTGACGTGGTCGTTGGGGTGAACCAGCTTGCTGCCCCGCACGCCGCCCAGCAACTCGGCGGCCCGGTTGGCAATGACCTCATTCGCGTTCATATTGGTGGAGGTGCCGGACCCGGTCTGGAAGATATCGACTGGGAATTCCGCATCCCAACGCCCTTCCACGACTTCCCAACTTGCCCTCCGGATGGCATCCGCCAATTTCTTATCCAGCAAGCCAAGAGACTCATTTACCGTGGCGGCAGCCCATTTGATCAATCCCATGGCCCGTATGAAGGACCGGGGAAACCGCAGTTCGCTGACAGGGAAATTCTGAACGGCCCGCGCGGTCTGCACGCCGTAGTAAGCGTCGGCCGGCACCGCCAACTCTCCCATGGTGTCGCGTTCGATTCGCATACCAGCGGGATCCGGGCGCGGCTGACTTGGCTGTCCACGTCGCGGCTGCCGGCCTCGCCCCTGCTTTGCTGTCTTGGTCCGCGTGGCCACTTTGTTTCTTTTTCTCATGTTCCCCGCTCAGCCAACCCTAGTCACCAGATCAAAGGAACGCTCATTTCCGCTTCACCTTGTCGCCCCAAATCTCCTGCAACAATTCCCGCCATTCGCGTCTGGCAACAGCCGGCATCGTCGTGATCCTGATATGCCCCAATGACGCATTCAGGACCGCCGCTTTCATCGCCGCGCGGTTGTTTGGAAACTCCAGAATGGCCACCACATCGTATTCCCCGAGGCAGTAATAGGCATCCAGCAGTCTCCCGCCCAAGGATTCAACGTTCCGCTGCACCGTCTCCGAACGAGCAATGCCCTGCTGTTTCATGGTGGAAATCCCTTGCTCAGTAAACTTGACGAGGCTCACGTACACGGGCATGGATACCTCCTTTCGACTGCAGAGCTTAGTCCAGAAGATGAGTTAGTCGTCGCTGGCCGGGCAATCTTAATCCAACGGGCCAATCCGCACAAGTCCCTTCTGGGTAGCGGTTCGTTGACACTTCAGCTACCGATCGCTATGGTGCAGCCCATGACTGAGAAGCCGGCGGCGCGAACAGGCAACGTGGCGGTGGAAGCTTATGCCGGGTACAAAGGCGAGGAGACGCCACGAGCCTTCATCCATGAAGGTGTCCGCCGGGAGGTGCGAGACATCGCCCAACGCTGGTACACCGACCGCTACAGCTATTTCAAGTTGTTCGCGGACGATGGTCAGCGATACATCCTTCGCTATGACGTAGAGGATCTGATCTGGGAACTGGTGATGAGGGAAGAAGACCGGTAGGGCCCCACCGATCAACGCTTTTCAAGCGGCACGTAGGGGCGGTTGTGCTCGCCCTCGTAAATCTGGTCCGGCCTGAACAGCTTATTCTCTCGGAGCTGTTCGAACCAGTGGGCCAGCCAGCCGGCCACCCGCGCCATGGCGAAGATCGGTGTGAAGAACTCCACCTCGATGCCCATCTTGTCGTAGATGATCCCGCTATAGAAATCCACGTTCGGATAAATTCCCTTCCCCTCGAGCAACTCGGCGGAGATTCGTTCCACTTCCAACGCCACCTCGTAGAGGGGTGAGGGTCCGCACTCCCTGAACAGCCGCTCGCACAGCGACTGTAAGACGCTAGCGCGCGGGTCCTTCACCTTATAGACCCGGTGCCCGAGCCCCATGATCTTTTGCTCGTCCTTCAACTTGCGTTCCAGATACGGACGGACGCGCGCGGGCGTGCCGATCTCTTTGAGCATTTCCACGACTTCTTCATTGGCCCCGCCATGCAGTGGCCCCTTCAAGGCTCCGATCGAAGAGGCCACCACGGTGTAGGGATCGGCGAGAGTGGAGGCCGTGACCATGCCGGCGAAGGTGGAGGCGTTCATGGTGTGTTCCGCGTGAAGGATCAGGCAGACATCCAGCGTCTCACTCCATACCTTCTCAGGCGCCCTCTCCGAGAGCATGTACAGAAAGTTCTGGCAGAAGTTCAGATCGTCTCGGGGAGGAATGTGGTCGTCCCCCCGGCGAAGCCTTGCATAGGCCGCCACGATGGTGGGGAGCTTCGCGATCAGCCTCACGGCGGACCAGTAGTTATTGTCGATGTCCTTCACGTTCCGTCCGGGATAGAACATCCCCAGCGCCGCGACGGCGGCCTGAAGGGCATCCATCGGGTGACCCTGTTCGGGCAGGCATTTGATCAGATCCACGATCCCATACTTGATGCGGCGGTGATGGGTGATGTCCCCGACGAATTGATCCAGTTCCGACTTCGCCGGGAGACGGCCGAGCAGCAAGAGAAACGCCGTCTCTAGAAAGGAAGACTTCGCGCACAGCTCCTCGATCCGGATCCCACGGTATTCCAGAATTCCCCGCTGACCGTCCACGTCGCTGACCGAGGATTTGGCCGCCGGCACCCCCGCCAACCCCGGCATGAAATCATGCGGCATCGCTTTTTCTCCTTTCCCCGTCCACCCTCTTACACGTCAGACATCATGCGTGACGAGTGATCAGTGACGCGTCAGGGGTGATCGGAATACTCATCACCCATAACTCATCACGACACCAATTCACGGCGGGCCCATGAATTCGGGCCCGATCGGAACATCGGTCGTCTGGTATACCACTCGCTCGACTTCCTGCATCTCGGCCGGCGGGAGCGACCATCCAGCCGCTCCGGCGTTCTCCTCGATTTGATCCGGTCGACGCGCCCCACACAGGGCGACCGTCACTCCCGGTCGATCGAGGCACCATCGAATTGCTAACTGACCGACCGTTTTCTGGTGGCGGTTTGCGACGGCTCTCAAGCGATCCACACAGGCTACGTACTTGCGGAACCGCTCGCCCTTAAACTTGGGATCCATCTCCCGAATATCTCCCCTCTCGAACCTCTCATCCCCCCAGTACTTCCCGGAGAGGAGCCCTCGGCACAAGGGGCCATAGATGAGCGTTCCTATCCGATGGTCCCGGCAGTACGGCAACACCGCCTCCTCGGTCCCGCGCTCGAAGAGATTATACGGCGGCTGCAGCACGTGAACCGACCCCACCGCGCGGCAGCGCTCGATTTGGGCGACATCAAAATTGCTCAGCCCGATGAACCGGATCTTGCTCTGCCGCCGCAGCTCCAGCAAGGCCTCCATCGTCTCCTCGAACGGGGTCCCGGAATCAGGCCAGTGCACCTGACAAATATCAACGTAGTCAGTGCGAAGCCGCCGGAGGCTCTCATCCACCTCGCGCAAGACTCGGGAGCGGCTTGAGTTCCTCCAGATCCGCGTCTTCTCGTCGTTCCATTCCAGCCCCACCTTCGTCGCCAAGATCAGTTTCTCACGCTGACCGGACTCGGCAACCGCCCGACCAACCAACTCCTCAGACCGTCCATGGCCGTAAACCGGTGCGGTGTCGATCAGGTTGATGCCGAGGTCGAACGCCAGCCTGATCGTGGCAAGCGATTCGCCATCTTCGGCGCCGCTCCACATCCATCCGCCGATCACCCACGTCCCCAGGCCGATGACTGAGACTTGGAGGCCGGTGTGACCCAATTCTCGGTATTCCATCGAAGGATTCTAGGGATTTCGAATTCCATGAGTCAAGGAACGCGACCTGCGCAACTTGAAATGAGGTATTCCGTTTGGCATACTACATTGAGAGTGAATCATTCAAGCCCAGCCTGAAACAGGCAGCAGACGTGCAACGATCTGTCAAATTTTTGTTGGCAGTGGGCGGAGCGGCGCTCGTCGCCGGCGCCCTGACCATATCGCGCGGAGATCCGGAACAATCGCCCCCCCCGAACGGTGATCGCGGCGCCGCTCGCCTCCCCGCGAAAACAATCGGCACGAGCGCCCTCAGTCATGGGGGGCCTTCACCGACTCGCGACGTCGCCGGACCGACACCGGAGCGATGCAACGCGACGAGGGGGACCGCCTCTCCGATGGGGCGACCGGATAGCTCCCGGAGCACTCATTGCGCTTCTGACAAGGACAGGACTACCCAAACGATGACTGAGCCGATGGTCGACCGGCCCATTCCGTGAACGATCGCGCAAATCAACGCGGGGGGAGCAGGCAATGAGGCGAGCACAAGGGTTGGGAATCGGTACGGCACTCTCGATCCTGCTCGCGGCGATCCTGGTGATGGCGCAGCAGGATCCTCAGGTTATTTTTGCCGTGGTCACCAAGGTGCCGAAGGACAGACAGCGGGTCACAGCGCAGGTGTCCACGGGTGGAGCAGCGACCGAGGCGACATTGATCGCGACCGAAACCATCCTCGAGAACCTGATTTGGAAGAAGCTGGAAGTCTGCCATTCACTGAAGGCCGAAGCCTGGAAGACCGCCGAGGGGTATCGGCTTGTTTCGGTCAAGGTACTGGATGCGGGGATGCTGCCGATGACGCTTCAAGGCATCGCCGGGGACTGTCTGCTCAAGAAGGCTCTGGAGTTTGCTCCACTCGTGGACTAAGGGGCGCAGTCAGGACATTCCGTCCGTTCTTGCTCGGCGCGAACCTCTTCGGACGTGAGCGGAAAATGTTGGTCGCATTTCCGGCATTGCCGGATTTCGAAATAGGCGACCCCCTTCTCGTCGATTTCGGTCGGGAGCAGCAGCTCCACCGGATCGTAACCCAGCAGAACCCCGTCGGCGAACTTGACGACCGCAAGACGGACGTTGAAGAGTTCGAAGGAAGCCTCCTGACCTTTCCGTTCCAGGACATGTCCGACCACGTAGACCGGCTGCCCCCGGCGTTTTGTCCGTAAATCTTTGAGTGTCCGCTGGGTGGCAGTGGCGCAGGAGAAGTTCCCGCTCGAGCTGGTTCCGGCTGTGGGCATACCGACGTTTCCGCCTCGAATTCGGTAAGGCTCGTGGCTATGGGCGAGGGGCGATAGGTATGAGGCGCACGGCACGAGACATGCGGTAGAACTTATAGCCTATAGCCCCTTGCCTCGTGCCCGGATGTTGGTTTGCTTTTAACACGCCTCTGGAAACGTGGTCAAGACAGGACAACGTGCACAAGGGATGGAGAAGCCAATGACAAAAATCACGATCTACCAAAAGCCGACCTGCTCCACATGTCGGGAAACGGTCAAGCTCGTTCAAGCCAGCGGGCAGGCCTACGACGCGGTGAATTATTACGAGAGGCCGTTTTCAAAGGCTCAGCTCAAGGGACTGCTCAAGAAGGCCGGCTTAAGGGCGAAGGACGTGCTCCGGACCAAAGAAGATATTTACAAGAAGTTGGGGCTGGCCGGCAAGGACCTCTCAGAGGAAGAGCTGATCGACCTGATGATCAAGCACCCCGACCTGATTCAGCGGCCGATCGTGGAAAAGGGTGACGCCGTGATTCTGGCGCGTCCGGCGGAGACGGTGAAGCAACTGCTCTAATGGTGAGGCACCAACCGGAGCTTCCCGCTCTGCCGATCCACGCTAACCATGATTTTTCCGTCCAGCACTTGGAGCAGCATCCCTCCGGCCAGTTTCCTCCGCCAGCCGTGGAGGATCGGCAGATCCAGCTTCTCTCGATCCTGCTTGGCGTCCACCAGCGTCTGCAGGTCGGACGCACTGGCCAGCAGACTCGGCGCGATCTCCTGCTCCCGCGCACAGGCTTTCAGCACCGCTTGCAGGAGATCCACAAGGCCGGCCGATTCCGGCTCCGGTCTGCGGGATCGAGGGATCTCAGGCCACTCAGACTCCGGGAGCACCAGCCCGTCTCGGATTCTCGCCAGCAAAGGCTCGCCGTTTCGATCGACTTCGGACGGATGGAGCCCCCGCGTCGCCCGCAAGGCCACCAGCGTAGCAGGAGGACGACGAGCCAACTCCAGCAGTACCTCGTCACGGATGACTCGCCCTCTTGGAACGTTCCTGCGCCGGGCTTCGTCTTCTCGCCACGCCGCCAGCTCCCTCAGCACGGCGGCCGATCGTGGGTTCAGATTGTCCCACCCGCGAATCCGCTGGTACCGATGGCGAAGATCTTGCGCCCCCTCGCTCGATTTCAATTCCAGGCGTGTAAACTCTTCTTTGACCCAGTCCAGCCGACCGAGCGACTGCAATCGTTGACACAGATGCTCGTAGACAGGAAGGAGATATTGAACATCCTCCAGCGCGTACGTGATCTGATCGGGGGTCAACGGACGCTGACTCCAATTCGTTAATGTATGGGACTTAGCCAGCTTGGTGCCGAGGACTCGTTGGACGAGTTGCGCGTAGGCCACCTGAGTTCCGTAGCCGACCATCGCGGCCGCAAGTTGGGTGTCAAAGATGGGAGTCGGAACATGCCCGGTGTAAGCATAGAACAACTCCAGGTCCTGCCGTCCGGCGTGGACCACCTTCTCAATCCGCGTGTCATGTAACAATTCCGACAATCCGTCCAGCGACCCGACCGCGGGAAAATCAATCACGGCGCACAGATCCCCTGCCGCTACCTGGATCAGCTCCAGGCGTGGCACGAAACTCTCTTCTCCCACGAACTCCGTGTCCAGAGCGATCCGAGCGCTGTCGCGAAGACGCTGGCAGAGGCTCCGAAGGCTGCCGGGGTCAGAAATATAATGGGTGTTCAGGGGGTTCACCGTAGAGGCTGTTCGCTGAGGTCATGAGAGGCATGAATCATCTTTCTTGTTGAGGTTCTACCTGCATCACAATGAAGTTTTACTTGAGGTATTGATAGGCCTCGATAATGCGCCGCAGCTCCGGCTCCGAGCTTCGATCTCCTTTCCGAACATCCGGGTGAAGCCTTTTCGCGTGCTGCCGAAACGCCGCAGTGATTGCCGACATCGAACTGCCATGCTCCAGACCCAGCGCCCTGAACGCATCGGTCGCATTATTGATCTCGCCGCGGGAACTCAGCGCATCTCCGCCCCCGCCGGCCGCTTTGAAGAAATCGGACATGTTGATCTTGCGGCGGCGTCTCCGCGGTCGCTGTCGCACTTCGCTGTCGAGTTCCTCAAACCGGTCTTCGATGAACTCCAGACGCGAATCAAGGCGCATCGCGCTGGACAGATCCTTGATCTGTTCGAGCTCTTCCTCGATCAGTCCCAGCGTCCGGTCGATCTCCTCCAACCCCTCCTCGACCTTAAAATAGGAGTCCACCCGATCCTGCATCATGTTGTCCAGCGCGAAGTCGAGGCTGTCTTCGGTTTTTGTCCGGAGGGCCTCGATCCGCCGGCGCATGCCGGCCTGAAACCTGGCCAGCTTTCTTCCATCAAACGCCATCACAGCCCTGCGTGTACGTGCCCACGAAGCCCTCAGCCGTCAAGGGTATTCGCGCCGGCGGCATTCTAGCACACATCACGTCTTACTCAGCCGTCGGGCGACGCCTGTCGCGCGGGCAGCACCGGCCACCGCCTTGGACACCCGTTGCACCACCTGCTTGTCGAAGACGCTGGGGACGATGTAATCCTCGCTCACCGTGGCCTCGGGGATGATGTCCGCAATCGCCTGGGCCGCGGCCAACTCCATCGCCTCATTGATATCACGGGCCTGCACATCCAGCGCGCCGCGAAAGAGACCCGGAAACGCCAGCACATTATTGATCTGATTCGGATAATCCGAACGCCCGGTTGCAAACACTCGGCAGCGCGAGACGGCTAACTCCGGCGTGATCTCCGGGTCCGGGTTGGCCATGGCAAACACGATCCGATCCTTGGCCATCACATCCAGATCCTCGGGCCGCAGGACGTTTGCAACCGAGAGACCGATGAAGACGTCGGCACCCTTCAGGGCATCCTGGAGCGTTCCGGTCGGTCGGTCAGGATGCATGCACGTGGCCAGGTTGTGCCGGCACGCTCGGAGTGTGTCCGGATCGCCGGACAGCACGATGCCGCGCCGGCCGCAGCCCACCAGACGTGAGACCCCCGCCGCCAGCAGGATCTGACAGCAAGCCGTCCCGGCCGCGCCGAGCCCATTGACGACCACCCGCACTTCCCCGAATCGCTTTTTAATCAGCTTCAGCGCATTCGTGAGCGCGGCCAGGATCACCACGGCGGTGCCATGCTGATCATCGTGCATGACCGGAATATCCAGCGTGTCTTTCAAGCGGCGCTCGATCTCGAAGCAGCGAGGCGCGCTGATATCCTCCAGGTTAATCCCGCCGAAGCCGGGCGCGATCCCCTGCACGATGCGGACGATCTCATCAGGGTCCTGCGTACTCAGGCAGATTGGCCAGGCATCAATGCCGGCGAATTCCCTGAACAGCATGGCTTTCCCCTCCATGACCGGAAGGGCCGCTTCGGGTCCGAGATTGCCGAGCCCCAGCACCGCCGATCCATCCGTGACGACCGCCACGCTGTTGTTCTTGGTCGTGAAGGCATACACCTTCGATCGGTCCTTCGCAATCGCGCTGGAGACGCGCCCCACTCCCGGTGTATAGACCATCGACAGCGTGTTCCTGGTCGTGAGCGGCAGCTTGCTTTCGACACGAATCTTGCCCCCCAGATGCAGGAGGAAGATCCGATCGGAAGCGGACAGCACCTTCACATCCGGGAGCGCATTTAACCTCTTGAGGACCTGCTCGCCGTGCTCCTCGCTCCTGACATCGAAGGTCACATCCCGAATCATCTTCTCCGGAGTCGCCGACACAATATCGACCGCACCGAGGCTGACGCCTTCCTCGGCCAAGGTCGTGGCGACACGCGCAAACATGCCGGGACGGTTCGCCAACTCAAGCCTGACGGTCAGTCTGTAGTTCGAGTAGGGGCCCACGTCGGTCATCGTCTTCCTCTCTTGCACAGTTTACTAAGGTTATCACACTGGTCGGAGATTTCGCTTCTCAAGCTCGGTCTCTGCGCATGTATAGTGACATTGCCCAGCATTTGGATTAGGGTGGCCGCCCCGCAGGGGGTCTCCCTGCCAAGACGACGTGGAAAGGGGGTGATGACTGATGAAGCGGTTTATGGTTGCACTGGTGGCGGTCATGTTCCTGGTCGGCTTCAACTCGTTCGCCTTCGCCGATGAGAAAGCAGGCGGCGGAGCAGGTAAAATGAAGGGTGAGATGAAAGCCGGCGACAAGGGAATGGAGAAGAAGGAAGCGAAGAAGGAAATGAAGAAAGCGAAGAAGGACAAGAAGTAATCCTGCTTGCCCCCTCATCCCGCACGACGTCCTCAAAGAAGATCTCATCGGCCCGCGCTCGGCGCATCCCGAGTCCGCGGGCCGCTTCTTTTCTAGCCCGGGTAACTCCCGAATCCAGGCCAATGTTGACCATCGTTCTTCCGTGATGTTAGGGTGAGCATCGATGTCCAAAGAAGGGACAACGCGACCGGCTAACCGTCTCGCGCAGGAGACGAGCCCCTATCTCCTCCAACATGCGCATAACCCCGTGGACTGGTATCCGTGGGGGGAGGCCGCCCTCCGCCAGGCGCGGGAACTCAAGAAGCCCATTCTCCTCTCCATCGGCTATTCGGCCTGCCACTGGTGCCATGTGATGGAGCGCGAATCGTTCGAGGATGAGCGGATCGCCGCGGTCATGAACGAGCACTTCGTCTGCATCAAGGTGGACCGAGAGGAACGACCTGATTTAGACGAGATCTATATGCAGGCGACGCTCGCGTTGAACCAGGGACAAGGCGGCTGGCCGATGACCGTGTTTCTGACCCCTGAGCAGGAGCCGATCTTCGCCGGCACCTACTTCCCTCCGACCGACCGCTGGGGCCGGCCCGGCTTTGCCACCGTACTTCAAAAGGTGGCTGAGTTTTGGCGCACGGACCCGGACGGGCTCCGCCGACAGGCCGCCAATTTGACGGCGCAATTGAAGGAACAGATGCGCGTGGCGGCGCCGATGGCCGTGGGCGAGGCAGAACTTGAGGCCGCCGCGGCGCAGTTTGCCCAGGACTTCGACCCGCGTCACGGCGGCTTCGGGAGCGCGCCCAAGTTCCCCCCCGCCACCGGTCTTTCGTTGCTGCTCCGACGCTATCAACGCACAGGGGACCCACACACTCTGTCCATGGTCCGGAAGACCTTGGATGCGATGGCGGCCGGTGGCATGTACGACCAGATCGGCGGAGGCTTCGCGCGTTACTCCACCGACGAGCGCTGGCTGGTTCCCCACTTCGAAAAAATGCTGTACGACAACGCGCTGCTGACCCGCACCTACCTGGAAGCCTACCAGGTCACCGGCGATGCCGACTATCGGCGGGTGACAACGGAGACGCTCGATTACATTCTCCGGGAGATGACCTCACCCGAGGGCGGGTTCTACTCCGCCACCGACGCCGACTCGGAAGGCGTCGAGGGTAAGTTCTTTGTCTGGTCGCCGGAGGAGATTCGCCAGGCGGTTCCCACCGAAGAAGACGCGCGCCGCTTCTGCGCGTACTACGACATCACGCCGGGCGGCAACTGGGAGCACAAGAGTATTCCGAACATACCCCGTTCTCTGGAAGAAGTGGCCAAAGACCTGGACCTCGCCCCCGAGGAACTCCATCGCACCATCGAACGGTTGCGACCGCTAATCTATGAAGCTCGGCGCAAGCGAGTGCCGCCGGGACTGGACGACAAGATCCTCACCGCCTGGAACGGCATGATGCTCAGCGCGGTGGCCGAAGGCGCGCGCGCGCTCAGTGACAGTCGGTTCCTGGAGGCCGCCGAGCAGGCTGCCGATTTTCTCCTCATCACCCTGTCCCGTCCAGACGGCGGCTTGTATCGGACCTATCGCGCCGGCAAAGCGCACCTGAACGCCTGTCTGGAGGACTATGCCTTCCTGGCAGAAGGGCTGATCGATCTGTACGAGGCAGGCGCGCACGAAGGGTTTCTGCACGAAGCCGTTCGTTTGGCCGAGCGCATCCTTGCCGATTTTGGGGATGCGGACAACG
>Ga0184633_10000312_pt1 | contig 16808 bp, 15 predicted proteins | sample PLM31_170_b1_FD_133156 | JGI IMG/M metagenome (GOLD analysis project Ga0184633, IMG submission 133156) | Groundwater sediment microbial communities from an aquifer in East River, Colorado, USA - PLM3-1_170_b1 | ecosystem: Environmental > Terrestrial > Soil > Riparian zone | place: USA: East...
GTACCTATTGACTAGTCAATGTCTAGTACTCATGGGGCAACCGAGCCTCGACGCGTTGCCGTTGCGCACCGGTACCGCCTTCGCCGGAACCGAGACCGCCCGCTGGCGCTTGGAGGCAGAGGGTCGAGGTCAGGCCTCCGCGGTGGCCGGCGCGGGGCCGCCTGTTGGCGTAGCGACAGCCACCGCGAGTGGTGCCCGGAAACGGCGCAGGCGAAGTGCGTTGGAGACGACTGTGACGCTCGAGAGGGCCATCGCCCCGGCGGCGATGATCGGGTCGAGCAGGACCCCGCTGAAGGGGTAGAGCGCGCCGGCGGCGAGCGGGATGAGCGCCACGTTGTAGGCGAAGGCCCAGAAGAGGTTCTGCCGGATCAGGGCCGGCGCTGACCCGCTCCTTCGGGGTCCCGCCCTTCCGACCAGGGGGACGAGCTGCCGAGCCAGAGCACCTCGACCGTGTCGGCCACTCGCTCGAACTCACGGTCCCCGGTGAGGAGTGGGAGGTTCTCGCGATGAGCCAGCGCAGCGGCGAAGCAGTCGGCGAGAGAGATCCCGCCGCGGACCTTGAAGTAGGCGGCTCGCGCCGCCAGCTCGAGATCGACCCCGACCAGGACGATGGGCAGGTCTTGAAGGAGGTCCAGCGTCCGACGGCTCGCTGCCGGCCCGCCGCGACGTTCTTGCACGATGAGAACCTCGGCAGCGTTGACCACCGTCATGAACAACCGCGTACCGCCACCCGCCGCCCGATCGAGGAGCGCCCGGATCAGTTGCGCGCCCGCCTCTCCATTGATGAAGACAACGACCGGGTGGGCGTCGAGGACGAGCCCTTCGCGGTCGAACGCCTGGGGGTCGAACGCCTCGCTGTGGAACGGCCCGCGCTCCACCGTTCGAACTGCTCCTGCCACAGTGACTCGTCCTCCCTGCGGATGGCCAGGAGATCGTCGGATGCCCTCGATGCCTCCGGCGCTCGTCGCGTCAGCGCCTGGATCGTCCGTGGCCCGTCCCGGATCGGGTCGGCCCAGGCCGGGTGGAGCTCGAGGATGCCTTCTTCTTGGCGCAGGCGGAAAGCGACCGAGGCTCCCGGGCGGATGCCAAGCTGGTCCCTCAGCGCCTTGGGGATGACGACCTGCCCCTTCGGCCCTACCTTGCCCGTCATTCCGGTATAACCATCTCGTTGCAGTATAACCATCTGGTTCCAGTATAACCTGGAGCCCGCAGGGCAAGGGTCAGGCCCGACCTGGGTCCTTCGATTTGCTCGAGCTCGGTGACCGAGGTCAGGCCGATGGCTATTCCTCTCGCGGCGGCGTGCTGGCGCGGGTCGGGCGCTCGCCGCTCGCTCAGGCCCCGGCGGGGGCTGGCGATGGACCCGTGGCTGGCGCGGCCGTGACCGCCGCAAGCGGCGCCTGGAAGCCGCGCAGGCGAAGCGCGTTGGAAACGACGGTCACGCTCGAGAGGGCCATCGCCCCGGCGGCGATGATCGGGTCGAGCAGGACCCCGCTGAAGGGGTAGAGCGCGCCTGCGGCGAGCGGGATGAGGGCCACGTTGTAAGCGAACGCCCAGAAGAGGTTCTGGCGGATGTTGCGCATCGTCGCCCGCGAGAGCGCGAGGGCCGTTACGAGGGCCCGCGGGTCGCCACTCATGAGCGTCACCGACGCCGACTCGATGGCCACGTCCGTGCCCGTCCCGATGGCCACGCCGACGTCCGCCTGGGCCAGCGCGGGCGCGTCGTTGATCCCGTCGCCGACCATGGCCACGAGCCGCCGGCTAGGCCGGGGCCGACCGTCCGCCTTGCGTCCGCCATCGCCCTGAAGGCGGCGGATCTGGGCGGCCTTCTCGTCCGGTCGGACGTCAGCCAGGACCCGCTCGATGCCCGCCTCCCGCGCGACCGCCTGCGCGGTCGTCTCGTTGTCACCGGTGAGCATGACCACGGAGAGGCCCTGCCGGCGCAGCTCGGCGACCGCGGCTCGGGCACCTGGCTTCAGTCGATCGGCGATCCCGATGAGGCCGACGGCTCGGCCGTCGACGGCCACGAAGACGGGCGTCCGCCCCGCGGCGGCGAGCTCGGCGCCCCGCCCTCGAAGACCCCCGACCGCGGCACCCTGCGCTTCGAGCCACTCCGGTCGGCCGACCAGGACGCGGCGGCCTTCCACGGTCGCCGAGATTCCCGCGCCCGAGGTGGCCAAGAACCCGTCCGCCTCAGCCAGCGCCATCCCGCGTTCCTCGCGGGCGTGGGTCACGATCGCGGCTCCGAGAGGGTGCTCGGAGCCCCGCTCCGCGGACGCTGCCAGGCGGAGCAGGTCATCCGCGGACAGGCCACCCACGGCGACCACGTCGGTCACCCGCGGGCGCCCCTCCGTCAGCGTGCCCGTCTTGTCGAGGACGATCGTGCGGACCTGCTGGAACCGTTCGAGCGCTTCGGCGTTGCGGAAGAGGATCCCATGCTCGGCACCCTTGCCCGTCCCGACCATGATCGAGGTCGGGGTGGCCAGTCCGAGCGCGCACGGGCAGGCGATGATCAGGACCGCCACGGTGTTGAGGAGCGCGAGGTTGAAGGCCGGCTGCGGGCCGAGGGCGAACCAGGCCACGAAGGTCAGGGCGGCGATGGCCAGTACGACCGGTACGAAGTACGCGGTCACCGCGTCGGCGAAGCGCTGGACCGGCGCCTTGCCGCCCTGCGCCTCCTGCACGAGCCGCACGATCTGGGCAAGCACGGTCTCCTGGCCGATCCGCGTGGCACGGAAGCGGAAGGCCCCGAGGCTGTTCACCGTCCCCCCCGTGACCTCGTCGCCAGCCCGCTTCGTGACCGGCATGCTCTCGCCGGTGACCATGCTCTCGTCGACCGCCGAGTCGCCATCGAGGACGAGGCCATCGACGGGGACCTTCTCACCCGGTCGCACGAGGATGATGTCGCCGCGAACCACCTCGCCGATCGGGATGTCTCGCTCAGCGCCGTCACGGATGACGCGCGCCGTGCGGGGTTGGAGGCCGATGAGATGGCGGATCGCGTCGGACGCTCGGCTGCGTGCGCGCGCCTCGAGGTACCGGCCGAGGAGGATGAGCGTGATGATGGTCGCGGCCGTGTCGAAATACAGGGGCGGCTGGGCGAGAACTCCGCCCACGGCGGCCGCGAAGAAGCCCGGGAAGGCGATCGCGCCGAGGCTTGCGAAGTAGGCCGCCGAGGTGCCCACCGCGATGAGCGTGTTCATGTCGCTCGAACCGTGGCGCAGGACCTTCCATGCCCCGTGGTAGAAGGGCCAGCCGGCCCAGAACTGGACCGGCGTCGCGAGGGCCAGCTGGAACAGCGGATCCGAGAGGACGGCCGGCAGGAACGGGGCCACGGTCATGCGCGCCAGCCCGAGCAGGAGCGGAACGGTGAGTACGGCGGCGACCGCCAGGCGGCGGCGCAGATCGACCAGGTGGCGGCGCTGGTAGCTCGTGTCCGGCGTGGCGGTGGTCTCGCGCCCGGAAGCATTCTCCGCCTCCGCGGTGGCGGCATGGGCCCGCGCCGCCGTAGCGGCTTCCTGTAGCGCCCCCGGTGCCGAAAGCGGGGCGCCGCCACCCACGAGCACTCGGCCCTCGTAACCGGCCGCGTCCACCGCCGCGAGCAGCCGTTCGGCGGTCACCTCGGGGCCCGCCACCACCGTCGCGCGCTCGGTGGCCAGGTTGACCGACGCCGACTCGACCCCCTCGACGCGACCGAGGTAGCGCTCGATCCGATTCACGCACGAGGCGCAGGTCATCCCCTCGATGTCGAGTGCGATGGTTCGGGCAGGCATACTCCCGGGGAGTATAGCACCCGCGACCCGGGCGATCCTCGATCGATCGGGCTCGGAGTCGAGGCTTCCCTCGAGGTCGTATACTCGGGAGGAGTATCCCGACCAGAGGAGCCCGATGGCCACACGCCCGATCACCGTCCCGACCCGCTCGGCAGCGTGACCCGCGTCCGGCGGGGCAGCCGGATCAGCCAGCCACAGCGAGCACGAGCCCGGACCGCGCGCCGACCGCGATCCCCATTTCCGCCACGCCTACACGCGGGACAAGACGGCACTCGTGCGCCGGCTCTCCCGGCTCGAGGGCCAGGTCCGCGGGATCGCCCGGATGGTCGAGCGGGAGGAGTACTGCATGGACATCCTCCAGCAGACGGCCGCCCTGCGTGCCGCGGTCGACTCGCTCAACCTCGTCGTCCTCGAGGAGCACGTCGCGGGCTGCCTGAAGTCCGCCGTGGAGCGCGGCCGGGCCGACGAGTACACCGAGGAAGTCATGGACGTCGTGCGCCGGACGATGGGTCGTCCGGTTCGCGCCCGTCCACCCGGCGACTGACGGGCGCACCGCGCGGTCGTGCCTGCGGGCCCGCTGCCACTCTCCACAGCCCGGCCCGCCGCGAGGCCCCGCAGAGCCCGTTATCCACAATCGTGGACTTGTCCACCCATCTCGTGGATAACCCGCGTTGACAGCCCCGGGGGGCCCGCGTAGGGTCCCGCCTACAGCACCAGGCCGAAGTACGGTAACGCCGCTGGCGAGGCACCGGGGAGACCCGGACCGGGGACCAGACGAGGGGCGGAAAACTGAACCGGCCCGGTGCGTCGGAGTCCGTCAGGGGGAGCGGCCTGAGCCGCCCGCCGAGCGCACCAACACGGCGACCAGCCGCTCGCGCCGCTCCTCGGACGACCGCCGCTCGCGCCGCTCCTCGGACGACGCCCTCCCCGCGGCTTTGCCCGCCCCCGCGCGGCGCGCCCTTGCTACCCTTAGTCCCCCGTGCGTGTCGCCGTCCTCTCGGACATCCATTCCAACCTCCCCGCCCTCGAGGCGGTCCTGGCCGCCCTGCCGGAGGTCGACGCCCTCTGGCAGCTCGGTGACGTCGTGGGCTACGGTCCCCACCCGGTGGAGGTGATCGGCCGCCTGTCGGCCCAGGGAGCCGGGGGCGTGCGCGGGAATCACGACGCGGCGGCCCTCGGCGATATCGACACTGGATGGTTCAACGGCGACGCGCGCACCGCGGTCGAGTGGTCCGGGGCGCAGCTCACGCCTGCCGCGAGGACGTGGCTCAGCGGACTCCCGGCGACCGGCCGCGAGAGCGAGTTCACGCTCGCGCATGCCAGCCCGCGCGATCCGGTCTGGGAGTACGTGTACTCGCCGTCCATCGCAGCGGCGGTGTTTGACGCGTTCGACACGACCCACTGCCTGGTCGGGCACACCCACGTGCCGCTCGTCTTCCGGCAGACCCACGGCGGGATCGAGACGCTCGACCCGCGGGTCGGCGAGATCCTCCAGCTGGACGAGCGCCGGACGATCCTCAACCCCGGCTCGGTGGGGCAGCCCCGCGACGGCGATCCGCGCGCATCGGCGATGGTCCTCGACACCGAGGCCCTGACGGCCACATGGCTGCGTGTCCCCTATCCGATCGAGGAAACACAGGCGGCGATGCGCTCGGCCGGCCTGCCGGCCCGCCTCGTCGAGCGGCTATCGTACGGACTGTGACCAGCGGTGAAGCTCCCTTCCAGCGGGCCGTGCTGGGGCTGAGCGGCGGCACCGTGGACGATACGATCGTGCGGCTGGCGATCGAGGCCGGACGGGGTCGGCACGTCGAACTCGTCGGCGTCCATGTCATCGAGGTCGACTGGTCGCATGGACTGACCGAGGACCTGGCCTCCGCCTCGGACGTCCCACAGCGCATCCTTGACGACGCCGAGGCGACGGCAGAAGGTGCCCGGGTCCCGATGACCACCGTCCTGCTCCAGGCTCGCGATGTCGGGCCGGCGCTGGTCGACGAGGCCGTTCAGCGCGACGCCGACCTGATCGTCATCGGGCTGCCCTACCGGCGCCGCCTGGGTGGCGACTTCGACGAAGGCAAGACCGTGCCATACGTCCTCGCGAACGCCCCGACGGCGGTGTGGGTGGTACGCGAGGCGCAGCGGGAGGAGGCGGGCCAGTGAAGGCGATGATCGTCGGCTGCGGACGCGTGGGCGCGAGACTGGCGGATCGGCTGGCCAGGGCCGGACACGACGTCACCATCCTCGACACCTCGAGCCGGGCCTTCGAGCGCCTGCCCGCCGACTTCGCCGGCCGGGCCGTGCGCGGAAACGGGATCGATGAGGACGTCCTGCGGCGGGCGGGCCTCACTGGAGCGGACCTCTTCGTCGCCCTCACCGAGGGCGACAACCGGAACGTCCTGATGGCCCAGCTCGCGCGCGAGACGTTCGCGGTGCCGCGCGTCATCGCCAAGGTCAACGACCCGGTGCGCGCCGAGGCCTACGCCGCGCTCGGTCTTGCGACCCTCTGCCGGACGACGATCCTCGAGAGTGCCGTCCTCGAGTACCTGGGCGAGGAGTTTCTGGGCGAGCCGGTCGAGGGCGTACGCGGCGTGCAGCCGCCCACCGGCCACGACCACCCGCTCGAGCCACGACCCGCCCCCGAACCGACAGCTGCGGCACCGAGCGCCGTGCGCCCGGAGCCGGGGGGCCAGTCGGTGGCAAACCCGGAAACCACGATCCCGCGCAGGGAGGCTTGAGATGTACATCGTCGTCGTCGGGGGAGGGAAGGTCGGCTACTACCTCACGAAGGAGCTGCTGCAGGCCGGCCACGAGGTCATCCTCCTCGAGAAGCACCCGCCGCGTGCTGCCCAGATCGCCGACGAGCTCGGCAGCATCGTCCTGACCCTCGACGGGTGCGAGGGCCAATCGCTCGCCAAGGCCGGCGCGCAGCGGGCGGACATCGTCGCGGCCGTGACCGGCGACGACGAGGACAACCTCGTCGTGTGCCAGATGGCCAAGCACCACTTCTCCGTCCCGCGCGCCATCGCCCGCGTGAACAACCCCAAGAACGAGGAGCTTTTCCGCCACCTTGGGGTGGACGAGATCATCAGCCCGACGCGCACGATCCTCGGGGCCATCGAGCAGGACATCCCCGTGCATGAGCTGCTCCGCCTCGCCGAGCTTGAGGGCGGCGACCTGGAGGTCCTCGAGGCGCAGATCGAGGCGGGTTCCCCGGCGCTCGGCCGCCGCTCCCGCGACATCACGCTGCCCGACGGCTGCTCGCTCTTCATCCTCATCCGCGACGAGATGGCCCAGCCGATCCGGCCCGAAACACTCTTCCAGGCCGGCGACAAGGTCATCGCCATCACGCGGACCGAATGCGAGGCCGCGCTGCGCGAGGAGCTCATCGGAGCGGCCGCCACCCCGCGCTGAACCTGGCCGCCAGCGATTCTGGGGCAGCGCGGTCCCACGGACACACCCGCTGCCGGGTTCCTTGACAACGGTATTGTCAGGGTTCTAGGATTCACCGTGTTCCGGCCGGGGACGTGCCGGGAGCGAACGATCAGGAACGACCGGAGGTTCTGACGAGGTGCGCGTGAGGATCGAGCGCGACCCTTCCCGCCCCTGCTACGTCATCAGCGTGGCGGCGAGCATGGTACGGGTCCATCCGCGCACCCTGCGCATCTACGAGGAGGAGGGGTTCCTCGCTCCCGCGCGCACCCCGACGAACATCCGGCTCTACTCAGAGAACGACATCCGGCAGGTCGTCTGGATCCGCCACCTCACCCGCAACCGAGGGGTCAACCTCGCCGGCATCAAGGTCCTCTTCGAGCTCGAGGAGAAGCTCGGTCGGCGGATCCTCGAGGCCCTCTACAGCAAAGACATGGCGGACGAGGAAGCAGCGAACCGTGAAGAAGCACGCAGCCGTGAAGCGGAACAGCCTCGCCCGTCCCGAACCCCTGACCGCGTGACCGCCCCGATGAAGGAGACCTACTGATGGCCAAGACGCCCGGCGACGAACGGACCCTCCCGCTCGTGGCCCTGCGTGAGACGGTCATCTTCCCGGAGATGATCGTCCCGCTCCAGGTCGGCCGTGAGAAGAGCGTGAACGCCCTGAACGCCGCCGTGGCCGGCGATTCGATGATCGCGCTCGTGACCCAGCGGCAGGCCGACAAGGAGGAGATCGCCGACCCCTCCGAACTCTATGGAGTGGGCACCCTCGCGCGCATCGCCCAGGTCGTGCAGCTCCAGGACGGCACCGTGCGCGCCATCGTCCAGGGACAGCAGCGCCTCCGACTGCTCGGCTTCAAGCAGTCCGATCCGTTCCTCCTCGCCCGGGTAGTGACGCTCGGGGGCGAGACCGGCGCCGGCGTCGAGGTGCAGGCCCTCATGCGCACGGTCCAGGCGCAGATCGAGCAGTACGTCGCCACCGGCGCGCCCGTTCCGCCGGAGGCGGCCGTCGCCGCGCGCAACATCAGCGAGCCGGGGCTCCTCGCCGACATGGTCGCCTACAGCCCGGATATGAGCACCGAGCAGCGCCAGGAGCTGCTCGAGACGATCGACGTGGTCGAGCGCCTCAAGCTCGTGAGCACCTTCCTCGCCCGCCAGATCGAGATCCTCGAGCTGAAGGGCAAGATCCAGTCCGAGGTCAAGTCCGAGATGGACAAGACCCAGCGCGAGTACATCCTGCGCGAGCAGCTCAAGGCGATCCAGCGCGAGCTCGGAGAGGATGACCCCCAGCAGGCCGAGAACAACGAGCTGCGCGAGAAGGTCGAGGCCGCGGGTATGCCCGAGGAGATCAAGGCCCGCGCCCTCAAGGAAGTCGATCGCATGAGCCGGATCCCGTCGGCCTCGCCCGAGGTCGGCGTCATCCGGACCTACGTCGACTGGCTCATCAGCCTGCCCTGGAACGTCTCGACCGAGGACAACCTCGACATCAAGGCCGCCTCGGTGGCTCTCCACGAGGACCACTACGGCCTCGAGAATGTCAAGGAGCGCATCCTCGAGTACCTCGCCGTGCGCACGCTTGCGGAGAAGATCCGCAGCCCGATCCTCGCCTTCATCGGACCGCCCGGAGTGGGCAAGACGAGCCTCGGCAAGAGCATCGCCCGGGCCATGGGTCGCAAATTCGTGCGCATGAGCCTCGGCGGCATCCACGACGAAGCCGAGATCCGCGGCCACCGCCGGACCTACATCGGCGCCCTCCCCGGCCGCATCATCCAGAACGTCAAGACGGCCGGCACGAACAACCCGGTCTTCATGCTCGACGAGATCGACAAGGTCGGCATGGATTTCCGGGGCGACCCGTCATCGGCCCTCCTCGAGGTCCTCGACCCGGAGCAGAACAACAGCTTCCAGGACAACTACCTCGAGGTTCCGTTCGACCTCTCGAAGGTCTTCTTCATCGCCACGGGCAACCTGCTCGACCCGGTGCTCTCGGCCCTGCGCGACCGCATGGAGGTCATCCAGCGGCCCGGCTACACGCAGATGGAGAAGATCGAGATCGGGCGACGCTTCCTCGTGCCCAAGCAGATGGAGAACCACGGCCTCAAGCCCAAGCACATCGTCTTCACCGACGAGGCCCTCGTGGAGCTCGTGCAGGCCTACACGAAGGAAGCGGGCGTGCGCAACCTCGAGCGCGAGCTCGCCAACGTCATGCGCAAGGTCGCCAAGCTCGTGGCCGAGGGTCGCAAGCGCAAGACCGTCATCGACCGCAAGAGGCTCAACGAATTCCTCGGGCCGCCGCGCTTCGAGTACGGCGAGCTCGAGGTCGAGGACCAGGTCGGCGCCGCCACCGGCCTCGTCGTCACCGAGGCCGGCGGCGACATCGTGGCCGTCGAGGTCACGCGCATGGATGGCAAGGAGGACTTCATCCTCACCGGCCAGCTCGGCGAGGTGATGCGCGAATCGGCGCGCGCCGGCCTGTCGTGGACGCGCGCTCACGCGGCCGCTCTCGGCATCGACCCGAAGGTCTTCGAGAAGCAGACCCTCCACATCCACGTGCCGGCGGGGGCGATCCCCAAGGACGGCCCGTCGGCCGGGGTGACCATGGCCACCGCGATCGTGAGTTCCCTGACCGGCATCCCGGTGCGCAAGGATGTGGCCATGACCGGCGAGATCACCCTGCGCGGTCGGGTCCTCCCGATCGGGGGCTTGAAGTCGAAGATCCTCGCCGCCCACCTCTCGGGCGCGAAGGTCGTCATCCTGCCGCGCAAGAACGATAAGGACCTGCGCGAGATCCCCGACGAGATCCGCAAGCAGACCAAGCTCGTCCTCGTGGACACCATGAACGACGTCCTCGAGGCGGCCCTCCGGCGGCGGCCGATGCCGCTCACCACGATCTCGCCGCCCGAGGCCGAGCGGCCCGAGGAGGTGGCGCCGGCCGCCCGCCGTCCGGGGTTCCCGCCGGCCGAGCACCCGCCCGTGGTCGCAGCCCCGAGGCGGCTCGCCTCCGGCCCGCAGAGCGTCGCCGGTCCGAAGGGCGTCGCCGGTCCGAAGGACGCCGCCTAGCAAGGAGGTGAGGGGCGCCGGCCCGTCCGGCCCCCGCTCGCCATGGAGTACCGCGACTACTACGGCACCCTCGAGGTGCCACGCGACGCGTCCCAGGCCGACATCAAGAAGGCGTACCGGAAGCTCGCGCGCAAGTACCACCCCGACGTGGCCAAGAACGATCCCGGGGCGGAGAAGCGCTTCAAGGAGATCAACGAGGCCCACGCCGTTCTCGGCGACCCGGAAAAGCGCACGCTCTACGACCAGCTCGGCTCCAACTGGGAGGCGTACGCCCGGGCGGGCGCCGCGGGCGGCACGAGAGGCGCCGGCGCCGGCGGGTCCGGGGGCTTCCAGGGCTTCGAGGGCTTCCCGGGCGGCGTCCGTTTCGAATACCACGGCAACCCCGAGGACCTCGCCGGCTTCAGCGACTTCTTCCGCACGTTCTTCGCCGGCACGCCGGCCGGGGGCGCCGCGACGGGGACACGGGTATCGGGCACGCGTGAGCGGGCCCGTCGGACGACGATCGAGGACTTGCTGGGCGGCTTCGGGTTCGGCGGCCTGGACGTCGACGAGCTCGACGGGGCCGGCGGTGTAGGCGGAGCCGGTGGCCGCGCGGGCGCGGGTCCGGCGGGACAGGGCGCCGGCGCGCGCACGGCGCCGCGTCGCGTACCGAGCTACGAGGCGACCGCCGAGATCACCCTCGAGGAGGCCTTCCACGGGGCGACCCGCCTCGTCGAGATCGACGGGCGGCGCCTCGAGGTGAAGATCCCGCGCGGCATGGACACGGGTCGCCGGATCCGGATGGCCGGGGCCGGGCCGGGCGGTGCCGACGTCCACGTGGCCATCCGGGTGGCGCGCCATCCCGTCTTCGCACGCAAGGGCCACGACCTTCACCGCGAGCTGCCGATCACGCTCGAGGAGGCGCTCCTCGGGGCGGAGGTGCCGGTCGGGACGCTGAAGGGCCGCGTCCTGCTCACGGTCCCGGCGGGCACCCAACCGGGCCGTACGTTCCGCCTGGCCGGCCAGGGCATGCCCCACATGACGGGGAGCGAGGTGGGCGATCTCTACGTGAAGAGCAGGGTCGTCCTGCCGGACACGCTCGACGACGAAGCCAAGGGCCTGGCCCGCCGCCTGGCGGCCCACGTCATGCAGCCCGACCCGCGCCGCGGATGAGTCGCCGCGCCGCCCCTGAACGAACCATGAACCGGGGAGAACGATGAAGCTCGATCGCTACACGGAGAAGGCCCAGGAAGCGATCCTGCGCGCCCAGCGCCTCGCCAGCGACGCCAACGCCACGTCGCTCGACGTCGAGCATCTGCTCGCCGCCCTCCTCGAGGACGACGAGGGCGTCCCGGCCGCGACCCTGCGCCGCCTCGGGGCGGACCCGCAGGCCGTGCGCGTAGAGCTGGGTGCCGTCCTCGGCCAGCGCGCGAAGGGCTACGGCACGCAGATGGGTCTCGACCCGCGTCTCCAGCGCGCCCTCCAGAGCGCCGAGGACGAGGCGCGCCGGCTCGGCGACGAGTACGTCTCGACCGAGCACCTGCTCCTTGCCGCGGCGATGGCCGGCGGCGATGCCCAGCGCATCCTCGACGCCGCGAGCGCGGACCGCGAGGGGATCCTCCGCGCGCTGACGTCGATCCGCGGCGGGCAGCGCGTCACCAGCCCGACTCCTGAGACGACCTACCAGGCCCTCGAGCGCTACGGCCGCGATCTCACGTCGGAGGCCCGCGAGGGCAAGCTCGACCCGGTCGTCGGGCGAGACGAGGAGATCCGCCGCGTCGTGCAGGTCCTCTCCCGGAGGACCAAGAACAACCCGGTCCTCATCGGCGAGCCGGGGGTCGGCAAGACCGCCATCGTGGAGGGCCTCGCCCAGCGGATCGTGCGCGGCGACGTCCCCGAGGGACTCAAGGACAAGCGCGTCGTCGGGCTGGATCTCGGGGCCATCGTCGCCGGGGCGAAGTTCCGCGGCGAGTTCGAGGAGCGCCTCAAGGCGGTGCTCAAGGAGATCAAGGACTCCGAGGGCCGGATCATCCTCTTCATCGACGAGCTCCACACCGTCGTCGGGGCAGGCGCGGCCGAAGGTGCCATCGACGCCTCGAACCTGCTCAAGCCGATGCTCGCGCGCGGCGAGCTGCACACCATCGGGGCGACCACCCTCGGCGAGTACCGCAAGCACGTCGAGAAGGACGCCGCCCTCGAACGGCGCTTCCAGCCGGTCTACGTCGACCAGCCCACCGTGGAGGAGACGATCTCGATCCTGCGCGGCCTGCGCGAGCGCTACGAGGTGCACCACGGTGTGCGCATCACCGACTCGGCCCTCGTCGCGGCGGCGACCCTCTCGAACCGCTACCTCACCGAGCGCTTCCTCCCGGACAAGGCCATCGACCTCGTAGACGAGGCGGCCAGCCGCCTGCGCATGGAGATCGACTCGATGCCCATCGAGCTCGACGAGCTCGAGCGCCGGCGCATCCAGCTCGAGATCGAGCGCGAGGCACTGCGCAAGGAGAAGGACGCCGCCTCCGAGGCGCGTCTCGAGGGCCTCGAGAAGGAGCTCGCCGAACTGTCCGAACAGGCCGGCGCGATGCGCCAGCAGTGGGAGAGCGAGAAGGAGGCCATCGCCGGCCTGCGCACGACGCGCTCGGAGCTCGAGCAGCTCCAGCTGCGCATCGAGCAGGTCGAGCGCTCGGCCGATTACGGCGAGGCGGCGCGCCTGAAGTACGACGCCCTGCCCAAGCTCCAGGCTCGTCTCAAGGATCAGGAGGACGCCCTCCGGGCGAAGGGCGGCACGCGCCTCCTCAAGGAGGAGGTCGACGCCGACGACACCGCCGAGATCGTGGCGTCCTGGACGGGCATCCCCGTCTCGCGGCTCATGGAAGGCGAGACGGCCAAGCTCGTCCACATGGAGGAGCGGCTCCACGAACGGGTCGTCGGCCAGGACGAGGCCATCCGCGCCGTGAGCGACGCGGTCCGTCGCGCCCGCTCCGGCCTCAAGGACCCGCGCCGCCCGATCGGCTCGTTCATCTTCCTCGGCCCGACCGGCGTCGGGAAGACGGAACTCGCCCGCGCCCTCGCGTGGTTCCTTTTCGACGACGAGCAGGCCATGACCCGGATCGATATGAGCGAGTACATGGAGAAGTTCTCCGTCTCGCGGCTCATCGGCGCCCCGCCCGGTTACGTCGGCTACGAGGAGGGCGGCCAGCTCACCGAGTCGGTCCGCCGGCGGCCCTACCAGGTCGTACTGCTCGACGAGATCGAGAAGGGCCACGGCGACCTCTTCAACGTCCTCCTCCAGGTGCTCGACGACGGGCGCCTGACCGACGGCCAGGGCCGCACCGTGGACTTCCGCAACGTGGTCATCGTCATGACCAGCAACGTGGGCAGCCAGTTCATCACCGGCTTCGCCGGCGACGAGGCGCGCGACGCCGAGGGCAGCGAGGCCTACGAGACGATGAAGCGGCAGATCCTCGAGACGCTGCGCCTCCACTTCCGGCCCGAGTTCCTCAACCGGATCGACGAGGTCATCGTCTTCCACGCCCTCAGCGACGCCGACCTGCTCGCCATCGTCGACCTGCTCGTGACGGACCTCCAGCGCCGCCTCGAGGGTCAGGACCTGACCATCGAACTCACCCCGACGGCGCGCTCGCTGGTGGCCTCCGAAGGGCACGACCCGGCCTTCGGCGCGCGCCCACTGAAGCGCGCCATCCAGCGCCTCCTCGAGAACCCGCTCGCCAGGGCGCTCCTCGAGGGCCGCTTCACCCCGGGCGACCACATCGTCGCCGACGCGGATCCGATGTCGGGCACGCTCACCTTCCGGGCGGACGACCGGATGGTCGTCGCGGAGGCCGATTCGCGCGACGCCCGATCAGGCCGCCGGGGCGACGGCCAGAAGCCCGAGGGTCGCGCGGAGGAGTTCATGGAGGTCCCCGGCCCGGGCAGCCGCAGAGGGAAGGGCCAGCAGATCCACTGACCGGCAGCCGGTCGACCGGCGGGCGTCCGATCCGAGCGAGAGGAGGGCAGGTGCGCTTCACCGACGTCGCGGCCCGACTCCGCGCACTGCCCGCGCCGCTGCCCGCACCTCCCGAGCTGCTCACCCCTGAGCGGGTCGCGTCCAGCGCCGCGCCGCGCGCCGACGACGCGGGGCTATCCGATGAGGCGTTCCGCCCCAGCGCCGTGCTCGTGCTCCTCTTCCCCGACGAAGCGGGGGAGGCCCGTGTCCTCCTGACCGCCCGCCCGGAAGCGGACATCCGTCACCCCGGTCAGATCGCCTTCCCCGGCGGGGCGACCGACCCGGGCGATCGCGACCCGGTCGCGACCGCTCTGCGCGAGGCGCGCGAGGAGGTCGGCCTCGATGAGGACGCCGCCGGGGTAGAGGTGGTCGGGACGCTCGACCCGGTCACGATACCGGTGAGCGGCTTCCGGTTGGTACCCATCGTCGCCCTCGCAGCGCGGCGACCCGTCCTGACGCCCGACCCGCGGGAAGTGCAGGCCGTCTTCGATGCCCCGGTGGAACGCTTCCTGCCGAGCGCGCCGGTCGAGGTCGTCGAGCGCGAGGTGTCGACCGGAGTGCGTATCCGCTACGGGGCATTCGACTCCGACGGCCACCGCATCTGGGGCGCGACCGCGCGGATCCTCGGCCAGCTCGGCGCGGTGCTCGCCGTGGGCCGAGGGGACACAGCCGGCTACCAGGGTTCGCCGCTCGAGGGGTCGTAGTCCTTCGGGTTGGGCAGCCGCTCGGCGAGTTGTCCCTCGCCCTTCTCCAGTAGCCGGGCTCCGCCACCCAGGGCGCGGCGCGCCTGGCCCTCGAGGATGCCCCGTGCCCATGCGTCGTCCGGGCCGGTCAGCTCCACGACGATGGCGCGCATCTCGGTCTCCTCCGTGTAGGCGCCGTGGAAGCCCTCGGCGGGCCACAGGATCGCCTCGCCCGGGCTCACCCGGGTGCGCTCGTCGCCAACCTGTACGAAGCCCCCACCGCTGATGACGATGAACCAGGTGGTGTTCGGGTTCGTGTGCGGTGGGATGAGCGCCCGACGGCCGAGGAGCAGCTCGGAGATGTGGCCGCGCGCGTCCGAATGGATGGCCTGGCCGGTCACGTTGACCGTCCCGGCCGGCCCCTCGGGGCGGCGGTGACCGGGACCGAACCGGCGGATGTCCACGGTCTCCTCTTCCGCTCGTCGTGCCGCGCTACCCTGCGTCGATCGCGCTGAGCCGGGTGCCGCCGCGCTCAGCGGCTGCGGCGCCGCCGCTTCGAGCGGAGGGTCGCCTCGGGGTGCTTGTAGCGCGCCTGGGAGAAGAAGCGCTGTCGCTTGAGTTGGTCGTTGTAGAGCTCGATAAGGGGCGACCAGTGCACGAAGCGCGCCCATGCGTAGAAGCCGACCCCGCCGGCGATGATCGCCAGGATGAAGATGAACGAGAACTGGAAGATCGAACCAACGAGCACGAGGCCGAAGAAGGTGACGCCGGTCCACAGCATCCATTCCTGGAGGGCAAGCAACGGCGGGTAGCGGCGGTAGCGCCGCGTCAGGACGTTGTACATGACGACCTGGACGATGAGCAGGACGAGAGCGGATATCCAGATCGGGTTGAACAGGTCGGGGAATTCGTCCTGCGCGAACCCCAGTTTCAGGTAGTCAAAAGGCGAGTGGATCACGGCCCGAGCGTAGCGCATCGCGACGGGCCTGATGGCCCCGATCAGGGCCTGCCGTGACGCCCGGCGCTATACTCCCCTCGCCCGGGCGGGGATGGGATGGAGGGAGCGATCCTTGCGAGCCTTGCTGTCGGTCGCAGATCGCACGGGGATCACGACCCTCGCTCGCGATCTGCTCGCCCTCGAGGTCGAGGTCTTCGCCACAGACGGCACCCGTGAGCACCTCGCCCGCGACGGCGTCACCGTCGAGCCCATCGCCGGGCTCACGGACGTTCCGCCCCTCCTGGGCGGACAGGTCAAGACCTTCCACCCCGCCGTCTATGCCGGGATCCTGGCCCGCCGCGACGTGCCCGAGCACCTCGCCCAGCTGGCCGAGCACGGGATCGGGCTCATCGACATCGTCGTGGTTAACATGGAGCCCTTCGCCCCACAGGTCGGCCAACGCGTGGTACCTATCCACGAGGCCGTTGAGATGATCAACGTCGGAGGAGCCGCGCTCCTCGCCGCAGCCGCCCGGAACTTCGCGGGCGTGGCCGCGGTCGCGGATCCGGCGCACTACGCGCGCCTCGTCGATGAGATCCGCGGGCGCGGCTCGGTCTCGGCCGAGTTCCGCCAGCAGCTCGCCGCCGAGGCCTTCGCGGTCGTGGCCGCCTACGACGCCGAGGTGTCGGCCTACCTCAACCAGGTGGCCAACATCCGCTTCCCCAAGCGCCTGACCCTGGTCGTCGAGAAGATCCGCGACCTCGCCTATGGCGAGAATCCTCACCAGGAGGCGGCGTTCTATCGGGAGACCACCCACCGCGGCGGGACCATCTCGGACGCGACGTACCTCAACGATGCGGCCCCGACGTTCAACAACCTGCTCGACATCGACGTGGCGCACCGCATCGCCGCCGATTTCGGGAGCCGCCCGACGGTGGCGATCGTGA
>Ga0184633_10000314_pt1 | contig 16783 bp, 10 predicted proteins | sample PLM31_170_b1_FD_133156 | JGI IMG/M metagenome (GOLD analysis project Ga0184633, IMG submission 133156) | Groundwater sediment microbial communities from an aquifer in East River, Colorado, USA - PLM3-1_170_b1 | ecosystem: Environmental > Terrestrial > Soil > Riparian zone | place: USA: East...
ATCAGCACGCGGTGACGCCATAGCTCGCGGAAGTGCTCGATCAGCCACACCGCTCGGCCCATCGCGTCATCTGCATCTCTCGACCGCGACCCTGCAAAAGAAGCTTCTCGCCCGTCAGCCTTCGCGCCCTGGGCTCGCTCATATCCGCTGCTTCTGGGCTGGCCGCCATCGGCCCGCATGATACACGAATGCGGCCGGTTGCGTCGCGGCCGCGAGGCTCACGGGGCATCATGGGCCCCGGGTGGCGAGTTGATCAGGGCCGCATGGGGGCGCGTTCCGCGGATTTTCCGCGCAGCATGCCCCGAATCCGCCGGGCGGTCCTCCAGGCCCCGAACACCAGGAATCGAACCACGCGGGAGAGTCCCGGTACTCTCTTCAACCCGGCCGCTAGCCGATCCATCAACACGTAGCGCGGCAGTCGAAGCCGGGCCCGGAGTTCCTGAACCATCTTCTCGACTTCGGCAATCCGCGCGGCGGGATCTTCCGCGGCGAGCCCGCTCGGCAGCAGGTACGGCGTGCAATCTACGAAACGCTCGATCTCCCTGCGGCTCGAAAATGGGTCCACCATAGCGCTTCGGTTGGGCGGGCTGATCGCGAGAAAGGTCCGGCGATGGGACGTGAAGACAGGACTGCCGTCCCGGAAGTAGCCGAAGGAGTACGGGTGGTTCCGAAAAGAAGCGGCTGGGGATCGGGCCAGCCGCTGGGCATAGCCTTGGAGGATCTGATAGAGGTCGGAGCCCTTCTCGCAGCGGATTCGGTCCTGGTGCCGCGATACCGCCTCGATGTTTCCGGGGTCCAGACCCGAATAGTGAAAGAACGACACGGGCCCGTCTGCCGTCATCCAGACCCCCTCCGGGTCCCGCCTCAGATCACGCTGCATCACGTTCCAGTAGGCCACGTTGTGCCGCCTGGAGCGGAGGACCGCACACCGGTCAGCGAAACTCACGAGCAGGCTCGCCCAGACTTGGTCGGTGAAGAGGTCCCGGCGAAGGTCCGAAACGCAGTTCTCCACAAGAACCTCTCCCCACCAATCCATGAGCCGCCGGGAGCGATCGCTCCGGCCCACGCCGAGAAAACCGAGGTTGAACTGTCCAACCCGGATGAAGTCAATCAAGGCTGGCATCTTTCCATCCGCTTCCAACGGCTCGGTCAGGTGCGGAGTCAGCGTCACGTCGTTCGCCCGCACCGCCTCGAAGATCTCGCTGAGATTGCCAAGCACCTCGATGTCGGGGTCAAGGTAGATCACGTGCCCCTCACCGAGCAGCGTTTGAATGAGAAATGGCTTCAGCGCCGTGGAGAGTTCCATGCAGTCGTAATAGAACGCCATCTGGAGCCAGTCATCGCATCCGACCTCGTTCGGGCCCAGAACTCGGGCTCCGATCTGAGGCGCGATTGTCGCGACGACCTCCGGCTGCTCGACCAGGAGAATGCGGAAATCCACCCCGGGGTGGATCGAGAGGAGGGATTCCCGCAGCCGCAGGGCCTGGGGGAGGTAGTTTGCCGCGATGATCGTGCAGACGATGATGTTGCTCATGGGGTCTCAACCACGGCCGGAACCTCCACACTTCGGGCGACGCAGAGGATTCTGGCCTGGGACCCGCCTTCCGGGTAGAGGACGCGCTCGAGACCGCAGCCGACCTCGCGGAGAAGCTCCTCCAGATGGGCGGTGCGGTACAGGCATGGGTGTTCGATCGGTTTCACATCTTCATGATCTACGCCGAGCTCCTCTGCCGACTTGCAGTCCGTGCGCGACGTCTCCAGTATGATGCGGCCACCCGGCTTCAAGCGGGAAGCGACCTCCCGAAGGAAGGGGCGCGGCTGATAGACATGCTCCACCACGTCGAACATGCTGACCGCGTCGAACCGAAGGGAGCCCAGGCGCGGATCGTCGAAGCCCGAGAAGATCGGAATGTCCGACAGCAGTTCCGCCCGTTTGCGCACCGTCTCACTCATCTCCATGCCACAGGCCTGAACTCCGGACTCCCTGAGCCTCCGGACGAGCGCGCCCAGGCCGCATCCGATGTCCAGCACCCATCCTCCCGGGGAGACGAATTCACGGAGGAGATCGCGACGCTCTGCCGCCGCGCGGTAGTCGTAATCATAGCGCGCATCTCCGGTGGGGTATCCGTGCAGAGCCATGAACTCCCGCCAGTATTCGAGTCCATAGAGAATCGAGAGGTCCTCTCCCCGGATGCGATACCGCGTGAACCAGAGGCCGCAGCCGGAGCAGCGTACCATGGGGAGCCGGAACTTCACCCCGATGGGCTCGGCGCGGTCGTCGCCGCAGTGGGGGCAGTCGTCCACGATCTCGAATTCAACCCGGCGGAACAGATCCTCGAGGTACGTGTCCCGCTGCGCGGGCGTGAGTCGCCGTCCCGCGGGGAGCGGAATCCGCTGGTCCCAGAGCGCCGGGTCCTCCGCCTTCTTGCCCACGAGCAGGGATTCCAGGGCAGCCAGGACGTCTTCCGGGCTGCCGTGGGCGTGGCAGTTCGTGCCGCCATCCAAGATGCACATGCTCGTCTGCCTGCATGGAACGCAGTCCAGGTGACGGCAAACGTGGGCGGAGATCGCGCTAGGGGCGTAACGTGAGTTGTTCGGCCAGGTACTTCCGAACAGGTGCACCGTCGGGACCCCGTACTCGGCGGCAAAGTGGGCCGGAAAGGAATCGATGCCGATCAGGGCGACGCTCCCGCCCAGCAGCGCGCGGAAATCGTCCAGCGTGGAGTATTCGGCGTGGGGCACCCCCTTGATCCCATCCCGTTCGGAACCAAGAATGACCGGCGAAAAGCCCTTATCCCGCAGCAGGGCCAGGAGCCGCGGGCGATCCCGAGGTGGGTACCGTTTGAGCTTCCACCCACCGTCGAGATGGACGACCACGCGACCCGGATGCGCTCGCTGCGGAATCCGCCGCGACGTCTCACAAGGAATGTAGCCGAACTCTTCCGGCCGCTCGACGCAGGACTCCCCCAATGAGAAACGGAAGGCTTCGCGGAGGTGAAAGTCTGTCACGGCGTAGTCGCGATAGGGACGCACGAAATGCCAGAATTCGGGCTGCGGCTGCGCCTCGCGGTGCTTCGCAATGCACTGGAGGAGGAAGAGATGTTCATCGTCGATGATGCTGCCGCCACGGTTCGGCGCACCCTCGTCCACGCTGATGCACTCGCGTGAGGGATCCACCCACCCCACGATGTCCCGGTAACATTCCAACACCAGGATCTTCCAGGCAGTCGGGCGTGCCGCCCGGAGTGCCTGGCAGAGAAACAGCACGTCACCGGCATGAAAGCCGAGCGCGGCGACCCTGGGGCCGCGCTCGATCGCATCCCGCTTCCCGGCACCATCGAGAAGGCGGAGTCTCTGAACGGCCTGGCCCGCGGCGAACAGGCGCGCTCGAAGATTCACGGAGCCGAGCAGAAACCCATTGGCGCATGGAGATCCCAAGGGCGGCAGATCGCGAGGAGTGATCGTCGGCACAGCGGCATCGAGGCTCTCCTGAAGGAGGAGCTGGTCCATGCTCGCTACCAGCGCCGACAGGAGGGCGAAATGGACCGGCGGGAGGACTCGGGCCGCATTGGCTCGGAGATAGTAGGCGATGGGAGAGCCGCTGGAATCCGCGACGACCGCAGCGGGCTCGTCGCGCACCGACTGGAGCACCGAGGTGATCGTGGCCTGGACGTGACCGGCGGACAGCTCGTAGCTTGGATTGAAGGCCAGCAGCCCGGACCAGTGGGGATAGAATCCGGCGAGTCGATGAAGCATCTCGCCGATGAACCGTCCGGGTGAGGCGAAGGCAGCATCGGGCAGCGCCGTGGGGCCAACGTCTTTGCGGGCGATTTGAAAGTTCACAAGGGAGCAACGGTGTTGGACCGCGCTCTCAATGAAGAAGGGTGTGGCGCTGATCAGGCCGATCGCGATCCTCATCGCGTCTCACCCGCGTCGCGCGCGGGCACCGCGACCACGAGGAGTTCCGCGCGGTCCTCCGGCGCCCCTCGCGACCCCAGCCAGCGGCTGCCGAGGAGAGCAATGTATCTGGCCAGCGAATTCATTTGAGCCGTGACGACCGGAAGGGGAAATCGGTGCCAGGCGGCATCGAGAAATCGAAAGAGACGATGCGCGCGCACATCCGCCAGGATGGAGGCGTCCCAGCGATCGCGGTACCGGACCTCGAGGCGAACAAATCCGGCGCGCCGGAGGAGAGATTCGATTCCCGTACGCGTAAAGTGATGCAGATGGATAAGGGGGGGCTGGCACCAGACCCAATCGACGCCTCGCTCCTGACACCCGCGCCCTTCCGCGTTGGGAACCGCGAGGATGAGCGACGAGTCCTCGCGCATGAACGACCTGATCTCCCTCAGCAATTGCTCCGGCCGAGGAGAATGCTCCAGGGTATGGTGGCAGAAGATCGTGTCCCACTTCCTCTTCGGGACGTCGTGCGGTGTCTGGCCTGCGTATGGATCCCATGTGCGGCACTCAAGACCGAACATCCGGGCCGCGCGGGCCATGTATCCGATTCCGCCGCCGTAGTCCAGGATGAACCGGCCCCGAAGGTTACCGCGGCTGCGATACTCGCCCAAGCGCTCGATGCAGTCCAGAAACTTGGCGGGGTAGTGATGCCGATACCAGCGGTAGCTGAATGCCTGGGAGTAGAGCCACTGGAGGAGTTCGGGACTGGGAGTCGGCCGAGTGAAGGCACCATGGCAGGTGTCGCAGCGCGCGAGAGTGAACTTCTCCCCGCGAAACTCCCAGGTGTGTCCATCCGGAAACCGCGAGACAGAATCCGCCAGGCAGTGGGGACAGGGCGCTGCCGTTTCTTCAGTATCGGTCATGGCGCGAGTAGATTCCGAGTCGAGAGAATGGTCGCGAATCCGGCGATTCGAACGATCACCAGCAGCAGACACCCCATTGCTCGCCCAATCTTGCGCTGGCGGCTGAGATCCCGAGCGCCCCCCTCCAGGAGAAGGAGAAGCCGTATTTACGACCCATGGGCATGCCCCCGCTGGAGAGAGCCAGAGATCAAGAGAGCCGCATTGTGGCGGGTGTGCGGGTCGGGGTGCAACATGCGGAATCGGACCGCCCGTAGTGTCCGAAAACTCGATCGGAGGTGCCAGGATCTCGACGCCGGAGCTTCCCAGGATTGACTTGAACCGCGGGCAGAACACCGCGTCACGATCGATGATCAGGAACCTCTTCTGGCGGAGAACGCCCGCATCGCAGTCGGTCACGTTCCGGGCTATCTGCTCCATCCACGCGGACGTCGGGTTCGTCGTCGTTCCCGCGATGTCGTCCAGCTCATGGGTCTGTCGGGAGAGGGCTTGAGCCCATGCTCCTTCAGTACCTTCGCGATCGTACTGCGCGCTGCGCGATGGTCGAGGTGTTTGAGTGCACCCTGGATCCTGGCGTAGCCTGTGCCTTCTCAGAACCTCCTCGTCGTTGACCGGTCCTCTGCCCTCGGTTTCGTGCTATATGCTCGATGAGGCGATCGACCTTCTGCCCCCGGCCAGGCTGGCGAAGCTCGTTGGGCGCTACCTAGACGTGAAGCAGCTGCTGGATCAGCCGATCTTCGCTGTTCATGTCAGTCATCATGGAGTTCGTTCGAGCGCGGCCGCTACCTCGGCCACGGTCGCGAAGGCCCGGTCCAGATCGAACTCCGCAAAGTCCCGGGCGCGGAGCACGGTCTTCAGCTGCGACTCGAGCTGCGACCGCAGAGCGGCAAGCCGGTCCGGCGAAACGTTAACCGGGTCGTTGTTGGGCGCGGCGAGCTTCTCCCTGACCAGTCCGACCAACTCCGACTCCAGCACCCGGAGGCTCAGCTTCCGGACGGCGTAATCGATATCGTAAAAGTCACGGATGGCAATCTCCCGGCGGGATAGCGCCGCCCGCAGCTTCTCGGCCATCGCCTCCTGTCGGGAAATGCACGGCATGGTCAGGGTCGGGGCGAGCTGCGACCCGGAGATCGGATCGAGCAAGAGCGTCTGTGCCTCGCCCCGAATCGTGGGCGTCAGCAGCGGCTCGCGGAGGCCCACTTCGATCTTGATCGTTTCCTCCTGGTGGCCGAGCAGCGAGGTGTAGCCGATGACGCCAATGTACTGCGTGGAGTCGTTCGCGCCGGTGAGCGCGGTGATCACGCGGAGACCGGGCAACCGCTCTCCGATGTTCGCGACCGCACGTTTCGACGGATCGGCACGCCGGCTCCTCTCGGCGCGAGCCGCATTGACCGGTGTCGGAATGACGAAGTCGATATCCTCGCTCAGACGATAGAACCGTGCGTGCACCTTCGCCAGGCAGGTGCCGCCCTTGAAGATGAGGCCGCATCCGGCCCCCGCCAGGTGCTGGAGGAGCACGCTGCAGAAGTAATCCTTCTCGATGAGCCTGGAGGGGAATCCCGTTTCCGCTACCGTGTAGTTCACGGCCTCCCGGAACAGCGCGGGGTCCTGGTGCGTCCGGATCGGCGGCGCCTCAGGCATGGTCATTCCACACGACACCCCAACGCCGGTCGAGAGTCCCACGCTTCGGCCGCACGGGATTCCACGCGATGAGGCTCGATGAAGGCTTGAGCGCCCGTTCAAGCTTCCGCAACAGAGCGGCGGCCACGCCTGCTCGATCGAGAAGCGCGCCCATCCGTCGGATGGTGCCGACGTCGCCATAGCGCAGGGTGATCCGGACCAGCTCCGCCGCGACGACCCGCCCCGCGACCAGTTCGGCCCGGACCCAACCAAACGCTCTGGGCAGACTGTTGAACCGCGACCAATCATACACCGCGTCCACCAGCGTCCGGGCGCGCGACGAGTAGACTGCTGTCACGCCTTCCGCCGTCTGCACCTTCTCCGTGTCGCCGAGCCGTTCAGCCGCCACCTTGATCAGCGTCAGGGCCACCGCCCCGACGGTACGCTCTCCGGAGATGCGGTTGTTGTAGGCGTAGACCCGGATCGGAATCTGGTCGTCAAAGCCGTAGCGGTTGAAGGCGTTGGGCCCGCATATCTGGTATCGTCCATTCTGATTCGCCATCAGCGTGCTCAACGCGAGCGCCTCGTCCGGACTCCACTTGCCGCCCAGCGGGAGCCGGGGAGGCACCAGGTACAGCCCCCTCCACACGCGTACAATCAATCCTGCTTTTGCCAGCCGGTTCAGCAGTTTCCGCTCCTGTAACACGGACAGGCGCAGCGGTGCACGCAGTTCCCCCACGCGCACTGTGGGTAGTCCACGCAGCTGCACGTAGGCGAACAGCATCGCCTCGAGCGGTCCAAGGCCTCTTCGCATGAGTGTATTGTATGATAGATATAATCCTCTGTAAAGGGCTTATTGGCTTAATAGAGTGCACTCTTCTCGAGACTCCGCTATCCCGAGTACGCGAGGGAACCGCTTGTCCCCGCGAGTGCGTTTACGTTGTTCCTCGGAGTCCCAACCAAGCACGCGTTTCGGCCATCGCCTCGTCGTAAGGAATCCCGGTCCCCTGGGCCTCGACCTCTGCGAACGACTCCTCGCCCATCGTGCGGCGCGCCTGCGCCAGAAGCGGCGCCAGGAACTCCTCGTCTACGGGCTCGCGCCGCGCCCCCATGCGCTGGAGCACGGCCTGCGACGCCCCGTAGAAACGCGCCGAGAGACTCCACTCCCCATAGGCCGCTGCGAGACCGGCGGCGAGGTCCAGGCTCGCCTGCCCCAGCCGCATCGATCCTATCTCTTGAACGATTTCGACCGCCTGCGCCGCGCGTCGCCGGGAGTCGTCCCGGCTCCCTCGGAGTATGTCGAGCGCCGCGCAATTGAGGAGGCAAACGGCAGCGCTGTCCACGTTCCCCGATTCCTGCGCCAAGACCAACGCCTCTTCGTAGAGCGGAGCGGCCTCATCGAGCCTTCCCTCCACGCGGTGGCACTCTGCCAGCGATCCGAGCCCCGCGGAGAGCCTCCGGACGTCCCCCGTCTCGCGGGCGATCACGATCACCTCCTCGAGGTGGGTCCTGGCGGCGGCATTGTCCTTTTGCGCGGTGGCGACCGCTCCCAGCATGTGGAGCGCGCGGGACACGCCGACACGGTCCCCAATGCTGCGGGATAGAGCGACGCTCTCCGCCAGGGATGCGCTGGCCGAGGTGTAGTCCCCGACCGCGTACGTCAGGCTCCCTTCGCCATAGAGAGCCTGTACCCTCTCGGGCGACGGCACCCGAGCTCGGTCCCGCGCGATCGCCTCGCGCATTACCTGTAATCCGAGCTCGAACTTTCCGCGATTCAGCCAGTAGAGACGCGTCGCGCCCGCGAGCCGAAGTCCCATCTCCGCGCCCTCGGCGGCCTCGTCGCACCAACGGTGCGCGGCCAAAATGTTCTCGCGATCGCGGTCGATCCGATCCAACCATTCGGCCTGCTCCGCCGTGGGCAGCTTGGCTGCCGCGGCTTCTGCGAACGCGACGTAGAACCTAAGATGGCTGTCTCGAGCGGAATCGGTCTCTCCTGCTTCGCTCAACCGTTCCCGACCGTACTGCCTGACTGTCTCGAGCATGCGGTAGCGCGGATTGCTCCCCGCGGCTACGTCCGCCACCACGAGCGACTTGTTCACGAGCCGGGTCAGCAATTCGATTGCCTCGAACTCGTCGGTACCCGGGTCGAGTATCGCAGCGGCCCCCTCGAGCGTGGTTCCGCCGACGAACACCGAGAGTCTCCGGAACAAGCGCCGCTCATCCAGAGTCAGAAGGTCGTGGCTCCAATCCATCGCGGCGTGAAGCGTCTGATGGCGGGGCAGAGTCTTGTTGCCGGCTGCGAGGACTCGGAACACGTTGTCCAGCTTCGCGAGAATCTGCTCCGCAGAGAGATGACCGATACGAGCGGCTGCGAGCTCGATCGCGAGCGGAATCCCGTCGACGCGCGTGCAGATGCCAAGGACGGTCCTCCCGAGCCGCTCGTCGAGCTGGAAATCGGGGCGCGCCAGGCGGGCGCGATCCACGAACAGGGTCACGGCCTCGGAGGCGTCCCAGTCTTCCGCGCCTGGGACCGCGTCTGCCTCGAGCAGGGAGAGTGGCGGCACCGGAACGTTCTGCTCACCCGCGATCCCGAGAATCTCGCGGCTCGTGGCCAGAATCGAGACCTCCGCCGCTGCCACGAGCAGCCGCTGAGCCAACAAGCCGCACGCCGACAGAACGTGCTCGCAATTGTCCAGCACGATCAGCGCGCGTTTGCGTGAGAGACGATCCAGAATCGTCTCCAAGATCGGCCGTCCCGGCTCCTCGTGGATTCCGACGGCATCGGCCACCGCGAACGGCACGCGACCCCCGTCCTGTATGGGTGCCAGATCGACGAACCAGATTCCGTCTGGGAAATGCTTCCCGTGCTGGCTGGCGATCCGGGTGGCCAAACGCGTCTTGCCGCATCCGCCGACACCCGTCATCGTGAGGAGCCGGGCGGTCGAGAGAAGTCTGGAGCCCTCGGCCAGCTCCCGTCGTCTCCCGACAAAGCTCGTGAGATCTGGCGGGAGATTGTTCGGGGTGGCGCTCTTCGTCTCGACGAGGACGGACGACCGGTCCAACCCGTCGAGGGCGTTCCGAACCTCGCCCGCCGAGCGCGGGCGATGCTTGGGCTCCTTCGCCAGACAGCGCTTCAACACGGCTTCGAGCCGTGACGGTGTGCCCTGGGGCAGCGACGACCACGCGGGCTCGCTCGTCAGCGTGGCCGCGAACGCGTCCATCGGTGTCCGCCCCGTGAACGCTCTCCGGCCCGAAAGACACTCATAGAGCACGCAACCCAGGGAGAAGAGATCGGAGCGTTCGTCCAGCACTTCTCCTCGAATCTGCTCAGGGCTCATGTAGCCCGGTGTGCCCACCATGCCCCCCTCCTCGGTCGCCGTCATCGTGGACTCCATCGAGCCTCGGCTCCCGCCGACGCGCCGGGCGATGCCGAAGTCGAGGACCTTCACGCCGACACCCGGAAGGAGGATGATGTTTCCAGGCTTCAAATCGAGATGGATCGCGCCTCGACCATGTGCGGCTTCCAGGGCCGCTGCGATCGCGGCACAGATGCGCGCCCCTTCCGCGGGCGACAGCGGCGTTCGTGTGATTCGCTCGGCGAGCGTCTCTCCCTCCAAGAGTTCCAAGATCAGGAAGCGCTCTCCCGAGGGGAGCTCCTCGAGGCCGAAGATCGCGGCAATGTTGGGGTGATTGAGGGAGGCGAGGATCTTGGCTTCGCGGACGAACCGGGCGAGGCGATCCGGATCTGTGGAGACGGCTGCGGGAAGCGATTTGACCGCCACATCCCGCTCCAGGCGAGTGTCGCGCGCGCGGTAGACTTCCCCCATCCCGCCGGCCCCAATCTTCTCGACGATGCGGTAGTGGGACAGTGTCCTCCCCACCAGATCACTCACCGGCTCCCCCTCCCTCGCGCTGTCGGGTCGGCCGTCCGGCTCCGCTCGCGCGCCGACGCCACTTCAATGTACGGGATCGAGACAAGCGCTGAAGGGCGAAAGTCATCGGTACGCGGCGACCTCGGAGCGCTCAGTCAGAGAACCAGCGAGTGTTCGTGGAGCGATAAACCGTCCCGGAGCGAGAGGCAGGTAGCGGGCGCCGGGGCCGCCCTCGCTCTGGAGCTCGAGGAATCACTTCCCGTGCTCGCGAAGCATGCCCTCGATCTCCAGCAACGTGAACCTGTTGAGCGCGACGATCTTCGCCTGGGAGCGGTAGATCGGGGGCACGATCGACCTCGCTTCCTCCTTCGAGCCCACGTCCACGACGATCCAGGCACGATAGTCCCCGTCACGGCACCCCCAATCGGCATTCGCAACGAAATGAGAGCCGGAATGGTGAGGATGCCGCTTCCCCCATTCCTGCCGCAGACACCAGCAAGCGATGACCGTAGGAATCCTACCACCCTGTACCAACCGAGAGGCCGCGAGAATCGCATGACCCAAGGGCAGAGATTCGCAGCACGCTTCGGTTTCGGCGCGAGATCCGCGTCTGGCTGCTGACAGGGGATCTCGAGGCGGCTAGACTCCTTCCCCATGCCTCTTTCCTCCGGCACTCGCCTTGGCACCTACGAGATCACTGGCCCCCTCGGAGCCGGAGGAATGGGCGAGGTTTATCGCGCAAGGGACCTGCGCCTTCGCCGCGAGGTCGCGGTGAAGGTGTTGCCCGAGGCGGTAGCCTCTTCCCCTGACCGACTGGCCCGCTTCGAGCGTGAGGCCCGCACCGTTGCGGGGCTCAACCACCCGAACATCGTCACGCTCCACTCCGTAGAGGACGAAGACGGCGTCCGCTTCCTCACCATGGAACTCGTCGAGGGGCAGACCCTCTCGAACCTCGTCACCCCCAGCGGCCTTCCCCTCTCCCGCGTGCTCGAGCTCTCGATCCCGCTCGCCGACGCCTTGGTCGCCGCGCACGAACGTGGCGTCATCCACCGCGATCTCAAGCCCGGGAACGTGATGGTGACGCGCGAGGGCCGGGTAAAGGTGCTCGACTTCGGCCTCGCCAAAATGGAGGGCACCGAGGATTTCCAGAGTGCGGAGCAGACCGCCACGATCGTCGCCCCAGACTCCGGCCAAGGCAATGTCTCGGGCACGGTCCCCTACATGGCCCCGGAGCAGGTTCGCGGCCAGCCGGTGGATGCGCGGAGCGATCTCTTCGCGCTGGGGATCATCCTCTACGAATTGGCCTCCGGACGCCGGCCTTTCACCGGCGCGACCCCGGCCGACGTGGCCTCGGCGATCCTCCGCGACACGCCGGAACCGCTCGCGAGCGCTCGCCCCGATCTCCCGAGCGACTTGGTGCGCATCGTGAGCCGGTGCCTGGAAAAGAACCCCCGCGAACGCTTCCAGACCGCGCTGGACGTGTGCAACGACCTTCGCCGATTGAAGCAGATCGTCGAGCGCGGCGCGGGCCCGACGCAGACGCCCCAAGAGATCGCCTCCGTTGCGGTACTGCCTTTCGTGAATCGAAGTCGAGACGAGGAGGACGAGTACTTTTCCGACGGCCTCGCCGACGAGCTTATCACCGTGCTCGCCAAGATCCGCGGCCTGCGAGTGGCGGCGCGCTCCTCGGCATTCACGTTCAAGGGCAAGGAGGCGCCGGTCGCGGAAGTGGGCAAGGCCCTCAAGGTCACGACCGTTCTCGACGGCACCGTCCGCAAGGCCGGGAACCGTGTGCGCATCTCGGTGCAGCTCGTGAAGGTGTCCGACGGTTACCACCTCTGGTCGGAGACGTACGACCGGACTCTGGAGGACATCTTTGCGGTGCAGGACGACATCGCCCAGTCGGTGGTGAGGGAGTTGCGCGCAACCCTCCTGGGTGAGGAGACGGATCCGAGGGCGAGAAACGAAGTGATGGCGGAGGTCGCGCGGGCGGCAAAGGGCCGTGGCACGAATCCGGAGGCGCACCGGCTCTACCTCCAGGGACGCTTTTTCGTCGACCGGTTGACTAGGGAGGATAACGAACGAGGGGTTCGATACCTCCGGCAGGCCCTCGAGATCGAACCCGGCTTCGCGCTCGCCTGGACCGCCCTGGCGCTGGCCGAAATGAGGGGAGCGAATGCAGGCTGGGCGCCCATACCGGAGGCTGTGACGCGCGCGCGGAGCGCGCTCGAATGTGCTCTCTCGTCGGAACCGGATCTGGCGGAGGCGCATGCCGTGATGGGTTGGCTCCAGCTGGTCTACGACTTGAAGTTTCGGGAGGCCGCGGCATCGATCCGCCGGGCGCTCGAGCTGGCGCCCGGGAATCTCACGGTGCTGCGGGTGGGCGCCGAATCAGCCCGCAACTTGGGGAGGTTCCAGGAAGCAGTCGAACTGGCTCGCCGAGCCGTCGAGCAGGATCCGTTGAGCGGGACGTCCTACAACATTCTCGGCCTCACTCTGAGCGTTGCAGGGATGTTCGAGGAAGCGGAGTCGGTGTTTCGGAAGGCGCTCGAGCTCACTCCCGAGCGAGTCGGCACGCACGCCGGGCTGGCGCTCGTGTTCTTGGCTCAGGGCCGGGGAGATGCGGCCCTGGAGGCGGCGAGGCAGGAGCCGGACGAGGCCTATCGTCTCTGGGCGTTGGCGATCGTGGAACACTTGCTGGGACACGGAGCTGATTCCGAACAGGCGCTTAGGGAATTGGCCGAGAAGTACGCCGAGGACTCCGCGTACCAGATCGCCGAGGCGCACGCCTCCCGAGGGGAACGCGACGCCGCGTTCGAATGGCTGGAGCGGGCGCATGAGCAGCGCGACGCCGGTCTGATCACCGAACTCAGGTCGAGTCGATTCCTGACATCCCTCCACGACGATCCCCGCTGGGCGGCATTCCTGAGAAAATTGGGGTTCGAGGAGTGAGGGAGACCGACATCCCAGCGGGCACCGCGATGCTACCGCCCAAGTGCGGCAGCCCCAGCGGCCACGGGGTCAGCGTTCGCGGCCCGCGTTTGCTCCCTAGTCGCCGACCACGATCCCGATGCGCACGATGATCTCGTCCGCATTTTGCTGCGTGCGGTCCCAGGACACGCTCGAGCCCGAGCTGCTGACCGCTCCCGGCAGCAGGTAGGCCTGATCGATGCACGAGCGGTACTCGGCGCTCAGTTCGAGCCGCCCACCCGAGGACATGGGCTTGCTCAGACCGGCCCCCGCCGTCCACGCGAACGTGGTGCTCGTCGCGCCGACGGTGGCGTCGTAGCCGGCGCCCTGCACGTTGCCCTTGAGGTGGCTATCGACCCAGTTGAAGGCGACGCCAATCGTGCCGTAGAGGAACGGCCGCGTGTTGCTGGTGTGCTTGCTGAATTCCGGCCCGACTCCAAGCCACAGGCTGGTGTTGGCAGTTTCGATCTGCAGCGAAGTGTTTGCGCCGAGGTTCGCGGACGAGACATCGATGGTGCGCCCGAAGTTGTAGATCAGCGAGGCGCCCTGGCGGATCCCGAACGACTTGGTCGAATCGGGAAAGACGGTGGCGCTGTTCTCCAGGCCCAGGCCGAACCCTGCCACCTCGCCCCAGTCGCCGGTGGGAAAGGAGGCACTGATGTGGCCCCCCGCCTGCGCCGACGCGCCCGCGTGCGCGGCCCCCGCCATGAGGCCCGACATTGCCAGCGCCGCCGCGACGATCACGATCATCCGCATGGATTTCATCGATCTTCCCTCCATATCAATCGCGCGACAGAATACCCCGGGTTGCCCGGCGCACGCCATTGTCCGGGTGCCGGCCGCACAGTATAGGCACTGGCTGCCCGCGACGCCACGCGCATCGATGGGGTATCCGGGGGAGTGCCTTGACAGGAGCGCGACCCGTTGGGACTCTGGCTCCGGGAAACGGATCAGGTTCCGGACCGAAACGTCCCCCGGAGCGGTTGCCGCTCGCGGCGGCCCGGTTACGAGAGGAGAACAAGGATGCGATCATCGCACATCACCGCGCTGGCGCTCGCGCTGGCGGCGACCCTTGCCGCGGCGGCGCCGCGGACACTCCATGCGTCCGATTCGACCCAATCGGTCGCGATGCGGGTGAGAGAACTGTTGGCGCCCATCATGGTCGCGAGACAGGCCAGGGACTCCCTCTCGGGGCTTGCCGACAGTGCCACCGGCGAGCGGAGCGCCCTCTTGGAAGAACGGGTGTGGCAGCGACAGGTCGAGGTGATGGCGAGCCTTCTGAGCGCGGCCGACGAATTGGAGCGGATTCGCAAGCAAGGCGGCGATCTGTCGGCCGCGAAGCCCGTCGTGGAGCAGGCGGTTCGGTCGGGGTGGCCGCGCTACCTCCGCCAGCTCGAGCGACGCGAGATCCTCATGCAGGCGCTGTTCGAAAAACGGGACGCTGCGACCGACACACGGCGGCTGGCTGTCGAATCGGAGATCACCGAGCAATCCGAACGCACGATCCGAATGTACCGGGACCTGGTCGCCGCGCTCTTGGTGGTCGAGCGACTGGGTGTCGACATCGGGCGGCAGCGATCCTACGTGACCGAGAAGGTGCAGGCTGCGGCCGAGCAGACGAACGCGCGCATGATCGTGCTCGGACGCGAGCAAGCCATCGCGGCCGCCCGCGTTCAGCGCGCCCCCGACGATCCCGCCGCGCGGGCGGAGCTCGACGCGATCGACGAGGGATTCAGGCGCACCAGGCGCGCACTTGAGGCGGAGATCACCATCCTCGAGCAGTTGGGGCACGACGCCACGACGCTCAAGGTGGCCCTCATCCTCCGCACGGGCAAGCTCACCGCGGCGATCGTCGAGCCGGGCGTGATCGCGGGGCTCTTCGCCCACTGGCGGCAGAAAGTCATGGAGGACCTCGCCGCCCAAGGCCCTCGCTGGCTCTTCGAAGCGCTCGTGATTGTTCTGACCGTCGGCGGGTTCGGCCTCCTCGCACGCCTGACCCGACGCCTGGTGCGACGGGGAGTCGCGCACGCGGACGTCTCGCAACTCCTGAAGGACACGGCCGTCGGCTGGGCCTCCAAGCTCGTCATGCTGGTTGGAATCGTCGTCGTGCTCCGGCAGCTCGGGTTTCAGCTCGGCCCCATGCTCGCCGGGCTCGGCATCGCGGGCTTCGTCCTCGGCTTCGCGCTGCAGGACACTCTCGCCAACTTCGCGGCCGGAGGAATGATCCTCGCCTACCACCCCTACGACGTCGGAGACGTCATCGAAGCCGCCGGAGCGATGGGCACCGTGAAGAAAATGAGCCTCGTGTCCACGACCATCCTCACCTTCGACAATCAGACCCTCGTGGTCCCGAACAAAAAGATGTGGGGCGACGTGATCCGCAACATCACCGCCCAGGACAAGCGCCGGGTCGACCTGATCTTCTCGGCGGGTTACGAGAGCGATGTCGCGTCGGTCGAGGCGCTGCTGAAGGAGATCGTGGACGGCAATGGGCGGGTGCTGAGGGAGCCCGCCCCGCTGATCAAGCTCCACCAGCTGGCGGATTCGTCGGTCAATTATGTCGTGCGGGTTTGGACGCTTCAGGAGAACTACTGGGACGTCTACTGGGACATCACGCGTGCCGTGAAACTCCGCTTCGACGAGACGGGGATCAAGATCCCTTACCCGCAACGCGAGCTGCACGTGAGCGGGCCCGGAGATCGGACGGGCGACGGGGCGCCGAAGCGTCCGTGATGCGCATAGTAGGGAATGCGCCCCTGGCGTTGGCCGCCGCGAGAGGTCGAGTACCGGCGCCCCAATCAGGATAGCCCCGGCAGCTCTCGCCACCGGGGCCCCTATCTCCAGCGCGAACCCAGGAGTTCGCACCTTTTCATTTGGCTCCCCGAACGTAACCCTGTCCGAACCTCCCGTGCGGCACAGCGACCCGACCGCCCTAATGCGTTTCCGCGGCCCGAACCTTTTGTCTCAGCTCGTCGAAGAAGTTCAACACGACGTCGAAGCGAGTGATTTCGTCCTCCTCTTCGCCCTTCTGGATCGCGAGGAGATTGCCGTCGGGGAGGATGTCCCACTCTGTGTTGTTGACGCGGAGCTGCTCGAGGTCCCAACGCGGAACGGGCGCGGAGGCTGTGAGCGTCGGCTGCGTCTGGAGCGCGAGCGACATCACACGCCGCCGGGGTGAGACGTAGAAAATCTGCTTCCCGTCGCGACTCCAGAGGGGCCGCACGGCTCCGCCGGCCGAGACCATGACCGGGGCACCCACCGTCCCGCCGGGACCGTACGCCGCGACGTAGATCTCCATCTTCCCCGATTCATCAGAGGTGATAGCGACCCAGCGCCCATCGGGAGAAAATCGGCCGGCGCGTTCGCGGCCGGGGCCGGCGAAGAGTGGCTTCGGCGAAGGCAACTTTTCCCCATCCGCGAGAGCGGGCGCCTGAAAGACATCCGCCTTCCCGCCATCGAGCACATTGAAGAGAATCACCGTGCCGTCGGGCGACCACGAGA
>Ga0184633_10000315_pt1 | contig 16742 bp, 18 predicted proteins | sample PLM31_170_b1_FD_133156 | JGI IMG/M metagenome (GOLD analysis project Ga0184633, IMG submission 133156) | Groundwater sediment microbial communities from an aquifer in East River, Colorado, USA - PLM3-1_170_b1 | ecosystem: Environmental > Terrestrial > Soil > Riparian zone | place: USA: East...
AGCAAGGCCTCGATGGCCGTGTCGCGCTCTATTACGGCGACACCCCAATCGAACACACGACCGCCCAAGGGGGTGACATTTTCATGTTGCCGTTAGGGTGACAAATTCACGTTGCTACAACACGAAGGCCGAGACCTGGGAGAGCCTACTCACATCGTATCCCCCTGGCGAGGCTGCTGTGCATGAGTGGGAAGAGGCGGCAGGAGCTGGCCGCCCGGCTGGGGGGAGAGCCGGGCGGCGCGCGGCGGGTAGAATCTGCCCACCGTGTCCGCCCCGTACTTCGACTTGATTCGTGAAATGAGAGACGCCTTCAACCATCGATTGCGCCTGGTCGAATCGGCCCGCCAGCGCGGCATCAAACCCACCGCCCGGCTCTTCGCTACTACCGTACCGACCGTGTGCAAGTGGCTGCGTCGCTACCAGCAGCACGGCCCCAGCGGTCTGGTCGCTGTCCCTCGGGCGCCCCATCACCAGCCCCGCCAGACCCCGCCGGAGATCGAGCGCCAGGTCGTCAAGTTGCGCCAGACGCTGCCCACCTTCGGCGCTCGCCGCCTGATCCGCGAGTTCGACCTGCCCCTCAGCCATCGCGCGCTCGAGCCCGCCTGGGCGGGCGCCCACGGGCTGATGCCCTCGCCCAGCCTGATGGCGAGCCGGCGGAAATATCAGCGCAAGCAAGATCTGGCCGCGGTCAAAGCCACCTGGCGGCTGTTCCAACAGATCAGTGCCGACACCTAGGATCTCTGCGATATTCCGCGGTTCTGGCCCCAGGCGCAGGCTCTGGGACTCCTGGCCGTGCAGTACACCGCCCGCGACGTGCGCAGCGGGCTGCTCTTCCTGGCCTTCGCCCAACGTCGCAGCGCGGCGGCCAGCGAAGTCTTCGCCGCGCGCATCCAGCGCCATCTGGACCGCTACGGCGTCTCGCTCCGCGACCTGGTCTGGCAGACCGACAACGGAGGAGAGTTCGTCGGTCGGCACAACGCGCACGGCCCGCGCACCGGCTTCCCCTCCGCCCTCGGGGACAGTCAACACGTGCGCATCCCGCCCGCCGCGCACACCTACCAGAGCGACGTGGAAACCGTGCATCGGCTGGTCTGCGAAGAGAACAGTGCACTGCTGCGGCAGAGGACACACCGCGGTTGCAGCGGGTTGACTGGTGAGCGCGAACCGGGCCGTTGCTATGGGCCGGACGCGCAGGCGGCCACGTGCAACGCATATAGGGCCAGCGCGAGGATTCCCCGCTTGCTTGTGATCGGCAGGGGGACCAGTTCGGAGTGGGGCACAAACCGGCCTGGTGCGGGTGCCGGGTTGAGTTTGCAATTCCCTGCCATCCATTGGAAATCTGAGATCTCAAGGAATGCTTTTGAGATTGGAAATGGCAATCTCAGAGAATGTGAACGATAGTAGGTTTCGGGAGATCGTGGGGTCATGGGATCAGACAGGTGACGTGAAGCGCGAAGGGATGAGAAGAAGGGCAAGCGAGATGAGAAACCAATCTCAAATCCTCGGAGGCAACGATTCCAAGGCCAAGGATCCAGATCTGAGCAGAGAGCGAGTGCGGGCGTGGCCAGTTCCCTTCTGATCGGTTAGGTAGGGTCGCCGGATTCGCGTTTGGCGGCGGCGAGGACGGCGTTCCAATTAGCGTCGGCTTCGGCGAGGATCTGGTCTGCGGATTTGTCGCTCGCGCCGGCGAGCAGCGCCTTCAGGTCGCGGACGAGGCCCACGACGATGGGGAGAAATGACTCGACAGCGGTGATGATGCGAATTGCTTGGGGGGTATCGGACATCGTGCCTCCAGTTCAGGTTGTAGGTAACAGGTAGCGGGTTGCAGGGGTCGGCGGAATGCGCTCGGGGCTGGCCGGTTCGGTGTGCCACGGGGCTCGTACACTCACGAACAAGAGGCCGGCGGAATGGCGGCGAATCGCAGATTCAAAATTTGAAATCTCAAAGAAGTAAATTCCAGATGAAGAAACCGCGGTCAGCGGAGGACGGCGCTGATCGTGGCCAGAAAGCCGCGCGCAGCCAGCACGAGCGCTTGAAGGTCCTGCTGCGCGCGCGGATTCTTTACGTGCAGGACCCCTTCGTTGAGCAGGCGGTCCACCGCTGCGAGGGCGGCATCGATCTCTTGGGTCGCGCCCGGCTTCGACTGCGCGGTGCGAATGGCGTCGTCGAGCGCGAGGCCGGCGCGGGCGACGTCGGCGAGCGCGCGTTCGATGGCGGCGTGTTCGTCGTCGGCGACCAGGCCTTGCGCGTGCGCGGTGATTTCTGCCTGCTGGAACGCGCGCACGCTGAGCGCGAAGCCGGCGGCGGCCTGCGCGACCTTCTTGTATTTCGAGGACTCGCAGCCGAGGAACGCGAGCGGTGCGAGGAGCGCGAGGGCGAGTGCAGCGCGAGCATGGCGCCGGGGTGCGAAGTGTTTCATGGCAAGCCTCGGAATTGCAGATTTTAGATCTCAGATTTCAAAGACCACCTAAGAGCGTGCGGTCACGTGTCGTCGGGATCGGCGATGGGCGCGGCCTCGTCTTCGAGCATGTCGAGCGCGCTGGCGACGTCCCAGTCGTTGGCGTAGAGCGGCGCGCGGGCGGGCTCGCGCAGCGGGTACGTGAGCCCGCGCAGGGTCACGGCGCATTCGCGGCACACGGCTTTGCCCTGTTTCTCGAGCGCGGCGGCGCGGCGGCACTCACGCCAGAAGTAGCAGGGCACGCAGGACACCGAGTGGCCTCACAGGCTGACCCGACAACCAGTGAGCAGTGGCTAGTGACGGGTGGCGAGGAAGAAAGCTGCAACCTCTCCCCAACACCGCCCACCCTGAAAGCGGACCCTACACAAGTGAACAAAGCGTGGAAAACGCGGTGGACAATTCCCTGCCGGCGGCGCTAGCGGTACTTCTCTGCCCTGTCGAGGACCTGCTGCGGGTAGGCGGGGTTGCCGCCGCCATTCCAGAGCAGCAGGGCACGGGTAACATTGCCTTCCGCAGCGGCGAGCTTGCGCGTGAGCACGCGGCAGCCGACCTCGAGCCCCGTAGCGGGGTCGCACAGCTCGGCGAGCGAAGCACCGGCGAAGCCGGCCTCGCGCGCCACCTGCCCCATCACCTGCATCAAGCCCCAGGAAAACGCGCGCGCGGAGGCTTCGGTGCGCCCGCCAGCCGGCGGCGGGGCGCCGCGCTCCCAGAGCGGCGCAACGTAGCGCTCGTAGAACGCGGGCTCGTAGCGGATCGCCCAGGGGTTCCAGGCGGACTCCTGTTCGCACACGGCGCAGACGAGCTCGGGATAGAGCTGGTGCTCGGCGGCCTTTTGGCGGACGAGCGCGATGAGCGGCTCCCTCGACTCGGCTCGGGACAAGTTGTTCATCGGCGCCGCGTGCGCTGGCCGTTCAGCTCTAGGAAGCGGATCGGCGGCGGCCCGGGCAGCTCGATGCCGAGCTGCGCGGCGATCTGCCGCAGCGCGTCGTAGACGTGCGGCAAGTGGTTGGTGGCCATGTCGCGCACAAAGGCGCGGGCGATTTCGTCGTCGCGCATGCGCTGGTGCAGCCAGCGGAGGAAGAGGCCGAGTTGCACGAGCAGCGGCACGAGCGCTGCGATCAAATAGGGGTCCATGACGAGTCAGGTTGTAGGTGGCAGGTGATAGGTGGCAGGCGGTAGGGACCACCCAGGCACCCGCTGCGCTCCCTCGACCCGCCGCAGCGGGCTCCCTTCGACAAGCTCAGGGCACAGGCGGGACAAGCTCAGGGCGCCGCTACGTCCGCCGGCATGAAGGCTGGCGCTACAACGTCAGAAGCGGAAGCTGAGCGGCCCGATGCCCATGCCGAACCCGCCGCCGCGGCCCTCGGCCTGGCGCGGGCCGACCAGCTGTCCAGAAATGCCGAGCAGCCGCGCGAGCTGGTTTTCGTTGATGCCGTAGAGGCCGGTCAAGCCGCTGAGCGCGAGCTCGCGGCGGCGCTGGGCTTCGTTGGCAAAGTTGATCGTGTTCTGCCGCGCGACGCCCGCAGCCTGGCGCCCCTGCTCGCGGGCGAGCTCGTCCTCCTGCTCGGCGAAGCCGGCCGCGTTGCGCGTGCGCGCCACGCGGTTGGCCGCGCGCTGCTGCGCCGCATCGAACGCGCTGCCGAGCGCGCCCATGCTCTGGCCGGTGATGGAGGCCTGCTCCTCGGGCGAATAGCCGCCGCCCGAAAGCAATTGCTGGAATTGCGGCAGCGCCATGCCGTAAAGCTGGCTCGCCTGCTGGCTGGCGAGGTCGGCCAGCGTGTTTGTTTTCGCGCGCTGCGTGTCGGAAGCTTGCTTTTGTCCGCGTCCCATGTCAGGTCACCTCATCTTCAAGCCCAATCGAATAACAGGGCCACAATTCGCGCCGCCAGCCGAGCTTTACCAGGCGCCGACCGAACGCGCGCCCGCCAGACTTCTGGCGGGGCGGCAGCCAGCAGTGCGCGTCGTCCAGGCCGCGGGCGAGGGCATCGCGCCGCGCGGCCTCGTGCAGCACAAGCAAGCGCTGCCAGCGTTCGCGGGGCGAGCCGGCGTGCGGATCGTGCAGCAAGTACGCCTCGCTCGTCAGCCGCACCAGCGAAGCCATAACGGGGCGGCCGGCGTCGTCTTCGAGGACCAGCTTCCCGAGGAACAGCGGGTTCGCCAGGTCCGGGAAGGCGTAGTCGAAGCCTTGCGCGACGTGCATGCGGCGGAGCGCGTCGAGGTCCGCCGCGGTGTATTCGCGGATGCGCACGTCAGTTGACAGTTGATAGTGGAGAGTCGAGAGACAATCGGTCACAAACTATCGACTATCGACTGCGGACTTTAGACTTGTCATTGTGTCTGCTCGCTGGCGGCGCGGCGGTCGCTCCCTGGCGGCGGGCCGAAGCCGGAGCCGCCGCTGGTGCCGCCGGTGCCGCTGCCCTGCGAAGGCTGCGGCGTGGGGCCGGCCGCTCCTCCGCCGACAACGTCCGCGGGTGGCGAGCCAAAGGCCACCGGTTGCGAGGCAGCCGAATTGAAATACTGGCTGTACGCGCGCCAGTAAAACGTCCGGTTGCCGAGCGCGATGCGCAGATTGCGCGACGGCCCGAGAAAGACAACCTTGGGCGCGGGGAACGCGGGGCTCGTATCGTACTCGGCGAAATACCAGATGCCGCGCTGCGCCGGGTCGGGCGAAGTGTCAGTGATGGCGATGTCGAAGATGCCGTCGGCCGCTTTGACGATGATCGCGCCAATCACAGGCGGCGCCTGGACCATGCCCGATGTGTCCACGCCCACAGCGCGGTGCAGGCCGTTCACTGCGTCCACGATGCGCCGCAGCGCTTCGTAGAGCCGCGCGTCGCGGCCCTTGATGTCAGCGAGTTGCGGGATCGTGAGCATGTGTGCGGCGCGGTCGTTCTGATGTAAGGGCGGCCTTCAGGCGGGCGGGGTTTGAAAAACCGGTCGGGCTAAAGCCCGCCCCTACACAGCCCGTCAATTGCCGCCGCGGGATGGGGGCCCAGGGATCCGTGCGCCCTTCGGCAAGCCCACGACGCACTGTTAGTTGCCACCCCTGACTGGTGCCCAAGGATCCGTGCGCAGTACCGGGACGAACTTCTGCATGCGGAACCACTGCCCCGCTGCGCTCGTGCCAAACTTGAATGCGACGCGCTCGCCGGTCACGTTGATGGGCAGCTCCAAGTCCTTTGGCGCGGGATTCGAGAGCGCGAGCGGCGGCAGCGCCGAGGCCTGCGAAGCGCTGTTCGGAAACGCGGTGAGGGCGAGCAGGCCCGCGCCTTCGACGTAGGTGGTCATGTACGTGAAGAGCTTGCGGTGCGCGCCAAGCCCGGCGAGCTCGAGGTCCGCGCCGGGCAGGAAACTCGTCACGTAGTAACCGTTGATCGCCGCGCCGTCGTCCGAAAGCTGCGCGACGCTCAGTTGAAACACCTTGCCATTCCCTGCCCCGTTGCCCAAAAACATCTGCGCGGTGCCGTCGGTGCGCTCGACGAGCGCAGCCGCGTTTGCGGTGATGAACCACGGCGCCCATTTGCGCGCGCGGTCCACGGCAACGAGCTTTCCTGCGAGGCTCAGGTGCACGGGCGGGCGCGCGACGATTTCACCAGCGCTGTCGAGCCCGCGATAATCGAGCGCGAGGATGCGGTTCGGCGCCGTGGCCGCGCCGATGGGCACGCCGCAGAGGATGCGCTTGTTGCGCGTGTCCACGCGCACCCACGAGGTGTGGCCGGCGCTCCAGTTGATGGAGTCCCAGGTGGGCTGAATCTCCTGCGAAATCTTCACCGGCTCGCCGCCGCCAAAAAGATAGAGCCCGCTGCGGTCGAGGATCACGGCCCAGTCTTCGCCGACGTCCACGCCGTGCGCTGAAGGCGTGCCCACGGCGCGCGAGATTTCGCTGATGGTCCAGAGCGCGGGCTCGTTCACGCCATCGTCTTCGGTGGCGTAGAGCGAACGCTCCTTCACGAAGTAGAGCCGCTCGCGCAGCTTAAACGCCGCGCGGATGGCCTGGCCGTTCGCCGGGGCGAGCGAGAGCAGGCCGGCAATGCCGTCGTAGGTTTCGGGGTCGTTGGTGCGCGAGGCGCGCACAAGCGACGCGTTCACCGGCTGCGCCGTGGGGTAGATCTCGATGTTGTCCACGACGAAGTAGCCGTTGTTTGTGGGCGTGCCGTCGGTGAAGACGCGCAGCACCAGGTCGCCGGGAACCGCGCCAAGCGGCGCACTAAGCTGCGCGGTGAATTCGGCGAACCCGCCTGAGGCGGGCGCCTGCGCTGCCGTCAGTTGCAGGCCCGCCGTATTGATGCCGAGCGAAATGCTGAAAAGGTGCACGTGCAGCGTGCCTTGCGCGAGTCCGCCGCCCTTCAGGACGCGCGCGCGAAGCGAGTAATCCGTATTCGCCGCGATGCGCGTGACGCCGTTCGCGTCCGCGACGGCCGTCTGCGCGATGAGTCCGCGCGTGGCGGTGGCGCCATTGCCGGTGACGCGGTACGCGTGGCCCCAGATCGCATTCGTCGTATCTTTGCTGCCGCCCGCGCCAAACGTCGTGTCGGCGCTCCAGCCGAGCGGCACGCCGCCGCTGAAGCCGCCGTCGAAGGTCAGGTTCAGCCAGTTGTTCTGCTTCGCGCGCTCGCCCCACCAGAACAGCCGGTCCGCGTAGTCAATCACGCCGGCACATTCGCCCAGCTCGACAAGGCGGAACAAGTAGTCCACGTTCGTGCCCGCTAGGAGCGCAACGTCGGTGAAGTCAAACGTCGCCGTGGTCGTGGTGTTGTCCTGGATCACCATGCTCAAGCTCGGCGGCGGCGCGCCCGCGCCGAGATAGAAGTAGCTCCCTCCGCCCGCGCCGGTGAACGCCAGGATGCGCGCCACCACATTCGAGGGCCCGGTGGGAATGTTTGAGATCGTGACGCGCCGATTCCCTGCCGCCGCCCAGGTCGCAATCGGGGAAGGCGCGGTCAGGTAACCCTGGCGCGTCTTGAAAATCACCACGACGCTGCGCTGGCCCGGGCTGATGTTCCCCTGCAGCGTGGCCGTGCCGCCGCCGCTTGTGGCATCGGCCGCGGCCTGCGCGTAGGTGAACGTCGTCGCGCCTGGTACGCTCGCAATCGTGAACGTTCCATTGAAGGATGCGTCGGTCACGCCGGCGATGATGACGGTCTGCCCGGCGAGCAGGTTGTGCACGACCGCCGTCACCATGGTGACGACGTTCGACGCGCGTATCGCGCCGTTCGGCGCTGCCGCAATCGTGAAGCTGCCTTCGGTGGTGTCAACGGCCGTGGGCGCGCCGGCGGGGCCGACCTGGCTGACGCGATCGAAGTTCGCGTCGTCAAACTGGCGCGGCAGATCGCTGCCGGCCTTGCCGTCGGAGATGGCGATGTACTCGCGGCCAAAAAGCGTGGCGCTCTTCGCGTAGGCGCCCGCGGTGAGCCCCGAAGCAATCTGCGCGAGCGTGCCCGGCGCAGTTTCCTTGTACAGAACGCCGTTCGAGTCGAGCAGCAGCAGGCGCAGCGTGGCGTTGAGCGTCGCGTAGGTCTTCAGGTAATTCACCGTCGGGTTCGACGCCAGCGCAGTGAACACGGAGAGCAGCCCCGGCCGCGTGTTCACTGCGCCCGCGGTGAAGCCCACGTCGGCGCAGTCGGGCGACACCCCGGGCGGCAGGTCGGCCGGCGACATGTCCGTCACCAGCCCGCCGAAAACGTCGATTGCCGCGTCAATGCTGCCTGCGATGCTCATTCTTCTCCCTGCCTAGGTTCTGCAAGGCCGCAGCCCTTCGACTTCGCTAATGAAGCCCGCCCCTACAGAAGTTTCTTGAAGACGGCTTCGACCTGGATGTTGGCGTCGCCGGTGATGCGCGCGGGGTACGCGCCCGAAGCGAGCTCGGTGCCAGAGGCCGTATTGATCTTCACCTTGCCGTTTGCGAGGCTCGAGCCGGCCACCCAGCCGTAGCTGTCGCCGGTGGTGCCGCCGATCCACACCTGCACCGGTGCGGTGCCCGCGGCGATTTTGTCCACCACGCCGGCCGCGGTGAAGTCGAGCGTGTCGCCGCCGGTTGCGTAGTTGCCGGACGCGGCGAGCGTCCCGAAGATGTACACGCCTTTCTGGGCCGTATCCACCAGTTGCACATTGATGGCGAGTGCCATGGTTTGCTCCTTGAGCGCTACACGCTACATGCGTCAACCGGTGCGCGCGGAAAACGGGCGGCGGCGGCGCACGGTCTGCTGCTCGCGCTGCGTGGCGCGCGTGAGCAGGTCCTCGAGCGCGTCGTCGCCGGCGCGCCCCCACTGCCCTGCCAGCGGCGAACCGCGGGCCAGCGCCCCCATGGCCGCGGCGTAATACGCGATGGGCTCCTGCGCGTTGCGGATCAGCACAACGCTCGTGGCGTCGCTCAAATCCGGGAACGCCTTCTCGTAGCGGATGCGCACCTGGCGGTCCTGAGTCGCGCCGAGAAAATAGAGTCCGTCGGCGCGCCATTCCCAGTAGCGCAGGCGGTCTATCTGCGGATCGCTGGGAAGGCCGCCATGGCCGGTGCGGTCGGTCATTTCTACAAAATCATTGGACGAGCCGCTGAGCCGCTCCCACAGCTTGCGCGGCACGAGCAGGTCGGTGGGCAACTGGTTCGGCGAAGCGGTGGCGTCGGTGATGGCCACCTGCGCCGAGGAATCCACCGCGGCGACGGCGGGCACAACCACCGTGACGTTGTCCATGATGAACGTGCCCGACTGAATGTTTGCCAGCGCGCGCTGCACCTTGCGGTACGCCGAGTTGACGTACGGCATCAGCAAGCCGTCGGTGAAGAGCGTGCCGCTCGCATCGTTCAGGCACGAACGCACCAGCCCGGTGATCTGCCCCGCGGTGTTGTACGCGCTCGATCCAACAATCGGCATTTATTTCACCCCGTTCGGCACCGGCGACTGCTTCAAATAGCCCGCGGCGCCGATCAGCGCGCTGATCGCGGCGGCCGAGCCCGCCATCGCGAGCGTCTGGCGCAGCCCGCCCGCGAGGTTGAAATGCTGCGGATCAATCCCCATCGCGGCGAATGCCGTCAGCACGCCGCCGGCGGCGCCGGAGATCGCTGCCGCGACCAGTCCTTTCACCCAAATCGTCCAATTCATGTGGATTCCTGTCGGGGCGCCCCACAGCTCTTACTGCAGGCGGTACTGCACGACGACATTGGCGTCGGCGGGAGAAGTGGTGCACCCCGCAGCGGCGGTCTGCACGGCGATGGTCAACGCTGCCGCCGCCGCGTAGTTCACCGAGATCGCTCCTGAATCGTTGGCCACCGCTGAGACAGTCACATCCTGGTTGATCGTGCCGTTCGAGAGCCGCACAACGGCGTTTGTGGTGCAGCCCGCCGGCGCTGTTTTCGCCTGCACCTGCACGCGCGTCACGGTGATGGCTTTATCGAGCGTCAACGTTGCGCCAGTCCATGTTGCCGTTATCGCGCCAGGTAGGAATGCGGAGTACACCGCGCGCGGCGACGCGGAAATCGTTTCGCCGCCGATCGAGGGCGTCACGAGGGCAACGTTGGTTTGATTGCCGCTCCACGTCTGGGCCACGTTGTCGAAGGCCACGGTGCCGCTCGCATCCTGGAACGTGTAGGTTCGGTTCGCCGTGTTAGCATGAGACAGGACGCCGAAGAAATCACTCCCTGCGGCTCCGAACGAGAATGTCTGCCTTCGCAGTTGAGAAACTGAGCCAGCGGGTGCATTGTCTGGGTAGCTCGCCGCCGAGAGCGCCCAGTCCGCCATTTCGCTGTCGTTGCCGGGAGTGATGACGCAGCCCGTCGGCGCGCCCAGCCCCGTGTTCGTGTTGAACACCGTGAACGTCGTTGTCAGCGGCGTAGACCCGATGGCAAACTCTCCGTTGTAGCCAGCGATGCTGCATCCAGAGATCATGATAGGCTCGCCCACGCTCAGGTTGTGAGCCGCTGTGGTGGTGAAAGTGACGGTGTTCCCCGTCTCTGAGGCGCTGCTGAACGTCGGGGCCGCGACTAGCGCCAGGGTGGACGCGGGGATGTGGACAAACAGCGGCGCATAAAAGTTCATCGGGTGGGCCACGTCCGCCTGCATGGCGAAGCGCGTGCTCACTGCACCCGTGGAAGGTGTCGTAACCTTCATCAGCGCCCAGACCCACTGCCAGCCGCCGTCCGTCTGTAGGTAAGGCGCAGCGTTTGGATTTGATGAAGCTGAGTTTATCGAATTGTAGGAGCCGTTGATGCCCTTGAAGACGGTGCCGCCACCGAAATCGAATCGCAAAGCTAACGCTGCATTGACGCCTACGGTAAAATTCATCCCCGCTGTGCTGGCAGGTTGCATCCACACGCCGATGTAAACGTAGTCCCCTGCAAGGTAGGTTCGAGTAGCAGCGAAGGCCAGCGCGCCCTGACTGCCGCTGCTTGACGATACTTTTGCAGCGTTCGTAGTTCCATCCCGCGCCGTCACTCCGGTCGTAATTGTGCCTCCACTCAACGGTGTCCAAGACGCCGGAAGCTGAGTTGCCACAAGATTCGTGAACCGGGCCAGCGTCGGCCCAAAGTTCGCGCGGGAGGCGTCCACCTGATCTAAGATCGTGCCGAGCGGTGTCCCACGCTGGTACTTAGCTTGTGGCGAGACGTTGGCGATAGGGATTCCGCCGGATGAAGAGGCTCCAATAGAACTCTGAGAAAGTGGGCAACTCCCCACCGTCATCGGGCCTTCCAAAGCGATAGCGTTATAAGCTTGGTTGACTCCTGTGACGCACGTTTTAGATGCATTATTGCCATCCGCAACTTTCACAAATGGCTGACTCTCGCCAGAATCAGATACGCCTCCTTGTAAGTCAACATTGGCAGTGAATGTTCCCGTATTCTTCACCTCGAATAGAGGCTGGCTCTGCGGGCCGCCCTGTTGCAAAGTGTGGCGAACGTAGATACTGGAGCTGCCCGTCTGATTGGCATAAAATCGGATACCGCCGCCACCCGTAAGATGTGTGTCATCAATGTAGATGAGCCCGCTCGCCGCGCCCCCGCCCGTGTCCACCACCACGCAAGAACGGTTGTCCGTGCTCACCGCCGCAGCGGCGTTGCACTCAAGAAGACTGTTCTCGATGCGTAGCCACAGGATATTCGAGCCGATGTCCACGAGCGGCCCAAAGCTAGCCGTCCCCGGGGAATTGAAGTTGTTAGCGGTGACGTTCCAGAATAGATAGTCTGAACCGCCAGCCAACCCATTTGAACGGTTTAAGTTGGAATCTACGCCCACGCGCAAGAATATCGTCGGGAAGGCGAAGCTCAGATTCTCTACACGAATTCCCGTTGCTCCAGACAACCAAATCGCAGGATTCGTCGCCCCGCCGCAGTTCACGCGAACGACTGGCCCGATTGTACTGGTGCCAGAACCCCTACTCGAGCCGCCAACGCCGATGAAGGAGACGGACTTGAACGTGCGCCATCCAGGTCCGGCCGGAGGAGACGCAAAGTTGGGGTCAGTTGGCCCAATGAGTGCGATTCCCTGCCCAGCCGTGGACGTGCAGGATGGGCCGGCCGCCACGCCACCCCAAGTGATGTAGACAGTGCCACCAGTGGAAGGGAGAGCGTCATATGCGGCCATGATGGTCAGCTTCGGAGTGCTCCACGATAGTCCATCGAGCGCATCATTACCGTTTGAAGAGACGTAGCGGATGGCATCGGTGGAGAAGTTTGCACCGCCCGGTCCGAGCGGCCCTGTCTCGGCCCCGGCATCATCCTTGTAGTAGAGTTTTTTGTCGGCAGACTTGGTGTAGAGCGCCACTTGCCCCGAAGACGGCGTGGCGGCCCCTGCCCCGTTGGTCACAAGAAGGGCGCCGGTGACGCTCGCCGAGCCCGCCACGGTCAGGTTGCCCGTAAGCGTCAGCGAAAACGCGGTGACGCCGTTCGTCACCGTGATCTGGTTGAACTGCGAATTGGTCGGATCGCTCGGCAGGATCACGTCGGGGATTTGCCGCGTGGTGATGCCCGGGCCGGAGATCTCGATCATGTAGCGGCCCGGCGCGGCGTAGAAGTTGTAGTTGCCCAGGCCGTCGGTCGTCGTCGGATTCGTTTTCGCCTGCGTCAGCGCCGTGTCGGAGTAAATCAGCGCCAGCGGCGCGCACGGCTGCCCGGTCGCGTTCAAGGTGCACACGCGAATCGTCGCGCCCGCCAGCGGCGTCCCGCGCGCGTTCAGCACAATGTCGTCCTTGCGCGAGCCCTGCGCGCGCGCGTTCCCTGCACTCACGACGCAGAGAACCAAGGATGCCAGGAGACAGAGGAAACGTCTCCCGCCATGGCCGCTCTTGCCGATCTTCTTCGCACCTCCCTGCATCTGTGCCTCCCTGCCCCGTTTCCTCACGCCCGCTTCCCTTCCCGCTGTTTGGAATCCACAACCGGCGGCGCGGCCTTCTCCGCCTGCCCCGACGCACTCGGTGCCAGGCCGAACTGCGCGGCCTTTTCGCGATCGAGGATCGCGCCGCACGCGCGGCACACGGCCACGCCGGCCTTCAACTTTTCGCTGCACGCGGGACACTCGACCACCGGCCGCTTGTCGTACGCCCAGTCGCGCTCTAGGGACAACCAGCGCGACGCGCGACGCGCCACGTCCGTAATCATCAGGTGGTTGTGCGTGCGCTCCCATTCCTGGTCGGCGGCGAAGACTATGCGGCGGTAGAAATCGTCCAGGCGCTCGCGCGCCGCGGCCAGCTCCTCGTCGGTGGGCGCCGCGCCCGCGCAAACAAACACGCCGAAGAAGCTGTTCTCGCCGGCGTCGGCGTTCACTTCGCGCGCCACGTCTTCGGCGATGTCGCGCGCGCGGATATCGAAATCGAGCGTGCGCTTGTCGCCCAGGTCAATCACGCCCTTGCGCGCGGTAATGCGCGTCACGGAGCAGGGCGACCCCGCCGCGGCGGGTTCGATGATGAAATTTCCGTAGGTGCGCTGCGCGATCCACCGCTGATCGGTGATGTTCGCAATCGCCGCCGTCTCTTGCTGCATCATGGCCTGCGTTCCTCCGTGTTCTCTCTGCGTCCTTTGCGCCTCTGCGGTGCGCGAGAAAAATCGTGATTCTTGACTTGTGATTCGTGATTGATGGGGCGGGGCAAGCGCCGCCCCTACAACAACGCTGGCACGGTCACGAATGGCGCCCCATGCAGCGCGGGCACTGCGTCGTCGAGCAGGTCGAACGCCCAGGCGTCGTAGTCGCGCTCGGCGCGCGCTTCACGTTCGTAAAGTGCGGCGCGGGCATTCCGCCTCGGCGTGCCGCGCGCAAACTCGATCAACCGCGCGCAGTGCTCCACCACCGTCGGCGTGAGCTGCACGAATTCCCCGCGCGGGCCCTGCAGCGTGAACGCGAGCTCGTACTCGCCGCGGCTCGGATACGGCCCGAGCGCGGCGACATTACGCCCGTCTTCTATTTCAAGCGTCCGCTGATACCACTCGCGCGGCGTGCCGTACATTTCCGGCGGGCACCAGCGCTCGATATGCCAGCGGTCGAAGGGAAGGTACTTCGGCTCGAGCCGCAGCTCGATGCGCTCGCGCAACGTGTTGCCATCTGCGTCGTGATCGGTCCAGCGCCCGCCGATCCAGCCAAGCCGCGACCATCCCCACACCACGCGGAAGTTCGGCTCGCCGAAGCGGTTCCGCCCTCCCGCGCGCGCCAAGCGCTCCTGTACGCTGGCCGGGGCATGATGCGTCTCGCGTAGGACCGTAATCACCGAGGAAGCAAAAGAAGCAAATGAAGCAAGCGAAGCAGAGGAAAATGCGCAATCCCTTGCTTCCTTTGTTTCCTTTGCCTCCTGAGCCTCCTTGTCTAGTAGCCGGACGGCCGGGCCAGGGCGTCCACGAAGCTGCCGCTGCGCGGCGAGTCCGAGAACACCTGGAACCCAGTGTCGAAGTAAAAGATGTAGGCCGCGGCCAGGCCGCCGGACGTCCCGTAGATCGGGAAGACGGTCTGCCCGCCCACCTCGAAGTAGTCGATGTCCTTCATCACCGCGCGTCCCCAGTGAGAGAGGTCGAGAAAATCCACGCGCGTCTGGTCCGCGTTGATCGAGGACCGGATCGGCACGCCGGACATCGTCTTCTGCCCGGTGAAGAGCAGGTCGAGGTCGCTCGCGCGCCCGCCCGCGCCCTCCTTCACGATCTGGCTGATCGTGATGCCGAGGTTTTCCCAGGCGTGCTCCTGCTCGACGCTGGTGTACGCGATCAGCTTGCCCACCTGGTTGATGCCGAGCGCCTTGCGAACCTTGTTCAGCGCGAGGCGCACGCTGCCCGGCGTCAGCGCGGCGTTGCCGGCGTTGACGCGCGGGGTCTGCAGCTGCACCGGGTACGTCGCGCGGTTCAGGTTCAGCCACGTGCCCGTCGTCGCGCTGTTCTGGTGATACTTGATGCCGAAGAGCGACGTCGGCGACGCGCCGGAGAGGCCGTCGTGCACGATCACGTCGTTTGCGACGGTGCCGCCGGGCACCGCGTCCACGGTGATCGTCTGCGAAGAGCTGATCGGGTCGGCCGCGGTGACGTTGGCCGTGCCGCGGTTCGTCGTCAGCGTTGCGTCATACACCTGGACCGTTTGCCCGACGTAGACGAGCGCCGCGCCGGGCGGCGTGGTCATCGTGAACGTCGAGCCGGCGATCGAGCTGATCGTCCCGAGCACACCGTTGCCGCCGGTCTGCATCAGCTTGTCGAGGAACGCGCGGAACTGCTTCATGCCGTTGGCGACCTCGCGCTTCGCGGCGTTTTCAATCGCTTGCTCGCGCGAGTTCGTCGCGTACTCGACGAGTTTGGTGATCTCGACGGCGAACTTGAAAAACATCGGCGAGATCTGCGCGACGTCGTAGCTCGAGCCCGCGCCGCGGCCCAGGTCGCCGCCGTCGGCGTTGTAGCTGCCGGCCTTCCCGCCGGGGTTGATTTGCAGGGGCAGCCGCATGTTGCGGCTGCTGACCTTTTCCACGTCGCCGCGCTGCTGGATCAGCGTCAGCAGGATGTCGTCCCGCTCATAAAGCAAAGGGATTTTGTCCCGCACCTTTTCCAGTTGCAGCGCAACGCTTTGGCTGTTGCTCTGTGCTGGCATCGTGTTCTCCTTTTGCCCGCTCGTGGAGCGGGAAACTGTTCAATCGAAGCCACCGATGAACACGGATGCACACAGATGCAGCACTACGAATTCTTGAAGCTGTATCCGTGTTGATCTGTGTTTATCTGTGGTTACAGACTCAGGATGTCTTCGTCGCTGGTGCGGCGGTAATCAATGTCGCGCGGCGCGAGCCCGCGCCGCGAAGAATCGGGAAAACCTCCGCCGCCCACAATGTCTACGCGCCGCGCGGCCGCGTCCTGCTTTTCGGTCTTACGCCGCGCGAGCGCCAGCACCGACGTGGTCCAATCGGCCACCACGCGCTTCGCCACGCTCGGCAGCAACGCCTTCGCGCGCGCGGCAATGAGCTGCGCCACCTGCTGCCGCGTACCGTCGTCAAAGCGCGAGGTCTCCAAAACCGCGCCGACCTGCCGCGTTAACGTGTAATCAGCCGAAAGTGTCGAGTGAATGTCATTGAAGATGTCGTCCGCAATGCGCGAGCGGGCGCCTTCGGAAATGTCCGCCCCGAGCGCGGTGCGCAGCACGCGCGTGATTTCGCCGCGCACGTCGCCGGCGACGGCGTCGTTCACCGCGCCGCGTAGCGCCGAATATTGCGAGGCGCGCAATTCGCTGCGCTCGTGCGCAAGTTCCGCGCGCTGCTGCTCGAGCGCTACGCGCTCGGTGTTCTCTGTAGCGCCGGCGCCTGCGGGCGCAGCACGCTTGTCCTGAGCGAAGCCGAAGGGCTGCGCCCCTACAGCCGTGTCCGATCCTCCTGTCGCAGTGAGAAACTCCCGCCACGCTGCCGGGTCGCGTTCGGCCAGAACGCGCGCCGCCTGGCGCAGTATCATCTGGAATGCGCGAGGCTGCGCATTGAACAGATAGGCGGCAAGCTGCGCATGCGCCTGCGGCTCCCCGCTCAGGTATGCTGCATCAAACGCGCGCAACTCTTCGGCTGCGCCGCGCGCCTGCCGCGCCTCGTTGGCGCCGCCGGGAAAGAGTTCTCCGACCGCGCGCGCTTCCGCCGGCGTCGCAAACGCTTCTCGGTACGCCGCGTGCGTCTCCCAGAATTGCTTCGCCTCCTCGCCCGCCCTGGGATCCTCGAGCAGCGCCTTCAACCAAGCAGGAGGCTCGGCCGCTTTGCCTGCGGCGGTAGGTTTTTGTAGGGGCAGGCTTTCAGCCTGCCCGCTTGGGGCGCCCTGAAGAGCCGCCCCTACATCCTCTTCGCGCTGGTTTGTAGGGGCGCTTGCTGG
>Ga0184633_10000316_pt1 | contig 16738 bp, 13 predicted proteins | sample PLM31_170_b1_FD_133156 | JGI IMG/M metagenome (GOLD analysis project Ga0184633, IMG submission 133156) | Groundwater sediment microbial communities from an aquifer in East River, Colorado, USA - PLM3-1_170_b1 | ecosystem: Environmental > Terrestrial > Soil > Riparian zone | place: USA: East...
ACGCCCAGACCCTGATCGCGGCGCTGCTGCACGACGTCGTCGAGGACACCGACGTGTCCAAGGACGACATCTCGAACCGGTTCGGCAAGCCCGTCGCCGACCTCGTCGACGGCGTCTCGAAGCTCGACCGGATCGAGTTCCAGTCCCAGCAGGACGCGCAGGCCGAGAACTTCCGCAAGATGCTGCTCGCGATGGCGCGCGACGTGCGCGTCATCCTGATCAAGCTCGCGGACCGCCTCCACAACATGCGCACGCTCGAGGCGGTCAACCCGCAGAAGCGGCGCCGCGTCGCCAAGGAGACGCTCGAGATCTACGCGCCGATCGCGAACCGGCTCGGGCTCGACAGCCTGTACCGTGAGCTGCAGGAGCTCGGCTTCGAGCACATCCATCCGATGCGCTACCGGGTGCTCGCGAAGTCCGTGAAGGCCGCGCGCGGCAACCGGCGCGAGGTGGTGAACAAGATCCTGGAGGCGATCGGCAAGCGGCTCAACGAGGCCGGGATCGAGGCGACCGCCACCGGGCGCGAGAAGCACGTCTACTCGATCTACAAGAAGATGATCGAGAAGAAGCTCTCGTTCTCCGAGGTGCTCGACATCTACGGGTTCCGCGTGGTCGTCAAGGACGTGGCGTCGTGCTACGTCGCGCTCGGCTTCCTGCACGGGCTCTACAAGCCGGTGCCCGGCAAGTTCAAGGACTACATCGCGATCCCGAAGGTCAACGGCTACCAGTCGCTGCACACCGCGCTGGTCGGCCCGTTCGGCGTCCCGGTGGAGGTGCAGATCCGGACCCGCGAGATGCACCGCGTCGCGGAGACCGGCGTCGCGTCGCATTGGCTCTACAAGGACGCGGACGAGGGCACGCTCTCCGAGGTCCAGAGCCGCACGCACAAGTGGCTGCAGTCGCTGATCGAGATCCAGGACGCGAGCGGCGACTCGGCCGAGTTCCTCGAGCACGTCAAGGTCGACCTCTTCCCCGAGGAGGTCTACCTCTTCACGCCGAAGGGCAAGATCATGGCGTTGGCGCGCGGGGCGACCGCGGTCGACTTCGCGTACGCCGTGCACACCGACATCGGCAACCGCTGCGTGGCGGCGAAGGTGAACTACGAGCTCGTGCCGCTCAGGACCGAGCTGAGGAGTGGCGACCGCGTCGAGATCATCACCGCGGCGCACGCGCACCCGAACCCCGCGTGGCTCTCCTACGTGAAGACCGGCAAGGCGCGCTCGCAGATCCGGCACTTCCTGAAGACGATGCAGTTCGAGGAGTCGACGGCGCTCGGCGAACGCCTGCTCAGCCAGGCGCTCCGCGGGCTCGAGTCCGATTCGATGACGATCGAGCCCGAGCGCTGGGAAAAGCTCGTGCGCGAGTCGGGCGCGAAGTCCCGCGAAGAGGTGCTCGCCGACATCGGCCTCGGCAAGCGGCTCGCGGCGATCGTCGCCCGTCAGCTCCTCGCGCTCGCCGACCACCCGACGGCGGACGCGAAGGCCCAGGGCTCGATCGTCATCCGCGGCTCCGAAGGGATGGCGGTGCAGTTCGCCAAGTGCTGCCGGCCGATCCCCGGCGATCCGATCGTCGGTTTCATCAAGAAGGGGCAGGGGCTGGTCGTCCACACCCACGACTGCCCCATCGCGAGCAAGACGCGCAGCGACCCGGACAAGTGGATCGACATCGAGTGGGCGCCGGACACCGATCGCACGTTCGACGTCGGGGTGAAGGTCGGCGCCGTGAACCAGCGCGGAGTGCTGGCGAAGGTGGCGGCCGCGATCGCCGATGCCGGTTCGAACATCGACAACGTGAGCATCGACGAGGAGCGCGGGCTTTACAGGACGATGCATTTCACGATCCAGGTGCAGAACCGGCTGCACCTCGCGCGCGTGATGAAGTCGGTGCGGCGGATCCCCGAGGTGGTGCGGCTCACGCGGGTCAAGGATTGAGTGTGTCATCGGGGCGGGCCGGTCGGCGCGCCCCGACAACAAGGAGGAACTCGTGAGAGTCCGAGCGAACGGCATCGAGCACCACTACACCCTCGAGGGCGCCGGCTCCTGGCTCGTCATGAGCCATTCGCTCGCCTGCGACTCGTCGCTGTGGGGCGAGCAGGCGGAGCTCCTCGCCAAGCGCTTCAAGGTGCTGCGGTACGACACGCGCGGCCACGGGCGGAGCGATGCGCCGGCGGGGGCCTATACCCTGGAGATGCTGGCGGACGACGCCAAGGGGCTGCTCGATGCGCTCGGCGTGCGCGAGGCCCACTGGATCGGGATCTCGATGGGCGGAATGATCGGGCAGACGCTCGCGCTCAAGCACCCCGGCGCGCTCAAGAGCCTCGTGCTCGCCGACACGACCAGCCGCAACCCGCCCGAGGCGTGGCCGATGTGGAAGGAGCGCATCGAGGCGGCGGAGACGAAGGGCATGGAGGCGACCGTCGAGTCGACGCTCGCGCGCTGGTTCACCGCACCCTACCGCGAGGCGCGACCGGATCGGATTCAGCCGATCGCCGACATGATCCGAGCCACACCGGTCGCGGGCTACGTCGGCTGCTGCCATGCGATCCCGAAGATCGACCTCACCGCGCGACTGAAGGAGATCCGCGTGCCGGTCCTGGCGATCACTGGCGCCGAGGACGTCGCCGCGCCGGGGACGCGCGCGATCCACGAGAATCTGCCCGGCTCGGAGCTCGTGGTGATTCCCTCCGCGTCCCACATCTCCAACATCGAGCAGCCCGAGGCCTTCAACCAGGCGCTTACCCGCTTCTACGACCGGATCGGCGCGTAAACCCCCCGCTCCGCTTGCGCGTCGCTGCCCCCCCTTCACAGGGGGGCAAGCGCGCGCCGCGGCGTTGACACCCGCCGCGGCTCGCCCGATCATTTCACGCCTCATCTGTTGAGGCTTCGAACATCTCGCGTCTCCCGGGGCGCGAGCGCCGCCATGGGCCCGCCCCTCGCAGACCAGCATGCGATCGTCACCGGCGGCGGGCGCGGGATCGGTGCCGCGATCGCCACAGCGCTCGCCCGCGAAGGCGCAACGGTCTCGGTCCTCGGCCGCGACGGCGGACGGCTCGCGGCGCAGGTCGAGGCGCTCGGCGGGTCGGCCCAGGCCGTCACCGTCGACGTCGCGGACGAGGCGTCCGTGCGGGCAGCGTTCGCCGCGGTGCACGGGCGCTTCGGCCGGGTCGACATCCTCGTCAACAACGCCGGCCAGGCCGAGAGCGCGCCTTTCCACAGCACGGACCCCGCGCTCTGGCAGAGGATGCTCGGCGTGAACCTCACGGGCACCTATCTGTGCACGCGCGCCGCACTGCCGGAGATGCTGGCGCGCGGCACCGGCCGGATCGTCAACGTCGCGAGCACCGCCGGCCTCGTCGGGTACGCCTACGTCGCGGCCTACTGCGCCGCGAAGCACGGCGTCGTGGGTCTCACGCGCGCGCTCGCGCTCGAGTGCGCGAAGAGCGGCGTCACCGTCAACGCGGTCTGCCCCGGCTACACCGAGACCGATCTCGTCGGGGAGGCCGTCGCCGGCATCGTGCGGAAGACCGGCCGATCGGAAGCGGAGGCGCGCGCGGCGCTCGTCGCGCGCAACCCGCAGGGCCGCATGGTGGAGCCTGCCGAGGTCGCCAACGCCGTGCTCTGGCTCTGCCTCCCCGGATCGGCAGCGATCACCGGGCAGGCAATCGCCGTCGCCGGCGGCGAGGTCATGGGATGATGGCGACGATCGTTACGATAGGGGACCCTTATGAGCATGGCCCACCACAAGCGCACGTTCGCCGGCTTCCGGCCCACGCACTTCGCCTGGCAGCCCGAAGGCAAGGTCGGCGTCGTCACGATCAACCGGCCGGAGAAGAAGAACCCGCTCACGTTCGACGCCTACGCCGAGCTGCGCGACCTCTTCCGCGGCCTGCAGTACGCTTCGGACGTCAAGGCCGTCGTCGTCGCCGGGGCCGGCGGCAACTTCTCCTCGGGCGGCGACGTCCACGAGATCATCGGCCCGCTCACCAGGATGACGATGCCCGAGCTCATGGACTTCACGCGGATGACCGGCGATTTCGTGCGGGCGATGCGCGCCTGCCCGCAGCCGATCGTCGCCGCGATCGACGGCATCTGCGCCGGCGCAGGGGCAATGATGGCGCTCGCTTCCGACTTCCGCTACGGCACCGCACAGTCGAAGACCGCCTTCCTCTTCACGCGCGTGGGGCTCGCCGGCTGCGACATGGGCGCCTGCACGCTCCTGCCGCGGCTGATCGGCCAGGGGCGGGCGGCGGAGCTGCTCTACACCGGCCGCTCGATGTCCGGCGACGAAGGGCTCGCCTGGGGCTTCTTCAACAGGCTCTGCGCGCCCGACAAGCTGCCCGACGAGGCGAAGGCGCTCGCCTTGTCGCTCGCCGACGGCCCGACCTTCGCGCACGGCATGACCAAGAAGATGCTGCACCAGGAGTGGAGCATGGGCCTCGACGAGGCGATCGAGGCCGAGGCCCAGGCGCAGGCGATCTGCATGCAGACGCAGGACTTCCGGCGCGCGTACGAGGCGTTCGTGGCGAAGCAGAAGCCGAAGTTCGCCGGCGACTAACGGTTCATGTCCGACAAGGCTTTCCTCGACTGGCCGTTCTTCGACGACGCGCACCGCGCGCTCGCGCGGAGCCTTGATGCCTGGGCCGCGGAACGGCTCGCCGCGGGCCACGATCACGTCGACGTCGATCGCGCTTGCCATGACCTCGTCGCGATGCTCGGCGAGGCGGGCTGGCTCGAGTACTGCGTGCCGAAGCGCTGGGGCGGCCGGCTGGAGGGAATCGACTCCCGCTCCGTGTGCCTCGCCCGCGAGACGCTCGCACGCCGCGACGGGCTCGCGGACTTCGCGTTCGCGATGCAGGGCCTGGGCTCGGGCGCGATCTCGCTGTACGGCTCCAACGCGATCAGGGAGCACTACCTGCCGCGCGTCGCGCAGGGCGAAGCGATCGCCGCGTTCGCGCTCTCCGAGCCCGACGCGGGCTCCGACGTCGCGGCGATGTCGACGCGCGCGCGCGAGGCCCGCGGCGAGATCGTCCTGGACGGCACGAAGACCTGGATCTCCAACGGCGGCATCGCCGACTTCTACACCGTCTTCGCCCGCGAGACCGACGCCCCGGGCGCGAAGGGCATCAGCGCGTTCGTGGTCGACGCGGACGCGCCGGGCCTCGCGATCGCCGAGCGCATCAACGTGATTGCGCCGCACCCGCTGGCACGCCTCGAGTTCCGGGACTGCCGCATTCCAGCATCGCAGCGGCTCGGGCCGCCCGGCGAGGGCTTCAAGGTCGCGATGCAGACGCTCGACATCTTCCGCGCCTCGGTCGCCGCAGCCGCGCTCGGGTTCGCGCGCCGTGCGCTCGACGAGGCGATCGCCCGCGCCGCCTCGCGCCGGATGTTCGGCGAGACGCTCGCCGACTTCCAGCTCACGCAGGCCGCGATCGCCGACATGGCGACCGGGATCGACTCGTCGGCGCTGCTGACCTACCGCGCGGCCTGGCTCCGCGACGCGAAGGGCGCGCGCACGACGCGCGAGGCGGCGATGGCCAAGATGGTCGCGACCGAGACCGCGCAGACCGTCATCGACCGCGCGGTGCAGATCTTCGGGGGGTTGGGCGTCGTGTCGGGCCACCCCGTCGAGAAGCTCTACCGCGAGATCCGGGCGCTGCGCATCTACGAAGGCGCGACCGAGGTGCAGAAGCTGATCATCGCCCGCGAGACGCTGAAAGGACAGGGCTAGTCGAGGCTCGGGCCATGGCCTACACCGCACACGTCGACACCTTTGCGCGCGACAACCTCCCGCCGCCCGGCGAGCTCCCGGAGTTCCTGTTCGAGCTGCCGGAGCTCCGGTACCCGGCCCGCCTCAACTGCGCCGCCGAGCTCCTCGACAGGATGGTTGCGGCCGGCCACGGCGACCGGCCGATCCTCCACGCGCTGATCGAGGGGAAGCGGTACTCGTGCACGTACCGCCAGCTCCTCGCCCGCGCCAATCGGATCGCGCACGTGCTCGTGCAGGACCTGAAGCTCGTGCCCGGCAACCGGGTGCTCCTCCGCGGGCCGAACAACCCGATGATGGCGGCATGCTGGTTCGCCGTGGTGAAGGCGGGCTGCATCGCGGTGGCCACGATGCCGCTGCTGCGCGCGAAGGAGCTCACGCAGATCATCGACAAGGCAAGGGTCGGGGCGGCGCTCTGCGACGTGCGGCTCAAGGACGACCTGGAGCTTGCGGCGCGCCAATGCCCGTCCCCGAGGCAGGTGCTCTACTTCAACGGCGGCGGGCCGGGCTCGCTGGAGGCGCTGCTCGAGCGCAAGCCCGCCGAGTTCAGGAACGTCGACACCGCCCTCGACGACCCGGCGCTGATCGCCTTCACCTCCGGCACCACCGGCCAGCCGAAAGGCTGCGTCCATTTCCACCGCGACGTGATGGCGATGTGCGACTGCTTTCCGCGGTCCTGCCTCAAGCCGACGCAGGACGACGTCTTCTGCGGGACGCCGCCGATCGCCTTCACCTTCGGGCTCGGCGGGAGCCTGGGCTTTCCGGCGCGCTTCGGTGCCTCCACGGTGCTGAGCGAGCGACTCACGCCCGATACTCTCCTGCAGGCGATCCGGGACTTCCGCGCGACCGTCTGCTTCTCGGCGCCGACCTTCTTCCTGCAGATGGCGCCGCTCGCGAAGCGCTACGACCTCTCCAGCCTGAAGAAGTGCGTGTCCGCAGGCGAGGCGCTGCCCGACGTCACCCGCCAGCTGTTCAAGCAGGCCACCGGCATCGAGATCATCGACGGCATCGGCTCGACCGAGCTGATCCACATGTTCATCTCGCACACGCCGGAGCGCGTCCGGCGCGGCGCAACCGGCTACGCCATCCCCGGGTACCGTGCGACCGTGCTCGACGACGCGGGTCGAGTGTGCCCGCCCGGCGTCGTCGGACGGCTCGCGATCAAGGGCCCGACCGGCTGCAAGTACCTCGCGGACGACCGCCAGAAGGTCTACGTCCAGCACGGCTGGAACCTCACCGGCGACGCCTACTCGATGGACGCCGACGGCTATTTCTTCTACCAGGCGCGCACCGACGACATGATCATCTCGGCGGGCTACAACATCGCGGGCCCCGAGGTCGAGTCGGCGCTGCTCACGCACGAGGCGGTCGCCGAATGCGGCGTCGTCGGCGCGCCCGACGCCGAGCGCGGGACCGTCGTGAAAGCGTACGTCGTCCTGAAACCGGGTTTCACCGGCGACGCGGCGATGGTCAAGGCGCTGCAGGATCACGCGAAAGCGACGATCGCGCCATACAAGTACCCGCGCGCGATCGAGTTCCGCGGCTCGCTGCCGCGCACCGAGACCGGGAAGCTGCAGCGGTTCAAGCTGCGGATGGAGGCCGCCGCAGCCGCGGGACTGCGGCCGTGAGCCTAGCGAGTACCGGCGCCGCCGCCCCGCGCGCGTGACGGATTTCTCGCGGCTGCTGTCGCCGCCGGCCGACAGCGGTCGACGGATCGGGAGTAATCCCCACCGCGTACGGTGACTTGCTCGTCACGCGGATCGGTCTGGGGTGGAATGATCGCCATCGAACCGATCCCGGAGGACGAACCATGCACCGTGACCATCCGCGCACCCGGCTCCTCGAGGCGCTCGCGGTCGGCGCGCTCGCGCTCGCCGTCGCGGCGCCGCAAGCCTTCGCTGCTCCGCCGGATCATGCTCCGGCGCACGGCTGGCGCAAGAAGAACGATCCGAACTATGTCGGCTACACCGGCAAGAAGTGGGACAAGGACTACGGCGTCATTGGCGGACGCTGCAACCGCGAAGCGGTTGGTGCCGTGCTCGGTGGCGTCGTCGGCGGCGCAGTCGGCTCGACTATCGGCGAGGGCGACGGCCGCACCGTCGCAATCATCGTCGGCTCGGTCCTCGGCGCGGTGATCGGCGCCAAGATCGGCCGCGATCTCGACGAGGCCGATCGCGGCTGTGTCGGCCATGCGCTCGAGCTCACGGCCGACGGGAAACCGGTGACCTGGTCGAACGCGAAGACCGGCGCGAGCTATGCGGTGACGCCGACTCGCGGCTTCAAGCAGAATGGCCAGAGCTGCCGCGAGTTCACCACGGCAATCACCGCGAAGGGCCGCAAGGAAACGGTGACCGACCGCGCGTGCCGCAGCGGCGACGGGACCTGGCACATCGTGTCGTAGACGGAGTCAGAACCGTCGCTCGACACCCCCTTTGACAGGAACTACGCCGGCTTGCGCAGCAGGCGCTTCACCGCGTCGCTCATCACCACGCGGCCCTCGCGCGCGTACGCCTCGTGGTTGTCTTCGATCTCGTCGGGCCGGTAGAGGTAGTTCACCATTATCCCCGCCGACTGCTTGATGCCGCGCGGCGACGTATCGGCGAGCCAGTTGATCCGGTCCAGCCGCGCGCCGTTGCCGAGGTGGAAGCGCGCGACCGGGTCGAGCGGCCGGTCCTGGTCCTTCGCCTCGACGAGGTAGTGCGCGCAGAGGCGCGTGAGGGTCGGCCTGAGCGATTCCGGCGGCTGCGCCTCCGTGGCAAAGCCCCGCAGCAGCACCTGCGCGAGCGCCTCGTGCGGATCGCGCACCCCGGCCTCCTCGCACAGCCGCACGCGCTCCTTCGCGCCGAAGAACCCCGGGTCCTTCGACCGCGCCTGCGCCTCGAGCCACTGCCGGAACCCGGGGACCGGCGAGAGCGTCGCGAAGGTCCGCAACCGCGGAAGATCGGCCGACAGCGTTTCGACGACGCGCTTGATGAGGAATCCCCCGAACGACACGCCGCGCAAGCCCGCCTGCGAGGTCGAGATCGAGTAGAAGATCGCCGCCTGCGCCGCCTGCGGATCGAATGCCGGCGCCGACTCGTCGAGGAGCGAGTGGATGTTGTCCGCCGTGTCCTTCACCAGCGCGATCTCTACGAACACCAGCGGCTCATCGGGCATGCGCGGGTGGAAGAACGCGTAGCAGCGCCGGTCCGAGTCCAGGCGGTTGCGCAGATCCGCCCACGACTGGATCTCGTGCACCGCCTCGTACGCGATCAGCTTCTCGAGCAGCATCGCCGGCGAGTTCCAGCTGATGCGCCGGAGCTCGAGATTCCCGATGTCGAACCAGCTGCCGAGGAGCGAGTAGAGCTCGTCGTCCAGCACCCCCAGCTCGCTGCGCTCCCCGACGTAGCGCAGCACGTCGGCGCGCATGTCGACCAGGAGCTTCACGCCGTCGGGCAGCAGGTTGAACTGCTTGAGGATCCGGATGCGCGGGCTGCCGAGCGCGAGCCGGAGCTCCGACTCGGCATGGCGCCGCGCCGGCCCCGGGGCATCGAGATATCCCTGGATCGCGCGGTTGATCTCGAGCTCGTCGGGGCCGAACTCGTCCGCGAGCACGCCGAGCAGCTCCCGCCGGCCGTCGTCGTTCAGGCCGCGATAGAGCGAGCCAAGCGTCGCGACGCGCTGGCGGGCCGACGCCTCACCGCCGATCCCCGCCAGGATGTCGCGGAAGATCGCCCGCGCGAGCTTGAGGTCGCCGGCCGAGATCGGCTGCGCGCCGCGCGGCCCGCCGCTCCGGGTGAGCCAGTTCCAGAGCGCGCGCACGCGCCCCGGCTGGCCGCGTGCCGGTTCCGTCAGGGAGGTGTCAACGGCCCTGTTCATCGGTCCGATTCTAAGGGATCACTCTCGCGCCGCCGGCGCGCCCATGGGGTATCTTTGCGGCCGCCATGAACTACGTCACCGAGCCTGGGCGCGACGTTCCGCGCGCGCTGGACATCGGGTCGCTTCAGGCACAATTGCAGCGCGACGGCGTCTGCCTCGGACCGGACGCCGCGGCCATCCGATAGGAAAGCGAAGATGAGGCAGCGATTCGCGGGGGGGTTCGCCCGCTGGCTTGGGAGAACCGCTGCACTGGCGGCGTGGAGCTCGTCCAGATCATCCGCAGCGACGACGTGCGGCAGCGGATGATCGCGATCTACTTCCAGCCTGTCGGCACCGCGCCGGAGGCGCTCCGCATCCTGATGCGCGGCGAGGCCGAGCGCTGGGGCAAGGTAATCAAGGCGGCGGGAGTGAAGCCGGGCTGAGCCTCGCCAGGCCCATGATGCGTCTCCTCCTGAAAGTCGGCGCGGTCCTGCTGGCGAGCCTGGTCACGGCTCACCTGGTCCTCGCCGCGCTGGTGAGACCGGTGCCCCAGCATCCGTTCTGGGCCACGACGACGCCGCCCAGCGTGATCGCCCATCGCGGGGGACGGGGCCTCTGGCCCGAGAACACGCTGTACGCGTTCCGCAAAGCGGCAGATCTGGGCGCCGACGTTCTGGAAATGGACATCCGCCAGACCGCGGACGGCGTGCTCGTGGTCCTCCACGACGAGACGGTCGACCGAACGACTGATGGCAGCGGCCCGGTGGCGGCGCTGACGCTGCCGAGACTCCGCGAGCTCGACGCCGGTTATCGCTGGAGCCCCGATGGTGACAAGACTCACCCCCATCGCGGTCAGGGCCTCACCGTCCCCAGCCTGAAGGAGGTCTTCAGCGCCCTGCCCCGGGCGCGCATGAACCTGGAAATCAAGACGCGAGACGCGACCCTCTCCAGGCCGCTTTGCGAGCTCATTCGCGAGCACCGCATGGAGCATCTGGTCGTCGTGGCGTCCTTCGGGCAGGACGCCATGGACGCCTTCCGCTCCGCGTGTCCGGGCGTCGCGACGGCGGCCACCGCGGGCGAGGCCCGCCGCTTCTTCCGGCTCACGGCCCTGTTCCTCGACCCGCTCTTCGAGCCCCGCGCCGAGGCGCTCCAGGTCCCCGAGCGGCTCGGGAACCTCGAAGTCCTCACCCCGAGTCTCGTGCGCGCCGCCCGGCGACTCAACCTGAAGATCGACGTCTGGACCGTCAACGATCCGGAAGACATGAAGCGGCTCATCGCGCTGCCGGTCGACGGCATCATGACCGACTACCCGGATCGGATGCTCGCGCTGCTCGGGAAGTAAGGCGCGCCGCGCCCGGCGCGATTGGTCTATCCTTCCTGCCCCTTCATTCCCATCCCGCCGCAGGAGGACGAACGATGAGCTCGAACGGCAAGGTCGCGATCGTGACTGGCGCAGGCTCCGGCATCGGCAAGGCGACCGCGGCTGCGCTGCTGCAGGAGGGGTATTCGGTCGCGCTGGCGGGACGCCGGGCGGCCGCGCTCGAGCAGACCGTGAAGGATGCCGGCGCCGCGGGGTCGCGCGCGTTGGCGGTCCCCACCGACGTGAGCGACCCGCTGTCGGTGCGCGCGCTGTTCGCCAAGACCAGGGAGAAGTTCGGCCGCCTCGACCTGCTCTTCAACAACGCCGGCCAGAACGCGCCCGGGATCCCGCTCGAGGAGCTCACCTTCGAGCAGTGGAAGTCCGTGGTCGACGCGAACCTCACCGGCGCGTTCCTGTGCACGCAGGAAGCGTTCAAGCTCATGAAGAGCCAGACCCCCCGCGGCGGGCGGATCATCAACAACGGCTCCATCTCGGCCCACGCGCCGCGGCCGAACTCCGCGCCCTACACCGCCACCAAGCACGCGATCACCGGCCTGACCAAATCGACCTCGCTCGACGGGAGGAAATACGACATCGCGTGCGGCCAGATCGACATCGGGAACGCGCTGACCGAGATGGCCGAGCGGATGGCGAAGGGCGTGCCGCAGGCGGACGGCTCGATCAAGGTCGAGCCGCTGATGGACGTCGCGCACGTCGCGAAGACGGTGGTCTACATGGCGAGCCTTCCGCTCGAGGCGAACGTCCAGTTCGTCACCGTGATGGCGACCAAGATGCCGTTCGTCGGGCGGGGTTAGCGGAGGAGAAGCCATGAGGCAGCTGATCGCAGCCGCGTTCGCCGCGGCGTTGTGCGGGTCCCCGGCGCTCGCGCAGGACAAGCAGGGCGGAGCGCAGAAGCAGACGACCGCGGAGGAGAAGCGCACGGCCGCCTGCACCAAGCAGGCGGCCGACAAGGGCTTGAAGGGCCGCGAGCGCAGCCAGTTCATGAGCACCTGCTTGAGGGGTGGCCAGCCGAAGGCCAAGTAAGGGGAATGGCCGCTCTTCGCCGGTTTGCCCGCACGCGCCGCCGAACACCCGCTTGACCTCCCCGCTCGACGGCGCCGGCGCGCAGGCGCGCGCGCCCGAGTCCTTCGCCGCGTTGCGCCACGGCGGCTTTCGCGCCTACTTCGTCACCTACGCGCTGGCGATGACGGCGGACAACATCGAGCACGTCATCAGCTACTGGATGATGTTCCAGAAGTTCCAGTCGCCGGCGCTGGCTGGCTTCGCCGTGCTCTCGCACTGGCTGCCGTTCCTCCTGTTCTCCGTGTACTCCGGCGCGCTCGCGGACCGCTTCGACCCGCGCCGCATCATCCAGATTGGCATGCTCGTGTTCATGGGCGTGTCGCTCGCCTGGGGATGGTTCTTCGTGCACGACTCGCTCGAGATCTGGCATGCCATGGTGCTGCTCGTGCTCCACGGCTTCGCGGGCGTGCTGTGGACGCCGTCCAGCCAGATCCTCATTCACGACATCGTGGGGCCGGCCCACCTGCAGAGCGCGGTGCGGCTCGCTGCGACCGCCCGCTGGCTCGGACTGCTGCTCGGGCCGGCGGTGGGCGCGGGGATCATGCTCGCGCTCGGTCCAGCGTACGGCATCCTCGCGAACGTGCTGATCTATGTCCCGTTGCTGCTCTGGCTGTGGAAAGCGCCCTACGGCCCGCGCTTCCGGAAGGCCGAGGCCGCGCCGCCGCGCGCCGTGCGCGGCCTGGCCGACATCGTGCAGACGATCCGCGATATCGCGGGCGACCGCACGATCGTCTCGATGACCCTGCTCGCCGGCGGCGCCTCGCTGCTCGTGGGCAACGCCTACCACGCGCAGATGCCGGAGTTCGCGCACGACCTCGGGCACGGACAAGCCGACTTCACCTACAGCATGTTGCTCGCCGCGGACGCCGCCGGCGCGCTGGTCGCCGGTTTCGTGCTGGAGAGCCGCAATCTCTTGCGCGCCAAACCACGCACGGCCTTCGCGCTAGCGGTGCTCTGGTGCTGCGCCATCGCGGGCTTCGCCGCCGTGCGGGCCTACCCGATCGCGCTCGCGCTGCTCTTCGTCGCGGGCTTTCTCGAGCTCTCGTTCAACGCGATGGCGCAGACCCTCGTGCAGCTGCACGCGCCGGCGCACGTCCGCGGCCGCGTGATCGGATTGTTCAACATGTCCGCGCTCGGGATGCGCGCATTCAGCGGCGTGACCGTCGGCCTGCTGGGCGCCCTGATCGGCATCCACTGGTCGCTCGCGCTGTCCGCCATGACCCTGCTCACGGCCGTCCTCGCCCTGCTCGCGCTCACGTCGCGCGCCGCTCCTTCGCGCGTGGCTAAGGGCGCCCCCCGGACGCGGGCGTGAGCGAAACCAAGCGATGAAGCGCAGTCGCCTCGTCGGCCGTTCCCGTCGGCTCAGGCCGCCTTCTGCGCGACCGCGACATCGGGCTTCGGCGGCTTGACCTGCCCGAGCTTCTGCTCGGCCTCCTCGCGGGCGCGGCGCTCGAGCGTGTAGAGCTGGTCGCGGCCCGACCAGTACTGCTTCGGCCACGCAACCCCCTGGAGGGCATACCCCAGCGCCTGGTACGCCGCGGCCGCGTGCAGCGTGAAGTACGGGTCGGCAAGATGCGGGCGCGCGAGCGCGCAGAGGTCCGCGCGCCCCGAGGCGATGAGCGTGTTCACCTGGTCGGCGGTCGTGATCGCGCCGACCGCCATCGTCGCGATCCCGACCTCGTTCCGAATCTGCTCGGCGAACGTCGCCTGATACATCCGGCCGTACACCGGCCGCGACGCCGGGTCGGTCTGGCCGCTCGACACGTCGATCAGGTCGCAGCCGAGCGCCTTGAACGCGCGGGCGATCTCGATCCCCTCCTCGCCGGTGTTCCCGCCCGGAATCCAGTCGGTCGCCGAGATCCGCACCGACATCGGCTTCTCCGCCGGCCAGACCCTCCGGCAGGCATCGAACACTTCGAGCGGGAACCGCAGCCGGTTCTCGAGGCTCCCGCCGTACTCGTCCCGGCGCCGGTTGGTGATCGGCGACAGGAAGCTCGCGAGCAGGTAGCCGTGCGCCATGTGGAGCTCGAGCATGTCGAAGCCGCACGCGATGCCCATCCTGGCGGCGGCGACGTGCTGGTCGCGGACGCGATCCATGTCCGTGCGCGCCATCTCGCGCGGCACCTGCGACACGTCCGGGTAGTACGGCAACGGCGAGGGCGCGAGGATCGGCCAGTTGCCCTTCGCGAGCGGCTGGTCCATCTCCTCCCACCCGAGCTGCGTCGAGCCTTTCCGGCCGGAATGGCCGATCTGCAGCCCGATCCTGCAGTCGCTGTGGACGTGCACGAACTGCACGATCCGCTGCCACGCGGCCAGGTGCTCGGGCTTGTACATGCCGGTGCAGCCGGGCGAGATGCGCGCATCGGGCGCGACGCACGTCATCTCCGTGAACATCAGGCCGGCGCCGCCCACCGCGCGCGAGCCGTAGTGCACGAAATGCCAGTCGGTCGGTGTACCGTCCTCCGCGCAGTACTGGCACATCGGCGACACGACGACGCGGTTCATCACCGTCATCCCGCGCAAGCCGAACGGCGCGAACATCGGCGGCGGTGCGGCGAAGTCGGCCGGCAGCCGGATGCGCTGGCCTTCAGCGACCTGCCGCGCCCACCACCGGTCGACGTCCTCGATCACCGTCGCGTCGCGCTTGCGCAGGTTCTCGTAGGTGACCTGCTTCGAGCGCGACATCAGCGCGAAGTTGAACTGGATCGGCTCCATGCGCCAGAAGCGGCGGACGTTCTCGAAGAACACGAGCGAGGTGTTGGCCGAGTGCGTGATCCGGTCCGCTTCGGCGCGGCGCTCGCCCTCGTAGGCCTCGAGCGCGGCCCGCGGATCCCGCGGATGGCGCGTCACCGCCCCGTGGAGCGCAATCGCGTCCTCGAGCGCGAGCTTCGTGCCCGAGCCGATCGACCAGTGCGCGGTATGCGCGGCGTCGCCGAGCAGCACGACGTTGTCGTGATGCCAGGCGGCGCAGCGCACGACCGGGAACTGGCGCCAGAACGAGCGGTTGGTGAGCACCGGCGCGCCGTTGAGCTCCTCGCCGAAGACCTTCGCCACGTAGCCCGCGGTGGCCGCCTCGTCTTCCACGCCGAGGCCGGAGGCTTTGAACGCCTCATCGGTGGTCTCGACCACCAGCGTGCACTCCCCCTGCGTGTACATGTAAGCGTGGAGATTCCAGATCCCGTGCTCGTTCTCGCGGAAGCTGTAGGTGAAGCCGGGAAGCGTGGTCTTCGCGCCGAGCCACACGAAACGATTCGACCGGGTCTCGGTCGTCGGCTTGAAGTGCGCGGCGAGCGTCTCACGCACCCGGCTGCTGATGCCGTCGGCGCCGACGATCAGGTCGGCCTCGCCGTGCGCCGCCACGCCCGGGTCCTCGGTCTGATACCGGACTCGCACGCCGAGATCGGCCGCACGGCGCTGCAGGATCTGCAGCAGCGTGAGCCGGCGGATGCCCGAGAAGCCGTGCCCGCTCGACTTCAGCACCCGGCCCCGGTAGTGGGTGTAGATGTCGTCCCAGTAGGCGAAGTTCGCCGCGATCTCGCGATAGCTCGTCTCGTCGGCCCGTCGGAGGTTCGCGAGCGTCTCGTCGGAGAGCACGATCCCGAAGCCGAACGTGTCGTCGGCGCGGTTGCGCTCGACGACGCTGACCGCGGTGCCGGGGTGGCTACTCTTGATGAGGATGGCGAAGTACAGCCCGGCCGGGCCGCCGCCGATGACGTCTACTCGCATTCGCTTTTCTCCTGCCGCCGTGCGCGCGGGCGCGAACCCGCGCGCGCCGAACATTCTAGGTGCAAAGCATCACGCGCGGCGGCGGCTGGCAGCCCTTTCGCGTAGACTGGCAGACCTGCCGCAGAGGAAGTCCACATGAGAATATTTCTGGTGCACGTCCGGGATCCGCAGTTCTACGCGATCCCGGAGCGGAAGCGGGCCAAGAATGGCCGCCTTCGCGTCATGGGATTCCCACCCATCGGCATCATGTCCCTTTCCTCGGTGCTCAAGCGGGCCGGCCACGAGGTCACGATGTTCGACCAGGCCCATCCCGACACTCCGGACGACGTGATCATCGACGAGATCCGGCGCCAGCGGCCGGCGCTCGTGGGCTTGAGCTTCCTGTCGACGACGAGCTATCCGTACGCGAAGATGCTGGCGCGCCAGATCCGCGCGGCCGATCCGAAGGTGAAGATCGCTTTCGGCGGCGTCTTCGCGTCGCTCAACCCGCAGCTCGTCAAGCTGCAGGTCCCCGAGATCGACTTCGTGTGCCGCGGGGACGGCGAGCAGCTCATCCTCGACCTCGCGGAACGGTTCAGCGACCCCGACACCGTGGCGGGCGTCACCTGGCAGGAGAAGGGCGGGAAGCTCCGGCACAACGCCAACCGTACGCTCGAGCGCCACCTCGACCAGTGGCCGTTCCCGGACCGCGAGAGCCTGGCGCTCGACTTCGTGGAGTCGATGCCGCTCGACGTGCCGGCGGTGCTGTCCCTCGAGCGGTTCACCACGATGCAGACCTCGCGCGGCTGCCCCTGGCCGTGCGTCTTCTGCGACATCCCGATCTTCAACGAGGGCAAGTGGCGCTCCCGCAGCCCGGAGCACGTCATCGCCGAGTTCAAGCAGCTCCGCGAGGACGGCTACGGGGCGGTGTACTTCGTCGACGACCACTTCCTGCTCCAGCCGAAGCGGATCCAGGCGATCTGCAAGGGC
>Ga0184633_10000317_pt1 | contig 16680 bp, 10 predicted proteins | sample PLM31_170_b1_FD_133156 | JGI IMG/M metagenome (GOLD analysis project Ga0184633, IMG submission 133156) | Groundwater sediment microbial communities from an aquifer in East River, Colorado, USA - PLM3-1_170_b1 | ecosystem: Environmental > Terrestrial > Soil > Riparian zone | place: USA: East...
CCCAAGACGGTCTATGTGCGGGGAGAGCCGGTCGTCGAGGATGGCGAGACCGCGGCCGAGGGACGCGGGCGGCTTCTCGCGCCGTCCACGTAGGTTGCTCAGGATGCCTGGATCGTGTCCTCGATCGCGTAGTAGTACTCGCCGGCGGCCTTCTGTTCTCGATCGAGACGCGAGTCGAGCTTGTTGATCCGCGGCCGGTTCGTGTCCGCGTCCCTTCGGAAGGTGATCCCGACCATCCGCAGGAAGCGGTTCATGCCTTCGCGCATCGGAAACGGGCCCTCGCCGACGCCCCGTCGGCCCGGTTCCCCGGAGAAGACCATCAAGCTGTCGGAGACCATATCGAGGAAGTACACGTCGTGGTCGACGATCAGGCCCGTCCGCGCTTCCTTCTCCATGACCCGCCGAATCGTGCGCGCCGCCTCCATCCGTTGATTCGAGTCCAAGTACGCGGAGGGCTCGTCCAAGAGATAGATGTCCGCGTCGCGACCCAGGCAGAGGGCGATAGCCACCCGCTGCAGCTCGCCGCCGGAAAGGGTGGACACGTCCCGCTCCAGCATACCTTTCACCTTCAGCGGCTGGAGAATCTCCGTCTCGAAATACCCCGAGTCCGCCTTCTTTCCGACTGCCGCACGAAGGAGTTCGCCCACCGTGCCTTCGTACACGGCCTCGAGGTACTGCGGTTTGTACGACACTTGCCACCGGCTCTGGACGGCTCCCGACGTCGGTGTTTCCTGTCCTGCGAGCATCTTCACGAACGTCGTCTTCCCGGTCGCGTTCGGGCCGACCACGCCGACGACCTCTCCTTTGCGAAGGCGGCCGGGATGGACGGTGAGCTCGAAGCCCTCGTATCGCTTCGTCAGCTCGTCGAACGCGATAAGGACCTCCGCCTTCCAATCCGCGCGCGGGGGACGCACATCGAACCGGATCTCACGATCCCGGAAACGGATGTTCTCCTCCTTCAGGTAGCCGCCGAGGTACACGTTGATCGCCGTGCGGACCGGCCGCGGCTGCGCGATGATGCCGTAGGCGCCTTCCTCTCCGTACATCAGGAAGACGGTCTCGGCGAGGAAATCCAGGACGGCCAAGTCGTGCTCCACCACGACGACGTACTTGTCCTTCGAGAGGGACTGAATCACCTTCGCGACCTGGAGCCGCTGATAGATGTCGAGGTACGATGACGGCTCGTCGAAGAAGTACACGTCCGCATCCTTGAGCATCGTCGCCGCGATTGCGAGGCGTTGGAGTTCCCCGCCGGACAACTGCGCGATGTCCCGATCGAGAAACGACCCGAGCTCAAGAGAGGTCGAGAGTTCGTCGAGTCTTCCCTGACGGTCAATCTTCCGCAGGAGGTCCCGGACCTTCCCGGAATACATCTTGCTCAACTTGTCGACGTACTGGGGCTTGATCGCCGTGGCCAATTCCTTGTTCGCGATCTTCTCGAGATACCCATGGACCTCCGTGCCCGCGAAGTATTCGAGCACGTCGTCCCAGTGCGGTTTCTTTCGCCGGTAGTGGCCTAGGTTCGGAGCGATTTCGCCGGACAGAATGCTGACGGCGGTCGTCTTGCCGATGCCGTTCGGGCCGAGCAAGCCGATGACTTCTCCTTTTTTCGGAACCGGAATGCGGAACAGCCGAAAGGCATTCTTCCCATACTGATGCACGAGGTCTTCCTTCAGCGCTTCGGGTAACCCGATGATGCGAATCGCATCGAATGGACACTTCTTGATGCAGATTCCACATGAGATGCACGTCTCCTCGCTGATCGCTGCCTTGCCCGATTCGGGGTCGATCCAGATGACTTCCGTGCCGGTTCGTTGGGGCGGACAAAAGGCGATGCACTCGAGGTGACAGCGCTTCGGCTGACACCGGTCCTTGAAGACGACCGCGATGCGCACGCGGATTCCATAGGCGCGAGCTATTTAAACGTATGACGACCGCGGTCGCTCGCGCAGAACCTTTATCCGAGTCTGGACCATGCGTTACATAGTGATTGGATGATCCCGGGCGGACGCGCGAACCCGAGGCAGATGCGGCAGGCGATGAAGCGCCTCGGCATCGAACAGGAACAGATGGAGGATGTCGAGGAGGTCGTGATCCGCACCGCGACGAAGGAGTACGTGATCCGCGACGCGAACGTCACCGCGATGACAGCCCAGGGACAGAAGATCTGGACCGTCGTGGGCGAGCCGATCGTGCGGGATCGAGCGGACGCGAAGAAAGCGGAAGGCTCGACATCCGTGACGATTCCCGACGAGGACGTGAAGCTCGTCGCCGAGAAGGCGGGCGTCTCCGAGTCGGAGGCGCGCAAGGCCCTCGAGGAGTGTGGCGGTGAGCCCGCGGAAGCGATCATCCGTCTGATGAGTCGATGAAGATCGAGCGGGTCCGATCGATCTTCGGCGTTTGGGCGCCGATGGCGATTGCCCTCTTCATCATCGTCACGTCGATCAACTTCTATTTTACGGCGAAGCTGGAGGGCGGATTCTTGGTCGGAGATCTCGAGTCCTGGCGGCTCGTCTGCTCCGCGGGAGCGTTCTTCGTCGGCGGGGTGCTCATCCTGTCGACGTATGGCCGGTACACGAAGACGAAGGAGGCGAGGCAGGAAGCCTATGCCCCGAAACCCTCAGTCCCTCCGGCTGAGGCGGCGCAAGGCGGGGCGCCCGAGGACGAGCGCGAACACCACGCCGATGACCGCTAGTCCGAAGACCGCGGGGGAGCGCCGAGGGCCTCTGGACTTCCCACCGGCGACCAGTCGTCGCGCACGATCATCGGTCCATCCATGGTGATCGAGAGGGTTGTCTCCGAGGTCGTGACGCCCTTGGTCCAACTGGCCAGCCGATCAATTGGGATCGTGACGGAAAACCGTTTCTGCTCGCAACAACGGGCCCGCGAAGGATTAAATACGATCGGTCGGTTGAGAACGTCCGCTAGGCTCGACCGGGGGGCTGGGCGTCCCCTTGTAGACCCAAATCGTCCTCATGGGGCGGTGACAATCGGGAGCGGTGCTCCCAGCTTGGCGCTGGTCCGGATGCCGACGTTGAGGTTCTGTCCCGCGGGGCTGGAGGCGACAGGGAACGCAGCTGGAGAGCGGCGGTCCCCGTCCCGATCGTGGGGAATGGGTCAGGCACGGAAGTGAGCAGCCTCACCGCGGACTACCAACGCTCGTGGGAGTGCGGGACCGAGGAAGCATCCGGGTCACCCAGCGTCGGGCTGAGCATCCATCCCGATGGCCTAGCTCGCGAGCTCATCGTTCCGTAAGTTTCGTTTGCTTCGTCCCGAGCACGAGGCCGCTAACGCCGAACCGCTCGACAATCAAGTCGTACAGGATCTCATCGCGGACCCCGCTCCGCCGATTCGGCACCGCGTACGCCGGCTCGTTCGTCGGGAGCTGAACGCCCATCTTCACGAGGCCCCGGCGAGCTTCCTCTCGTTCCTCGCGCGGCGCCTGAGGGGCATCGATCGCGGCTGTGAACCCGCACTCCCGGACTTCCCGCAGGAAGATGGGTCGCCGGAACAGCTTCTGGAGGACTCCGATCGCGAGGCGGACCTGGTCCGCCTCCTCCTTCGTGGCCTCCCGCGTGCGCGATCCGACCAGCTCGTACAGGTTCGGCTCCCGGTGCGCGGAGGTCGTGTACACTTTCGCGGGTGGGATGTCCTTCTCCCGCAACATTCCGACATCCGCAAGGGCCTTCAGGTATCCCGTGACGAAGAGCCGGTGGAAGCTGTACCCATCCTGCTTCAGCTGCCTCGTGAGCGAGCTGATGGACCGTTCCTGGACACGGAGATAGGAAACGACGAGGTCCTTGAGGTTGCGCTCAGGGACGAACAACGGGCCCCCACCCGACGACCTGGTAACAAACCGGATAACAAATAAAGGTTTCCAGACGAAACTCTGCTCACAGATCGAGTGCAAAAACCATCTTATCCGAGAGCCGCCCTTACAATTCTACTCGCGATTACTCCCCCTTTCTTTTTTTGTTCTCCCTCCCGGGCGACACGCTATCTCGCGGTGATAACCGCCTCGGAATCGTTATACGCGCTCCGTCCGATGGAATCCGCTGCATGGGTCAGGGAGACCGCATCCGCACGTTCATCCACGGGTTCGACGAGAAACTCGGCGGGGGCATTCCCGAGGGGGCGATCGTCCTCCTCGCAGGTGAGCCCGGGACGATGAAGTCGTCAATCGCGTTCAATGTCCTGTACCAAAACGCGCTCCGCGACGGGCGGGCCGGGACGTACATCTCCCTCGAACAGGGACGCGACAACCTCACGCGGCACCTCGAACAGATGAGCCTCAGTCCTCGGGACGTGGAGAGCAAGGTGAGCCTCGTCGATCTCGGCATGATCCGACGCAACCTGGATGGGATGGCGGACCGCACGTGGCTCGAGATCTTCAAGATGTACGCGACGAACCTCAAACGCTCCCTGAACTACGAGCTCCTCGTCGTCGATTCTCTGCCGGTCCTCGAGGTGATGGCGCGGTTCGAGAACCCGCGCGAAGACCTGTTCCAGCTGTGCGAATGGATTCGGGACCTCGAGGCGACGACGATCCTGATCAGCGAGATGAAGCCCGGGAGCGAGGACTTCGGGAAGCACGGCGAAGACTATCTGTGCGACGGGATCATCCACACGAAGATGGAACGGGTCGACGACGCAAACATCCAGCGTCGAATCCGCTGTGTCAAGATGCGCGGGACGAACCATTCTCCGAACTACTTCACCCTACTCTTCCAGAATGGAATTCTTCAGGCCACGCGAATCATCGCGGAGTAACCCCGGGGGTCAGGGCCGCGTCGTTCGCCGCATTCGGGCCAAAAGACTAATGTGCGGCGGCCCACATCCTGCCCATCCGGGACCCTGGCGTGGAGCCCGCAACACCGGACAGGAGGCAGTGCCCGACGGCCCGTCGCTTCATCCACGCTTGGATGGCGGTCGCGATCGCGTTCCTTCTCTTGGGGTCCATCCCGGCGGTAGGCCCTCGGCCGTCGGCTTCTGACGGCGTTGGGAACGACCCGGTCCTTACCTTTCGCACGGACGCATCCGCGGCGGAACTTGTGACCGCCGGCGCCACGCTCCTCGAATCGTATCCTGCGTTCTCGGTCGCGATCGGATCGGCAGGAAGCCTCACCCTCCTCGTCAACATGGGGCGATATGCCGCCGCGTTGGAAGGCCGCTCGACGCTTGACCTACTCGGGGGCCCTCAGAACGTGGCGACCCTCTCGCGCGTACCCATCTCCGCCTGGCCCGTCGACGCTCGCGGCACGAGCGTTGGCGTCGTCCATTTCCACGCGCCGATCAAGGAGGAATGGAAGCAAGCGGTCGAGTCGCGCGGGCTTTCCGTCCTGCGGTACCTCCCGCACGACGCCTTCATTGTCCGAGGGCCGCCTTCGGCGTTCGAACGTCTTTCCTCCATGGCCACCGTCGACCATGTCGGGGCCTACGCGCCCGGATGGAAGATGCGACCCGGTCTCCCCACGGCGGGGGTCGTGGACGTGCGGATCCTCGTGTTTCCCGGAGAGGTCCCCGAGACCGTCGCGGCCTGGTTGGGCCATCGGGGAATTCCCGCCGCGTCCGCGAGCAGCTCAGGGCCGGGGATCTTCGGAACGTTCGGAACCGGCGATTTTCGATGGGTCCGCGCACGAATCCCCGCCGCCTTGATAGCGTCCCTCGCAGCCCTCTCTTCCGTCGAGTTCATCGATCCCGTGCAGACGATCCGCGTCTGGAACGCACAGACCGACTGGGTCGTCCAAACGAACACGACGGACAACTACCGGTATTGGACCTCCGGCCTCGATGGGACCGGACAGACGATCGGACTGGCAGACACCGGCCTCGACTATGATGGACTCGCGTTCAAGCAATCCGCCACGACGATCGTCCTCGGGGACATCTTCAACGCAACCGACGCCGCACGCCGGAAGGTCGTGCGCTACGTGAACATGGGCGTCATCACGGGCCAGCTCACATGGCCCGGGGGCGGCGGCCTCTGGGATCCGGCGTCGATCAAAGATTGTCCTTCCGGCCACGGCACCGGCGTCGCCTCGACCCTCGCGGGGAACGACAACCTGACCGGCGGAACCTCGCCGAACGACGGGAATGCTCTCCTTGCGCAGATCTACTTCCAGGACGTCGGCGGCCTCCCCGTCGGATCGCCCTGCCCGGCGAACGGAGAGGAGTTGATCTATCTCCCGGAAAACTACGACGATCTGTTCGGGCCGCCGGGCCTCGTGTACAACGATCCCGCGGCGCCCGTCCGAGTGCACAGCAACAGTTGGGGCGCGGAAACGAACGTGTACGACGTGCAGGCCCGAATGGTCGACGCGTTCGTCTGGGCCCACCCCGACATGACGATCGTGTTCGCGGCGGGCAACTGCGTGTCGATCGGGTGTCCCCTGGTCGGCTCTCTCGGCACGCCGACGACGGCGAAGAGCATCGTCACGGTCGGGGGCGCGGGGAACCCGGACCCGGCCGTGGGTGGAAATCAGAACGACCTCGCGGGTCAGAGCGGACGAGGACCGACGAGCGACGGACGGATCAAGCCCACGATCGTCACGATCTTCGATGGGGACTCCGTGATGTCCGACGGCGACCCTTCGAGCGGCCGCGGATTTGCGGACGCCCACTGGAGCGGGACCAGCTACTCGACGCCCGCGGCTGCCGCCGCCGCGGCGATCATCCGGCAGTACTTCATGGACGGGTGGTATCCGGCCGGACGGCCCGTGGCCGCGAATTCGATGAGTCCGAGCGCGGCCCTGATCCGGGCGATGCTGATCGCCTCGGGGCAACAGGTGACGGGGAGCGGCACCGTCTCCCGATCGCCGACAGACACCTGGCCCAACAACGAGCAAGGGTTCGGCCGGGTCCTGTTGTCGAGAGTCCTCCCGATCGCGTCCGCGGGCGACACGTTCGGCACGCAGGTGATCGACGAGAAAGGAGGCTTGCTGACCGGGGATGCCGTCACCCATACGTTCCACGTGGCGACCGCGGGGCCCGTGAAGTTCGTCCTGACGTGGAACGACTTCCCCGGGACGCTTGGGTCCTCGAAAGCGCTCGTGAACGACCTCGATCTTGAAGTGACGGCTCCCGACGGGACCGTGCATCGCGGGAACCACTTCGCTCCGTTCGCGCAGGGCCAATCGCTCTCTGGCGGCACGTTCGACACGAGGAACGTGGAGGAAGCCGTGATCCTGCGATCTGCGATGGCGGGGGACTGGACCGTGCGGGTCATCGGGTCCGACGTCCCGGTGGGACCGCAGCCCTTCGCCCTTGTCGCGACGGGCACCGTCGATGGGTCGTACGGACGCGTCCTCCTCGACCGCGTCGCCTACTCGGAACGGTCAACGATCAACATCACCGTGGAGGATTCCTCGGCGACCGCCGCGGTCGTCCACGTCGACTCGGGGCTGGAATCGGCGGGGGAGGACGTCACGCTCACCCGAGCGGGACCGGATCCGGATGAGCTGTGGCGGGGTGTCATCACCACCTCGTTCGGCACTCCAGCTCCGGACGGAATCCTCCAAGTTCGCGAAGGGGACACGATCACGGCCACGTACCAGGACGTTTCACCGGCTCACACGGCAACGGCGAGGGCGACGGTTCTCGCGAGCGGACCGACGATTCACGATGTGACCGTCACGAGCCTTCGGGCGACGAGCGCGACGGTCGAGTGGGTGACGAACGGACCGGCGACGACCGAAGTCCGGTACGGCACGAACGTCTCTTCACTCGGCTCCACCGCGTCCTCGACGGATCTCCTGACGAATCACGCGATTCCCCTCATGGCGCTCGCGCCGAACACCCGCTATTATTTCCAGGTCGCCTCCCGCGGCCGAGTCGCCAACGCGACGGTCGACGCGAACGAGGGCCTCTACTATCGATTCGACACGCCGCCCCTCGGCGACGTCCTCGTCGTGGTTGGCGGGGAGACGTTCCCTCCGGAGCGCGAGACCTCGTACGCGGTGGCGCTCGACGGTAACGGATGGACGTGGTCCTTCTGGCGGGTCGCAGCTCTCGGGCCGCCGCCCTTAGCCGTCCTCCAGGAACGTCGTGCGGTGATCTGGCAGGTCGGACTGGAACAGTACCCTCCCTTCAACCAGAGCGAAAGGGATTTGATTCAGGCGTACCTGGACGGCGGCGGCCGCTTGATGGTCTCCGCCCACGACGCGACGTGGGCTCTGGCCGATCCGTCGTCTCCGTTCGCGACGCCGCAGAGTGCGGAGTGGGTCCGCGGAGTCCTGAAGGCAGGCTTTGTCTGCGATCCCACGACGATTGTCCAGGTTTCGGGCGTCATGTCGGACCCGATCAGCGGGGCCTACACGGGAGGGGTCCCGTACACGCCCCACCGGGAAGGTGGGGCGGACGACGAACTCACGCCGATCGCCGCGGGCGGCCCCTCGACCCAGATGTGGACGGACGACGGCCAGGTCAGCGGATGCAGCCCGTCGAACCGGCCGGTGGGGCTCCGATGGGTCTCCTCGTTGCCGAACGGAACGTCGGGGGTCGGCGTCTGGGGAGGCACGCGGTCCCGCTTGGCGTACTTCGCGTTCGAGATCAGTGGCATCGACACGACGCCGACGAACCTGAATCCGACGAGCCCGACCCGGTCCGCGATCCTCGATGCGGCCCTGCGATGGCTCGTCAGCAGTCTCGTCTCGAGCTTGGACCGCGATCACCCGGATCTGAACATCACGTCGCCGAATGGGGGCACGTTCAGCGGCTCCTCGATTCCCGTGAGCTGGACCGCGGCCGCATACGGCACCGGCTTGATGATTCGGAACTTCACGCTCTCCTCAAGCGAAGACGGCGGGATCACGTGGAGCCCGATTGCGACCGTACCGGGCTCCGATCGCACGTTCACCTGGACGATTGGGAGTGCCCCGAACGGGAACCGGTACTTCCTCCGGATTGCCGCTCAGGATGACGGGGCCCCCTCTCTCGGTGCGACCGACACGACGGATGCGTCATTGACAATTACTCGGCCCGGCGGAGATGTCGCGGGTCCCGGCCTCTGGGCGGGGAGTGTCCGCGTGAGCCCGCGACCGCCCGGGGCGGCGCTCCTCGTGCGGTTCGATGGGACGGCGGATGATCGGACGCGAGGCGGAAGCGCCATCGCGGCCGCGGAACTGTTCTTACAGAGCTCGCAGCCTTTGCCGGCCGGCACGGGAGGAGGCATTCCAATGGACCCGGCCGACGGCGGATTCGATGGGATCGTGGAGAACGTGGTCTGGCAGGGGGGCCTTCCCGTGGCACCGGGATCCACGTGTGCCTGGGTTCACGCGCAGGACGCCGCCGGCAACTGGGGGCCGTATACGTCCCAGTGTTTCCTCGTGATCTTCGCGGGGCCCGACAATGTGGCGCCCGTGTCCCCGGCTCCTGACTCGGTCGTCCTCGCGAACGGAGTGGACCTCGTGATCGGCTGGCCCGCTTCCTTCGACGCCGGCCTGTTCGGCGGAACGACCGAATACCGGGTTCTCCGGGCGACGGCACCTGGAGGGTCGTACACGGATGTGAGCGGGGCGATTCCCGTGAACGGCAGTGGACGCTACACGTTCGTGGATCCGGGGCTCGGCGCGGATGCATTCGATTACTTCTACGAGATCCAAGCGGCCGACGCCGCGAGCAACACGGCGCTCTCGACCTCCCTCGCGGCGAAGGTTCGGATCTCCTTCACCTCCGGCCTGAACCTCCTCGGGGTTCCGCTCCGTCTGACGAATCCCTCGCTCCTCAATCTCTTCGCGGGGCGGGTCTGGGCGGACGCGTGGTCCTACGACGGCTGCGACACGGGGTTCGCCTGGTCCACGGCACTCCCGACGGACGTGACCGGCTTCTCCCTGATTCCGGGTCGCGGCTTCTGGGTGAACGGCACGGCGCCGGACGTCGTCACCGCATTGGGAGTCATCGCCAAGACGAACCGGCTCCACCTCTGCGCGGGCTGGAACCTGATCGCCCTGCCGGGATTCGCCGCCGGGGTGACGGTGCAAAGCCTGATCGCCGCGACGGGAGCGAGCCGCGTTTCCGGATTTGATGCGGCGGGACCGTATCACGTTCGGGACCTGATCGGGACGGACGTCCTCGTGGCGGGCCGTGGATACTGGATCTACGTCGCCGTGGCCGTCGATTGGACGGTCCCGGGTTGGTGAGCCTTAGCCTTCCCGGATCTCGAAGACTTCGTCCTCAGGGATCTCGTAATAGAACAGGGACTGCTCAAGCTCCTTGTCCTTCGACATCTCCCGGTCGATCCGTTCCCTCCATCCCGGCCGAAGGACGATTCGGAGGCGCCGCTTCTCCTTCTCGAAGTCGACCTCCGGCTCCGGGCCGGGTTCGAGGATGATGTTTCCCTTGCCCACCGTGCAGCCGCTCGAGAATTGGATCCCATCGAGGACGCAACGCATCGGAGGTTCCGGCTGACTGCGGACGGTCGCCGTCAGGCCCTTGTAGTGTCCGAACCGGCGTTTCCCGATCGACCCCATGCGGAGGCCCAGGGTCACGTACACGCCTAGGTGTCCATGGAAGCGCTGGAGGGCCGCGAGCTCCTCGGGAAGGTCCATCGATTGATGGAACACACCCGCACCGGAAGAACCCTTCGCGCGCGGCGTACTTTCGGTCACCTCTCCTCCTTCGCCTTTATGGGGAAAACCGCTTCATGAGTCCATGGGCACGGATCCCGATGTGCTTCCCCTCTGTCGATGGACGAGAGTCGGTCCCCCGGGAAGAGACGCGCTCTTCGATCGGATGCCCCGAGTGCGGCCCGATCCTCCAGCACAGCGGCGGTTGCGTGCGGTGCCGCGAGTGCGGCTTCTCACCATGCGAGTGAGTCGACGGGCTCCGGATAGGTTCCAGTGGAAACGGTGCGACCTAAACTCAGGCGTGTCCCGCGGACCACTCGAAGGAGGAGTCGAAGGCATATGACCCTTCCCGCTGCTGCGCCGCCCGCTGAACGGGGGAAGGATGTGCTCGTAGAGTTTCCGCAGGACGAGCTGATCGCGAAGTGGGAGGAGTTCTTCGAGGAGGCCGGGTACCTCTCGAAGATCATCTCAATCGCGGACCGATATCCGGAAGAGCGGAGCCTCGCGGTCGCGTTCGACGAGCTGAACCGGTTCGACACGGACATGGCAATCTACCTCCTCCGACATCCGCTTAACGTCCTCACGGCGGGCGAGGAGGCGATTCGCCGTCTCGTGCCTCCCGGAGAAGAGGCGACGCAGGTCCACCTGCGGATCCGGCTCCTGCCGCGGGACCGGCGGGTCCCGATCCGAGACCTCCGCGCGAAGCACCTGGGACAGTACATCGCGGTCGAAGGCCTCGTACGAAAGTCCACGGAGGTCCGGCCCCGCGTCACGGACGCCCTGTTCCAGTGCCTTCGATGCGGGACGATCATCAAGGAGCCCCAGGACGGCCAGAACTTCCGCGAGCCGCTGGAATGCTACGAGGAACAGGGAGGCTGCAAGCGTTCGGCGAGCGCAACGAAGTTCCGCCTCATGACGGAGACGTCCCTATATCTCGACACGCAGAAACTGGAAATCCAGGAATCGCCGGAGGGCTTGCGCGGAGGCCAAGAGCCCCAGCGGCTCACGCTCTACCTGGAGGACGACCTCACGGGCCGCATCACACCGGGGGAGAGGCTCGTCATGAATGGCGTGTTGCGGAGCGTGCAGAAGGGACGACCGGGCGCGAAGTCCACGCTGTTCGACATTTTCATGGACGTGAACTCCGTCGAAAAGGAGCAGGTCGAGTTCGAGGAAATCGAGGTCACTGAAGAGGACGCCAGGCTCATCCGGGAAGCGGGCGGGAGTCCAGACATTTTCCGGATGATCACCGCCTCGATCGCTCCCTCCTTGTACGGGATGCACGTCGAGAAGGAAGCCCTCGCCCTCCAACTGTTCAGTGGAGTCCCGAAGGTCATGCCCGATGGCCGGCGCATCCGCGGGGACATCCATGTTCTCATGGTCGGCGATCCGGGCGTCGGAAAGAGCGAGTTGCTCTCCTACATGAGCCGCCTGTCCCCCCGAGGAATCTATGCGACCGGCAAGGCCGCGACCGCGGCCGGCCTGTGCGTCGCCGGGGAGAGCCTCATCGCGACCAATCGTGGCCTCGGGTCAATCGGCGACCTAGTCCAGCCGTACTTCCGAAAGGAGGGCCGACAGCAATCGGTCGAACGGACGGACGCCTCGGGTCACATCGCCACGGTGGACGAAAAGAACCGCCTCACGATGCGGGGGCTCGAGACCGTCTGGCGGATCAAGTCTCCCCCTGCGATGCTGCGGATCACGACGCAGTCTGGCTTGACTCTATCCGTTACCCCTGCCACCAAAGTCCTCGTGGACCACGCCATGGGCCAATCGTGGTTCTCCGCGCAATTCGTGCGGCGCGGGATGCGCATTGCGACCGCTCAACGTTTGGATTTCCCCGAGACGACACCACCCCTCGTGCTCGATCTGCTGGATCGAATCCCGACCCGAGTCGTCGTCGATGTGGATCCGGCCTTCATGCAGAATCTCCTGGAGAGGACCCGGCGGAAGTTCGGAACGCTTCGGGAAGCGGCGGCTCGGTTGCTCCTCACGGAGGACGCGCTCTCCCACGCCTGGAGGAATGGGCGGCATGCGATCGACCTCCGGCAACTCCTTGCAGTGGCCAACGCCGTGGGGGTGGCTCGTGTGCAGGTGGCCACCGCGATCCGGCGCTTCTCGCAGCAAGGAGGGCGTCGCCTGCGCCTGCCCATCCGAGTCGATGAAGACCTTGCGTACTTCGCAGGTTTGATCGCAGGGGACGGCAGCGTAGAGCGCGGGACCCTGGGTGGTTTCTCGATTCGTTTCAGCAATTCGAACCGCGTCTTGCTCGAACGGCACAGGGAGCTGGTCGAGCGTCTATTCGGGGCCAGGATCGACTTCACGCCCCAGAGTCCCCACCGCGCCGCCACGGCTCGTTTCCACTCGGCGCTCGTGGCTGCCTTGCTCGAACGTCTCGGAGTCCTGCCGTCCCCCAAATCCCATCGCCTCCGTCTCCCGGACATCATCCTGAACGGCCCTCGTTCCTTGCTAGCGGCCTACCTCAGGGGACTCTTCGACACGGACGGGACGATTTCCCTGAGGAGAAATGGAGGGCGCTGCATCTCCCTTTCGACGACGAGCTCCGAGCTCGCGAGCAGATGTCAGCTTGCGCTTCTCCGGTTCGGAATCCGGAGCCATCTCCGAACGAGAAAGGTGGCGGGACGCCGTTCGGTTCGGATCGATGGACAGATCATCGAGAGCCGACACGACCAGTTCGTATTGGACATCCGCGACGGGGAGTCTTGGCCGCGGTTCCGTGACGGAATCGGACTCAATCATCCGGAGAAGGCCGCGAAGCTCGACGATCACTCCGTCCGAACCCCTCACTCGAACGTCGACCTGATTTCCGGAGCGGGGCCGGACATCCGCGAAGTCCGTCGCCTCCTGGGTCTCAGCCCGAAGCAGGCATACGGGGACCGCGAAGGCGGAGCCCGTGCCGTCGAGGGAGGCAGGATCGCGGCGACCCACGCCTCGCTCGCGAACCACCTCGATTCCTTGGAGGAAGTATTCCGGGCGGATCGGTGGGAGGGGTGCCGCGTGCGTCTCCCGGCTTTCCTGAGGGAGCGAGTCGTTACGGTGCTGAAAGAGGCCGGGATGTCCCCGCAACGGCTGGCGGCTCCGCTCCAGATCAGCTGTCACCGTGTGACGGAATACTTCTACCGCCCGTCTCGACCGCGTGCGTCAATCCCGATTCGCGTCTTGGGAAGGCTTGCCGAGCAATTGCGGCCGAACGATGAGTCCGTCGCGGAGGAACTCGAGGCAGAGATTCGCCCCATCCTCGCTCGACTTTCCAAAGTCCCTGCGCGTTTCGAGTTCCTGCGAATCCTAGCATCGGGTGATATCCGCTGGGAACCCGTCTCGAATGTAGAGCCGCAACCAACGGATCAGCGCCCTACCGTGTATGACGTAACCGTTCGGGATTCGCACGCCTTCGTCGCGAATGGGATTCTCGTCCACAACACCGCAGCGGCCGTACGCGACGAGTTCGGGGAGGGCCGATGGACCCTCGAGGCAGGAGCGTTGGTCCTCGCGGATCTGGGACTGGCGTGCATCGATGAAATTGAAAAGATGAACCCGCAGGATCGCTCGGCGATTCACGAGGCGATGGAGCAGCAACGGATCAGCGTGGCGAAGGCGGGGATCACCGCGGTGCTCCAGTCTCGTTGCGCGATCCTTGCCGCCGCGAACCCGAAGTTCGGACGGTTCGACGAACACAAATACATCTCGGAACAAATCGATCTGCCGCCCACCCTCCTGAGCCGTTTCGACATTATCTTCACCATGATCGACCGGCCCCAGGCGGATCGGGACCGTGAGTTGGCCGAGCACGTGCTGAAGGGACATCGAGTGGGCGAGATCGCACGTCGCCGGGAGACGGGTGCGCCCACCCAATCGACGGAGGACCTCGAGATGCCGTTCACACCCCACTTCAATCCAGATTTCCTCCGCAAGTACGTGGCGTATGCCAAGCGACTCTATCCGGTCATGACCGAGGAGGCGATGGGGATCATCGAGCGGAAATACTTGGAGATCCGGAAGACGGGTGAGGCCGCCGGGTCCAGCGTTCCCATCACCCCTCGCCAGCTCGAGGCAATCATCCGTCTCTCGGAGGCCGGGGCACGTCTTCGGCTGAGCGAGAGCGTCACGGGAGATGATGCGGAGCGTGCGGTCCGGATCGTCGAGTACTGGATGGGCAAGGTGGCCGGGGAGGAGGGCCGCTTCGACATCGACATCATCCAGACCGGGATCAGCCAGTCCCAGCGCGAGCAGATCATCTCGATCCGGGACATCATCAGCGAGCTCGCGGGACCCGAGGGCGTCGCGGATTACGAGGACATCGTCCGCATCGCGCAGGACCGCGGCATTCCGCCGGCGAAAGTCGACTCATGGCTGAAGCGGTGGGCGCAGGAAGGAGAGATCTACAGCCCCGCGAAAAACAAGTATAAGCTCGTCGAGCGGTTGTAGCCGCGGCCCGCCGATGCCGATCCGCATGAAGGTGTATCATCAGGGGAAAGAGACGCTTGTGGCGGCGGCGGATGCGGACATCGTCGGCAAGACGTTCCGCGAGGGCAAGTTCAAAATCGAGGTGGGGACGTTCTACGAGGGAGACGTCGTCTCTGAGGATATCTTCATGTCCCACCTGAGACTCGCGACGATCGGGAACTTCGTGGGGACAGAGACGGTCGATGCGGCGATCCGCGCGGGGTTTGTGTCAGACGCCGGAATCCTGTGGATCGACGGCGTCCCGCACGCCCAGTTCGTGCTGATGATGTGAGCCTCACGTCTTCGACGATCGGCGGGAGGGTCGTCGGGATCTTCGCCAGCGGCGCCACACGCGGGTCGCGTGCTTCTTCAGCAACAGGGCGTACTGGCCCATCAGACTGTGGCTGGCGACACCCATGAGAATCCCGACACCGGTCAAGGAGCTTGTGTACGGAAGGACCTCGGCAAAGGACTCCACAAGGAGCGCTCGGGCCAACCGGCCGATAAGCCCAAGAAGGCTGACCCCAATTCCGAGGCCGACAAAGAAGCGGCCGCGACCCACGCGGCCCCAGGAAAAGTGAAGACCGCCGAGGAAGACGAAGATGCCTCCGAAATATGTCGTGAAGCCGAGGACGATGAGTGCGATCACGGGCACGAGGAGCGTGGGATTGTTCAGAGTGCCTCGCTCGACGATGAACCGTTGATACAGTGAAAGGATGTCCCGGTTGTAGAATTCTCCTGCGAGGAGACACGATGCCGAGACAATGGAAAGCACGACGGCGTCCCGGTGCTTGATTCGACGCATACGCCATGAAGAACGGGCCTTCGCCATGGACCCGGAGCCGACGCGTCGGCCCATACTTATCACCTTCCTCCTCGCTATCGTACCTTGTCCGCTCCACGCCAGCACTTAAGTAGCGCGGCGCCGTTCGAAACGTCCGCGGTCATGTTCTGCGTCGAGTGCGGGGCGGAGGGCCCCGTGTACGAGGGGATCTGCGCAAAGTGCTTCCCGAAAAAACACCCCGTCGTCACGCCCGTCGAGATCCTCGACCTCGACCGATGCACCTCTTGCGGATCCTTCCGTCTGCGGTCCGGTTGGTCGAAGATGGACCGGGACCTCGCCCTCTCGCAGCTCCTACGCGAGGCGATGCCCGCCCTCCGGCCGTATGAGCGGGTCGGGTTCACCCACGTCGCGCGGGAGGAGGACGCGAACAACCTCGCCCTCACGGTCAAAGCCGTCGGTCGCTTCCAGGACCTCGCGCCGGTCCATTCGTTCCATCTTCGGGTCCGGATCAAGCCGTCCGTCTGCGATCCGTGCCAGAAGCAGCGGGGACGATACTACGAAGGGATCTTGCAGGTCCGCGGGGACGAGCGCGAACTCGCACCTCGGGAGGTGCGCGCGGTCCGGACGTTCGTCGGGGCACGCGTCGACCGGTCGGGGGACGCGGACGCGTTCGTGTCGCGGATCGAAGAGGTCCACAGCGGCCTCGATTTCTACGTGAGCACGAACGCCCTCGCGAAACGTCTCGCACGGGATCTGGCGGCCGCGTTCGGCGGGACGGTGTCTGCTTCTCCGAAGCTCTACGGGCAGCGGGAGGGTCGGGAGGTGTACCGGGTCACGGCCCTCGTCCGGCTCCCCGCGTTCCAGAAGGGG